>PDWJ01000145.1_pt1 | contig 111156 bp, 95 predicted proteins | sample 1430881 | NCBI WGS metagenome assembly PDWJ01 (sample SAMN01162460, study PRJNA174530) | Oral metagenome, whole genome shotgun sequencing project. | biome: Marine environment; feature: Marine mammal; material: Swab sample of the gingival sulcus; isolation source: swab sample of gingival sulcus... | reverse complement strand
ACTCCCGGCTTAACGTACCACCCCATTGTTGGGCATCTCCACTTTGTGAAAGCAATTTTACCTTTTGCCGCAAGGTCTTTGCTTCCGGAATCCGGTCGAAGCCAAGCAACTTACCCCATTCCCCAGGATAGATGACCGCATCAAAGATGAGCACTCTCTGGCGCTGCTCGCCGGTCAAAGCATCCAAATAAACTCCAGCATACATTCCCGCCAGTACTGTTTCGGATTCTCAAGAAAGGCATAGAACGCATTTTTCTTGAAGATGACGGTGCACAGTTCCAAACGGCTGGCACCTTTGGGTTTTCCGATGCCGCATTTATTGAACAATCTGCCGACCGTGAAGTCGCTGATAAATTGATCAATACTATTATGCAATTGATTTGTATATTGCTGTTCCTGATATTGTTTGGTATTATCCAATCGAACCTTTACTTCCTGAGTCTATTGTTTTTTTGTTGAAACAAAACGTCAGGAAGCCAAAGGCTTTTCTCTTTATTTATGATGTTATTTAAATGATTGGGTGTTTGTTATTTTCCATGAAGACCAATCCCAAAACTTGAGTTAATAATGAATGAAGCAATTATTATATTACTGGATACCCCGATCCCTTTTTAAGGAAGATATATCAAAAAAAAATAGAATTATTGGAGAGTATAGGTCCGATATTGATGGATTACGTTGTTTTGCTGTGCTAACAGTTTTTATCTACCATCTTCATCCAAACCTTCTTCCTGGTGGTTATCTTGGTGTTGATATTTTTTTCGTTATTTCTGGATATCTAATTACAAATATTATTATTCATCAAAATAATAAAGGAATATTTTCTTTCAATAATTTTTATTCGAGAAGAATAAAACGAATATTTCCCGCTCTTTTTGTTGTAATAATTATCTTTATCCCTCTGTCAATATTTTCTCTGACTCCTGAAACTTATAAAAATTATATGCATTCAGCAAGATATGCTGCTGGTCAATTATCAAATTTATTTTTTTCTCGTAAAGTAGGATATTTTGAAGAAGGATTTCAGAATCAGCCTCTTTTGCATACCTGGTCATTAGGGGTTGAAGAACAATTCTATATTTTTTGGCCACTTTTTATTTATTTTATTTATTTTGTTTTCAGGAAAAAAGAAAAATTACAAACAACAGTTGGAACAAGATCAATAGAAGAAAAAATAGGAATAATTATAATCTTTGCCGCTATTTTTTCATATGTATTATGTTGTTTCCTGGCAGTACAAAATTATCAGCTTGCTTTTTACATGTTTTATTCCAGGATATGGGAGTTTTGTATTGGTGCAATTTTGTGTCTTGGTATCCTTCCTCATCCTAAGAAGGGCTTGCTGAGTCATCTTACAGGCATAGTAGGGTTGTCTTTACTTTTTTTTAGTTTTTTCTTTGTAACTAATGAATTTATTGGTCATTCTTTCCTGCAGTTTGGGGCTCTTTTCCCTTGTATAGGAAGTGCCTTACTCATTCATCTGCGACCAAAATTTTCCATTGCCAATAAAATTATTGCTGCAAAAATTCCTGTTGGTATTGGCAAGATTTCCTATTCTCTTTACCTCTATCATTGGCCTGTAATTATTTTTTGGCAATTTATTTTTAATTCCTATGAATTTGATTTTGTTTCATCTTTCATTATAATTTCGATAGTCTTTTTTCTATCAATAATGAGCTATTTTTTTGTTGAACAACCTGCGAGAAAGTCATCATTGCAAAACCGGGTGGTAATCATAAGCGGAGTGGGGATTGCACTGTCTTTTGCCATAACTTTTAAAATACTCGAGAAGTATGATACTGCTTCATGGCGTGTAAAAAAGCATTCTTCTGTTGTTCAAGATACACAGCAGCAAGAGAGTGTCCCTGACATTTGTGTTGGGAAGCAAAAGAACGGCGTCTGGTTTTTTGAATGCAATGTGAAAGATACAAAAACACCACTGATTGCCTTGGTTGGAGACAGTCACGCACCACATTTCCTCCAGGCTGCAACAGCTTGGGCTAGGGCGAATGGCTATGGTATACGATATCTTGCCAGACCTGGCTGTCCAATGCTTTTAGGTGATATACGCATCAAAAGTTATATCGACCCTTGTCATGAAATACATTGTCTTAACGTCTTGCCATTTTTTGCAACTGACATAGTGGAAGCTCCTCAAGTTAAAATAATCCTATATGCACAACGGTTTGATTTGTTTTATGACGGCAAGGGCTATCTGGCAAATACGCGACAACTCACCTTTGTTACCAAAAAAGGAAATAATGTCAGTAATCACATGAAGTACTATGAAGAACGCCTCTCTTCAACGATTGACAGTATGAAAAAATTGAATAAAAAAGTTGTAATACTACAACAAGTTCCAATTTTTAATCGAAGTAGGGAATGTCTTTATCAACCTCTTTTAAAGAATTGGATTTCTTTGCAACATCCATGTTCATATGATATTGCATTTTTGAGAAAATGGCAGCAACCAAGTAGAGATTTTATCATCGATTTAGCAGAACAAAAGGGAATAGATGTGATTGATATTTTTAAATATTTTGAATCTCCCTTGGTAGGAGGAGAGAGCATGTATGTTGACACAAATCATCTCAATACTTTGGGATATAAATATATTACACCTTTTTTTATAGAAGAATTAGATAGGATTTTTGAGAGATAGTGTTAATTGGTGCTTCCTCAGGTTGAGCGTTCTAGACAAATCCGGCCACTCCAATTTTGGAGAGAGCGACGCAGAGAAACAATTGGTGGAGAAGTTCTTTTTTGAGAAGTACTCAAGGAGGATTTCATGCCCAAAAAGAGGGTACCTATGCGCAAAATATAAGAGGTACTGCGACTCAATTATGAACGGGGTCACAGCAATCGTTAGATATCAAGAAGGTGCGGTACCGGCAGAAGCACCGTCAGTGCTTATCTTTAACGAGACAGACAGGCAGGGATTGTATGGTTTGCCCATGAGGAGTTGAGCGGACAGGCAGGTGAAGAAGCCCTGTTTCCTCCCCAGCCTCCGGCAGGCCCAGAGCGGATGATCCCCTCTTTTTTAAGAGGTGTACCAGGAGGTCAAAGCCGGGAAGCGCGTGCAGCGCTCCAGGAGCCGATGGAGATAGATATGAACGACAGTTCCAGCTTTGAAGAACGGTTGGGAATGTTACTCGACCGGGAACAGGCTGTCAGGGGGTCCAGGAACATGTAGGCCCGGCTCAACAAAGCCAAGCTGCGTCTGGATGCTTCTGTTGAAGATATTGATTTTCGCCACCCGCGTAAGCTGGACAAATCTCTCATCGTCAGACTGGCAGATTGCCATTGGAGAAAGGATCAAGCTAATCTGATCATCACTGGTCCCACCGGAGTGGGAAAGTCTTGCCTGTGCCTTTACTCAGAAGACCTGCAGAGAAGGCTACAGTGCCCTCTACTTCCGAACGAGCACATTTTTTGAAGACCTGGCCTTGGCTAACCCGGTTTTCTCGTCAGCTCAGGTGAATATTTTGTCCACCTTTAAGTCTCCTCACGGACATTACATACATCTATTTTGACTCGTAAATAAGACAAAATGTTTATGAGAAATTCGGGCTATGCCCTGGATATGCAAGAAGTATTCTGCAGAAAAAATGCGGGAGCAAAGGAGTTGTTACTTATCCGAGCCTGAAAAAAGCTCACCTCTCTCTCCCCACAGAATCGATATGGTGCCAAGGGATGGCGCTCACCAGCCTGAAAACCCTATCATAGATGAGAGGATCGCCACTTGCCCGTGGCCCGGCCACATTTAAAACCCTTGTGGCGTGTTCGCGCAGCCAGTTGGAAACTGTTTTAACGGCCTCATCAGTAGAGTACAGTTTAAAATCAATATGCAGGCAAGGTTTGTTGTGCCGAATGGCCAGGGCTTCGGTCAGCGCGGAGCCGCCTTTGAGTTTTCCGTGGCTGCAGATAAGTGTGGCCTCGCTTTCCAGGATATTTTTTTCGGTCCTGTTCCTGTATCCGGGACTTGGCATCTCTTCCATCTGATACGCCGGGGAAAGAGGCCCTGCTTCGGTTTTTCTCCCACGGGGGAGCCAGCCTCCGTACTCAAGACGGAGTTCTATCGCTGCATCAAGCGCTGCCTGATCGGCTCCTGTCTGGCCGCCGGAAATAATTTTCACCTGGGTCCTCCTTGTAAACTTGGCTGTCAATGATCAAGTGAACTGTACAGCCCATTGGAGTCATGTATTATGAAAGAAATGAAAAGAAGGTATCCCTTATTTCTTACAGTTATCTGCCAAGTATGCATGGTTATTTTCTTTGCCTCAGTATGGGTGGAAGACACCTCTGTGCCAGTTTTGCCAATTCAGATATTTGAGAAATTTTGGCAAGAAGCAAAGCAAAACATCTATTCTCTTGAACGCTAAAAAAAGGTTTTCACTGAAAAAAACTACCAGATTCTCAAGAAAAAAGCCGAACAAACCAAGAAGAAAGGGAAATAAATTCGGTTATATTCATCTTTGGTCCGGAACACACAAAAAGATATTACGCTTGTTTACCAAGATTACCATTGAAGAGTTTCATGACAAAGATGGCGTGATATTGGACCTTCGTCGAGGATTTGGTGGTACATGGTATAAGTACTTAGACCCGTTTTGTCCTGATCGGAAACATTTTTTTAAAGAGACATGGATTGACAGAATGGGAAAAACAGTTTCGCCTCAACCTGAATTTAAAACCAACTCGTCAACTATCCCGGCCCAATGGTTGTCCTGATTAATGAAGGGGTTCGTTCAGGTGAAGAGGCCCTGCCTATCAGGTTAAAAAATTTGAGCGTGCCACTTTGATAGGAGCAACAACCAAAGGCGCCTTCTCAGTTGGGAGAGGAGTATTCAATACAGAAACACAGCCGCACCGCACACCGATCAATCAGACTGCGTCTGCTTGATCGGCGCACGGCGCCGGTCAGCACCGCGATTATGCAAGCCTCCACCAGCCCTGCATAGGGACCCCTCGCGTTGATGATATAAAGAGCAGAGGCCGCCTTCATAGGTTTACTGCGGCAAGGTCTTTGTCTACGGTTATGTTTTTATTTGTATTGGAGAAGTAGTACAATAGGCAGGGATTATAACGACAATCAGCAGAAAAGGTCAACGGTGAGGAGACTTACCTGGATTCCTTATCAGCTCAGACGGTTCCAGATTCGGGAGTTTTTGGGGCTTCATTTTACTTGGGTAAATGTGTTGCGAAAAGACGGCCGAAGATGGGAGCCGATGGGCTGAGCCTTGGTGCACATTTTGGTGAAATAATAGACCGATCACGGACATTATATCACTCTATTATGGTATATTTTTTTTAAAAGGCAAAAATGTTCACCAGACATCCGGGCCGGACCTTTTCAGAAAAGGCAGGGGTAAGCACATGGATTCGGCGCAGTTGTTCACCCGGGAGAAGGGGAATAATGTTCAATGTAACCTCTGTCGCCACAGATGCCGTATAGCCAATGGTAAACGGGGCGTATGCGGGGTGCGCGAGAACAGGGGCGGAACTCTGCACAGCCTGGTATACGGTAAACTTGTCGCCCAGCATATTGATCCGGTGGAGAAGAAACCGCTTTTCCATGTCCTGCCGGGTAGCCTAACCTATTCCATATCCACGGTGGGGTGCAATTTTCAATGTCTGCACTGTCAGAATTACCAGATCTCCCAGTATCCCCGTACACATGACGGGCACATAAGTGGCGTAGCAGTGCGTCCTGAAGAGGTCGTTTGTCAGGCGCGTGACCACGGTTGCCACAGTATCAGTTATACCTATGTGGAGCCGACGATTTTTTTTGAGTACACCCGTGCGTGCGGCCTGCTTGCCCACCAACATGGTCTGTTGAACATCTTTGTCAGCAATGGATATATGACCCCGGAGGCATTGTTGGTAATGATTCCCTGGCTTGATGCCGTCAATGTGGATATCAAAGCCTTTGATGAGCATTTTTACCGTGAGGTATGCAACGCACGTTTGGAGCATGTTTTGGATACTGTCCGTCTTCTCCATCAGTACGGCGTCTGGATGGAGATTACCACTCTGGTTATACCTGGGCTAAATGATTCCAGGAAAGAGTTGGAAGCAATAGCCTGTTTTATAGCGGGTATTGACACCTCTATCCCGTGGCATATAACGGCCTTCCGTCCAACTTATAAAATGACAGATCGGCCCAGGGCACCGGCTTCTTCTCTGGAAAAGGCGTATGCCATAGGTAAAAGTGCAGGATTGCAGTTTGTGTATCAGGGTACTATACTGAATAGGAAAGAAAGCACATCTTGCCCGTCCTGTGGTAGGATCGTTCTTTCTCGCAGTGGTTTTCAAGTGCATGACAACCGGTTGTGTGCTGGTGTGTGTTCTGCTTGTAACAGCAGGATTCCTGGGATTTTTTGATGTTTTTCAATCCGTGGAGGGGGCTAAGCCGGATCTCTCATCAGCGTTAGTGCACATTTTGCCAAAATTTGAGCCTGCTCAGGGATATTACATCCATTTGTTTTTGTCTCTTTTTTCTTAAATGAGATAAAATGTGCGTCAAATAATCGGGCTAACGGTCCCGGTACAGGAAGGCAGTATCGATTCGTTTTTTGAAGCAGGTAGAGTTATGAGGCAGAAAAAGTATGAAAAATGGGGGCAATCGTCAGGAGTGCAGAGATACAATTGCAGGTGTCCTGCAATTGTGGATTATTTTGTTTGTGCTGTCCCTGAGTGCTTGACTTTTGCAGGTAATCTGATGTAGTTGTTTTGTAGTAAGTTGGCCGGTTTCTGAAGGTATACCATCATGCCTTGTCATTCGGCTCTTTGCGCTGTACTCTGGTTTTTTCTGGACAGAAGCACCAGGTCTTGTAAGAATAAGGGATTCAGGTCAACACATAGCAATCGATCATCCTGAATTTCCTTGATGGAAAAAAGAAGCATGGTTTCAGAAAGCTCGACAGTGGAAACGGATTGTTCTAGAAGGGATTTTATAAAAAGAACCAGTCGATTAGCTGTGGGGCTGGCGTTGGCCTTTCCATTTGGGGCTCAAGCCTCTCTTGTCCAACCCAGGGCGCTTTCTCTGTATCATATTCACACCAATCAAAGACTCGACATAGAATATGCGTATGCAGATGCGTACGATGCCGAGGCTCTAAACCGGATTGATTATTTTTTACGGGACTTCCGGACAGGGGAAGTGCATACCATTGACTGCCGCTTGCTTGATCTGCTCTGGACCATTCAGAATACCTTGTGCCGCAAGGGCTGGTTCGAGGTTATTTCTGGATATCGGTCCCCTGCCACTAACAGAATGCTACGAAAAACTACTACAGGGGTAGCTAAAAAAAGCCTGCATATGAAAGGACGGGCCATAGACATCCGTATGCCGGGTGTTGCCACGGCATCATTGCGCAGGTATGCCATCAGCCTCAAGCAGGGCGGGGTTGGTTATTATCCTGAATCCGATTTCGTTCACCTGGATACCGGACGGTTTCGAGTCTGGTAGTTTCTCTTTAATGCAGGACGGGCACGCTTGAGAAAAACGGGCTCGCCAAGGCCTCTTCTCTTTTCTATTGCCTTGTTTTCCGGGGCAGGGTTTTGTGTAGAACAAGGTAGCCCAGCAGCGCCGCAAGGATTGAAGCAATAAAAATGGCGACCTTGGCATCAGCGATCATATCCTGATCAGCAAAGGCCAACTCACTGATAAAGATTGACATGGTAAAGCCAATGCCGCTGACAATGGAAATCCCCCAGAGTTGTCCCCAGGTCATTGCGTTGCCTAATTCTGCCAGTTTACTTTTGACCACAAGGTAGCTGACCCCAAGAATGCCGATCTGTTTGCCCAAGGTCAGGCCGAGAATGATCCCTAAACTCAATGAGCTGGGAAATCCTTGGAATGTCTCCATATTGATAACGACACCTGCGGAAAAGAGGGCAAAGAGCGGGAGAATCAGAAATGCCTGGATAGAATGCAGGTTCTGTTCCAGGAAGATACCTGCGGGAATCATATCTTCCGCAGTCAGGTAAATCTGGTTAATGGTTTGTAACTGCGTTTTGTCGTCTACCATGCTTTCTCGGGTGAGATTGGTCGTCTTGAGTTTACTGATGTGACTGTTGATGATCTCGTAGAATTTTTCCGGTTCGATATTGGCTTTGATCGGGTAGAGAAAGGCAACCAAGACGCCGGCAATGGTGGCATGGACACCAGAAAGGAGAATACAACTCCATACTCCAAGGAATAAGAGCAGGTGCACACCCGGCCTGCGAACACTGTACCGAATGGCAATACCCAGGAGAACGAGAAACAGTACCGCACCTGCCAGGGGAATGAACGCTATCTGTTCGGTGTAGAAAAAGGCAATGACAAGGACCGCCATCAGATCATCGACAATGGCCAGGGCGGTTAAAAAAACTTTCAGACTGGTGGGGACCCGGTTGCCGAACAGGGTGAGTACCCCGATGGCAAAGGCTATGTCCGTGGCCATGGGTACACCCCAACCCGCGCTTGCCGGCCCCTCTTGATTGAAGAACAAAAAGAGAAGGGCAGGCACGGTTGCACCTCCTATGGCCGCCGCTACTGGCAATAGAGCCTTGCGCGGGGATGACAGCTCGCCAATAAGAATTTCCCGCTTGATTTCCAGGCCGACAACGAAAAAGAATATGGTCATCAGGCCGTCTTTGACCCAATGCGCCAGGGTAAGATGATACTGGTTGCCCCCAATATAGGTGCCTATATCGAGGTGACTGAGCGAATGGTAGATTGCCGACCAAGGTGAGTTGGCCCAAACTACCGCTGCAATTGTTGCCAGCAACAGTGCAAATGAGCCAGCGCTTTGTGAATGGAGAAATCGTTCAAAAAGAGGGGCGGACGGGTTGCTTTTCTGCGACATGATTTCCTCTTGATCAGTCAGATAAGGTGTATACGCATTTTTTGTTTATAGCTCCCTGAGAAAGGGATGGCAAGGGCGGAACGCAATTTTCTGCCCAGGGGAAAAAAGAGTGTTACCCAGAGCCCGTCAATTGGCTCAAATCTTTGCTTCAGCACGCTGCGGTTTTCTCTCTTCCTCAACAAGATGTGCTGAACACTCAGGAACTCAAGCGTCATGTATGCAGGAAAGGGTACGTCTTCCCGGGTGCCGGAGCCTCTTTACTGCTTATAGATAAAGGTACCTACGTGCTCACCATTGAGCGCCTTGGTGATGTTACCCTCTATCATGCCGTTAATGACCTGCACCTTTTCAATGACTTCACTGTTTTGAATAATTTCCAGGCAGGGACGCTCAATGACCAGGTCATCCTGTCCACTGTCAAGAAGATCCTGAGCACCGATTTCGGGGATAAACTCGACATCAGGGTTTTTCTTAGGGTCATCGGTATACAGACCTTTTTCGTCCTTGATGAACACGACTGTTTTGGAACCGATCAAGTCGGCCAGGACAACCAGGCCCACGTCTGTACGATGAATGGGGATGCGACCAACTTTGGGTTTGATGGCAAAGTAGTCATACGGCGGCATGCCATGCATAACCGGTATGATGCCTTCGGCAAAAAAGGTGGGCAGTTTGACAATGTCAGAATGGGATATTTGCACCCCTCCCCAGGGGGAAAGCAAGGTGGCAATCATTAAAGCGTTCTGCTCAGATACCATACTGCCAAACTTGGCTATAACCCCGGTGGGCATACCCATCTCCAGCCCTATGGTATAAATATGACGACTCCGGGTGCCTCCACCAGTGGTGAGTAATATCTTGTGGTCGGCCCGGTTGCGTACGATTTCCTTGAGAATACCCGGCAGGGCTTTGACCCCCCTGTCGCAAATAGATTGGCCGCCGATTTTCATAACCGGAACATCAGGATACAGTCTCTCCTGGGGCGCCACGTCCAGGGAATCTATAAACTCTTTACTCACCAAACTTGCACCCATCAGGGTGCTTGCAATATGGAGTCGTTTACTGTCTTGTTCGCGTACCAAGGTCATGGATGTGTCTCCCTCTTACCCATGCAGTGTTTTTTGTGTTGTTTGTCCATGCAAACGTTGTTGACTATTTTTTGGATATTGTAGTCTTGAGTGATCCAAAAAACAAGGTGGTTTCTGGTGGACCAGAGACACCGCTCGTCGATGGAAAGCAAAGAAGAGTAAGCGTCAAACGACCTACCCCCTGCAGGACCCGGCGTTGTTGGCCTTTGCCGTTTCAATCAGGCTAAAGAGCAAAGCAGAGGCTTCAGCACCCTCAGGAGTACCAGAAAACAACCAGTTCTCTCTTCCAATCACAAAGGGGCGGATACTGTTTTCGGCGGCATAATTGTCAGGGGCAAGGCGACCATCCTCCAGGTACCCGATCAAACGGTGCCACTGGTTCAAGGTGTAAGTGACGGCTTTACCTAAGGCCGTCTTTGATGGTACCTGCGTTTTTTTCGTATCAAGCCAGCTTTTCAAATCGTCCAATATCGGTTTGGACTCATCACGGCACATCTTTTTACACGTATGCCTTGAAATCGCGCACCACATCGCCGCTTCGGGTCGGATGATACTGATACAAAAGTACTTGACCAGTTTAGATTTTTGTCGCTGTTCTTGGTGCCAGTAACTACACCTATGCTGAAGCCACCGCCAGTCAGCAGTTGGAAGATCAGTACAATTTCGTTTGAAAGGAGGGCTGGAGATTTTTTATGTATGCTAGTATGTTATATGTTTTTTCCGCGTCCACTCTCCTCGAAAAATGCTGGTGGAGTGGGCAGGAGACGCTCAACTTCAGAATCCTGCATATAGACGTTTCTTTCTGTTACTTGAAGCAGGCTGCTGTTATACCCATAAGGACTTGCTCGCTGGACATCAATCATTCCGGCTGCGCTTGCTGGCCGCTAGCAGGTGCATCTGTTGTTCTGCAGGCGATTTAAGTACGACCTATTGTTTATGCGAATTCCAGGCTATACCCTGGCGCTCACAAAACGAAGATGCTTTTTTAAAAGCTTTGTCCCCCCTCCCTCTGACAAAATCACTTGCAAGGGCTTGAGGTCGGTCACAAAGGCGCCGCTGAGCTGAGTGATTCGGGTGCCTGCAAACACTTCTGGGCAGATAGGTGTAGAGGGACCCAGCATGAGCGCTGCTCGGCTGTTTTGCAGTGAGGCCAAAACTCCTTCGCAGGTGCCGTTAATGATGGTGGTCGCAGTAATGATAGCCACGTCGCACCTCGCCAGAGCTTCTTTTCCCTGTTCAGCATGTAGTACTCCCGGCTTAAGAGTATTGAGTTCCACAATATCAAGGGTACATCCAAGGGATTGAATCTGTTTGAGCAGAGGAGCAAAATAACCGACCATAACCACGTGGTCGTCTGGCCGGATGGCAAGTAGGGTAAGGGTGTCTTCATCGGAAAGAGGACGTTGTACTCGACTGTTCAGTGCATTGAAAACGGCCAGCCCGATTGCCCGCGCGAGGTCCTGGTCGCTTTCCAGCCATTGCAGGCAGGTCAGGGCATCACTGCCTTGAATGGTTCCTGCAGTTTTGAAATGGGTACACGAACTGCTAGGGGTTCGAGGGGGTGTCCAGGCTATGCCTGCGCTACTATCAGATAATTCTACAGAGCTGTACCCCAGTCCCAGGCGTACTTCCTTGACGGTTAAACCTTGAGTAAAAGGCTTTCCATATTGGATAAGTTTTGTCGATATACTCATATAATCCTCCAATGGTGTTGGAAAAGGTAACAGCTTGCACGGTCGGTCTCCAGCCTAGAAATTTCATCAACAGTTTGGAGTCATTCTTTCTTCCTCATAATTTTTTTGAAGAATTTGGAGGTAAAGACGCTTCGTTATAGCGAATACTCCGGCAGCCGCAAGAAAAAAATGGTTCTTCCTGCTGATAAAGGCAATCCATCGGCTGCTGACTAACCCGCATTTCGGGGTAGCTCAGCTGGCGGTAGGTTGGGTAGTTATCGGGTGGCAATTTGAGCTTGCTCACGGACATCTCACACATCTTCTTTATTTCCAGTAAGACAAAATGGTTTATAAAAAATATGGGCTAAGCGCTGGGTGCGTTTCAGGTATGACGGGGACATTTTTCACCCTCATTTCGGTGGGCATACGTCTTCCCATGTCAGCCTGAATCCGGGTTACCATGGGGGAATGGTTCACAGGTTGGACAGGCTGTCAGGAGGTTGACTCGAAGTGATATTAGCACTTGACAAACAAGTTAGCCCGGGCTAAATATCACAATAGAATAATATCTAGCACGCCGCCTCGCGGGAGTATCTATTTGTTGGCTAACTTTTAGGGTGCCCTAATATCAATAGGATGAGCTAATTGCCAGGGGTCGGTGGCGAGAATACCAGCGTATTTTACTGTTTTTATCGATAAGCGTATGAGGATATCTTATGTGTTCATCAAATGATCCACCGGCGAATCGTGCGCCCGGGGGCAAGAAAAAACGCAAAAAACTCTGGGAGATCCAGGAGGGATACCATTGTTCCATCGTGGGGACCTGTCTGGGTAAGGGGGATCTGCAAACGCTTTCCCGGAAAAAAGCATTCTCTTTGTCCTCCAAAACGTCTGATTATAACATTCATTCGGTTCTTGTAGGGCTTGCATCTGTTCGGCAGCCGCAATCAAGGTACCTCCAGAAAATGATGGATGAAAAATATCGGCAGGCCATTGCCCGCTATAGATCTGCTGAAAGCGATGAGCAGATCCGGATACTGTGGGAAGAGGATTTTGAGGCGGGGCGCGTGGCGGGAGCCTATTGGGCTGTTATGACACACCCCGTACCGACCTATGATCTGATCAACGAAATTTATGGTCGGATTCATATGCTTGGCCATGAGTGTATGTCAAAGTATCAGAGCCGGAAAAAAGCGGTGGAGAAAACGCGCGGCAAGGTGACGCTTCTTGAGGATGTTCTTGCCTCTGAACGGCAGATCGCCCGGGAAACAACTGAAGCGCTTGAGCTGAGTGAAAAAAAGATAAGCAGCCTGGAAAAGCTCAATGCAGACCTGACAGAGACTGTGCACAGGCTTGAGGAGCAAATGCAGCAGATCCAAAGTGGGTACACGGTCAGTAAATTGACCAAGGAATGCGAGCGGTTGCACCTTGAATTGGCTACATCTAAGGAGCAGTGCAGTCTGTTGTATAGTAAAATTGAGGCCATGGCCTTGGAGAACAATCAGGCCCGGGACGAATTGGAGCGGAAACGCTCTGAGGTCGCGAACAAGAAACAGATGCTTGTGACGGCCCATATGCGGCAGAGTGAATTGGAAAGGGAACTGCGATCACTTGAAGCTGTTGTCTGTTCATGTGCGGACGATGAGTCCGACTGCACCATGTGCAGTGACCGTGACACCGAAAGGTGCCCTGGACCCAATCTGTGCGGTAAGCTGGTGCTCTATGTCGGTGGAATGCATAATCTCGTACCCCGCTATCGCAAGCTCGTTGAGGAGCATGGGGGACGATTCATGCATCATGACGGTGGCCGGGAGGCAGCCAGGAGTATGCTGCCGAAGCTGCTCAGTACAGCGGATGCGGTAGTGTGTCCGGTTGATTGTGTGAGTCACGATGCATGTACCTGCGTAAAAAAAATATGTAAACGTGATCAGAAACCCTTTGTCATGATGAGAAGCTCCGGACTTTCATCTCTAGTTAGGGGCATTGCCGAGATCGTGCAATAAGTAGGGCGGAAGTAGTAGCGCCGTATACGGTCACGAGAGAGAGTCTGACCAGAAACAAGGATTTTATTTGCAGGCGCACAGGGCTTCTGGAAAGCTCGTATGCGAAGAACAGACGCTCTCCTCTTCCAATAGTAAGGAGTACAGATGAATTCTGCAGGGCATGTTGAAGCAGAACAACGAAACGGCAATCTGCACGTCAAGGTTTATGGGGCGTTTACCCGAGACCGTGCAGCGGAGATTGCCGCTCAAGTACGCCGGTTGTATACCGGTGCCGGTAATGTATTTATTCATACCATAGAGGTTACAGAGGTAGATCAGGACGTACGGCCCTATTTTGCCGAACAGCTTAATCAGACAGAGGTCCCCGCTGAACATCTGTACCTGACCGGAGAAAAAGGGCTGGAGATCGGTTATGAAACTGCCAAGGTTATTGTATATCGCAAGAAAAAGGGGCCCTGTCAGGGATGCCGTCGACGTAAAGGTGCTTCGTTGCAACCGGCTGCCCGAGTAGAATGTGTGCCTATTATTTGAAGGAGCCTATACGAATGAGTACCTCTCCTCTCCTCATCTGAGCTAAATACAGCTCTCCTACCTTTGCCTTCCCCAGGCTACCCAGGGCCGGTGACAATCTTCCTCTCCTCTCTCCTCTCCCTTACTCCCGGTTGTCACCGGTCTGCCATGGGGTACGCTGTACAACCTAACCACGCTCCCAGCTCGGATATAATCAGGATTCTTGTGCAGGGTACCTTGGCCTGTAGAAGAAAGTATGGTATACAGGGGAACGATAATTGTAAGGATGTAAAGGGATACTTGTGAAGATTGATGACAGCGTCAAGGGAAAAAAACATGTTGCCGTAACCATGAGGGGGCGAGGCGTTTCACTTATGGTCGTGGAGGTCTTCCATGCCGATTTGGAAGCGTTTGAGCGGGAACTCAAGGAAAAAGCCGCCGCAGCTCCAGCCTTTTTTCGCAATGCACCAGTGCTTGTTGATTTTGAGCACCTGGAGGAGGATATTGACCTGCGATGGTTCAATCATGCCTACGACCTGCTTTTTACACATTCCTTTATCCCGGTAGGTGTGGTTGCGCCCCCTGAGTATTTACAGCAGGCCATCGCCAAGCAGCAGATAGCCGTTTGGCCATCAGGGGAAGCCGTACGCAGGACAACTCGTGTAGCCTCTGAACAAGAGGCTCTTCCGGTACGGCAAGAGGCTGTTGCAGCTAGTCCAACAGAACCCCTAAGGGATAGGGCGGATGCCGCCACCTTGGCTGGAGGGGAGACCGCACCGCAAGGGAAGCCAACTCCTTCTTCTGTACCGCAGAGCCGACCAACCAGGCTAATCCAGCAACCTGTTCGATCTGGTCAAAAAGTCTATGCCAGGGATGGTGATCTTATCGTCATGTCTTCGGTAAGTACCGGGGCAGAGGTTATGGCTGACGGGCATGTTCACATTTACGGGACTCTTCGCGGCCGTGCTTTTGCCGGTGCTCAGGGGGATGAAAATGCCCGCATTTTTTGCCGGGACCTGCAGGCCGATCTCATTTCAGTGGCCGGCACCTATTTGATTAATGAAGATATTCCACCCAATCTTCGCGCTGCTTCCGTACAGGTCTATCTGCGCGGTGAACAGCTCCTTATTGATCCTCTGTAATTTTGCAGTACACACTACAGCGTTTTTATACCTGATGGTAGGCCTCTGGTTGTGCACCAGTCGGCAGGTAATGGCTTGGTGTACCTGCTCTTAGGTCATCCATTTTTGGGTAATTACGATTGGCTGCAGAAAGGGTCTATAGCTGTCAATCGCCTTTGCCCTAACCCGGATTTCCATCAGCTCTGCTGGGACTAGGTTCGGAAGTTTTGGTCACGTATTAAACATGGGTATATGTGTTGCCAAAATACTGCCGAAGATGGTACCTCCAGGGTTGACCTTAGCTGCACATTTTGCCGAAATGTGAGACTGCTCACGGCCATCACATACATTTGTTTGTATTTTTCAAAAATGAGACAAAGTGTTCATCAGAAATCCGGACTAATCGGAGTAAACTGAAAGCAGTCATAGGATTGAAGCACGTAAAAACAAAGGGTTGCAGGCCTTGGGAGCAGTTATGGCTTGGTTTGATCTCAAAAAACATCTTATTTCTGGAAAATTAGCAGGGAACGATTCCGTATAGAGGAGAAATCGATGGCAAAAGTTATCGTTATTACATCGGGAAAAGGAGGAGTCGGGAAAACTACCACCAGCGCTGCCATAGCAACTGGACTTGCTTTGCGGGGGTGGAAAACCGTTGTTATAGATTTTGATGTTGGATTACGTAATCTTGACCTGATCATGGGGTGTGAGCGTCGGGTCGTGTATGATTTTGTGAATGTCATTCGCAATGAATCCAATCTGCATCAATCACTTATCAAGGACAAGAGAGTTAATGGCCTGTATATTCTTCCTGCTTCCCAGACCCGTGACAAAGATACCCTTGATATTGACGGGGTCGGGAGGGTTATCGACGAATTGTCGGAGGATTTTGACTATGTGGTGTGTGATTCTCCGGCAGGCATTGAACGGGGAGCGTTTATGGCAATGTATTTTGCCGATGAAGCCATTGTGGTGACCAACCCTGAAGTCAGTTCGGTCCGTGACTCAGATCGGATACTGGGCTTGCTGGCCAGCAAGACCAGACGCGCTGAGACAGGCCAGGAGCCAGTCAAAGAGCATTTACTCTTGACCAGGTATGATCCTGCCCGGGTCGAGAAGGGGGAAATGCTGAGTGTTGAAGATGTTACTGAGATTTTGGCTATTACGCTTTTAGGGGTTATTCCCGATTCCAAGGATGTGTTGCAGGCATCCAATGCGGGATGCCCTATTATTCTTGAAAACGAAACAGCCGCAGGGCAGGCCTATGAGGATGCCGTTGGCAGATTACTTGGTGAAGATATCGTTCATCGTTTCATCGAGGTGGAAAAAAAAGGATTTTTAAATAAGTTTCGATTGTTCAGGAGTTGATCATGCGTTTTTTAGACTTCTTTCGCAGCGACAAGAAATCATCGGCATCTGTTGCCAAGGAGCGGCTGCAGATCATCGTGGCGCGAGAACGCGCCACGCGAAACGGACCGGATTATCTGCCATTGATGAAAGAAGAACTGCTTCTGGTGGTACGGAAATATGTACTGATTGATGATGATGCCGTCCAGGTACAGTTGGAACGGGACGGGGATTGTGAAGTTCTGGAGTTGAATATAACCCTGCCTGAGGATGAAAGCGAGCCTGTCTCCTGACAGGTCCTCCTCAAGGAGGCGATCTGGCTCAGGGTGGCCAGTCTGAGTAAATTGCCACTGCCCATACCAGGAGCCAGTTTAGCCCGGATTTCTCATGAACATTTCGTCGAAATGTGACACCGCTTACGGCCATCACATACATTTTTGTTGTCTCTTTTTTCATGAGAAATCCGGGCTAAGCTGTTTTTTTAGAACTGGCGGCCTACTCTTCCTGCAGTGAAGTCGGGTTGGCAGGCCTTCTCTTATCCGGTCATTCTGCTGAATAACCATTTTTCAATAATTTTAAATACTTTTTCTCGCTTAATTGGTTTACTGATGTAATCATTCATGCCCGCCTTGAGGCAGATTTCCCGATCCCCTTTCATGGCGTTGGCGGTCATGGCTATAATGGGAACCAGGGTATATCCCTTTTCCCTCAGCATCTTGGTTGCTTCAAGACCGTCGAGTTCCGGCATTTGAATGTCCATGAGAATGAGGTCGATCTTTTCTGGGTCAGCACAGAACATTTCAACGGCTTTTTTTCCTGTATCCGCCACTTGGACATTGTAGCCAGCTTTGGTCAGAATAAGGGTGGCCAGTTTCTGGTTGACCGGGTTGTCTTCAGCCAGTAGGAGACGAATAGAGTGCTTGAGTTCTTCACGTACGCTGTATTGGGTGATCAGGGTGTTGGTGGTAGATTTTCCGGCTTTGACCTCATCTTTGCTTAAAAGTTTTTCAATGGTTTTAAAAAGGATTTCTCTCCGGCTGGGTTTGGTCAGGAAGGCGTTAAAGCCTGCCTCCTTGCAGCGCTGGGCATTTTTTTCCGTTGTGGAGGTATAGGCAAGCAAAGGAACATGGCGGGTTTCCAAAATTTCATGGCGCAGCATCTGCGCCAAGGCATAGCCGTCAAGGTGAGGCATCAAGATGTCGAGGATAATGAGATCAAACGGTCTGTTCTCCGCCCAGGCTTGCTCAATGACCTGCTGAACCTTTTCACTTTTTTCTTCTGCGGTGACGACCAAGCCACCGGAGGAGAGAATTGTATGAAGGATGGCAAGGCTGGTGGTGTTGTCGTCAACGATGAGAATTCTTTTCCCTTCAAGGGATACCCTGTGAAAACGCTTGCAGTGCTGTAGCTTGGATTTTTTCAGTACGGCTCTGAAATGAAAGGTAGTACCTGTATTTTTCCCCGCAGACTCTGCCCAGACAGTCCCATGCATCAGGTCTGCTATCTTGCGGCATATGGTCAACCCCAGTCCTGTTCCTCCATACTCTCTGGTGGTGGAGCCGTCAGCCTGGCGGAACGCTTCGAAGATAGATTCCAGTTTTTCCTCGGGAAGACCAATACCAGTGTCCCGTATGGAAGTATGCAGGGTTATGGTCTCTTCTGTTTCGTCATCGACCGTGAGGGCAAGTTCGATTTCGCCCTTTTTGGTGAACTTAGCTGCGTTAGCCATGAGGTTGACCAGAACCTGGCGAAAGCGTCCAGGGTCGCCCATGACATTGGCCGGCAGATTGTTGTCTATACGACAGAGAATTTCTATGGGGCGTGCACTGACCTTGGGGCGGATCAGATCGCACACATCCTGGGCAGTGATTTCAGGGTCAAAATCAATGCACTCCAGGCTCAGTTTGCCGGCTTCCACCTTGGAAAAATCGAGGATGTCATTGATCAGAAAGAGGAGTGACTCAGCACTCCTTTTAATGGTTACGGCAAATTCGTGCTGCGATTCGTCCAGCTTGGTATCGAGCAGCATGTCGGTAAATCCGATGACCCCATTCATCGGAGTACGTATTTCATGGCTCATGGAGGCAAGAAATTCGCTCTTGGCCACATTGGCTGCTTCAGCAGCCTTTTTGGCTGTGAGCAGTTCTGCTGTCTGGAGTTTGATTTCTTCTTGCAACCGATTGGAATAATTGAGTTGCTGTTCTTGGATTTTCCGGTAGTTTTGCTCGTTTTCCGCCATGATATCCTGGAATTTTTTTTCCAGGACTGCTGTTTTTCTGTCGTATTGTTTTTTTTGGATACGGAGGCGGTTTATAGTTTCTTCGGTTTCCTTATAGGAGAGAAAAAGGCGAACACATGCACGCAGGGCGGTCGCCATGAGATCGCTCTGCGAATCACCCTCCTTGGTGACGGAGGTCGCCAGGACAAAGCACATCAGGTCTGGGACCGCTTGCAGTACGTATTGCCTTCCTTGGTGCTGCAGAACCAACTCTGAAGATTGTTCGATGTGATTTTGTATAATATTGATGGCCTTTGTGGGTTGCAATGGAAATGATTCTGATGTGGAATAGGTACCGTTGGTACCAGCGCAAAAAAAAGTCAGCGCTTCCGTTTCCTGTTCCAGGCGTCTACGGAGGTTTATCAGCTCTTGAACAGGATCAACCAGATCCGCAAACAGGTGATTCAGGGCCATGTCGGTGCCTCTTGATGTCTCTTCACATAGTTGTGATTTATCCATACATAGCTTTGGTTTTTTCCAGTTCTTCCGGCAGGTCTTCCGCCAACACCTTGTATTCCGCCATATTTTTCTGAATGTGGTTGGTTAACTTCGGAGCGAGTGACCCGGTCATTCCGTCCCTGACCGATATACCCAATTGGGTGACTATATATTCTGCCATTTGCAGGATGCCTGTTGCTGATTGCGCTTGAGGGATGGTGTTTGGAAGATGGTGATCTCTTATTGCCACAGCCAGTGTTTCTGCAATCTGCCATTCACGGGCAAGTATGTAACCGATTTGGCAGTGATCCGTTCCAAGTATTTCTTGCTCGACTGCAAGGATATTCGAGCCCCCCTGGTCCAGTTTTTCGACGATTTTCAGGAAAGCGTCTCTGTCTGCCTCGTATTCGACAATCAGCCCTATATCATGGAGTATACCGCAGAGATAGGCATCATCTCCGTTCATGGAAAAAATACGTTCGGCGATCATCTTACAGCAGATCCCCGTTGCTGCACTGTGGGACCATAGTCGTTCCGGCGAGAACCCGACTGCTCTCCTGTTGGTATCTACCATGCCCCGGATGGCATCGGTAATGGCAATATTATGCAGGTTTTTCATACCTAGGAGGGCTACGGCTCTGGAAATAGAATCCACCTGTCTGGCCATACCAAAATAGGAGCTGTTCACCAATGTGAGCAAACGAGCCACCAGAGCCGGGTCCAGTTTGATAACCTCTTCAAAATCCTGGAGTGTGGAGTTCTCGTCCTTGATCAGCTCTGCCAACCTGGTCACTATGCTCGGTAGGGTTTTTGTTTTTTTAAATGTTTTGATCAGAGATTCGGCAACAGTCATAGATGCTCACCCATGGCGAAGAGTTTGGTTGCAGGAGGCTGTTGGTTGCATTTCCTTGAAGGAATTTTTGGCAGTGTTCCAGATTTGGACAGATGCAATTGTTGTCCAGAGGAAACCTCTCCGGGAAAGTGTGCCCGTTGAAAGATGGATCGCTGTGCGTCGTTACATTTCCTTTTTGGTAACGGCTTCGGCTTTTATCCGATCCAGCAACTCAGAGAGCACAGGCTTAATGTGCTCACGCAGATCACCTGCGACAAGGATGAAGAGTAGGTCGTCTCCTGGCTTGAAGGTTCCGGAGCGGGCATCTATGAGTATTTCGTAGATGCCTTCCTTTTCCAGGAATTCCTGGCGAAGTTGTTCTAACTTGTCGAAATGAACAATCGTTTGTAACTCGTTCACCTGATGCTTATCGTCTCTGGACCAATGACGGACTGTTCCGTTATGAACAAGGATCATGCCCACATTATCGGTAAAATCAGGGCGCTTTTTAAGTTCGGCGATGGCTTTTGAAATATCCATAAGTTGTTTTCTTAATTGATTTTTGTTTTCTTTTTCCCGGTGGCGAGAACTTTTTTTTCCTTTTTGCAAGGGAGCAGTAACTGCTGGCCTACTTTTATTGTAGCGGATTTATTTAATTTATTCAGCTTTTTAAGTGTCTTGGTTGATATTTTATACCGTTTGGCAATTTGGCTGAGGGTGTCTCCTTGCCGTACTCTGTAGATTGTATGACTTTTCTGTTTGTCATGATAGGGGAATATGCTCATCTGCAGAGCGCGTAAACGGATGCGTTTTGTGGCTGGGAGGCGGATTTGATAGCTCTTGGGAATATAGCTTATGTCTTTGAGTACCAGTGGCTGGATGGCCGGATTGAGGCGTTTGAAGTCGTCTAGAGAAACACGAAAAAAGTGACAGATGTCAGAGACAGAAGCATAGCTGCTCAGGGGAACCAGGATGGTGGCTTCCGGTTGCTGGCGAATCACCAAAGGGTCAGCCTCCAATCGACGGGCAACGGCAACCGCAGCCAGAAATTCTGAATAGAAGTTCCGGGAAGCGAATTTGAACAGGCCGGTTGTGTGTTTGGCAAAAATGGTCACATAATTTTTATAGTTTGCCACTGCCCGTATCGTGCCGGGACGCCCATAGTTGTATGCTGTCAACGCAAGCGGCCAGCTGCTTAAGAGTTCGTAATTTTTTTTCAACAGTTCGGCTGCCGCATGGGTGGATAGCCAAGGGTCGAGTCGGGCATCAAGATAGGGGTCAATGGTGGTGTACATACGTCCCGTGGATCGGGTGAACTGCCATAGCCCCACTGCTCCGGCCTTGCTGCTAGCTCTGGGATTGAAAGAGGACTCCACGTGGGGGAGGTATGCCAGTGTGGATGGCAGGCCATGATCTCGTAAGATTGTCTTGATGTCTTGCATGTACTTGCCTGAGCGAATGACACCCTCTCTGAAGAGGTCTTTCTGGCCAAGCTGTAGGCGTATGTTGTCCTTTGCCGCCAGAAAAAGGAGAGGATTCTTGTCGGGAAAGAGCGCGGCTAGCTGATTTTCCTCCGCAGTGATCGGATCCTTTCCCTTGCTCAGTTTTTCAAGAGTGGCTTTGAGTCGGTATCTGGACAATTTGATCAATTTTTTATTGATGGCCGATGCACCAGGGGTCTCCCGGGAAACGAGAGGTACAATGGCGTAGACTTTACTGAGATCGTCTCTGTCATGCAAGACAGCCTGCCTTGAGGTGTATTTCCCGTAAATATCCTCCCAAAAGGAGACATTGGAAAGGATATCCTTGTACTTTGGGAATTCCTCGCACATTCCGAGAGAAGGAATGCTCCAAGAGCAGAAGAGAAAGAACACGAGCAGGCGTAGTGTGATTCGGTCTGGACCGGGTTTTTCCTTGCGTCTGTACGATGGTGACATGGTAACAGGTGTCCGGGATAAAGACAGGGGGTACGGTGTTGTTTATGTATTCAAGGCATTCTCAGCGGATGTTGATAAAGCGCTGGTTGCCTGACAGTGTACATGATGCTATCTTAGCATGGAAGAGCGATGTTGTGTACGTAATGCAGCTTTCTTCTGCAAGTCACACCTTTCTAGCCCGGTTTTTTCATCAGCTCAGGTGCCCCCAGGTTCGGTAGTTTTTGTATTTCATTGTACGCGGGTATATGTGTTGCCAAAACTACAACTGGCGAAGATGGTGTTGCCTGGGCTGAGCTTTGGCAGACAGGTTGTCGAGATTTGACGCTGCTTACGAACATCACATACTTTTCTCAAATGAGACAAAATGTTCACGAGAAATCTGGGTTGGGGTGTAGGTCTGGATCATCAAGCGTGCATCACAACAATAACACATGAAACCGATGGAACCGATGGAACCGATGGAACCGATGGAACCGGAAATGTACCAGAGCATTGTGGGGACCTTGGGGTATATCCTTTCTCCTGACGGGAAGGAAACGCTCCTTGTGCATAGAAACGCCAGAAAGGATGACCAGCATCTTGGAAAATATAATGGGCTGGGGGGAAAACTGGAAGCAGGTGAGGATGTCTTGACGTGCATGCGCAGAGAGATTTATGAGGAGGCCGACATTTCCTGCGAGCGTATGGCATTGCGTGGCACTGTCAATTGGCCAGGGTTTGGGCCTCAGGGAGAGAATTGGCTAGGGTTCATTTTTTTGATTTATACCTTTAGCGGTACACCAAGGACATGCAATGAAGAAGGTGTGTTGTCGTGGCATGCAATAACCGCTTTAGATCAGCTCCCCATGTGGGAAGGTGACAGGTACTTCCTGCCCCTTGTTTTTGACAAAGACCCTCGGGTTTTTCATGGGCACATGCCCTATGAAAAGGGGCAGCCTGTGTCGTGGCACTATTACCGCTGTTGAGTTTTGTCCCAGCGGCATCAGCTCCCTAAAAATCTTGCTTAAGCATGACCTACTCTGTATACTGGGGTAACTCGCAGGTGCAAGTAGAGGTCGGGGAAGTTTATTTTTAGATGTACCGTCAATGTATGCATAAGGGAAAACTATGGATCAAAACGCCGAACTGGTTCGACTGGAAGAGATGATTGATAAACTGCTCGCCAAGTACAGCCAGCTCAAGGCCGACTATCAGACCCTGGAAGAGCTGTTGCAGGAAAAAGAGACAGAGTGTGGGGAATTGAAAAACACTCTTGCCAATCTCAGTGAAGAACAGACGACAGTAAGCAACCGGGTGTCGAGTCTGCTGGATCGAATCAGCCAGTGGGAAATCGAACAGAACAGTTCTGAGCAGAACGAAGGACAGGTTTCAGAAAGTTCGCAAGGTACACTTCTTTTTCAGGGAGAGCCGGAAGGGCGCTTCGGTTGAACTGTTAAGCATATATGAAAGATCGCCTTGTTCAGTTCACCCTCTTTGGCCAGGAGTTTGCCTTTTACAGTGATGCTGCTGATGATGAGGTGGAAAAGGCGATCATCTTGCTCCGCGAGGAGCTTGAGGGGAGCGATCTGTACAAACGCAGCAATCTCCCCTCCAGTACGATGCTTGTTTTGGGTTGTCTTCGGCTGGCGGCCAGATATGTGCAAATGGAAAAGGAGTACAGCGCGTTTCGTCAAAATCAGACCCGTTCCATAGCCAACCTGATCCGAAAAATGGCTGCAGATGTTGATTGATTTTCATTGCACGTGAAATATTACCATTTAGATTCCGTCAGTCTTCTGTTATATTCTTTTTTTAGAAAACCCCTGCCCTGTTGGTGATTGACGGAGTATTGAGCCAACCCTCATGATAAGGGTAGCTGGCTTGTATCTGGAAGGCAAACTGCATTGATTACCGGAAAGGTATGAGTGGCATTGCCCACCTAATTATATTAGGTTTAATCACTTCGTGAACACGGCAGCGTGGGGGTTCTTTGGGAAATGACCAAGTGAGGCGCAGACCCTCTGCTTCTGTGGAGGGCACCTTGAAAAATTGTTCTTCAGTCCAATCTCGGCATGACGTGCAGGTAGTATCCTGGTGATACTCTTTGTGGGTCTGGGATGATTTTTTCGCATGTCTTGATTGTGAACGATACGTCTCATTTTTAAGATACTCTGAAGAAACAAAACCGTCTTGGGTGGTGAGATCGGGATGGTTACAGGATGTATCATGGGAACCGGAAGGTCCGGAATAACAAAACAACTCTGATACGATCAGGTTCATATACAACCCTTTGCCGGGGCTGTTTTCAAGAGATTTTTTTCAGGGTGCCTCCCGGTTTCTCTTGAGGCTCTTGGTAACTGATAAATATACATGTGCACTGAGTTTCCACCACAGGCCCTGTTTCTCCTGTAATAACTGACAGGTATCTATACCTGCCGCCTTCCCCCTTTTTCCCTCCTTTTTTCGCAGTGATGTTGCCTGCAACACCATACTGTACAACATATATTTAGGTAATTACATGGAACTCAATGTTGTGACCATGATCTTGCTCCTGGTCAATTTTGTCATGGGTGTCGTGCTGGGGGTGTATTTCAGAAAAAGACTTGTCGAAGGGAATCAAAGAAATCTTGAGTCCCAGGGCCGACAGATCATTGAAAATGCCATCAATGAGGCGGAGCAGATTAAAAAAGAAGCTGTTTTACAGGCAAAGGAAGATGCTTATCTGATTAAGCAGGAAACCGATGGAGAGATTAAAGCCAGCAGACAGGAATTGAAAGATGATGAGAGGCGCCTCAATCGAAAATTTGATGAAGTGCAGAAAGACTTTCAGCACCTGGAAGAAAGACTCTCTGTTCTCAGGGAACGTGAGGAGATAGTTGGAGCTGCGGAAAAATATGCGGCCGAACAGAAGGATACCCTTGAAAAATTAATTGATGAACAGTGCTATAAGCTGGAACAGATTTCTGGTATTGATCGGGATGAAGCCAAGGTGCAACTCATGCAGTCCATTGAAAGTGAGGCTCGGATGGAGTGTGCAAAGCGGCTTGCCCGGATCGAAAATGAAATGAAGATCGAGGCAGATAGAAAAGGTAAGAATATCCTCGCTCTTGCCATTGCCCGATACGCAGGCGATTATGTCGCTGATAAGACCGTGTCCATGGTGCTCCTGCCCAGCGACGAGATGAAAGGGAGAATTATTGGTCGTGAGGGGCGCAATATCAGGGCTATTGAGGCGGCAACAGGCATTGATATCATAATTGACGATACCCCAGAAGCTGTGATCCTTTCCGGGTTTAACCCTATTCGCCGTGAAGTCGCCCGGCTGGCGTTAGAGCAGCTCATTTCAGATGGACGTATTCATCCAGCCCGCATTGAAGAGGTCGTACAGAAGGTGACTGAAGAGCTGGAAGTGAGCATTCGCGAATCCGGCGAGCAGGCAACATTTGACGTCGGTGCCCATGGTATGCATGTGGAACTGGTGCATCTAGTCGGACGCCTGAAATATCGGACGAGTTATGGACAAAACATCCTGCAGCACTCTTTGGAGGTTGCCTTTCTCTGCGGTATTATGGCCTCGGAGCTGGGGTTAGATGTGAAAAAGGCGAAGCGGGCTGGGCTGCTCCACGATATTGGGAAGGCTGTTGATCACGAAGTTGAGGGAAGCCACGCGATTATTGGACGCGATCTGGCGAGAAAATATGGTGAGGCGGAGGATATTATCTATGCCGTCGGCGCGCACCATGAGGATCAGCCTCCTAAGAGTGTTCTTGATGTATTGGTCCAGTCAGCAGACGCCCTGTCCGGTGCCAGGCCGGGCGCCCGTAAGGAAATGCTGCAGAGTTATGTCAAGCGGCTGGAAGAGCTGGAACAAATAGCCAATGCTTTTACAGGGGTCGATAAATCCTATGCCATTCAGGCCGGTCGGGAGCTGCGTATCATAGTAGATAGCCAGAAAATAACTGATGAAGCCGCTTTTCTGTTGAGCCGGGATATTGCCAAAGCCGTTGAAGAGCAGGTCACCTATCCCGGTCAGATACGGGTTACGGTCATTCGTGAAACTCGGGCTGTGGAGTATGCCAGGTAAAGGTGGCCTTTGTGCATGCGGCTCAGGGCAGTAGTGTCTTTCCGTACAGCCCTTGTCTATAAACGGGTGGAATTTTTCGTACAGATCGGCAAGAGACAATCACGCCCTCTTTCTTGGAGTACTCATTTTTAGAAAGTCTCATTTGTTGTATCATGCTGAATGGTAGAGAAATTCATTGTTCCACAGCTCGTGCGAGTATTAAAAAATATGGGTTGTCCATCAGAGGGCTGGAAATCTATCCGCCTCTTTTCCTGGCTCCCATGGCAGGTCTGACTCATTCTGCCTTGAGAACCACGATTCTGGCTTGCGGCGGGGTGGGCCTGTTAAGCACTGAAATGTTGGCTGCATGGCGGTTGCCCGATGAAAACGTGGACATTTCGCCATACCTTGCCCGTACGGCAGAGGAGTACCCGCTGTCGTATCAGCTTCTGCTCAATGATGCTGCTCTGGTGGAACCTGCAATGCAGGTGTTGCGGCGTTTGCAGGCGGATGCCGTGGATATTAACCTGGGGTGTTCTGCTCCCAGGGTGCGCAGGGCAGGAGGGGGCAGCGGGTTGCTTGCAACCCCGAGGGTGTTACGCGCAATCATACGGCGTGCAAGAAAGGCCACTGACGGACCCTTGAGTGCTAAAATTCGTTTGGGAGACGGCAGGAAAGAGACCTTACAGCCCTTGTGTCAGATGTTGGGAGATGAAGGCCTGGATATGCTGTGTATCCATGCCCGTCTACAGAAGGAATCCTTTTCCAGAAAGCCTCGCTGGGCGCATATTGCAGAGATAAAACAATGGCTGGATATCCCAATTATCGCCAATGGCGGTGTCGATTCGGTACGCAGCGCACAAGCGTGCTTTGAGCAAAGTCAGGCAGACGGGATCATGATCGGCAGGGCAGCAGCGTGCAAACCGTGGATTTTTGCCCAAATCGCCAAGGCCTTATTTCAGGATACAACCGTGTGTCTGGAGTATGAAAAGCCTCTGCTGTATGCCTCTTTCTGCCAGGGAATTCAAGAGCGTTTTCGACCGGAGCGGCGCTTGGGCAGGTTAAAAGAATTCACTCATTATTTTGCAACCAACTATACCTTTGGCCATTATCTAGCCAGCAGGGTGCAGGCAAGTAGGAATATGCAGCAGGCAGTGAGGCATGCCCTGCATTTTTTTTCCGTGCATGACCCCACAGGCTACAGGCAGCTCCAAGAACAAAAAGGGCAGTGGATCAGCTCCTGTGTACAGGGGGGTTGAAGTAGCCGCAGCGTACTTCAGGAAATCTCCTGCGCAATGCATGGTACCAGCGGCGCATGCCCATGGGGGTGCCGGAGCGATGGGCAGTGGCCTGGAGATAGACTTCCGGGTCCATGTTCAAGTTCCGCAACTGGATGCAATCAGGAGAGTGCTTGGTAATCAGCTCGCACAGGGCGGCAAATTCATCGGGATGATCCGTGAACCCGGGAAGAATGAAGTAATTGAGCGAAACATGACGGTTGCTGCGCTTCATGACATCAATGGATGCCGTGACATCGGTCAAGGAAAAACCTCGTGGCCGGTAGTAGCGTGTGTGTTGCTCTAACCGGGCACTGTTAAGCGAAACTCGGATCGAGTCAAGTCCGGCTCCAGCAAGTCTTTCCACGGCTGCAGGCAGGCTGCCATTGGTGTTGAGGTTGATGGTCCCCTTGGAGGTTGTTTGGCGAATAAGGGTAATGGCTTTTTCGATCAGAGACGCCTGGAGAAGGGGTTCGCCTTCACACCCCTGACCAAAACTCACTATCGGCCTTTCTGCTGTTTCCAGATGTTCGATGGCCACCTCGGCAATTTCCCGGAAGGTGGGGACAAAGGATATTCTCTCTTGGGTTGAGGCGCAGCAGCCGGATGGTTGCAGCGAAATACATCCCACACATGAGGCGTTGCACTGCGGAGAACAGGGTAAAGGTGCTTCCCAGCGATTCAGGAAGTAATTTTTAGCTGCCGGACAGCAGTAGGTGAGACAGCAGGTGCCCAAATGCTGGATAAGACGGTTATGGGGATGGCGCTGTATTTTTTTGCGGGTTTTTTTTTCCAGAGCCCCTTGGTTGAACTGGTCGGCATCCTGCCGTTTATCATCATCTGAACGGAAACCCGCTACCCAGAATTTTCCGTCCAGCCAACCTACGGCTGTGTAGGCGAACAGAGGCAGCATGGGACTGTCAGGGTCAGTTGTGAGATAGGCCGCTGTGTACAGGGCCGTATGTGCAGGGGCCATAAAGGCGGCAACTGCGAGGACCTGCTCGTGATTGTTGTAGGGACTTTCGTCCAGCAGAGCCGGTGTACCGTCTTCACCTTCAATACCCACCGGCTTTCGTCCGGGGAGGATGAAAAGTTCGCTGCCCTCGGGCAGTTCTATGAGATCTTCCAGCTCTGGTTGATAAAAGCTGCCGCCGCTGCTCCCTGCCATCTTCAGACCTTCATATTCCTGAATCTCCCCATTTGGATTGGCAAAAACGAGAAATGGGGTTTCTTTTGGATGGGTCTTCTGCATTTTTTTTCGCTTTTCTTCTGCCCCTATGTTGGCTGAAAAAATCCCCTACCCTGGATTGCTCATCAGCTCAGGTGGTGGCAGGCTTGCTTGTTTTGGGCAGCTTCTTTTACTTGGGTCTATGTGTTGCCAAAATACTGCCGAAGATGGTACTTCCCTGGGTTGAAGGTCGGTGCACATTTTGTGGAAATGTGAGTCTGCTCCAGGACATCACAGCCTGCTGTTTTTGCCTCTTTTTACTCTAATAAGACAACATGTTCATGAGAACTCCCGGCTAGGGGCGCAAGGCGCTCAGAACACTCTCCACAGCCAGATAAACATCAAGATCTTCTCCATAGATATCCTGAATATTGGGGTGATTAATGAGGTCTTCAACGATGAATTGGGTTAGATACAGGCTGACGATGTTCGGGTCCTGGGTCAGATTACGGACCGGCGCAATTTTATAACGCATCTCAAACTCTTCAAGTTCGACCAAGGATTGGAGCTGCTTGGCAACCTCTTCCTGTATCTTGATCACTGCGTTGGTTTCAATAATAGCACTGTCCAGTAATTTCTGCACCAGACTGACGGCCAGTTCTCTGGAGTTGTCTCGCGCATTTTTCAGCATGAAGATACGCTCACGTTCACGTTTCCGGTCAATGGCATCAATGGTTTTGTTGGTCGAGTTGCTGGGGTTTATATGACGCGCCATGTTCGTTGCTCCTTGTATCAGAGGATATCACTGTGGTAGAGTTCTTGAAACTTCGAGATTTTGCTTGTTTCGTCGGCTCTGAGCGGCAGGTTATAGGCTTGAATATATTCTGAGGCCATGCGGTGGGTGTTGAAAATGGGTACATTGAATTTCAGGTTATTCACTGCCGTATCAAGGAAGCTCTCATGGTGGCTGTAAAATGTTTCCAGGACCCTTGGGAGCAACCTGTAAAAGGAATCGGAATCTTCGGCATAGAGCAGGCTTTCTGGATCTTCGCTGAGATCGGAATCTTCCACCGGACCTTCGTACCCGAATTTCCAGCCTGTCGCTCCATCGTGAAACCCCTCAACCCACCAGCCATCCATAACCGAGATATTGGGGACGCCGTTCATGGCCGCCTTCATGCCGCTGGTACCACTGGCTTCGAGGGGACGTTTAGGGCAGTTGAGCCAGGAATGCGCTCCAGAGACAAGGAGTTTGGCGATATACATGTCGTAATTGGGGATAAAGACCAGTTTTCCAAGACCGTTGCTTTGTTGGTACAGCTCTTCCTGGTTGTCGAGAATAAGTTTGAGCACCATCTTTCCCGGCTCGTCTTCAGGGTGGGCTTTGCCTGCAAACAGAAAGTTAACCTTCCAGTTGTTTTCAACCAGGATTTTTGCCAGCCTCGGAATGTCATCGAAAATAAGATCTGCCCGTTTGTAGGTGGAAAATCTCCGGGCAAAACCTATGGTAAAGACATCCGGCTGTAACCAGTCCGGCTCTGAGAGGTGTGAGAGATAGTTTGGCGGATCGATCCAGGTTTCAGTCTTCTGGCGACGATGACTGTCTAGCATTCGGTTGGTATAGGCTATCAGCCGCTGGTTGTCCTGGTGCCACGCTGTAACAAGACCGGCGGCCAGGTGTGCGTGCTCTGCATTGGTCAGTGCAGAAAAACAGCCAGGATCATTGCGCCAGTTGCGAATTGATGTAATACTGTCAAAAAGAGCGGCTCGATTGTCACTTGTCCAGGTGATGTGGTGTACTCCGTTTGTTATTGCTTTTATTTTTGGTGCAAAGTCAGGAAACTGTTTTTTCGTGACATCGCGGTGCAGACGGCTGACGCTATTGATGCTCCGGTTGATGCGCATGGCCATCGTGGTGAAGTTGTATTCAGATGGGTTGTCTTCATCATGGGCCACCAGATTGAGTATACGTTCCACCGAACCTCGGCTGATGGAGGTGTAGAGATCGCGGCTGAATCGGTCATGGCCTGCTTTTACAGGGGTGTGGATGGTGTAAATGATCTGTTGGGCAACCTTTTCGGCTGCAGCCAGAATGTCTCGTTCAGACATCAACTTTGCGTAGTCTGGTCCAAGATTGTTTTCCAGTTCCTGCTGTATAAGATGCAGGGTGACGGTTACACCGTGTTGTTCGTTGAGGTGGATGGTCTTTGCCGTTAAACCAAAGGTCTGCATAATGGGGAGCACCGCGCTGCCGAGCATTCTACGTTGATTGGCTTTGATGAGATTGTTTTTTGCACTGTAGAGTTGTTGGGCGGCCTCTGTTACCCACGAGGGCGCACCTGGCACATCGTAATCAAGCAGGATTTGAGGGGTGCAGTAGTCCAAGTTGTCAGCACATTCGAGCTTCATCCAGACCTGTGCCGTGCAGAAGACAGGAGTTTGGTCACCACTGAGGAAAGGGATCTCGATTTCCAGAGGAAGTTCTTGTTTTTCAGGGTTCTTAAGTTGGTACAGGGTTGGGGTGTTTTCCGGTGTCCAATGGGTTGCTTGGTCTATCTGACCTATTTTTGAATCTACGAACTGGGAAAAGTAGCCACCTCGATACAGCAGGCTGACTGCTATCACCGGCATGTGCAGGTCAGCAAAGCTCTTCAGGGTATCCCCGGCAAGTACACCAAGTCCGCCGCTGTAGTTGGGGATTTTTCTCGGGCCGTCTAGATATTGCTTGAGGAAATACCGCAGAACACGATGGTTGCTTTGCAGAATGCCTTCTTTTTGGAGAAATTTTTTGATAGGATAAAAAACGTCTGGATCAGCCCCGATTTCCATGGAAACATAGACAACGGAGTTGCCGTCAGGGGCACGGAGACGTTTCCAGACCCGATCAAAGACCGATTGGGAGATGCCAAAGTACGTCCCAAACTCATTGCTGCTTAATAGTGCCGTAGTTAAATCGGGTTGCATGGCTAATGATCCATAGTATTGATTAAAGGTCGGTTTTCGATACTCTTTGTCTGGCCCAAAAGGGCCTTGCAGGTTTTTTACTTGATTGCAGGGGAACAAAAAGCCTTCTTTTGGGGCAGACATACAGAAGAAGAAAATTTTTTGGGTAACCAAGTATGCAAAATGTAGAATCGCGCAGGGAGTTTTGCAAGGAAATTTCTTGCAAGGAAAAAAATGTTGTATTCCTTAGCCGGTTAGGTAGAATTCAAACGATTTGTAAACGTGTTGTTAAACAACCATTATTTGGGGAGGATGTGATGCACATCAATAATTTCTTTTATCTGTTTTTAGTACTGTTGGTGTCAGTCTCCTTTGGGCTCACCGGTTGTAGCAAGAAACCGACGGAGGCCGCACCCGCAGCGCCTGTAGAGGGGTTGGGTCCGGCAGAGCCTTTGGAAACAAAGGAGACAGAAATTATGGAAGGAAGGACTTCAGCGCCGATGGTGCCTGTCTATTTTGCTTTTGACGATTCAGCACTCACGAGTGATCAGGTTCAGAGAATAGAGGGGAACGCTGCCTTTATGAAAGAGCATGCTGAGGTGACGGTTCGTATCGAAGGGAACTGTGATCCCCGTGGCACCAAAGAGTATAATTTGGCACTGGGGGAAAGAAGGGCGCAGAGCGTCAAGGCCTATTTAATCAATCTCGGTATTGAAGCTGACCGTTTGAGTACGGTAAGCTGGGGAGAAGAGAAGTTGCTGCTGTTTGGGCACGACGAGCTTTCCTGGGCGCAAAATCGACGGGCAGATTTCGTTATTGTGAAATAATGCAAGAGAGGGCCTGACTGAATCCGGGTAAGGGACCACCCCCGTGCCCGGTTTTCTGTTTTCAGGCGACGCTGGGCAGGGGGAGATGGTTGGAAGCCTTCCCTCAAATATTATCGTACTTTCTATCGTATAAGGGAGATTTTCTAGTGATACGCAACAAGGTCTTTGGCGTTGTACTCTACGCTGTGCTGATTCTGGCCATTCAATTGCCCTTTGGCAACACCCACGCAGGGCAGAAGAAAATAGGTGTTATTAATATGCAGAAGGTTTTGGCCATGTCGGAAGCCGGTAAGGCCGCCCAGGAGGTCGTTTCCAAAAAAATGAAGGAGTTCCAAGCTGCTTTTAAGAGTGATGAAGAAGCATTGCGGGCTTTGCAGAAAGAAATTGAGAAGAAAAGTTCTGCTTGGAGCGATGAAATGAAGCAGGAGAAAACCACGGAATTCAACACAATGCGTTTTGAGCTTGCCAAGAAGCAGGAAAAGGCCAATGGGGAGATGAAGAAGCTGCGTGATGAGAAACTGGAGCCCATTGTCAGGGAACTGCGGCGTGTGGTAGCTGAAATAGGGAAAAAGGACGGATATACCGTAATTTTGCCTTCCCAGGCTATTGTCTTTGCCGATGAGGCGATTGATTTAACACGAGAAGTTACAGAGGCCTTGAATAAGGCCATGCAATAAAGCTGGACCTATGACCCTGCCATCGTGCTTGGAAACGGTTGACCGATTCAAGGGCTGTACTATCCTGGTGGTCGGCGATATCATAATTGATCATTTTATCTGGGGAACGGTGAACCGAATTTCTCCAGAGGCCCCTGTGCCGGTGGTCAATGTCTGCAAAGAGGATATGTTACTTGGCGGTAGTGCCAATGTACTGCGAAATATTATTTCCCTGGGTGGCCGAGGCGCTCTCTGCGGTCTCATAGGAGCCGATGCAACAGGCAGACAGGTCTTGGAACTGGTGGAGCAACTGGGCGCCGGTTCTGGGGGGATTGTTCAGGGTAGACGGCCCACTATAGTGAAAACCAGAGTCGTTGCGCAGGGACAGCAGGTAGTCCGTTTTGATCGAGAGCGGACAGGTGAACCGTCCCGGGAGTCATTTGCCAAGCTGATAGGGTATATTGAGGCGCATATGCATGCATTTGATGCCATCATGGTATCAGACTATGCCAAAGGTGTGGTCCACGAGCAACTGATGATTCAATTGCGGCTCCTGCGTGAGCGTCATGCGCGAAAGACGGGAAAGCGTCTGCCAGTGATTGTTGATCCTAAACCGTCGAATATGCATTGTTTTGTCGATTGTACCGTGATTACGCCCAATCACCATGAGGCTTCGCAAATGAGCGGTATTACCATTCATGATGAGCAGACCCTGCTGGCAGGCGCTCGTCAGATCCAGGAGGAACTGGGTTGTGAAGGGGTGCTTATAACCCGTGGGGAAGCTGGTATGTCTCTGCTGCAGGATGATAGAGAGCTGGTGACTATTCCGACAACAGCCAGGGAGGTGTATGATGTCACCGGTGCCGGGGATACGGTGGCAGCGACCATGGCTTTGGGGCTGGCGTCAGGCTGCTCCATGGCTGAAGCAGCCGTTCTAGCTAACCACGCAGCAGGAGTCGTGGTTGGAAAAGTCGGTACAGCCTGTGTTTGTATTGAAGAGCTTAAGGCTGTTTTGTCCTCCTCTGGCCAGGTTTCTTGATGAGCCACTGCAAGGCGAGCTGGCTTTGCGTCTCTGGAGTGCTTTTTGTTGCATAACCCATTGTTCACGGTGGCTCCGCCACCGTGAATTGCGATGTTGACTGTTAAGTGGGCAACGTGCGAATTTCAGATTTTGAGTCCTCCAAAGGGCTGGATCGTGGTTCTGTATTTTGGGTCAGGGGCGTTTTTCAGGTACTTGGCAACTGAGGCGGTAAAGCCGTTGAGGATGGCAGCGGTTATTTCTTATGGCCATGGATTGGAGGAAATGTCGTTATGGTGCGTCCCAGAAGTATGACCGGTTTTGGAAGAGGTGAAGCAGAAGATCAGGGACGGACCTGGATCGCAGAAGTGCGTACGGTCAACCACCGGTTTCTTGATCAGCGCGTGATTTTACCCCGCATGTTTGTCGGCTATGAAGAGATTGTCAAGAAAGCCGTTGCCCGGGCAATGGATCGGGGACGGGTTGATATCACCCTGACAACCCGGGGAAGCTCGATGCAGCAGGGGCATTTTTCCGTCGATCATGCGCTTGCCGGGCAGTATTACAAATGTCTCACAGAGCTGCAGGATACCTACGAACTGTCAGGTGGGGTCAGCCTGAGCGATATGTTGAGTATCAGGGACATCGTCATTCGGGAAGAGAGTAATCCAGATATGGATGCGGAATGTGAATTGGTGATAAGTGCGGTACAAAATGCCCTGCAAGCCTGTGAGCACATGCGGGAGCAGGAAGGAGCATCCCTGAAGCGTGAACTGCTGGCAAGGCTGGAGCGTTTTGGCCAGGTTGTTGTTCAGATAGAAAAAAATAGCCCACTCATTTTTGAGCAGCGTCAACGGGAGCTGCAAGCCAGGTTGACCAAGCTTCTTAACGGCGTTGAACTGGATCCGGCCAGGTTGGCGCAGGAAGCAGCAATAATGGCGGATAAGAGCGATATCACAGAAGAGATTGTCCGGCTGCACAGCCATATGGAACAGTTTCGCAACTATCTGGAAAGCGACGAGGCTATCGGCAGGCGACTCGATTTTCTGCTGCAGGAATTTTTACGGGAAGTCAATACGTTGGCGTCCAAAATAGCCAATGCTTCCGTGGCTCACCTGGGGGTGGAAATGAAAAACGAGATAGAAAAACTCAGGGAACAGGTGCAGAACATCGAATAGGTGCAGCCGTTATCAGGCCCCTTGTGAGGTATGGTGGGGCTTGCCTGTAGCCAATAATCGAGTTCGTCCGTATAGGGGACTATTCTTATGAACATTTGAATCTGGCACCGCCTGAGCTGATAAAAAAAACGGGCTAAATCAGGGCAACCTGAAAAGAGGTACAGGCTTGAAACAAGACCAATCAAGAAGTTGTAGGCTCTGTGAGCAGTTACGAAAATACTATGATAAGCAGCAGACTGGTAAACATCGGGTTCGGTAACGCGGTCAAAGTGAATCGTATCCTGGCCGTGGTGAATCCCGGCTCATCACCCATTCGCAAACTCAAAGAGAATGCCCGAGTCGAAAAAAAAATGATTGACGTTACAGAAGGCCGTAGAACCAGGGCTATTATTATTCTCGATACCGGGCATCTTGTCCTCTCCTCAGTGCAGCCTGAAACCATCAATCAACGATTGGCCGCACTGGATATGGAGCATGCGGACCCGGCAGGCATACTGTCCAGGATGCTGCGGGGAGAATCCCGATGACCACAGGGTCCCTTTTCGTGCTTTCAGCTCCTTCGGGTTGTGGAAAAACAACCATTCTTTCCCATGTGATGGGCAGTCTTTCCTCTCTATCCTTTTCAGTTTCACATACCACACGACCGCCCAGGGGCTCTGAAAGGGATGGTCAGGATTATTATTTTGTCAGCCGCGACGAGTTCAAACGTATTCGCGAGCTGGGTACTGACGGTTTTCTTGAATGGGCAGAGGTCCATGGCAATTTTTACGGTACCAGTTGTCATGAGGTGGATCGGCTTGCCCAGAAAGGCAGTGATGTCCTCCTTGATATTGATGTTAAGGGGGCGCGGCAGGTCATGGCTACGGAACGTGAACCGGTAACTATTTTCATCGTTCCGCCCTCTCTTGAGGAGCTTGAAAAACGGTTACGAAGCCGGGGAACCGATGATGAAAAAAATATTCGGGTGCGTCTTGAAAACGCACGCTGGGAAATGGCCCAGGCTGATCAGTACGAATATGTGATTATGAACGACCTGCTCACGGATGCCATCCAAAGCCTTTCGTCGATTATTATTGCGGAACGTTGTCGAAGACGCCGGACGTTACATAATATCCCGGTCCGTTATAGGGAAAGATGAGCAATACCAGAAAGCCACCACGAGCAGAACCCGCTCAGCATACCCCAGAGCAGCCTGTGCGTATTTGGGGGATTCATTCCGTCCTGGAAGCCCTGCAGAGCAATCCTGAAGGAATTTCGGAAATAAGGATACAGAAAGGGAAGGATGGCGCACGGTTACAGAAAATTATTGATTTGGCTCGTGTATATAAGGTGCGTCTGCGTTTTACTGACCCGGCCCGGTTAGGGGTGAGCAGGCAATGCAGCCATCAGGGGGTGGTTGCTCAGCTTGCTGCACTGCCAGTACGATCCTTTGCTGCGCTATCTGCTTTGTTGAAGCAGCGACGGGCGGGTGCAGCAGCGAGGATCTTGGCGCTGGATTGCATCCAAGATCCTGGAAACATGGGCTCCATGCTCCGTTCAGCCCTGGCTGCGGGATTTACCCATATTCTTATAACCCGTGATCGCAGCACCTCTGTCACACCAGCCGTTGTTCGGATATCCGCAGGCGCGGCACACCACGTACATATCTATCAGGTGGTCAACATGGCCGAGGCTCTGGCAAGCATCAAAGAAGACGGTTATTGGGTGTATGGGACGGTTGTTGATCAAAAAAAGGCGCAGTCCATATATCGGGTTGATTTTGCCGAGCAGGTCTGCCTGGTTGTTGGCAGCGAGGGGAAAGGAATACGGCCGCTGGTTCAAAAACAGTGTGACCAGTTGGTGACCATACCCATGCAGGGCCGTTTCAATTCCCTGAACGCTGCAGTGGCTGCGGCGATTTTCATGTTTGAAGTGTATCGCCGCAGCCTTCATTGACCCGCTTAGTCCGGCAATGCGTTACCAAAAAACTCCCGAATCTGGCACCACCTGAGCTGATGAGAAATGCGGGTTAGTGTTTTTTGCCAAGCTGCGCTTTGAGCAGATCTCCCAAGGTACCCATTGACTGATTTTCCTGGTCACGAGCAGAGGGAGGGGGGGGATCTTCTTGTAGGGGCTTTTTCTCCTCCTGATAGTCGGCGGGCACCAGTGCGATTCGGTGTTTGTCCGCCTCAATGGCTTCTATTTTCACTGTGATATCCTGCCCGGCTTCCAGTACTGCACTCGGGTGGTGCAGTCGGCGGCCAGCACCAAGTTTTGAAATATGCAGTAGACCATCAATTCCGGGTTCCAGGGACACAAAGGCACCAAACTGCGCCAGCCTGGAAACCTTTCCCCTGTGGGTGCTCCCCACGGGGTATTTTTCTTCAACCTGATCCCAGGGGTTGGGAAGGGTGTCCTTCAAACTCAAAGAGAGTTTATTGTTTTGCCAATCCAGCTTTTTGAGGATGACCGCTACTTGCTGCCCCTGCCGGAGTACATCTTCCACCTTTTCGGTCTGACCCCAGGCCAGTTCCGAAATGGGGATGAGACCATCGACACCACCGATATCGACAAAGGCTCCAAAGTCGCGGATTGAGGTTACGATTCCGTTAACCTGCATACCTTCTTCCAGGCACTCCTGAAGCTTTGCCCGCTCCTCTGCCCGTTTTTCCTCCAGCAACACCCGTGCAGAGAGGATAATATTACGGCCCCGGTTGCCAAATTCTATAACCCTAAAGGAGAAGGTTTGATCTATATACTCTTCCGGGTGTTCGACGCGGCGGATGTCCATTTGCGAATACGGACAAAAGGCACGCGCTCCGGCAATCTGGACGGAAAAGCCGCCCTTCACCTCGCCAGTGACCTTTCCCTGGACAGGTATTCCTGTCTGAAAGGCAGCTTCGATCTCCTCAACAGAAGCCTGACCTTTACCAATTCGGGTGGTAAAGGTCAATTCGCCGCCACGACTGGAAAGAAGAAAAACCTGGATGGGATCTCCTGGTTGGTATGGCAGACTACCTGCCTCGTCGACAAGCTCGGCCTTGTTGAGTACACCTTCGCTTTTGGCCCCGATATCAAGAAATACGTTCTCTCCGGAGATTGCAGCAATGACTGCCTGGATTTTTTCGCCGGGTTGCAGTTGGGGGCGATCAACAGGGGTGTCTTGGAACAGCTCGGTAAAAGTATCGTCATGCATAACAAAAGGATATAGGTTGGGGTTGCCGGGAAAAAGATTGTCCCGGTGTGTTCTTATGGTCCACTGTCCTGTATATAAAAATTACTGGTGGATGATTTCGGTTTCAGGAGGAACATTGATATGCGCCAGAGCCTGTATGACTGCTGGTTCTGTAGCCTGAATGGTATTGATGGCAAAGTCCGACAACGTCAGCGAGGTTTGTGTTCCAAAGTGGTCGTCTATCCGTATTCGATGCAGGACATGGTCCTCGGTAAACCATATCTGCACGGCCTGGACCTGTTGGTGCGCCGTTTTGGGTACAAGGAGAGCGGTAGACATGCCCGGCTTGACCTCACCATGAGGGGGCAGTTGAATATCAAAGGCTTCCTCTATGGAGATATGTCCTGAAAAAAGGGCGAAGGTGATATCGTTGTCCATGGAAACAGTTGGTGTAATAATAAGTTGCTTATCGATTTTGGTATAGATCTGTATTTCCTGGTCGGTATAAAGAAGAACCTGTTCATTTGGACTGACATAATTCCAGCGCATAATAGGTTGGGGGTGATGCATGTCACCTGTACGGATTAAGCTGGCGTTTCCACTGCCTTCCCTAATTCGTCCGTTACTGTAAGTGTGCTGCTCAAAATGAAAGGTGATGGAGTGGAGATGTCTGTACGAATTTTGCAAATTCCGCACCTGCTCCCGGATGATTGAGGACGGGGTATTGGCTGATGACAGAGGCGGCCAAGATGTCAGCAGGAGCGCAATGATGCCAGCAATGAGAGACATGGGTTTATACATGGACGATCTCCAGTTGAATGGAACGGCCAAAGATGGCGTTGGCCATGGGGCTCAGGGGGGCCGGCAGGTCGGTCACAAAGTATCTGTTCGCTTTTTTCGGATCATACAATCTGGCGCGTATTGCTTCATTGGCCATCAGGTATGACTTCAGGGCTTTAGCTACTTCAATGGAAGAATCTATTATATGTACCTGATTCCCTATCCTCGGCGCAATAAGAGTTTTCAGCAAAGGATAGTGTGTACAGCCAAGAATCAGTGTGTCCACCTGATGACGGCGGAGGGGATGAAGATACTTTTTAACGATCATTTTTGTTTCCCGCCGGTTGAGCCAGCCCTCTTCAACCAGGGGGACCAGAAGGGGACAGGCCTGGGTATAGGTGGTGACGGAAGGGGTGCGGGCCGCGATGCAGCGTTGGTAGATCTCAGAGGCAATGGTGGCTCGGGTGCCGATAATACCTATTTTACCGTTTTCGCTTTGGGCGATGGCAGCTTCAACCGCTGGCGCAATAACATCTATGAACGGGAAGGCAAACCGCCTGCGCATGGCCTCGCCTGCTGCACTGGCGGCTGAGTTGCAGGCAATAACAATAAGTGTTGCCCCATGTTGCGCTAAAAAATCAATGTTTTGCCAGGAGAACTCGATGAGCCGCTCCCTGCTTTTAGAGCCATAGGGTGTACGGGCAAGGTCTCCCAGATAGAGGAGGGGAAAACCGGGGCAAATTTTCTCAATGGCATGCGCGACAGTCATGCCGCCAAGCCCAGAATCAAAGATACCAATCATGGAGTTGGAGTGATGAAAAGAAGTGGAAAGAAGGACGAAAATGCTTGATAGATGTTGAGGTGTCCATGGGCGGCCGATACTTGTTCACGGATCGAGAGTGAGTTGGAGGGATATGTTGGCTCCTTGCACGACAGGTGGATGATCAGGAATAGCCGGGACTGTACAACTCGTTTTCTTTTTGAGCAAGCAACCGGAGGGGACGCTCGGGGTATGTTGTGTGCACGTCTCCTCCCTGTCCTGCTCACGGTAAAGAGGAGACATGCGGCAATGCTGTTGAGGTGTGTTGCATGACAGTGATCTTTCTGTGGTCCCGGGAGTGCTCGTTTCCCCGAGGCATGGGAAAGATCTGGGCTTGAACAGGATCAACAGTGTGTACAGCACCCTTATTTCTTTTTGGTCTTTGTTCTGGCGTTAATCGCTTTGCGTAAATTTTCTGGCAATCCTCTTTCTTTTCCCGATTGAGAACGACGTTCTGAGAGAGAACGGGCACAAAGCGGTTGACGAGCTGAAAAATTATGTTTTTTGCGATATTCTTTGGCGGTCAACCCGTGTGATTTAAGATGTTTTGGGGAAAGCATCTTGAATTCCTGACCACACTCCAGGCAAATGACTTTATTTTTTTGAATGGATTTTTTGGGATCCATCACGGGGGCCGCTTCATCCTGAACACTATCCGTTCCCGAAATTTCAGCATCTTGGAGACTTTTAAGTGTCTGAAAGGTATCGTTTAGGGCGGCCTTGATCTCGTCAGTGCTCATTTCTTTGCTGCTGATTTGCGATTGGATGATTTCAGCCGTCATTTCAACAAGAGTCTTACTCATTGAATACTCCTATAATGAGAATGGAAAAATATAATTAATAAACAACAAATATATCTTAGAACATATTAAAGAACAGCGCAATTAAAATATGAGATACTTGCAAGGTCATGAAGCTATCAGTTAAAAAAATGTATTAATTAAAAGGTACTGTGAAGTTTTGTGTGTAAAAAAAGAAAAGTGCATGTAAGGGGCTTTCGATTTTTTGGGTCCTGGAAACTGCAGCCATGAGGTTGACAGGCTGAAATGAAAACATTACTGTTTGCACCGTTGGTTGGAAGAACCATGGATTTTTTATTTTTTTTTATTATTGTTTCGAGGATTTATCATGCCTGTGTATGAATATGAGTGCCCTGGGTGCAACAAGATTTTTGAAGTGCAGCAAAAAATTTCTGATGCCCCAGTGAAGATTTGTCCGGAATGTGGCGGTACTGTACAAAAAATTGTCTCGATGAGTTCTTTCCAGTTGAAAGGCGGAGGTTGGTATACAGACGGATACAGCGTCTCCCCCGGAACAAAAGAGGGTAAGGGGTCTCCTTCGTCAGCGACACCTCCTTCGTCAGCGCCTGCATGTCCGGCCGATGGCTCAGGTAGTTCAACGTGCAAGGGGTGTCCCTCTGCTTCATAATTTTTAGATTTGTATGTTCATTGATATGCTGTGCCTTCTTACCAGTATTGAGTTTTTTTTGCAATAGCTTCATGGGAACTTTGGCTGGGTAATCATCAGTAACCAACCTTCTTGTACGTCTACATTTCCTGACGATTTATGACTTTTTATTGACCAGGAAGAAAAGACCTAAGATGTTCAGAAAGAAGAACATGAATACGACCAGGTAGCCAAGAGGTGAAGTTGGGAAAAGGATGATGGTATACAGAGATGGATCCAACCTGTAGAGCTCTTTGAAGATGATTTGTGTACAGAGGGGAATGCAAAGCGGGAGAAGTATTGGCGTACTGCAGCGGGGAGAGACAGGATAAAGAAACTGTAGGGATTTCGTCGACCGTATCACTGTATGTTTGATGCAATGCAGAAAAGAATGATACGTTTTGCACGGTTTGTATTCAGGGCTCTCTCTGCAATATTATCCGACGGTAGGGGCTGTTCCTACCCAGCAGGATACAATGGACATCTCTGTTCAGGAGGCTGGTGCGAGTATTCGGCATCTGGACAAAAGGGCGGGACAGAAAGAGGTCTCAAAACCTCAGGTGGCAGTGATGATGGCCATGGCATCCCCATAGGAGAAAAAGCGATACTCTTTGCTTATGGCTTCCCGGTAGGCGTCCAGTATACACTGTCTGCCTGCCAGAGCTGAGACCAGGAAGAGCAGAGAGGATTTGGGCAAATGAAAGTTTGTAATCAGGTTGTCCACCACCGAAAAGCGATACCCAGGATAAATATATAGATCGCAATTGCCGGTACAGGCAATGACTGCTCCGTAGCGGGCGGCTACATATTCCAGGGTTCGAGCCGTGGTGGTGCCAACCGCCCAGATCTTGCCACCCTTTCTCTGTACCCGTGCAATCTCTTCTGCTGTGTTTTGGGGAACGGTGAATTGTTCGCAGTGGATTTGATGCTCGCGTATATCTGTGCTTCTCACCGGAGCAAAGGTGCCGTACCCGACATGCAGGGTCACCTCGGCGATGCCTACCCCCTTGTGCCGTAGGCGGCCGAGCAGGTCGTCACTGAAATGGAGTCCGGCTGTGGGCGCGGCCACAGATCCAGGGTGTCGGGCATAGATGGTTTGATAGCGTTCGCGATCCTTTTCCGTGGTACCGTCAGTACGCTGAATATAGGGCGGCAGAGGCATCTGACCCCTTGCGTGAAGAATCTGTTGCAGTTCTTTTTTTTGTCCTTCAGGGGAGGAACAGGGAAAATGTAACACAACCTCTGCTTTCCCGTCCTCGTGATATCTCTCTATTTCAGCAATCAGATCCTTTGCAAACAGGAGTTGGCTTCCCGGGCGAGGTCTTTGGGAACTCTTGACCAGGCAGAGGGCCCTTGCTGTAGATCTGTTTCCCGAAAGAGCGGTCGTTGAGGAAATGGTCGGGAAGTGCAGTAAGAAAAGCTCCGCTTTCCCGCCCGTGGTTTTTTGTCCCAGAAGCCTTGCAGGAAAAACTTTTGTGTTGTTGATAACGAGAAGATCGTTGGGTGCAATCAGTCCGACAATATCAGGAAACTGCCCATGGGTACAACGTTGCTGGTCAGGGTAAAGTACCATGAGTCTGCTTGCATCCCTTCTGTCGGCAGGTTGCTGGGCTATCTGTTTTTTAGGAAGCAGGAAATCATAATCACTCAGGTGAAACAGGTTTTCAGGCATAACAGTACCAGGGTAAAAAAGCAGCCAGGGGGCCATCATCCCGGAGGAGGTTTTTTTCAGACCCTTTGTATGCGGAGGCTGTGACGAAGTGAGAAAAGTCGGCTACCATAGCAAAAGTTATGAAAAAATGCGAGACTCTTTCCAGGTATGCGCGTAATCTGGTTTTTTCATCAGCTCAGGTGGTACCATCTGCGGCAGTGTTTTGACATCAAAGCGGGGGTACGTTCATCCACGGCCAATTACTTTGCATCTGGCATTGCCTGAGCTGATGAGAGATTGCCCTGATGCGGAGGGCGAAACCTTCTTTAGGGCCGGGGCAAGATGCGTCATGGGAGAGGTGAGGGTATGGAGGACGCTGCCGTGGCAAGGGACAGTGCGGACTTTGGTCTCCCTGTGTTTGCATTGCACTGTATATCTAACCTGCCCACAAGTACGCCAGGCATGCGCTTGTTGGGTGAGCATCGCAGCAGGAGTGGAAGGTTTGTAGGAAGTGTTGTAGGTCATTCTCTTTTCTACACTCTGGTTCATGGCTTGGTAGCTCTAGCCTGTGCCTGACCGGCAAGGCAGTGGTTGAAAGATGTGAAGACCTTGAATCGGATGGCCTGGGAAGCAATTTTTGATGATATCTCAAATCATATTGGGCTCGATGCCACTCTATTTTGTACAGATCTGGGCCTTGCAGGGGTGGCTGCGGTGAACGTGCTCTTTCAGCGGGGCAGGGCAGCGGTCTTTTTTTTCAGGATGAACCGGCTAAGCCTGGAGCTGATTGGGCGGTGATATCTCTCCCTGTGGTGCGGCTCAAGGGAGGACCCACCCCTGTGGTGTCTCTGTCCGGTGGCAGGAGCGAGGAGCGGGGTGCCATTGTCCAGGTCTGCTCCCTGGTTTTGAGGCAGACCGGGGCTGTGGTGGAGAGCCTACGGCTGGAAGCATCCCGGAAGGAAGCCGGAATATTCCAATGGATAGCCCGGGAGTTTACGCGTTGTGATGCCCTCCTGCTGGAAAGTGATCAGCCGTTTCTTTTTGAGCAGAGGACAGATTGCTGCGCAGATCCAGGCCAAACTGGATCCAGTGTTTCTGCTTTGGGGACGGCGCTGGCTCATGCAGGGAGAGGTCTGGTTGCAGACGCCTTGGCACAAGATTTGACGACTTGGTTTTTACAACAGTGGCATGCCTCGGAGGTGGGGGGGTGTTTGCTTGTAGGTGGCAAAAGTACCCGGATGGGCAGGGCCAAGCATCTCATCCAAAGCCAGGGCGGGATTACCTGGGCTGAAAAAACTGTACAGACCCTAGGGGAGCGGCTTGATCGGTTGGTTATTTCCGGGGCAGGGGTACTGCCGTATACCATCGCAGGTTTGCCTCGTGTTCCCGATCTCCCGGGCGTGGGGGGCCCCATCGCAGGCATACTGGCAGTGCTGCAGCAGTATCCTCGGGTTTCCTGGATAGTCGCTGCCTGTGATATGCCGGATATGCGGGTGGAAGCGCTTGACTGGTTGTTGTCTCTGCGCAAACCCGGTGTGCGAGGTATACTGCCGGATTTGTGTGGTAAGGGCAGGGTGGAACCGTTACTCGCCTATTATGATTTTCGGGTGATCGAGGCCATGCAGGGCATGGTGGACAGTGGTTTTCGGAGAGTAAGCAGGATCAAAGAGACGGCGGGTATTATAACCCCTTGTCCTCCAGATGGGCTGCGTCGATGCTGGAACAATATCAATACCCCTAAAGAATTATCGAACAGCACCTGAACAAAAACACCCCATATTGGGGCTGTGGAGGACTGACTTCTATTCTGGCATCTTTTGGTGACACCTTAATAGAGTAAACTTTTTATACAATTTTCATGAAAATTTGGGAGAGGTATGGCCCCTGTACGAGATGACACTGTTAATGATTCAGGGTGTAGCCAAAGGGAGGCAGATATGGAAAAAACACAGGCAACAATACTGCATCGAGATCCCGATCAGCAAGAGTTCCATCAGGCTGTACAGGAGGTTCTAGAAAGCGTGAAACCCGTGTTGGACAGGCACCCAGAATATCGCAAACAGGCTGTGCTGCAACGCATTGCCGAGCCGGAGCGGGTGATCATGTTTCGTGTTCCCTGGATGGATGATTTGGGCCAGGTTCATGTCAACCGTGGGTTTCGTGTGGAGATGAACTCGGCTCTTGGGCCCTACAAAGGAGGGCTGCGCTTTCATCCTTCTGTGACTCTGTCGATTATAAAGTTCCTTGCTTTTGAGCAGGTTTTTAAAAACAGCCTGACGACGCTGACTTTGGGCGGAGGGAAAGGGGGGGCGGATTTTGATCCCAAAGGACGCTCAGACGCGGAAGTCATGCGGTTTTGTCAGGCGTTTATGGCTGAGTTGTTTCGGCACATCGGTCCTAATACCGACATACCAGCAGGCGATATCGGGGTTGGCTTTCGGGAGATTGGCTATCTGTTTGGCATGTACAAAAAGCTGTGCAATGAGTTTACAGGTGTGCTGACCGGTAAACGCCTGGCCTGGGGCGGTAGCCTGGTTCGACCGGAGGCCACGGGGTATGGAGTGGTTTACTTTGCCGCCGAAATGCTGGCAACCAGGGGCGATGTGCTTGAAGGGAAAACCTGCCTAGTTTCCGGGTCTGGCAACGTGGCTCAGTACACTGTGGAAAAAATTATAGAGTTGGGCGGCAGGGTGGTGACCTTGTCTGATTCCACAGGGTATATCTATGATGAAGAGGGTATCGACCAGGAGAAACTGCGTTTTGTGAAGGAATTGAAAAATAGCCACCGGGGAAGAATCAGTGAGTATGCCGAGCAATATCCGTACACCGTGTACACTGCGGTGGATCCCTCCCGGGACTATAACCCGCTCTGGGATCATCAGGCTGACTGTGCCATGCCCTGTGCTACGCAGAACGAGATTAATGCCAAAGATGCAGAAAATTTGATAAGAAACGGCGTTTTTCTTGTTTGCGAGGGGGCCAATATGCCTTGTGATCCTGGGGCGGTTGATATTTTTCTGGAACATGCTATGCTCTATGGACCCGGGAAAGCGGCAAATGCAGGCGGGGTCGCCGTTTCCGGCCTTGAAATGGCGCAGAATTCCATGCGGTTACAATGGCCGCGTCGAGAGGTGGACAGCAGGCTGCGCCAGATCATGAAGTCTCTGCACAAAACATGCGTGGATGCTGCTGAGACATACGGCATGCCGGGTAATTGTGTTGCCGGGGCCAATATAGCCGGGTTTGTCAAAGTTGCGCATGCCATGTTGGACCAGGGACTCGTGTAAGCTCGAGCAGTAAAGAGGCGCCACAAGGATAGCTTGAGTCGGAGAATCGGTCGTATAAGCGGGATAAACAACGATGAGACGGGGACAGGAACAGCGGATCTGTGTCAGAATAGGCATCCCCATCGAGGATGCGTAACACCTCAGGTGGAATCGTGCATCACAGTCACCATCAGAACCATAGAGACCTGGAGCAGGTGTGGCAAGATATTGAAAGCAATTTCGTCGATGTATCCTCACGGTGTCCTTATGGCTTTGATCAGAAAGCAGTCTATCATCAGGCCGCCTTCGGCTGGCTGGATGACTATGCCGTGGGGCGGTTCCTGGAAAAAGGGTATCGACGTAACGGCAACAGCATGTATACTATGCGCTGTCCAGACTGCTCACTGTGCGTCCCTATTCGGATACGTCCTGAAGCGTTCCAGCCCAATAGAAACCAGAAAAGGGTGATGAAAAAAAATAGGGATGTGGTCGCAGGGGTCGCACCTTTGTCCATGTCCAAGGAAAATCTTGATGTGCTGGAAAAGTATTTAATGACCAGATTTCCTTCTGGTACCAGTTGTGCGGCAAGATACTATACCGGCTTCTTCATCACCAGCATAGCGCGTTGTTTTGAAATTCGATACAGGGTAGAGGAAAAGCTCATGGGTGTGGCCATCGTCGATGGCAGTATCCGCGGCTTGAACGCCGTGTATTTTTATTTTGATCCCGACGCATGCTGGCGAAGTCCGGGAACCTTCAATATTCAGTATCTGGTGAATTTCTGTCTGCATCATAAAATAGAGTACCTCTATCTGGGCTATTGGATTGCAGGGCTGTCTGAGATGGATTACAAAAAACAGTTCCGCGCTCACGAAATACTTAAAAATGGACGCTGGGAAGAGATCCCTTCCCGCCGGGATGGCGGCACCAAACAGGCCAGCGGCAACAAATGATGAACATGCCCGCTCCGGCATACCATAAGTTGAGGCTTCATCCTGCATCCATCAGGCCTTGAGGTCCGTAAGAAGACGAGAGAAGAAAGACAGAGGGTGATACGTGTCATGATAGATTTTCCCATGTCACCAAGGGAGATGCTGCTCAGCATTGTACGCAACAGGTATCTGATCAAGAAATCAATTCAGCGGGAAGTCATCGGTCGCTATCGTGGCTCGTTGTTGGGGATTCTGTGGTCCTTTTTCAACCCCCTGTTTATGCTTGTGGTATATACCTTTGTTTTTAGTGTGGTTTTTCAGGCTCGCTGGGGAGAAACAAGCGGTTCCAAAGTAGAGTTTGCTCTGCTCCTTTTTTCCGGACTTATAGTGTTCAATCTGTTTGCAGAATGTGTCAACAGGGCTCCAACCCTGATACTCAGTAATGTGAATTATGTAAAGAGGGTCGTCTTTCCACTTGAAATTTTGCCTATAATCAGTTTCGGAGGAGCGTTGTTTCATTTTTTCATCAGTTTCATAGTCTGGGTCCTTGGGTATGTGTTTTTCTTGGGTGCTCCCCATGGGACCATGGTGCTGTTGCCGTTGGTGCTCCTGCCGCTGGCCTTTTTTATCTTGGGCTTGTCATGGCTTTTGGCTTCTCTGGGCGTCTATCTGCGAGACGTGGGGCAAATTATTAATATTTTGGTTATGGCGCTTATGTTTCTTTCCCCCATTTTTTATTCCATATCCAGAATCCCAGAGAACTATCGTGTTTTTCTGCGCTTTAATCCACTGGTGCCGATCATTGAGTCTACTCGTGACGTCATTTTTTGGGGTCAGATGCCGCACCTGGTTTCGTTGTCGATTTGTTATATCGGTTCTCTTGTCATTGCCTGGCTTGGTTTTGCCTGGTTTCAGAAAACACGCAAAGGGTTTGCCGATGTGCTCTGAAACATCTGCCTGCCAGGCATCTATATTTGTCTCTACACCTCCCCTTGGATAAGGAATGTGATATCCTGAGTACATGGGATATGGGGGCTGATTATATTTATCATAGTGATGGGGATATATGTGAACAGAGTACGAAGAGAACATCCTGGGGCAAAGGTTATTTTTCTTAAAGAACAGTTGCGGAAGGTTAGGAGAACCTGGAATAGGTTTCGTTTTCTTCTCTACCCTCCTTATCGAATGGTTCGAGCCTCGGGGTTATTTGATGAGGAGTATTACCTCGACAACAACGACGATATTTCTCCCGAAGAGGTCGATCCCCTCATCCATTACCTGCAGCATGGCCATACAGAAGGACGAAAGCCCAACCCACTCTTTGAAACAGCCTGGTATGCTGTCATGTATCGGGAGGTTCTTCAAAAAAAGATCAATCCTCTGTACCATTTTGTCCGTACAGGTTGGAAAGAGGGGAAAAGGCCCTGCGCCATGTTTGAAACCGACTATTACCTGCGGAATCATCCAGAGGTTGCTGCAGCGGGAATAAACCCCCTGAAACATTACTTGGAACAAGGAGCATGGAACGGGAGTTGGCCTAATCCCCGTTTTGATACGGCATTGTATCTTGAGCAAAGCCCTGAACTCCTGGATTCTGGTGAGAATCCCCTGGCGCATTACATGCGGCGTGGCCTATGGGAGGGACGGACGGCCTGGCATCAGGACAGGGATTTTGTCAATACGCCGACGATCAGCCTGATCACACCGGTGTATAATGTGCCTGCCACCTACTTGCGTAGGTGTGTGCAGTCCGTACTCCATCAGAGTTATCCCCACTGGGAATTGTGTCTGGCGGATGATGCGAGTACGGCCGAACATGTACGACCTGTGTTGGAGGAGCTGAGCAGCATGGATGAACGGATACAGGTGACCTTCCTGAAGGAGAACAGAGGGATAGCTGGAGCCACCAATGCGGCGGCAAAAATGGCAACCGGTGAATATATAGGCTTTCTTGACAATGATGACGAATTGACCCGTGACGCCCTTTTTGAGGTGGTTTGCGCGCTCAGGGAAAAACAGTGTGATATGGTGTACTCCGATGAATGTCTCGTGGACAGTGAGGGAGAGCTTATCGAGTGCCATTATAAACCGGATTTCTCTCCTGATTTGCTCTACAGTCACAACTACATTACCCATTTTCTGGTTCTACGGAAAAGTTTGTTTGACCGGGTTGGTGAGACGGCGTCTGCATTTGATGGGGCGCAGGATTATGATCTCCTTCTTAAGATAACGGAGCACACCAACAACATACACCATATACCCAAAATACTGTACAGGTGGCGTACCATTGAAAGCTCAACCAGTGCTGACCCTGGTGTGAAATCCTATGCCCATGGTGCTGGTCAAAAAGCGCTGGAGGCAGCTGTACAAAGACAGCATATTGATGCTGAAGTTGTGGCAGGCAACCTGCCTTTTTACTATCGCGTCCAACGGAAAATACAGACCCGGCCTTTGATCTCGATCATCATCCCTTTTTGCAATCAACCGAAATTGTTGAAACAGTGTATTCAGACCCTGGTTGACAGGACAGCGTATGACAGGTATGAAATTCTGGGGGTGAGCAACAACAGTGATGATCCTGAGGTCTTCCAGCTTATGGACCGGTTGAGGGAAAAAGATACCCGGGTTCGTTTTACCGAGTACAATCAGCCTTTTAACTATTCAGCGATTAATAACTATGCGGTCACCCTGACGCATGGTGAGCACCTTGTGTTTATGAATAATGACATTGAGGTTATTAACAGGGATTGGCTTGAATGTATGCTGGAACACTCCCAGCGGGAAGAGGTCGGGGCGGTCGGGGCCAAACTGTATTATCCTGATGACACCGTACAGCATGCAGGTGTTATAATTGGCATAGGCGGCTTTGCCGGGCATGCTTTTCGACATACTGCTCGGGATGCCTCGGGGTATTTCAACAGGCTGCATTGTGTTCAGAATTTCAGTGCCGTGACCGCTGCTCTTCTCATGGTGAAACGGCGTCTGTATGATCAGGTCGGGGGGCTTGATGGCGAACATCTCGGTATAGCGCTCAATGACGTTGATTTTTGTTTGAAGTTGCGTGCCCTGGGGTTGCTCAACGTCTTTACCCCCTACGCAGAGGCCTACCATCATGAATCTGCGTCACGGGGATATGAGGATACTGCTGCTAAAAAGAAGCGGTTCAATACCGAAATAGCTTTTTTTAAAAAGCGATGGGCAGCTATTCTTGAGCAGGGAGACCCCTATTATAATTCCAACCTGTGTACCTATAGGGAGGATTTTAGCCGTGATACCTATGTATCCTGGTATGGAACGGACAGGGAACGGTTAGAAATCCTTGCCGCAGAGGGGGTGGATACCGCTCGTATATGATTTCAGACCATTGATGTAGCGGATAACAAGAACGCGGTTGAAGAAACCCCTGCCGTGTTGTCGGCAAGGAAAAATGGGAACGTAGTGCGAGCAGAAGAAGAGGGTATGCAGGAAGACAAGTTATCGCAGCAGGAGCGCATTATTCGCCAACAGGCCAGAACCATTGAGCAATTGAGGCATGAACTGCAGGAGATGCAGAACTCCAAGGTGTGGCGTCTGGCAGAATTTTTCAGGCGATTGATTCGGGTGCATCTGCTCAATTGGTTTCCTGCCATTCAAATTTTTTTCATACCTTTTCTTAAACGAATCTGGCGTCGCTTTGTGCTGCTGCCCCTGGTACGTGCAGGTCTTTGTACGGATGAGTACACCCAGTGGATGGCGCTGGAGAAGCAGTATATTCATCGAACTCTTGCGCGGGCAGGAGAACTTGAAACCGATGATTCCCTGCCGGTGATCAGTCTCCTCATGCCGGTGTATGATGTTGCCCCAATATGGCTGGAAGCTGCCGTCAACTCGGTGCTGGATCAATCCTATCCTCGCTGGCAGTTGTGTGTGGCGGATGATTGTTCCTCCAATCCGGCAATTCGGCCCATCCTTGAACAGTTTGCCCAGCAAGATGAGCGAATTTCTTTAGTTTTTCTTGATAAAAATCAAGGCATTGCCGGGGCCTCTAACGCTGCTCTTGCCCTGGCGGTCGGCGCGTTTGTCGGTCTGCTTGATCATGACGACACCCTTGCCCCCCATGCTTTGCAGCTGGTTGTCGAGCAGATTCGCAGGCATCCAGAAGCAGAGTGTCTCTACAGTGATGAGGATAAAATTTCCGAGAAAGGCAGGCGCTATGAACCTTTTTTTAAACCATCCTGGTCGCCGGATACCCTGCGTAGTTACAATTACTTGTGCCATTTTACGGTGCTCAAAAAAGAGTTGCTTGACAGGATCGGCGGCTTTCGTGAAGGATATGAGGGTTCCCAGGATTACGACCTCTTCCTCCGGGCTGTCGAACAGACTGGCCATATCGTGCATATCCCCCATATTCTCTATCACTGGCGGGCCATAGAGGGCTCGGCGGGCAAGCAGGTAGAGGCGAAAATGTATGCCTATGCCAGTGCTAAAAAGGCCCTGGCAGATCACCTGCGGCGCATGCATCTCCAGGCTGAGGTTGAAGACGGTTTTTTCCTAGGTTCGTACAGAGTGCGCTATCGGTTGGATGTTCAGCCTCAGGTGGCCATCATTATTCCGACAAAAGATAAAGTCTCGGTGCTCAGTCGGTGTGTGGACTCCATCCTCTCCCGCTCTACCTTTGATCGGTATCATATCTATATCGTGGATAATGGGAGTATAGAACCGGCGACCCGTGCCTACTATACCTCTCTGGATGAACAGAAGCAGGTGACCATTCTCCACTATGACGCGCCCTTTAATTTTTCCAGGATCAATAACTTTGCCGTCCGGGGAACTACAGAGGAGGTGTTGCTCTTTCTCAATAACGACACGGAAGTTATCTCCTGTGATTGGCTGGAGGAAATGCTGGGGTATGCGATGCGGGCCGACGTGGGTGCTGTGGGCGCCTTGTTGTATTATCCCAACGATACTGTCCAGCATGGCGGTATGATCATGGGGATTGGTGGGGTTGCAGGGCACAGTCATAAATATTTTCAACGGCGTGAATATGGGTATTTTGGACGATTGAAGGTTGTTCAGAACCTGAGTGGTGTCACCGCAGCCTGTCTCATGACCCGGAGATCTGTTTTTGAACAGGTGGGAGGCTTTGAGGAAAAACTCAGTCATGCCTTTAACGACGTAGATCTGTGCCTGAAAATGAGAGAGCAGGGGTACCTTGTCGTTTACACTCCCTTTGCAGAACTCTACCACCATGAGTCTGTGAGCAGGGGCTATGAAACCACCCCAGAGAAAAAAGAACGATTCCATCAGGAGTGGGCTTTTTGCGATGATCGCTGGGGGGAACTTCTGAGGGCCGGGGACCCCTACTACAGTCCGCATCTCACCTTGGTACGAGAGGATTTTTCCATCAGCTGCAATGCTATTGCCAGGGATAATGAGGGGCCTACCGCCGGTGGCAAGCTGCCAAAGCCAAAGGGACCGCAGGTATGAGGAGGAAATGGTTCAGGGTGGTGGCGCTTATCCGGATGATACGTTCTGCCTTTGCCAGGGTGCCGGATCGAACCTGGATGATTTTCGGGGTGACCCTTATTTGGGCGTTTGTCTTTCGCGATTATCTGCTCTGCAGAAAGGTTTTTATCTTCAATCTGTTTGCTATTGATTCCCTGAGCCAGTTTTATCCTCTAGACTATTTTCGGATAAAAAATGTTGTCTCTGGAATGCTGCCCTTCTGGTCTTTTCAATTAGATATGGGGGCAAGCACTTATTCTCTCATGGCAAATATCAGCCCATTTGACCTGCTTTTGGTTCCTTTTGGGCCGGATTCGTTTCACTTGGCTGCCCACTTGGTGGTCTTGCTGAAATTTTTTGCCGCATCTCTTTTTTTTCACGCATTTTTACGACGCCTTGAGGTCACACCAGCCTGGGCAGTGACCGGGGCGCTGCTGTTTACCTTTAATGGGTACATGATGGTAAATAGCCACTGGTACCATTACACCAACTATGCGGTGTTTATGGCCCTGTTTCTGCTTTTTTTCGAGGTATGGTTTCAGGAGGGCCGCTGGCTGCCTTTGGTTCTCATACTGGGGCTGGTGCCGCTCAAAGGAGAACTGCAGCTCTTTCAGATGGTGTTTTTTGGCACGGTGTACGTGCTCTTTCGCTGTGTGAATGTGCATGGCTGGTCCTGGCGAAGTGGGCGGACCTTTCTTTTTTTAGCCTTTTTTTTCTTCCTTGGCATATGCGTGCAATCCTATCTGATATTGCCCAATATTTTGAGCATGCTCTCTTCTTCAAGGGGGCTTGCTGCCATGGACGGCGCTTCCGGTTTAGAGCGGTTGATCAGTATTATACAGGTGGAGAATTGGGAGACGCTCAAGGCGATATTTGCCCGAATGATGGCAAACGACCTGCTTGGATCCTGGATGGAGTATCGAGGCCCCTTAAATTATTTTGAAGATTCCACTCTTTACTCGGGCATTATGACCTTGCTCCTCTTGCCACTCTGTTTACTCCCGAACAACCAGGTGCGGCTTTTGTGGGTATTTCCATTGACCTGTGGCATTGTTTGCCTTTTTCCCCAGGTACGATGGACGCTGAACGGCTATGCGAGCGGCACCTTTAAATATCTTTCCCTTTATCTCTCCACCTTCTGTCTTATAGGCAGCACCCTGTTACTGCAGAACTCTGAGTGTTGTTGGGTGCAGAAAAATGCTACTGGTAAAAGGAATCTGCCATCGTTTGTTCTGGTGTGCTGGGGCCTTGTGATTGCTTTTTTTCTGTGTGCTTTGTGGGTGGGGCGAGAGACAGAATTGCAGGTGGATGGGCGGGCTTCAAAGGAAGCTTTGTTGTTTGTCAGCGGCTATGTGATTCTTTTGCTCTTGTTATCGAGGCTTCCTGGAAACGGGCTGCTCAGATATGCTCTGGTAGGTATGGTGGCCTTGGAACTGGCGCTGTTTTCCAGGCAAACAGCGCAGGGCACCCAGGGGGCTCTTTCTCCGGCTTTTGTGGACCAGAAGCAGTACTATTTTGCCTCATCAACCAAAGAAGCCCTGAGCAGAATACGGGATATGGATGCATCGTTTTATCGAGTTGAAAAAGGCTACCTTGACGGTCATCTCAATGATGCGCTGGTACAGGGATATAATGGGACCAGTGCCTATTATGGTTTTGTTAGTTCAGGGATTACCTCTTTTTACCGGAATTTTGGCCTTTCGTATAACTCACCTCGACTGGATTCATACAGGTATGGCCTGGAAAAACGGGGAGATCTTCAGACCTTGCTGGGGGTAAAATATTATTTATGCCGAACGGATGAGGAGTGTGACGGGCTACAGGGATTTGCCCCGGTGGATGTCGTGGATGGCGTGAGAATATTTCAAAACCAGAACCTCCACGGGGGGGCGAGGATGTACTATGCGCAATGTCCGGCAGTCCAGTACAACAACCTCCCAATGGCGCAAAAAGAAGCTCTGATCCGGGAGGCCGTGATTACCGAAACCGTTTTACCGCATCTTGACTTGAACTGCCTGCCTGATGAGAAGAACTCTTGGGCGGTGGACTGGACGAAGGCAGGGGATCGGTTTATCCTGGAGCAATGGGATCACGAATACTTTAAGGGAACTATCATGGTTACCAGGCCGGGCATGCTTTTTTTTCCAATCCCCTTTGATAGAGGCTGGCAGGCTCAGGTTGATGGCAACAGAGCACCGCTGCATACCCTGGATTATGGGTTCATGGGGGTGGCGCTTTATGAGCCTGGACAGAGGGAAATTGTTTTGCAATACCGACCACCTTTTCTGGGGCTTGCTGTAAGCGTGTCGCTGGTCGGTCTGCTGGTGAGTGGGCTGCTCTCTCTGCGTTTTCCCCGTCTTGGCGGAGTACAAGAGAGATGAAAGCCCCCTGTTCTCTAACTGTTATTATGGTGACCCACAATTGCGCAGATTATTTTGACACCTGTCTGCGTTCCTTGTGCCGGCAAACTCTGCTGCCACAGCAGATCGTTGTTGTGGATTCCGGCTCCACCTCCAAGGACTATCTCCATGCCCTGGGCAACCTGTACCCGGTCGAGATTATTTTTGCTGATAATATAGGGTTTTCCAGGGCAAACAACATGGGACTTGCGGTTAGTGGTCTGGACGACGATTTTTTTCTGTTTGCCAACCCTGATACTGTTTTTCCTGCCGAATGCCTGGAAAAGGCATGCGCTGTGCTGCAGGCTTCTCCGGCAGCGGGGTGCCTGACTCCCAGGCTGCTTGGGTATGATATGCTTAAAAAGCTGCCCACAGGGCGGCTGGATTCAACCGGGATCTTTCGCAAACCATACGGACGCTGGTTTGATAGGGGACAAGGGGAAAGGGACCAGGGGCAGTTTGCAAACGCCGAGTCTGTACCGGCAGCTTGCGGGGCCTTTTTTTTTATGAGGAAAAAAGCTGTCCTGGATGCCTTACTTGCACCCCAGGTGTTGTTTGATCCTGATTTTTTCTTGTATAAGGAGGATATTGAGTTAAGCCTGCGTCTCCGAAAGAAAGGCTGGGAGATACTCTACACTCCTGAGGTGCGGGTGTATCACGCTCGCGGGTGGCAAAAGGATCGGAGGAAAATGCCTTGGGAACTGCGGCTTGAGGCGGCGCGCAATGAAGTGTTGCTGTATAGAAAGCACCCTTCACCGTATCTGCTTTGGGCGGAGTGCAAACGGTTCATGGTCTCCTCTTTCCGTTTGTGAGCGAGCGGGAGCTCTCTGTGCAGAAACGACATGAATCCATTTCGGTTATCATACCGACCCTGAATGCTGAACCATGGCTGGATGCCCTGTTGACACGTCTTTCCAGGCAGACTGTACGGCCGGTGGAGATTTTGGTCGTCGATTCAGGCTCGCTTGATCAGACACAAGCTGTCTGCCGTCAGCATGGGGTTTCTCTTCTGGTTATCCCCCAACAGGAATTCGATCACGGCGGTACTCGAACCATGGCCGCAAAGAAGGCCCGGGGTGACTTGTTGGTTTTTCTGACCCAGGACGCTCTGCCAGTGGATGACTGTTCTCTGCAAAAATTGACTCAGCCGCTTTTGGCTGATGAGCAGGTGGCTGCAGCCTATGGACGTCAACTGGCATGGCCCGGAGCATCGTTGATCAGTGAGCATCTGCGTCTGTTTAATTATCCAGAGGTTTCATTCCGGCGCTGGTACAAGGATCGCCATCTTTATGGCTTTAAGACGATATTTATTTCCAATTCGTTTGCCGCATACCGAAAAAAACTCCTGGCCGATGCCGGTTATTTTCCAGATCGCCTGATTTTTGGAGAGGACACCTGTGCAGCGGCCCAATTGCTGCAAAACGGGTGGTGCGTTCAGTATGTGCATGATGCCTGTGTCTATCATTCCCATGACTATACCTTTTTTCAAGACTGTAAACGCTACTTTGACATTGGTGTCCTGCATACCTCCCAAAAGAAGCTTTTTGCTCCCTATGGCTCCCCAGGGGGAACCGGTAAAAAGTATGTTCTATCCGAGATTCGCTTTCTTTTGAGAAAGAAAGCATATATAGTGCTCATCCAGAGTATGGGGCGTACTGTCGCAAAATATGTCGCATATGCTGCTGGAAAACAATATCAACACTTGCCGCGTTTTCTCACTCGTGCGCTCAGTATGCACCGCCATTGGTGGTAAGGTTGTACGCACTCAGTTGTCCCTGCCGTGTCTGTGCGGAGTCCTTATGGTCGCGTGTGTTCGCAGAGATAAGGCTGTGGCGGTAGGCACCTTCCTTAGCCCGGATTTTTCATGAGACAACATGTTGAGGAGAAATCCGAGTTAGACCAAGCTCGCCTGGTCAGCATCAGAGCGCCTCTTATTGTGTACAGCATAACGGCAGAGCTGTTTCATCCGGCTTGCTTATCAGATCAATTTGTGCCAGATTTGGTCTTTTGGCTACCACATCATTTGGGTATAGGTCTTGCTAGAATATTGTCGGAGAGTGTGCCTGAAACCTGCATATTGAAACCATGTCACCTGTTATTTCCTGGAATCTCCGCGAACGCAGTTCGCTTATTTATCGAATTCTGCATGTTTTTGACTGCCTGCTGGTCTGTTCCCTGCTCCGGTTGTATGTCTGGCTTTATGATGTCCCCTGGAGTTCTTATTATACCCGGTTGGAACTCGTTGTTTTCATCACCTCATTTGTAAGTTTTCACTCCTTTCAGCTCTATCGTTCGTGGCGAGGATGGAAATATTACCGTGAATTCATGGTTATTGTGCAGGCCTGGGCTGGAGTGGTCGGGCTGTTGTTACTGTATTTTTTTATCTTCAAAATTTCAGATGCCTATTCACGCGCTGTTTTTACCCTTCTGAGTACAACGACACCCTTTGCGCTTTTTGCCGGTCATTTTTTTGTCAGGCGGTTGCTTCGGTTTTACAGAACCCAGGGAAAAAATATTAGGCATGCAGTCATTGTAGGAGCCGGGGAACTGGGTATCCGTATGGGCAGGCAGTTGGAGGCTATTCCCTGGGCAGGGATCGAAGTAGTCGGCTTTTTTGACGATAAACTGGAAAAAGGCCAACAACTCCAGACGTTCAACAGACCGCTTCTTGGCACCATAGATTCTGTGCAGGAATATCTCAGGGTTCATGACATTGATTACGTGTATATCGCCCTTCCCATGCGTGCTGAACGTAAAATTTTTAAACTGCTGCAGGAGTGTCGTGATCTGGGAGCCCAGATCCTACTCGTTCCGGATCTGTATATCTTCGGTCTGCACCATGCAGAGATACAGTCGCTGGGTGATATGCTGGTGCTTAATTTTAACCCGGATACGCAGTGGAAGAGGACATTTGATGTTATATTTTCTTCTCTGGCTCTTGTTTTGGGGTTGCCGCTTTTTGTTCTTATTGCCTTGGCCATCAAATGTGAAAGCAGAGGGCCCGTCTTTTACAAGCATAGGCGCATCATGGTCACGGGCAGAGAGTTTGCCTGTCTCAAGTTCAGGACAATGGTGGTGGATGCAGAAGAAAAACTTGCTGCCATGCTTGAAAACGACCTTGATTTGCGACAGGAATGGGAAAGCTACTACAAACTTAAGGATGATCCTCGCATTACCAGGGTGGGAAAATTTTTACGCCGTACCAGCCTGGATGAAATGCCTCAGTTTTTTAACGTGCTCAAAGGGGAGATGAGTGTGGTAGGTGCCCGGCCCATTGTAGGCAAAGAACTGGAAAATTTTTACAAGGGCAACGGGGCGCAGAGCGCAGGACGCTATTGTTCCATGAAACCCGGTATAACAGGCCCCTGGCAGGTCATGAAACGCAGCGATGTGGTTAACTACAAGGAGAGGGTGGAACTCGATGACTGGTATGTGCTCAACTATTCCCTGAAGACAGACATCAAAATTATCCTCAAAACCATTGCCTGTATGTTCAGTGGCAAGGGCGCTTATTGACCAAAGCGGGGAACAAGGGACGTTGGTATTCTGGAGGAGATATTGGTTTTTAGGCGAAATATGCTTACAGTGCTAGGTAATCCTGGTTGACATTGCTCAGGACCTTTTTGTTGTCTTTGGAAAGGTACCCCATGCAATACTGCTCTTGAGCAATGCGGGGTCGACAATGGACTTGTGATGACAAGAACTTCTCAGTGTACAATCTCAGTGGAAAGGAGTATGCGATGCAAACACAAACAAAAATGGGGCACATGACTCTTGCCCAGGCAAAGCAGGAGGCGTCAACTGTCTTTTTAGCAAAAGTATTCAACTGGATGGCAATCGGCTTAACAGTGACCGGCTCGCTGGCGTATGTCGTATCCCAAACAGCTTTGGCCCAGATCTTAGCTTCTGGCCCTTTGCTTATGCTGTTACTGCTGGCGGAACTGGGTCTGGTTTTCTTCCTTTCTGCTCGGGTTAATAACATTCAGCCTGGAACAGCAACAGGCCTGTTTCTCTTTTATTCGGCCCTGAACGGGTTGACCCTGTCAGTGATTTTTCTGGCCTATACCAAGACATCCATTGGCGGAACATTCTTGATTACAGCGGGAATGTTTGGTGCCATGGCTGTTTATGGCATGGTGACCAAGCGAGACCTTTCCGGGATGGGCTCATTTCTTTTTATGGGCCTGATCGGGATTCTGCTCGCTTCAGTGGTCAACATCTTCCTCCAGAGTTCCAGTCTATACTGGACCATCTCTCTTCTGGGTGTGTTTATTTTTGTTGGTCTGACAGCATACGACGTACAGAAGATCAAAACCATGGGAGAACAGGGCATTATGAGTCAGGGGGAAGCCGCTATACAACGAGGCGCTATTATGGGTGCTTTGGCACTGTATCTGGATTTTATAAATCTTTTTCTTATGTTGCTGCGCTTTTTCGGTGCGGGCCGCGATTGAAGGAGTAGGTTTTTTCGGGCTTCCTGAAGCTGTAAAGGTATGTAGGAAAGTTTCCTGACAACATCAAAACTACCGATGCCGAAGGGAATTTTTCATGTTTCGATGTTTCGTTGTGGCTGCCCGATCTGGCGAGATACGCTCGCTCGCCGTTCATGGGTGCAGGTTTGTTTGTGCCTGCACCCTGTGTTCGACCGCGAGGGCTCACACCTACTCATTGGCCTCCATCAGCATATACAGTCGCTCAAGGTATTGCTCCTTGTAAATGAGTTGATTGGAGGATTCTATCTCATTGATAAGCAAGGGCAGACTCAAGACCGGATCAATACCGTGCCTGTTTCGTCCTCTTTTCTCCATCTGATCGACAATCAATACTGCGTAATAGTTAATGAGAATACGGGATCTTGAATCTCTGCGAAACAGGTAGGAGCGGCCTCCCATGGTATTGAGGAAAAAACCCGCATACTCGTATAGTTGTTCGAGCGGAACATTGAGTCGAAACATTTCCTGATCACAGGTCTCATACAGTACCCAGTTGTAGAGGTTTTTAAAGACATCCTCTATTTTTTCTCGTTCATGACCCAGAACAGCTTTACTCAGGGCGATGTTGTCCCTGCCTATGATGCGAAAGAAGTGGGCCATGTTGGTCAGTATGGTATAGAGGTCATCCGTTTCCCTGGTGACCACGGGGGGGGTGTCCAGCAGCTTTTTCAGCAGCGCTGTAAAGTGTTGCTGGGTAGAGGTAGAGGCGCTCAGGCCGAAGGACTGCACATAGGGCTTACTGTCTAGCTCGACAAAAAAAGCGTGCAGCTCCCGAGCAAGAGCGGAACAGGTCAAAGGAACCTGTTGCATGTCTCCGGCTGTCTTCATGGGGCTGGTTTGTGCAGGCAAGGGTGTCTCAAGTGGTTCCATTGCCTGTTCCATAGAATTGGACTGTATCAGCGGTTGAGTGCTCTGTCCTTTTGTCTCTTCACCTGGCTGCACATGCTGAGGTGGCCGTGTTTGGCTTTTGGAGGTTAGGGTCGTTGACCGGGAAGACAGAGCCGTGGATTCCAGTTGTTCGGCTTTTTGGGGGCCGCTTTTTTCCTTGCTGTCTTGCCATATTGGCTCCACAAATACTGTTACCCCTGCCAGGAGGATACAACAGGCTAGGATGCACTTTGACAAAAAAGGTTTTTTCAAAGGCGGCCGGTGAGAATCAGGTGTTGGGGTATGGTGCACTGACATTTTGCACTCTCTTTAACAAACTGGTTGAACAAAACGTTGTCTACGCCACAGGTATGTTTTGCTTCCGTCCGAGATAAGTTCGGGAAAACGAGAACAGAGAATATGTCCGTTGGTTGCCCCTCAATGTACCCAATATTGTATAATCTGACTCTAAAAAAAGAGGCTCTTTAACAGAATCGGTGGCTTGATTTGGGCTCTTGTAAGTCATCGACGGTATGATATAAAGGTAAGCGCCAAGCGACCTACACCTTGCAGGACCGGAAAACAACCAGTTCTTTCTTCCAATCACAAAAGGCGGATACTGTTTTCAGCGGCATTGTTGTCAGGGGCAAGGCGACCATCCTCCAGGTACCCGATCAAACGGTGCCACTGGTTCAAGGTGTAAGTAACGGCTTTGCCTAAGGCCGTTTTTGGTGGTACCTGCTGTTTTTTCTTCACAAGCCAGCTTTTCAACTCCTCCAATACCGGCTTGGAGTGTTTTAGACGCCGTTGATAAATCTCTTCAGGGGTAAGATGTTCATCACGGCACATCTTTTTGATCTTGTAAATTTTACTGAAGAAGGCAACCCCTTTATGCGCGCTCCCAGGTTTGGCTTTCTTGCCCTGGGCCTTGACGATATCGGCAAACGTAGGCCGGGCATGGACAAGGCACCCGATATGCTGAATGTCTTTGGGGCGATCAAGGAAATTGAGGTAACGGCCATCATTTTTTGGCCAGAGCCAGGTCTTCACAGAGCTTGCTCATGTGGAAGTAGAGGGCAGTGTAGCCTTGCCTGCAGGCTTTTTGAGCAAAGGCACAGGCAAGATAAGACTTGCCAACTCCGATGGGACCAGTGATGATCAGATTGGTGTGATCCTTTCTCCAATGGCAATCCGCCAGGCTGACGATTAGAGATTTGTTCAGCTTACGCGGGTGTCGAAAAGCGATATCTTCCACAGCAGCATCCTGAGGCAGCTTGGCTTTCCTGAGTCTGGTCTGCATCTTCCCGGTTTCCCTGACAGGCTGTGCCCGTTCGACTAACAGTCCCAACCGTTTTCCAAAGCGGAGGCTGTTGGTAATATCCATCTCCATTTGCTCCTGGAGTGCTGCGGCCATGCCGGTACAGTGAAGGCTGTGCACTTTTTCAATGGTTGGATGTACGGGCATTTGTACAGTACTCCTTTTCGTTTCAGCTGGTTCTACCTGACGCGAGTGTATAATAGGCCGCCCCACGAATATTGGGATGGCTGAGCGGTTTTTTCTCTGTTGCTGTTTCCGGAAGCGAAATCGGGGATCATCCGCGCTGTCCCTGCCTGGGGCTGGGGAGGAAACAGGGCTTCTTCAAGAGCCTGTTCGCTTAACGCCTCATGTGGAGGCCATACAGTCCCTGCCCGTTTTGCTCGTTGCAGATAATCATTGACCGTGCTTCTGCCAATACCGCAGCTTCTTGATATCGTACGGTTGCTGTGACCCTGTTCAAATTTGAGGCGCAGCACCTCTTGTATTTTCTGCATAGATAACCTTTTTTTGGGCATGGAATCTTCCTTGAATACTTTTCAAAAAGGACCTCTCTACCAGTTGTTTCTCTGCGTCGCTATCTCCAAAATCAGGGTGGCCGGATTCGTCTGGAATCACTGGCCGGAATGCTCTGGAACACTCAGGTACCTCCGTTAAGGGGTAATTCCTTATTCTGAAGCTTTTCAACTACAGTATGACATGAGCTGGTTACCCCTACCGGACATACGCCCTAATCGGAAAGAGTCATTTTGTGTTTGCCAATCTTTAACTGGACAGTGGTGAAAATAGGTAATTCTTGACTCCCGTCAAGGTTAGTTTTTCCTTATTAGGTTAAGGTACCCGAAAAAAGTATATTTATGCTTCTTTTTTTGGGGGGCGCTAAAAATAGAAAATGCTTCCAGCTTTCTGCGTGCATTGAAACATACTGATCACACAACAGGAATCAATTCTAGCAATAGAGCTGGTTGGTAAAACACGTCAAGGAGGACCGTTGAAATGAAAACATTAGAAAAAAAATATGCTGTTTGCATCTTGCTTGTAATTACCTTATCTGCCAGCTGCATTTTGTCAGCATTTGCTCATCAAGAAATGGTGTCAAAAAAAAAGAAAATAGTTATGGCAAGTCCCTTTTCACCGTTGATCATGCCCATGGCCCATATTCTTGAAGAGAAGTTACTGGAACAGGTCGCTGAAGAAGTCGAACTGGTAATCTGGAATACCCCGGATCAATTACGGGCAATGATTACTAAGGGGGATGTAGATTTTGTTTCCCTGCCCAGTAATGTGGCATCTATTTTCTACAACAAAGGGGTGGATCTTTCATTGGCCCGGATTTCCATCTGGGGTGTTTTTTATCTGATCAGTAATGATCCCACCGTAACCAGCCTAGCCCAACTGAAAGGAGAGCGCATCCTTGTTCCTTTCCGGGGGGATCAACCTGATCTGCTTTTCCAGACCATTTGTCGGTCTCAGGGGCTCGATCCGTTAAAGGATTTCAACATCCAATATGTCTCCTCCCCGCTGGATATCACTATGAGTCTTTTAGCGGGCAAGGTTGATCATGCTGTGATGATCGAACCTGCCGCCGCCATGGCCTTGATGAAGGCAAAACAGAAAGGACTGCAGTTCACGCGGGTTATCGATGTGCAGAAAGAATATGCCAAGGCCGTGGGTAATGACTGGGGAATTCCCAATGCTGGTATCGCCATTCTCCCAGCGGCAAAGACAAGCAAGGTGGCGGTTGATGCTTTTCTGGCAGCTTATGACCAGAGCGTGCAGTGGACAAATGCACATCCAAAAGAGGCATCTGAGCTTGCAGCGCGGCACATTGAAGGTGTCAATGCAAAGGCTTTTGAAGAGGCCCTAAAATATACGATTTTTCACTCTGTCAGCGGGCAGGAGTCACAGGAAGCATTAGAGCTAATGTTCAACAAATTCATGGCGATTAACCCCAAAGCCATCGGCGGCAAACTTCCCGCAGCGGGTTTGTATCAGTGATTGCGCCATGATGGAGGTGACTGCGATGAAAGCGCCTGCGTCTAGAATAACCTGGCTGTTTGTTGGCCTGACTTTGCTGATGCTTTGCTGGTGGCTGATGTCACTTGTATTTGATGAGATAATCATCGCCTCACCAATGAAAACCCTGCTTAGTTTTGCTGACATGGTGATGGCTCAGGCGTTCTGGGAAAGCGTGGGTGTTACCTTTCAACGTTTTGCGATAAGCCTAATGCTGGGCAGTCTGCTGGGTTGTATTTTCGGGATTGTTGCCGGACTCAGCGGAGCAGTGAGGTGGATACTTGAGCCGTTCAGATGGATACTCATGACTATTCCCCCTGCGGTCCTAGTGGTGATCAGTATGATTTGGTTTGGCATGGGTACTGTACAGACAGTGTTTGTTACCAGTTTGCTTATTCTGCCCATCGTTTATGTCAGCACTGTTGACGGAATCGACACCGTTGATGAACAGCTGATCGAAATGGCAGGGATCTATCACGCGCAGCCTGTCATGCAAATAAGGGATCTTTATGTGCCTGGGGTCGGGGCGCATGTGCTGACCGGACTCTCACTCTCCGCAGGGATGGGAATTCGCATCGTTGTACTTGCCGAGCTGCTGGGTGCTGCCAGCGGCATCGGCTACGAATTTGCGTTAGCCAGGACAAACTTGGATACTCCAGCCCTGTTTGCCTGGGTTATCGTGTGCCTCGTCATTGGTGGAGGGTTGGAAGTATGCATCCTTAACCCTCTGAAAAAGTACATTATGAGATGGAAAGAATAGATGCTTGAATTGCATGAAGTAAGCAAGAGCTATAACGGACAGATTCTCCTTGATGAGGTTTCTATAAACATCGGGCCAAACGAGGTTATCGGATTGCTTGGACCGTCAGGATCAGGAAAATCAACCATCCTGAAACTCTTTGCAGGTTTGGTCACCCCTGATTCCGGAACCGTTAGACTTGGCAGCAGTCGTATCGGCTTTGTTTTTCAGGAGCATCGTTTAATCCCATGGAAAACAGCAGGGGAAAATGTCTCTTTTTCATTGCAAGCTGCCGGCATGAAAAAAAAAGAAGCCATGCGTCGTGCAAAAACTTTTCTCGAGCGGGTGGAGCTTGGCATCTGGGCCGACTTGTACCCTGCCCAGCTTAGTGGCGGCATGTGCCAGAGGGTTTCAATAGCCAGGGCACTGGCCATCCAACCGGACATCCTCTTGCTGGACGAACCCTTTTCCTCGCTTGATATTGATTTGAAGTGTAATCTCCTGAACTTTCTGCAATTCATTCTTGACCAACACCAGGATATGAGTGTGCTTTATGTCACCCACGATCCATCAGAGCTGACCTCATTGGCACACAGGGTTTATAGGCTTGAGCCCGGTGGAAAGCTGGTAAAAACAGATATGCCATCCTCTACAGTCCCAAGTAGGTCGGCAGGTAAACTCTATTCAAACTGAATCCAATGGAACAACGTAAAAAAGGAGAAAACGAAATGAGAAGAAAAAACGTACAAGGCAAATCAATGTATGCTGCAATTTTGGCAAGTTGTCTGGTGCTTACGGCAACACCATGGGTCAAGGCTGAGGAAGCGAAGTCTGGACTTGAGAAAAAGAGTCGTGACCAGAAGATGGCACAGGCCAAGAAAATGCGGGAACAGCCCATGGGAGTTGTTGTGGGCAGTAATGGCGGAGTATTCCCCATAGGGAAATATGCTGCCATTTTACGCTATTACCACTTGGATTACGACCAGATGTATCAGGGGACCAATAAAATTGATCTCCCCAGTCTTGGTACCGGCAGTGGGGCATCGAAACAGGTTTACGAACGATCTTTAGAGATGGTCAACTTGGTGTTGCGTGCAGGTATATTGGAAAATGTCGATGTTCGGGCACTTATACCTTTCCGGGACAAGGAAATGAAAATGAGAACTGCTATGAGCGACATTACCCAGGACAACTCCGGTTTTGGAGATATCAAGTTGATAAGCCGCTATCGACTAATGTCGCAAAAAGCAGGTGACCCTCTGAATCTTGCCGTTGGTCTGGGAGTCGAGCTTCCTACGGGCAGCACAGATTCGACCCATGAGGGAAGTACCCAGCCATATTTCCTCCAAGGCGGCTCAGGTTCCTGGGATCCCATTTTTGAGATTGGCGCTCATAAAGTCATGGGTGCAAACTGGCTCTCCGCCCACGTGATGTACCAGATAAATACCGAAGGTGAACTTGGCAGTAACGATTTTGAAGCACCGGATCAACTTAACTACAACCTAGGGTATATGCATGCGCTGTCGCAGTATCTCGATCTTGGTGTGGAGGTAAACGGTGAGGCAAGAAGCAAGGCCGAACTCAATGGTGTTGAACAGACAAGTACAGGAGGTCACTCCGTATATATTACCCCGGAACTGAACATCAAGTTTGGCCATGGGGTGGTGTTGGGCCTGAGTATGCCCATAGCCGTATATCATGATCTTAATGGTACACAGGTAGGTGATGAATATCGAATTGCTGCCAAGCTCGCCTACTTTTTTTAAATGCCGCCTGCCCACATAAAGCATTGAAGGACAGAGAACAAGAATGAAAACAGAAACCATAAAAAATATCTCCACCGAAACCCCGGAACAACTGGTGGCGCTTATCGAACCAAAAGCCAATCAGATTGTCAGCATGGCTCTTTCCAATGCCGATCATGTCCAGGTGACCTTGTTCTGTTTTGCCGATGGTGAGATGGTAAGCGAGGAAGAATACCCAGGTGCAACCATGTACTACCTGCTGGAAGGGACGACAAAAATCACCCGGAATGGCCGTGATTTTATTTTAGGAACAGGTGACACTCTTTGCGTGCCTGCACAAGTTTTGCACACTGTTGGTGGGCTCTCCGCCTTCAGAATGTTGCAAATAACTATTCACCAAAAGGAGGATGTCAAATGAGCACCTTAATTAAGCACATCGACCACGCAAAAATCTATGATTTGGTAGATATTGTTTCCTATGAAAAAGGCAAAGTCGCCAGCCTGACACTGACCCAGCAAAAGGGCGTTGGCGTTACCCTGTTTGCCATTGACAAGGGTGAGGGGCTGAACACCCACTCAGCCCCTGGTGATGCCATGGCCATTATTCTCGATGGCAAGGTGGAAATTACCATTGACGGTATACCCTGTGTTGCTGAAACTGGCCAAACTGTTGTCATGCCGGCACGTATCCCCCATTCCCTAAAAGCACTGGAACCATTTAAAATGTTGCTTGTCGTTGTCAAGCAATCGGCAGAGAAAAAAGAGGTATCGCAATGAGAACACTGTTTAAAATACTCTTGGTCACAGTAGTTATAGGTCTGCCAGGGATAGCCATGGCAGTTGATGAGGCAACCAAAAGGGTTCGGGTAATTATGCCCACGGGACTACCTGCCATCTCCATGGCCGAGATGATTGCTGGTGATGGACTAGAATTGCCTGGCTATCAGATAGAGTACGAGGTGCTGGAGGCACCCGATATGCTGGCCGGGAAACTGATCTCCGGCGAAGCTGATCTAGCCATAGTCCCCACAAACCTTGCCATCAAGCTATACAACAAAGGAGTTGAAATTACGTACGGTGGCGGCGTTGTCTGGGGTATTCTCTACATAGTCAGTCAAGATAAAACCAACGACTGGCAGGATCTTAAGGGAAAGGAGGTTTACGCCCTGGGCCGTGGTTTGACCCCGGATATCGTCCTGCGCTATTTGCTGAGTAAAAACGGATTGATCCCGGAAAAAGACGTAACTATCCGCTATGCCAATAGCACCACTGAGCTGGCCCCGTCATTTCTGGTAGGTAAAAGCAGCTATTCCCTCCTCCCGGAACCGGCATTATCGATGGTAATGAAGAAAAAGCCGGACACCAATATCATGTTTGATTTGCAAAAAGAGTGGGCCAGGGAAACCGGTATGCACTCGGGATATCCCCAGGCATCATTGATTATGGTTGGCCCCTTTGCTGCCAAGCATCCAGACTTTATCCGCACCTTTATGCAAGCGTACAAAAACGGGATTGATAAGGCAAACGCTGATCCTGCTCGTGCTGCCTCCCTGGCTGGGACCTACCTGAAAACACCAAAAGCGCCGGTCATTGCCGACGCCATCCCGCGTAGCAACCTGCGTTGGGTTCCTGCGGCAGAGGCTAGAAAGCCTCTTGAAACCTATTTTCAGGTACTGCGCGAGTTCAACCCGAAGGTAATCGGCGGAAAAATGCCTGACGATGGTTTCTACTATGCTCAATAACGTGCGACATAGTCGCATTGCCTGGATAACCACTGTTGTGCTCCTTCTTCTGTGGGAGTTAACATCACATTTGGTGGCCAGGGAAATCCTTGTACCAAGGATTTCCCTGGTCCTGGGTGAACTGTATCGTTTTCTGGTAACTCCCGAGACCCTGAAGGCCATTGCTGTTACCTTGGGAAGGATCATACTGTCTTTTGGTTTATGCCTTGTACTGACTCTTTTATTCGGTATTCCAGCCGGTTTATGGAAACAGGTGGAAATGGCGATCAAACCGATCGAAACCTTCTCCCGCTCAGTGCCCACAATGGGGGTTATCTTGCTTGCAATCATCTGGCTTGGTGCAGAGGGAACTCCGGTTTTTGTCTCCCTGCTGATCATTTTTCCCATTTTGTATCGCAGCTTGGTTGAAGGGATTAAAAGTATTGATGAAAAAATGGTTGTTTTTCATCGAACACATCGGGTGGCTTTTTTTAAACGTCTACGTTTTTTCTACCTGCCCTCTATCCTTCCATTTCTACGAGCAGGCAGCGTCACCAGTCTGGGACTCTGTTTTAAGGTGATTATCGCAGCTGAGGTTTTGAGCCAGCCCAGATACGCCATCGGCACTGTTTTTCAGATTGAGCGGGCGCAACTGAATACCGCCGGGGTCATGGCGCTTTGTATTCTGCTCATTGGCCTAGCGGCTCTGTTTGAACGTTTCTTTACTCAATATGGCGCAAAGGGCCACCCTGGGACCGAATAAAAAAGGAAACAAGACAAATGGAATTCGGACTCTGCGAAGTTTTTAAATCCTATGGAGACCTTCAAGTGCTTCATGATTTCAGTCTTGCATTTCCGGTGGGAGAAATCAGCTGCCTGCTGGGACCAAGCGGTATTGGCAAGACCACTATTCTCAATATCATTGCCGGCAGTGTCAGGCCTGAATCGGGCAGAGTAATTGGTGACTCCCAGGGGAACCTGAGCTATCTCTTTCAGGAGTCGCTGCTTCTCCCCTGGCTCACGGCACTGGAAAATGTCTGTTACTTGATGGATGACAACAGAACCAAATCCTCAAAGGAGCAGGAAGCACAGGAGTTGCTTGCCCTCATGGAACTTGAGGAATTCCAGGACCGATATCCGGTGGAACTCTCTGGTGGTATGGCGAGAAGGGTATCCTTGGCCCGGGCACTCGCCTGTCCTAGGCCGCTGATGCTGTTGGATGAGCCATTCACCGGGCTGGATAGTGAATTGAAGAGTCGAATTGTCCCTGTCGTTCGAGAGCGCATTACCCGAGAACAACGAACCGTAGTGCTCGTTACCCACGATATCGATGTTGCCAGGGAGATTGGTCGTCATCTGTTTTTCTGCAAAAAGGGTGACGATGGCACTCTGGAGGCAATCAAAGCAACAGATGAGGAAAAAAACTACGCAATTCAGGTATAGCAAAAAAGAAATAGGAAAATCATGGAACAGGTATGTCTTGGTTGCGATCTGGGCAGCTCATCGGTGAAAATTGCCGTCCTGGATAAGGAAAATAACCGTCTGGCAACTCGTTACCACATGCACGGGGGTGATCCCTTGAGCGTGTTCACAGAAATGATGGAGGAGCTAGAGGCCGAGTTTGGTGTCCGGATCGGTTGGGCAATGGTAACCGGCTCTATGTCCAGGGTCTTCATGAAGCAATTCCGAGCAAACGAGATAGCCGCAACCGTTGCCGGGACCAGGGTAGTCTTCCCGGAATGCGCATCCATTGTCGATATCGGCGGAGAGAGTGCCAGGTACATCGTTGATGTGGACAGGGGCCAGGTCGACTTTTCCATCAACAGCTCCTGTTCCGCAGGTACCGGCTCCTTTTTTGAAGACCAGATGACCCGTCTTGATACCACCTTGGACAGTTTCAACAACATCGTTTCCCGCGCAACATCTATTCCGCGCATAGCCGGCCGCTGTACCGTTTTTGCCAAGACCGATATCATTCATCGCCAGCAGGAGGGTGCGACCACGCCGGATATCCTGAAGGGCCTGGCCTATGCCTTGGTGAGAAACTATCGCGGTACCATTATCCGCAATCTACAGGTCAGGCAGCCGCTGGTCTTTTCTGGGGGGGGTGCAAAAAATAAGGCTGTTCGCGAAGCGCTTGAGGACATCCTCAAACTGGATAAGGTTCATTTTTCAGAGGAAAGCCCCTGCCTGGCAGCAATCGGCTGTGCTGTGCTGGCCAGGGAACAGGGGATGACTTTTAATGCTGAGCTGTTTCGGCCGATTTTTTCTTTATCTGTCGGTAGCCTTCTGCCGCCTCTGAAAAAAGGAATTGAAACCGCTGGGCTCCATGAGGTGCATCCCATGAAGGAAGGGGAACCTACTTATCTGGGTATTGATATCGGCTCCACCAGTACCAATCTGGTGCTGATTAACCAGGAAGGTCAGGTGCTTGATTATCAATATTTGCGGACCAGAGGTGCTCCTCTTGAAGTAGCCAGAAAGGGGATGGAAGCTCTTTCGGAGCGCCTTGGTATGGAGGTGCATATTGCAGCCATTGGCACCACCGGTTCCGGTCGTTACCGGGTGGGCAAGGAGTTGGGGGCGGTGACGGTCAGGGATGAAATCACTGCCCAGGCCTGCGGTGCTGTGGCAAGCCTGCCTGGGGTGGATACCATTTTTGAGATAGGGGGGCAGGATTCTAAATATATCCAGTTGAAAGATGGGCAGGTTGCGGATTTCCAAATGAACAAAGTCTGTGCTGCGGGAACCGGCTCCTTTGTTGAGGAACAGGCAAAGCGTTTACACATTGCCCTGGATGATTTTGGCTCCGTTGCTCTGTCTTCGGAGCGGCCAGCAGACCTGGGTGAGCGCTGTACGGTTTTTATCAAATCTCAGATTGAGAAAAAGCTGGGTGAAGGTGCTGACAAGGCTACTATTGCCGCAGGCACCTGCTATTCCATTGTCCATAACTATTTGCACAAGGTGGTCGGTAACAAGCCCATTGGTGAAAACATCTGCTTTTCTGGAGGGCTTGCCCATAACGACGGTATCATTGCAGCGTTTAGGAACTATTATCCGAGCATGCAGGTAACGCCCTACTTTTCCGTTACCGGTGCCCTGGGCATTGCCTTGATTACCAGAGACGATGCCCTGAACAACCCCAAAAACCAAAAAACAGCAGCAACTGAGGGAGAAATAGCTGAGAACAAAAGGCTGTTCCATCTTTCAAAAGATTATTTCATTGGCAGCTATACGGGTGCACGAAGGCCTGGCAGAAAAACTATTGGAATTCCACGGGCACTCATGGTCTACAAAATGTTTCCAATGGCCTACAATTTTTTTAGAACACTGGGTTTCAATGTTTTGCTTTCTCCTGAAACAAATGAAGACATTATCCACCGCAGCCAGGAGCTGATAGAAGAGGAGACCTGTTACCCAGTAAAGCTGATTCTGGGCCACATGTCCTGGCTGATGGAGCAGAAGGTTAATGCCATTTTCATGCCTTCTGTCTACACCATGCGTCACGAAAATTCGCATCTGGGCAAAAACTATGGCTGTGTTTTTATGCAGAATGTGGCTGCACGGTATGCAGAACAATTGCAGTTGGAGAAGAAGCAGATTGAATTTCTCAACCCTGTACTGGAGATGGATATGGGTGCACCAGAGCTGGCCAGAGCCATGATTGGGATTGGCGGCAGGTTGGGTGCATCAAAGGCCCGTTGTGTCGCATCTATGGTGAGAGCCGGAGCGGCGTTGAAAAAGTACAATCATAAAAGTCAACAGATCGGGAAGACGATTCTTGATAACTTGCAGGAAAAAGAGAAGGTGCTGGTTTTGATAACCCGTAACTATGGATTGGACGATGTCGTGTTGAGCATGGGCATTGCCGACCAGCTTCTTAACCGTGGGTATAAGGTAATCAATCTTTCCCATCTTGATGCCCATAGTATGGATATGAGTCAGGAATATCCTAATCTTTTTTGGCCCTTTGGTGACCATATCCTGGCCGGGATGCAGATAGTCAGAAATGATCCCCGTCTTTTTGCTGTATATCTGACCAATCATGGCTGCGGACCGGATTCCATGCTTTCCCATCTGGCAGCCGAAATCATGGGGGACAAACCCTGGCTTGTAGTGGAAGTGGACGAGCACTATTCACCGGTTGGACTGGTGACCAGGGTTGAGGCTTTTCTCTCATCCCTTGAAATGCACGAACTCGGCAAAGAAGGCAAAAGAAAGAATGATCCCGCCCTGCCTGAACGTTTTAAGGTTGGTGGCTTTGAAAAAATAGATAAAAACAGCCCGGTTTTTCTCCCGCACCTTTTTCCCTACAGCAGTCTGATTACATCCCGCCTCAGAGGTGAGGGATATGATTGTCATGAACTGGCTCCAACAGATGTGGTGTCGCTGCAACAGGGCCGCAGCTTAACACGTAGCAAAGAGTACGTTACCTTCACGACACTGCTCGGGGATGTGATGAAACACGAAAAAGGATACGATCAGCCACATCAACTGGTTCTGATGCAAAACAGTGGTTCTGAAGCGGACGGTCAGTTCAGTAGAACCATCCGCAGTCATCTCGACATGCAGGGGTATATGCAGACCGTAATAGTGAGCCCACTTATGGAGGCGCTGTATGATGATGAAGCCTTCTGGCTTGATACCCTGGCTGGTGATATGATTATGGCGGCATTTATTGATGAGCGGGCAGCGCTTTTGGATCACTTTAAAAAGGAAAATACCTGGGATGTACTTATCGATACAGCAAAAAGTATTGGTCAGAGTGAGGATCAGCGGCCTGCTCTTTTAGTACATGGTGCCCCAGAATGTGTCTTTAACTCTCAGATGAATGGGCATTTGCTTGGTGCTCTTGAAGACCGGTTTCGTGTCTCCTGGCTACCTTTCAGTGAATATCTGCTTTTTCTTTGGCAGGAAAACGGGGTGGACGTAACCTTTCGCAGGCAGCAATTACATGAATTGCATCTGGTTTTGAACAGGTTCAGTCCTTTTGTACCCTCATTTCCAGCCTTGCAAAAGACAGCTGATCAGAAGCTTGGCAAACTTGCAGGTGGTAACGCCCGCTATCGCCTGGCCAAGAGCATACATGCCACCGTATCAGCGTGCGGAATCATTGAAGTAGCACCCCTTTATGAAAATGTAGCTTCGATTTTAAATCTTATCGCTATTCAGGAAAACAATATCCCTTTCTTGCGGCTCCTTGTGAATGGGGAAGGTAAAGAATTAGAAAAAATTGAAACTTTTCTCTATTTTATAGAAGAAAAACTCAAGGACAATCCTCTGGAAATGGCGTGTGTATAATAGCATCAACTGACAACTGGAATACCTGTGTGCTTTCGGCAAGCCTACTATAAACAGGTGAGTTCCAACTGCTAGAATCGTCCACCTTCATAACAACTGAGGAGGGCAATCAATGACAATGAGGTACCAAAAACTCCCGAATCTGGTACCACCTGTGCTGATGAGAAATCCGGGCTGTGGTACCTGGCTTTAAATCTTGTATTTCCCACCGTACCCCCTTGGGGTGATCATGGCGCCTTTCCACACATAGGTCTGTGAATTGCCGATGAGTACCGTGGTCTGCATACCCATAGGTTGGTGTAACATATTCTCAAGGGTGGTAAGGCGCACATCCTGATTGTCACGGCTTGCCCCCTGGACAAGGCCCACCGGGGTTTCCGGGGTACGGTGCTGCAGGAATATTTCCCGGGTTCGAACAATTTGGGTGGTACGTTTCTTGGATTTGGGGTTGTAGATGGCAACCACGAAATCCGCTGCAGCCGCAGCCTCCAGTCTACGCTCAATACGTTCCCACGGGGTCAGCAGGTCCGAGAGGCTTATGGTCGCAAAATCATGCATCAGCGGAGCACCGAGAATGGCTGCGCAACTGTTGACTGCCGCAATGCCGGGAATCACCTCAATGCGTATGTCGCTGTCTTCTGATTTGGCCAGTTCAAACACCAGCCCAGCCATGGCGTAAATACCGGGATCGCCACTACAGACCAGGGCTACGTTTTTCCCCGATTCCGTGAGTTCTATGGCTTTGCGACAGCGATCAACCTCCTGCATCATGGAAGAGGACAGAATCTCTGTGGCCTCGGGAATGATATCCTCGACCAACTCCAGGTAGGTGCGATATCCTACCACGACCTCCGCGTTGCGAAGGGCGGTTGTGGCTCTGGGAGCAATAAGGTCATGGGCGCCGGGACCCAGGCCGATGACGTACAAGGTTGGGTGATTAATGTTTGCCTGCTGTTGCATAGAATTCTCTTTATATTGATGGTCTGTAGGACACCGGATGAGAAATCCGCAGGGCAGCGCCCTGCGCCTGCGTGCTGGGTGTACGTGCACGGATTCAGGTGTCGGATTCTTTTACTCTGCCCTCTTTTTTGAGGCCGCAAAGGGGTGTCGAATCTTGGCAATGGCCACGGTCACTGCCGGGAATTTGGTTTTAGGGACCAACAGGTGATCTGTCTGTGCCGCTAGCAGCGCTGCTGGCTCCGCCACAGCTTTGGCCCCGGTAACCTGCATGACTTTATCTGAGCTTGCCTGCACTTTCATCGTGTTGAGTTGGGTACTGTTGTAAAAGATCAGGGGAATGTCGTGTGTACCGGCATAGGCCAGTAGTCCCTGTTCTTCCTTTTTCAGGTCCACTGAGGCAATGATGCCGATGGCTGAAGTGCTCAAACCGTTTTCATCACAGGTCTGGACAATGGCTTCTGCGATGGTGGCAACAGGGGTTCCTTTGCGGCAGCCGATGCCAAGGGCAAGGGCTTTGGGAGAGAGGACGGCTGCTGTCTTGCTCTTGATGTTTCGGTAGGTAACGATCAGGTCCGCTTCTTCAGCAGAGGGTACTGATTTCAGGTCCACGGGCAGAGCAGGCAGAGGAGGTAAGGGCGGTTCACTGTAAATATTCAGGCTGCCTGTGTTCACCAGCCGTCCCATTTTTTTTGTCAGCATTTCCTTGTTCTGCGCCTGCAAACCCAGTTGGATGCACCAGAGATCCAAGGCCGTATGGCCGAGAACGTCGGAGGCGGTGGTTATCACTGCCTGCCCTCCGGTCAGACCTGCAACACTATGGGCCAGGGCGTTGGCTCCGCCGATATGCCCGGACAGAAGAGAGATGGCAAATTTCCCCTGTTCATCACAGACCACAACCGCAGGATCCTTTCGTTTGTCCTCCAGTAGCGGCGCCATTGTACGTACCACTATGCCAGTGGCCATGACGCAGACAATGGCCTGGTACGTCTGCCAGGTATGGGCAAAGACAGTCGCAAATTTTTCCCGGCAGGGTACAAAATCAGCGTTGAGTCCGGCTGCGACCTGCTGACCAAGTTTTGTTGCGCCCTGTGTTATTGCCAGTACAGCGGTTTTCATGTGCTCTTTGTACGGTATTCATGGCTGAAATTGGCGGCATACAATTGAGAGGCCTTGCTTTCTCTCTCGTCCAGGGCCGGCCCGACAATGATCATGGCTGTTTTTCGAATACCCGCTTCCCTGATACTGTTCCCAATGCTTGCCAGGGTGCCGCGAACAATGACCTGATCGGGCCAACTCGCCTTCTCAACTACGGCCACGGGTGTCTGGGGCGTGTACCCTCCTTTGAGTAATTCGTCTGTCACGGTATCGATCAGGGAGACGCTCAGGAAAATACACATGGTTGCCTGGGTTTTGGCAAGATTTTTCAGTGACTCCTGTTCGGGCACTGGGGTCCTTCCTGCCTGGCGGGTAAAAATGACGGTTTGGGTCTTTTCAGGTACTGTCAGTTCCTTTTTCAGGGCGGCTGCCGAGGCAAAGGCCGAGTTGACTCCGGGGACGACCTCGTAGGGGACCTCTAACTTGTCCAATTCCTGCATCTGTTCACGAATGGCGCCATATATGGCAGGGTCTCCTGTATGCAGGCGAACGACCATTTTCCCTTCGCGGTACGCTGCAACCATCATGGTAATGATCTCTTCCAGGTTCATGCCAGCACTGTCATGACAGTCAGCCTGGATATCTGTCATGAGGGCTTTGTTGACCAGACTGCCCGCATAGATGACCAGGTCTGCTTGGTCAAGGAGTGCTCTGCCTTTCACCGTGATCAGGTCAGGATCGCCGGGGCCGGCGCCGACAAAATAGAGTGGCTGGTTCCGTGGGTATTCGCTCATTGATTTTCCCTGTAGTGTTTTTTGCGAATAAGCATGGTGGAAAAATAGTGCAGTTTTTTCCCCTTGGTGTCTCGAATGTCCGTATACACTCGTTCCTCAGCCATGCCGCAGCGCTCGATCAGGATGGCGTTGTCGACAAGATCAAGCTCTGTCAGCAGGCTGATCAGGGCATCCATACGTTTATAGACCTTCATCAGCACCACGGCATCTGTGCCGACCAGTATGGAACGGAGCCGTTGATCGTCATAGGCAGCGGGCACCACGGTGAGAATGTCGTTGCCCAGGGCCAGCGGCGATTTCATGCCTGCCGCGCAGGCTGACATCGCTGTTATCCCGGGAATGATGGTTACCGGAAGATGCGGTTGTTGTTCCTGAATCATGGAGAGCAGGTAAAAAGCCGTGGAATACACCCCTACGTCACCCAGGGTGGGGAAGGCAACATCCTGCCCTTGGTTCAGGTGGCCAAGAACTCGGGCGGCGGAGGCCTGCCATGCCCCTGCCTGTTCAGCATCGGTCTCTTCGCCCAGATAGACTTTTTTCATCAGGAAATTAAGCTCAAGAATGGTTTTTCCGCTGATGTCAATAAGACCGCCTGCAATGGCCAGGGCACTGGAGGTGCCATTTGATTTTGCCCTGGGCACAGCCCATACGTCAGTGGATTTCAGGATACGGACGGCCTTGCAGGTCATCAGCTCGGGATCCCCTGGACCAATGCCGATAAGGTAGAGATGACCTGTTGATTGTGTCGTTGCCATATTTATGTCCACCCGCTAATGATGGTAATGGGGTTGAATTGTTGTTGCGTTTTTTCTGGATACTGGGTGCGAGTAACGCTTAGAACTGCAGTTTCTACACGCAGCCCCTGTTTGTGCAGCAGCTTCGGGGCCTGTTCAGCGGTTTTTTTCAGGATGGCATTCACGACAATGCGGCCCGATGGTCTCAGCTCGGAGCCTACCTGGCTGATAATGGCATCCAGTTGGTTGCCGCTGCCCCCAATGAATACCCGATCCGGGGCAGGGAGGCCAGCCAGGGCGTTGGGCGCTTCTCCCTGTATCAGGTGTATATTGTAGGCATTCCAGGCCTTGATGTTGGCCCGGATATTTTCTTGTTCTTCCACTTTTTTTTCAATGGTGTAGATGTCCAGTTCAGGGTGCAGGCGTGCAGCTTCAATGGAGATACTGCCGGAGCCCCCGCCGACGTCCCAAAAGACGCCCTGCCTGGGTAGCCGTAGTTTGTGCAGGCTGGCTGCCCGGATTTCGTCCTTGGTTATAAGACCGCGGGAATGATGGAGTTCGTGTTCCCGCAGGCCAAAAGAAAAGTTTGCAGAGGACAATGTCTGGCTGATAAGCATCATGTTGAGCGGGCTGAAGGAGGTGCTGCTGATCTGCTCAAGGGTGCCGCTGGTCAGCCGTTCATCCTCCAACCCCAGGTTTTCCGCAACGCAGACCCGGATATTCTGTATCCGCCTGTGTGCGTTATGGCTGCGTAGGTGTTCCAGCAGAGCCGCAGCAATCCGGTTTGGGGTGTTGCTGTTGTCGGTAAAAAGCATCACTTTTCCCCGGTGCAGCACTCTGGCCGCAACATGTTCGGCTGACCTGCCGTGTAGGCTGAGAATGGTCAGGTCCTCCCATGGTATTTTGAATCGAGCACAGGCTAACTGCATTGCGGACGGGGCGGGGTGGATATTGAGCTGCTCTGCGGGGAAATGACGCAGCAGGGTGCGGCCGATACCGTAAAAGAGGGGGTCGCCACTGGCTAGTATAGCCACCTTACCTTGCTGGAGGGCCTCTTTGGTCTGGGTGATCATCCTCTCAAGTGGCGAGATGGGAATAATGGGTACCTGGTCAAGCCCGAACTGTGCACAGTGCCTTTGAGAGGCGGCCACAGCTACGCAGTCGGCAAGCAGCTCTTTTTGTTCTGGTCCCAGGAACTGACCGCTGATGCCGATGAGTTCAATAAGAAACATGGTGCACAACTCCCTCTTCTGAGGTGACCAGGTACACAGAGACTGGTAATTCTGACCATTTTTCGGCCTGTTTCTGTGCTCTGAGGCAGACATCCCTGATTAGGTCCATATGGTCAGCGGCTTTGAGGCGGTCATAAATTTCCCGTGCTGTATTGGCGTGGGCCAGGCTTTCAGCTTTCTCAAAATCCAGTCCGAGTTCCTGCAGCAGTGCCGCCACCTGACTCGGATGCAGAGCGCCATGGCGGACATGGGTCTGAGGGATGGCTAGGGCTGCCTTGAGCATTTTGGCCCACATGGTTGCCAGGACAATACGGGTAAACCCTTGTCGTTTGGCTGCTTCCAGGGCATAAAGCAGGTAATCGCCCATCATTACCTGGGCCTCTTCCGGCAGGTGCAGAATATCCTGTACCGCTTTTTCCGAAGTACGGCCGGTGGAAAGAATTACCGTGTCCTGCCCGGCCGCTCGGCCCACACTCATGGAGGCTTCAATGGTATCGGTCCATGCCTGGGCGGAGACGGGCCGGACAATGCCCGTTGTACCCAGGATAGAAAGTCCGCCCAGGATGCCCAGGCGTTGATTCAGGGTATGCTTTGCCAGTTTCTCGCCGTTGCGGACAAAGACCGAGATGTTCAGAGCCGTGGAATCCTGCCCGCTTTCAGTAAAGGCGTCCTCAATAGCCTGGGTTATCATCTTCCTGGGAGCCGGGTTGATGGCCGGCTCGCCCACAGGTACTGCCAGGCCCGGTTTGGTGACCATGCCCACGCCCTCACCCCGTTGCAAGCGAAACTGGGCAGTCCCCGGTTCCCAGATGCATTCATGGAGTTCCACCCCTATTTCAGCTCTATTGGTCACGTCTGGATCATCTCCGGCGTCCTTGATGACCGAGGCCATGGCGATGTGATCCAACATCCTACAGTCGTGCAGGGGAAAGGTATGGTGTGAGGCGTCGGGAAAGGTGATGGTGACCCGGGCGGGTGCCTTGCCGGTAAACAGCAGCAGGGCAGCTGCCTTGGCCGCTGCTGCCGCACAGGCACCGGTGGTGTAGCCGGAACGTAAAGGGCGATTTTTTCGAACAGTGGTCATCTCAATCAAATTTTCCGCATCATGCCTGGCGCAGGAGTGCGTTCAGGGCTGCCACAGCCACGGGAGTTCCACCTTTTCGACCCAGGGTGACAATATAGGGGTACTCTTTTTGGTACAAAATTTCCTTGGATTCAGCAGCATTGACAAAACCCACCGGAGCGCCGATGACCAAGTCCGGGCTGATGGCATTCTGGTCAATGAGATCCATGGCCTTGACCAGAGCCGTGGGAGCATTGCCGACAGCGACAATGCCGATGTTCATCCCAGCGGCCCGCTGGAAGGCGGCATCGGAGCGGGTGATCCCCCTTTCTTTGGCCATCTCTGCTGTTTCAGGTTCCCCGACCAGGCAGATCACCTTCCCGCCGAACTGAGCCAGCAATGCTGCGGAGACTCCGCTTTTAGCCATATTAACATCCACGAGGATGTCTTTGCCTGCTCGTATGGCTGCAATCCCTGCATCTACAGCACGGGTGTGGAAACGGATATTCTCAGCAAAGCTGAAGTCGCCTGTGGCATGAATGATTCTTTGAACCAGGGCAAATTCCCCCGGAGAAAAGCCCGTGGGACCCAGCTCTTGCTCAATAATTCGAAAGCTTTCTGCTTCTATATCTTGTGGTGCTATTTTTTGCAATGTTGTCATGTTTTTTCATTTCCTTTGGTGGTTTTGCACGCTTGGACGAAATGCATAGCTGCTTCCGGTGTCCTCCCCCAATGCAGGTGTATATAGCCGGCCAGGGTTTGTTTGTGGAGGTAGCCCTCTTTCTGCCCATCTGGGAGCAGATAGGCGCTGGGAGTCGTATCCTGCTCCTCCCGGGTAATGGTTGAATAATGGAATTCGTGTCCGGAGAGGGTGACTCCTGCTGGTGCGAGAACGGTATTTCTGGCCACCCTGGGTTCTCTGTAGCCCAGACGCCGCAGCCGTTTCTGCATATGGCTGGAAAAGGGGAAGACTGCCGCCATGGGAAAGGTATGTCCTTCCAGGTCCTTCAGCTCCCGGGTCAGGTACATGAACCCGCCGCATTCCGCATAGACCGGTTTATCGGCTTGGCAAAAATCGAAGATTTCCTTGCGCATGGAGGTATTGGCGCTGAGCTGTTCGGCAAACAATTCAGGATAGCCGCCACCCAGGTACAGGCCGTCCAGAGAGGGGGGTAGCTTGTCATCCTGGAGAGGGCTGAAGGTGATCAATTCGGCCCCGGCTGCTGTGAGCAGGTCCAGGTTATCCTGATAGTAAAAGCAGAAGGCTTGATCTCTGGCCACTCCAATTCGGACTTTTTGCGTTCCGGGCGCGATGGCTGGGTAGGGGGCTATAACGTTGGGTACTTCCGTCCGCATTGTAATGTACGCTGTCCGCAGCATCGCGTCCAGGTCCAGGTGTTGTTCCATCAGTTCTGCCAGAGCTGCAATGTCGGCACCCTGCAGCGGCTTTTCCTCGCCCATGTACAGACCCAAGTGACGGGAAGGAATGGTGACTTCCTCATTTCTGGGTATACAGCCGATAACGGGTACGTCGGTGTACCTGGTCACTGCCTCCACAATAAGCTCTTTGTGCCGGAGAGACCCGATCCGGTTGCAGAGAACGCCTGCCAGGTTGACCTGCGGATCCAGGGTGGCAAATCCTTGGACCACGGCGGCAATGCTCTCTGCGGCTGCACGTACGTCGATAATCAGAAAAGCCGGGATTTCTAACGTTTTTGCCAGGGTCGCTGCCGAGCCAGCGCCGCCGTCGAATAACCCCATGACCCCCTCAATAACACCGCAGTCCTTGTTTTCCAGGTTGCGTAGAAAGGTCCCTTGAACCCACTCTGGGCCGCACATGCGAATATCCAGATTGCGTGATACCTGTCCGGTAATCAGTTGGTGCAGGGTGGGGTCAATGAAATCAGGACCGCATTTAAAGGGTTGTACCTGCATGCCTCTGGCTTTGAGGGCGGCCATGATACCCAGGGAAACGGTGGTTTTGCCGCATCCGGAATGGGTTCCACCGAGAATAAAAGCCGGTTTACGCATGGTTGTTCCTCTGGTCTGCGCTGGGGCATCGTCTCCCCCATGCTTTTTTTAACTGCCTGTAAAAATGTTACTGCGGATTCCTCATGACCATGTTGTCTCGTTTGAGAAAAATCTAGAAAAAAGATGTCTGTGATGTCTGTGGGTAGGCTCAAATTTCGACAAAAAGTAATCAAGGGTCAGCTCAGGCGGCACCATCTTCGACCGTATTTTGGCAACACATATACTCAAGTATGGTGAGGTACCAAAAATTCCCGAACCTGGCATCGCCTGAGCTGATGAAAAATCCGGGTTATGGTTGGTCGGGAAAGAAGGCGTTTGTCCGCCAGGCAGTCCAGCTTCTCCCGGGCAGCCTTGATAGTGGCAGGGCTTGGCTTTTGATCGATATCTCCCTGGGGACGGATGCGTGCAGTCTGTCTGGACCAGGAAAACATCAATCCGGTTTATTGCCATGACAGAAGGTGACAGCCCGCAGGGACAGGAGCCGGTTGTCGGGACCGGTGTAAGGACAAAGCAGGAAGGGAAGAATGACCCCCGCTAAAGTCGGTGTCGCCTGTTTGCTTGCCTGTGAGTAATTGGAGAGAACCAGGGACTGGGGATAGATGGCTGCTCTGGGCAGGTTGCTCAAGAAGCCAAACAGAGGTGAAATCGCGTAAGGAATCATCTGAATAATTGTGAGAACCAATACTGGATGAAATGCCATGGTGGCTGCAACGGCAACCCGTCGTGTCCGTACTTTTGTATACATGGTGAGAGACAGTACGGCTTTGCTTTCATGCTGCATATAGGCCCCAAGCCAACGCCATGGCCGTTCGTGCTCCTTACCCCGCTCTCAGGGGATGGGTCTGGCTCAAAAATGAGCCTGTGAACGTTTAGTAACAGTGCAGACCCAAGGCGGCGACAGCAATGGACTCGTCCCAGGATGTGATCCAATACCCTGCTGTTCTGCCTGGACAGAAACCCGGACAAGGTATGGTTAATTTACCTGGAGCGGCAGGGATAGTCAAGTTGTGAAATGGGTATAACCATAGGAAGCCTATAGCCCAAATTTCTCATGACCATGTTGTCTCATTTGAGGAAGAAGACATAAAAACAAATGGATGCGATGTCCGTGGGCCGGTGCACATTTCGGCAAACTGTGCACCAAAGGTTAGCCAAGGAGGTCTCATCTTGGCCAGTATTTTGGTAACTCATATACCCAAGTCTGATGTGTTACCCAAAATTCCCGAGCCTGGCACCACCTGAGCTGATGAGAGATCCGGGAGAGAAAGTATCACCCTTTTTTTAAATGCTGTGTTATTGTAGGAGCATGGTAAGAGGAGAAGCGGGTTTTGCTTGCTGAACACCACAAGTTCTGGCAGATACCACGCCATGAGCGGGGGGAAAGAAAAGGGGCAGAGCATGCAGGGATACTTTCAGGTGTATACCGGTGACGGTAAGGGGAAGACCACCGCAGCCCTGGGGTTGGCACTGCGGGCTGTGGGAGCAGGGAAAAAAGTGTATATTGGCCAGTTTATCAAGAACGCGCCCTACCGTGAGCTGGTAAGTCTTGAACTGCTCGCAAGAAGTATTACTGTGAGACAGTATGGCTTGGGGTGTTTTCTTATCCACGAACCCGGGGCTGCTGATATTGAGGCTGCCAAAGAGGGGGTAGAGGATCTGCTGCTGGTTTTTGAGCAGGATGAGTATGACCTGGTCATTGCCGATGAGATTTGTGTAGCCTTTGCCTGTGGGCTGCTGGCCGAGGAGGATCTGGTGCGCTTGGCGGGGGCGCGCCCCCCTGGTGTCGAACTGGTCTTTACTGGCCGCGGAGCTCCCGAAAGGATTCTCGATATGGCGGACTTGGTTACCGAGATGCGTTGTGTAAAACACTATTATGAGCAGGGGGTTCTCTCACGAGAGGGGATCGATAAATGAGTGGACCGCCCAAAGATGGGTGCTGTGAACGGGGACAATTCAGTAATTATACCGCTACGGATGCAGGAGAACGGCATCGTAGAGAACAAGAGGAACCAGAGCATGTCAAACCAAGTCGCCAATGCGCTTTTCGAAGCGATCAATGATGAGTACAAAGCCCGCGCAACCTATCAATATGTCATCGATACCTTTGGCTCGATTCGACCGTTTATAAACATAGTCGAGGCCGAGTCCAGGCATATCCAGGCCCTTCTTCCTCTTTTTCAGAAATATGGCGTTCCTGTCCCACCGGATACCTGGGCCCAACACATGAGTCAGCCAGAGTCCATAATGGATGCCTGCAGAGCAGGGGTGGAGGCTGAAATTGAGAATACCGAAATGTATGATCGGCTCCTCAAAGAAACCCAAGGGTATCCAGATATTCAAAGAGTGATGAGGAACCTGCAGAGGGCTTCTGCTGAAAACCATTTACCAGCATTTCAGCGTTGTCTCGCCAGGTTTTCCAGGCAGCATGGCTGGTCCGGTGAAAGGCGGAGCGGGATGAGGAGGCAAGGGGGATGTGGCGGCAGAAGATATCGTGGGGGCAGGTGCAGATAGGGGGGAGCTGCTTCATCTTCCAAGCTGGTCCCAACCCGTTTTTTTAAATGAACACTTTGTCCCATTTGAACAAAGAGCGAAAACCAGATGGATGTGATTTTCTAGAGGGACCTCAAATTTCGATAAATGTTCATGAGAAATCTGGGCTGAGGACTATCTGGGAATAGCTACCGGCTTTGTCCCTTTTACTGAGGGGTGTAAGCTGATGGCATCCCCATCCTCTTTGCCTTGCCTGTAGGCTTTGGCATAGACTTTTGTTGTTGGCACGGATTCTTCCTGCAACCCATTGGTGTACAGTTCATGTACTCGCTCATCTACTGCCTGGTTTTTCACCGCCACCAGGTCCATCCCCGTGAGCCCGTATTGGTTTTTTATTGTGGCATCAGGCCTGGTGTTTTTGCGTAAGATTTGCAAACGGTTTCGAAGTGTTATGACAATCCCCATACGGTAACTTTCATGCAGCGTTTGCGGGGAGAGCCACGGTTTGTCATTCTCTTTGGCATCTACATAAGCTTTGCTCATTTTTCGGATGAGCAGGCGTAAGCGTTCAAAGAGGTCGACGATGATGGCTATATCTGTTTTCGATGCAATAAAGGTAATATACCAGCCACCAAGGGTTGGGCTTATTATTGCCCGGCCATCAAAGGCTCTTGCGATCTCGTTACCTAAGGATTCTTCCCATTTTTGACGATTCTTGGAAAAACCCCAGATTCGTTCATCTTGAACACTGGCACCAGAACCATCCTGAGCCACGTCCAAAAGGCTAAGCTTATGCTCATTCATCAGCACTTTCGCCTTTTCCATGGCCAGCTCAGCTTCATTTTCATTGTCGCTGGCAGATAAGGCGAGTAACTTTTGTAGCTTATCAAATACCTTTTGGTCAACGGACATCGCAAAGAACCCGAACAAGAAAAGGCCCGGCCTATGCGCCATGGTTGAGTCGGCACTACATCGGGCCGGGGGAATTCCTCCTATTATTGCTCAAATATCTCAATCAACTTCTGCACAGCCGAGACAGCAGGCAATTCTTCATCAGCGACTCGTTTCTCTATTTCAGGCAGGGCTTTCACTATCTCTGGATGCCTGGTGAACAGGTTGCGTAGATGTTCGTCCACCATATCATGGACCCAGTTGATGTTCTGCTGCCTGCGGTGATTTGCAAAAACACCCGACTCGGTTGTCACCTCCTTGAATTTGAGGATGACCTTCCAAATGTCTTCAATACCTTTATCCTTTGCTGCAGAACAGGTGAAGGCATGGGATACCCATCCTTCCGTTGAGGGTTGCAGGTAATGCATGGCCCTTTCATATTCATTCCGGGCCATTTTGGCTGGCAGTTCATTGTCACCGTCCGCCTTGTTGATCACCAGGGCGTCGGCAAGCTCCATGATTCCTTTCTTTATTCCCTGCAGCTCATCACCGGCACCTGCCAGCATCAGGAGGAGGAAGAAATCGACCATGGAGCGGACTGTGGTCTCACTCTGGCCGACCCCCACAGTTTCAATAAGAATAACATCAAAACCTGCGGCCTCACAGATAAGCATGGTCTCCCTGGTCTTCCTGGCCACGCCGCCCAAGGTGCCGCTTGATGGGGAAGGGCGGATAAAACAGCGTTCGTCCCTGCCGATACGTTCCATTCTGGTTTTATCGCCAAGAATACTCCCGCCGGATTTGGAACTGCTGGGGTCAACGGCGAGAACCGCCACCTTGTAGCCATTGTTGAGCAGGTAGTAGCCAAGGGATTCAATAAAGGTACTTTTACCGACCCCGGGGACCCCGGTGATCCCTATCCGCATGGACTTGCCCGTATGGGGCAGCAGTGTTTTCAACACTTCCTGCGCCTGATCCACATGAGTTGGCAGATTACTTTCTGCCAGGGTTATGGCCCGGCCAAGCAATCCGCGATCACTATTTAACACACCTTCTGCAAGTTGTTTCGGCGTCAGTTTTGGCCGACTGTATTTACTTGCTTTTCTGCTCTTCCCTGCGCTTTTATATGCGCTGATGCCGTCATGGCCGGCTGCAACACCGTCCATTACCCGGCAGGCAAAACCCTCCGCACCTCCTTCTGGAACCCACGAAGGACGTTTTTCGTCATTGGACATATATCATTCCCTTATCATTGAGGTTTTCTCCCTCCCCGGATACACGAGACCTTGGGAGGGAGATATGGGAGCGTTTAAGATAAACGTTTGTTCAATTCCTCCAGTACTTTCTGGGCGGCTACCGGAATAACGGTACCTGGACCGAAGATGGCTGCTGCCCCGCTCTCATAGAGAAATTCATAGTCCGGGGCCGGAATAACACCACCAATGACAGCCATGATGTCCGGGCGTCCAAGTTTTTCTAGCTCCTCGATTAGCGCCGGCAAGAGCGTCTTGTGGCCGGCGGCGAGTGAGCTGAACCCAATGATATGACAGTCATTTTCAACCGCCTGACGAGCTGCTTCCTCTGGAGTTTGAAACAGCGGTCCGATATCGACGTCAAAACCAAGGTCAGCAAAGGCGGTGGAGATAACTTTGGCTCCACGGTCATGACCGTCTTGACCGAGCTTGGCCACCATAATTCGAGGACGGCGACCTTCTCGTTCCTCAAACTCTTTGGTCATCTGGACGACCTTGTCCATTTCTTCCTGTTCGCTGAATTCAGCCTTGTAGACTCCGGAGATTGATCGAATCACAGCAGTATGTCTCCCCCAGGGTTTTTCAAGTGCATCGGAAATTTCACCAAGTGAGGCGCGCGCCCGGGCAGCTTCAATGGACAACTGAAGCAGATTGCCTTCTCCTGTTTCTGCACACTTGGTCAGGGCGTTGAGCATATCCTGGCACTTGGTTTCATCACGCATTTCTCTGAGCTTGGCAAGTCGTTTCAACTGTGCTTCCCGTACGACCGTATTGTCGACTTCCAGGGTATCGAGGGCATCCTCTTCTTCCAGACAATAGGAGTTAACGCCGATGATTTTTTCACTGCCAGAGTCAATCCCGGCTTGACGACGGGCGGCTGCCTCTTCAATCCGCATCTTGGGCAGCCCGGTTTCAATGGCCTTGGCCATGCCACCTAACTGCTCAACCTCCTGAATGTGTCCCCAGGCACGCTTCATGATAGCATTGGTGAGTGCTTCCATGTAATAGGATCCGCCCCATGGGTCGGCAGGCCTGACGATGTTGGTTTCATCCTGCAGGTACAGTTGGGTATTTCGGGCGATACGGGCGGAGAAATCGGTAGGCAGCGCGATGGCCTCATCCAGTGAGTTGGTGTGCATGGACTGGGTATGTCCCAGTGCTGCCGCCATGGCCTCAATGGTGGTACGGCAGACATTGTTGAAGGGGTCACCTTCGGTGAGTGACCAGCCAGAGGTTTGGCTGTGGGTCCTGAGCGCCAGAGATTTGACATTTTTGGGCTCAAAAGTTTTAATGATTTTTGCCCAGATTACGCGAGCAGCGCGCATCTTGGCAATTTCCATAAAGTAGTTCATGCCCTGTGCCCAGAAAAAAGACAAACGTGGCGCAAAGGTATCAATGCTCATACCGGCCTTCACACCCGCACGGGCATATTCCCAGCCATCAGCCAGGGTATAGGCCATCTCAATATCAGAAGTCGCACCAGCCTCCTCCATGTGGTACCCAGAGATACTGATGGAGTTGTATTTCGGCATGTACTTGGAAGTATACGAGAAAATATCAGAAATAATCCTCATGGATTCTGCGGGCGGATAGATATAGGTGTTACGCACCATGTATTCCTTAAGGATATCATTTTGAATGGTACCGCCCAGTTGTTCTTGTTTCACTCCCTGCTCTTCAGCAGCGACGATGTAAAAAGAGATGATTGGGAGCACCGCTCCGTTCATGGTCATGGACACGGTCATCTGATCCAGCGGGATGCCGTCGAAAAGGATGTTCATATCCAGAATCGAGTCAACCGCAACCCCGGCCTTACCCACATCACCAACGACACGAGGGTGATCGGAGTCATAGCCGCGGTGGGTTGCCAGGTCAAAAGCGATGGAAAGCCCCTTCTGACCGGCAGCGAGGTTTTTTCGATAGAAGGCGTTGCTCTCTTCAGCAGTGGAAAAACCCGCGTACTGACGTACCGTCCAGGGGCGCATGACAAACATGGTTGCATATGGACCGCGCAGGTAAGGCGGGATGCCAGCGTGATACCCGAGGTGGTCAACCCCTTCATAATCATTACGACTATACACCGGCTTGACATCAATTTGCTCAACTGTTTTCCAGACAAAGTCTTCAGCGGTCATGCCGGTTTCTTGTTCGATATTGGCAGCCCAGGCGTCATAATTCATCTGCGGCTTGCCGGTGTTAAACGCCAGTTGCGTAAAATCAGGACTCATCATGCTATCACCCCCATGTGTTTTTGCAGGTTGCCAAGTAGACTCAGTGCATTGGCCCGTACGTGTAGAAATTCATCAACACCCGCTTCCTTAAAGGCTTCAATATAATCCTTTGGATATCCGGCAAGAATAATCATGACATCTGGATCAGCAGCCTTGATTTTCTTGGTAATAACCGGGACAATATCAGGGTACATATCATCAGTACCTGTGATAATCACTGCCTTGGCTTTGGAGGCCAGCGCTGCATCCGCAGCCTCTTCAGGGGTTTCGAAACCTGTATTGCCAATGGTTTCAAAGGCAGCGACATTGCAAAAGCCGGTGGAAAAGTCGGCACGGGCTTTGTGTTTGGGGATAGGTCCATTGTTTGCCAGGAAAAGCTTGGGTGCTTCCCCTGTTTTTTCGATATACGCTTCAGTGGCGCGGCGTAATTTTTCAAAAGGCTCTGCACCACGATGGATGTTGAGTGGTTGTATACTTTCGTTGCCGTTGGCACCTTGGCGAAGTGCAGCAGTCAGCGCCCCAAGGCTGGCCCCCCGGTCCGCTGCCTTAACAGCAGCATCAAGAGACACGGCACTCATGTTGGTCTGTTCGGCTGTTACTGATGCGAGAAGAGAGTCAAGATCAGCCTTTTTTTCGACGGCTGCAACCTGTGCGGCACGATCTTCCTGGAAGGCTTCAAAATCGAAGTCATAGGTTTCGACCTTTTTTTCCTCCAGGTAGGGATACATATTGGTCCCAACAAAAACGTCCTTTCTCACCGCAATATTTTTTAAACGGGCGGCTGCAATCGCAGCGGTTTGATCCTGGGGGAGCCCCGCATTCAGGGCAGCGGCCATCCCACCCTTGCCTTCAAGTTCCTGGAATAGAGCCCAGATTTTTTCAGCAAGCTGGCTGGTGATGGTTTCTACGTACCAGGAACCGCCAGCCGGATCAACCACGCGGTCCAAATGCCCTTCTTCTTTTAAAACGATATGGACATTTCGTGCAATTCTCCGAGAGAACTCATTGGGTTGGCGAAAAACCTCATCAAAAGGACCAATGTGCATGGAGTCCACCCCACCGGCAACGCCTGAGAAGGCTTCGGTGGAAACACGCAGCATGTTGACCCAGGGATCAACATGGGTTTTGTTCCAGGTGGAGGTCCGTGCATGAAGGGACATCTTTTGGGCCTCTTCGCCTGCCCCAAAGGCCTCAGCGATCTGGCACCAAACCATACGGGCTGCCCGGAATTTAGCGATTTCCATGAAGAAATCCGCCCCGATGGAAAATGAAAAGACAATGTTGTTTGCCGCAGTGTCCACATCAACGCCACGCTTCTGCATGGCGCGGATATATTCGACTGCAGTGGCCACGGCATAGGCCGTTTCCTGCACGGCATTCCCGCCGGCATACTGATACGGCTCAACATGCACGCAGACTGATTTTACTGCCGGAGCGTTGTCTTTGGACCAGAGCATTAACTGCGCCATCTCGTCATAGCATTTTTCCAGCGAGATTGGCAATACACCTTCCACAGCAAGATAGCCCAGCGGGTCCACGCCCAGACAGCCGTTGAGATCAGCAATGTTTTTGTTCTGCTTTGTCATAAAGGCCGCAAGAAGCGCTGCTATGCCCACACCGGAAAATCCGCTGTGCAGAATAAAGGGAAGCTGCGACAAATCAAGGCCGGCTAGAGCGGTTTCCAGGTCACTTATAGTGGCAACAGAGAGGCCGCCAGAACCAACAATATCCGTTTGGGCCTGGTCAGGATCCAGCCCTTGCCTGGTGGCCTTATCGAGGGGGATATTCAAACAATCCTGACCCTTGCTCAAATCGTTGAGAGCAACCTCGTTGAATTCTTCCGGGTCCGGGTTGGTGATTTCCTGGGCCACTTTCCAGGAATGGTGCAGATCACCTGACGCCGTTGTCCCCCGGACATACGGAGCTTGCCCTGGCAGGCTGTCGATGTGATCCAGCTTTTCCAGATCCGTCTGGAAATACATAGGCTGAATATCAATCCCTTCATAGGTTTTTTTTATCAGCACCTTATCAAACGGTTTACCTTTGAGCAGCTTCGTTGCTGCTTCAAGCCATTCCGCGTGGGTGTGAGCCGGAAAATCCTTCAGGATGTCTAAAGCATCACTCATTGTCTTCTCCTTACATGATGTTTGTAGTTGTCAAACAAGCAAAAAAAAATCCTCCAGTCCTGAGGTGGACTGGAGGATCGCGCCCTGTTTACTTCATCACCCCAATAGACCTGAGTTATGGTCTATACCATGCGTTCAAGCCGGTATCCACGCCGGGTTGCGCTGATAGAAAAGTACTCGGCAGGTCTTCTGGCTTCCGGATCGTTCTAGTGACTGCGCCTTCCCGATATACACAATCAGTGGCAATTGCAGTGTTCGTCCCCGGTTACAGCGGCGGGACCACAACGGATTTACACCGTTTTCCCAATTAAGCCAATCCCAATGGCACCGAAACTTGTATGTGCGCCGATTACGCTCGTACCCACATGCCATGCAATACCATGAAAGTATAATCGTAAGAACTTGTTCTCCACCACGTTGATGGAAAAAAAGTAAGGATATGACAGACTATACAATCAATCCTGTTGACTGTTTGAGTAGAGCAGGAAAAAGGGCCTCTGTTGCTGTATCCGGCACTATACGGCTCAGAGGAAGCATGATTCGTTTTTCACCACAGTCACTGTATTTTGCTTGAGAAACCATTAGTGCTGTACAGCCATCCTGCTTCAAGCCGAGGCTGCGTGTTGAATCTGCTTGTTCGGAAACATAAAAAATCCCCCCACTTCTTTTTCAGATGATCCGGGATGACCTGGTGTTTTTCGTATCGAATACTGGTATCGATTGCCTTGCGAAAGCAGTTGCTGCCTTCCAAGCAGGTCTTCTGCCGTCCGTATCAACCTGCTCTCCGCACTTTCACATGGTCTTTGCAATAGAGACGTAATTGCAGTGTTCGTCCCCGCTTACATCGGCTGTCCTGCCATGGAAGTACACCAAGCGTCCTCTCAGCTTTTTACCAAGCACCTGAAATAAGACAACAAGAACAGAATTGATATTTGATGTCAATAGTTTTTTATCATGTTGATAGGGTATACGGGCCTTGCAGTGTTGGGATGGTCTAGATAAAAGAGTTGCGCAAAGGGAGGGCATTGCACTGAGGGCTTCGGAGGTGCTGCATTGGCAAACAGAGCGCAAGAAAGAGTATATAAAAAAAAGAAAAATGAAGCGGTTACCTCATAGAGAAGAGGGAAAAGATAAATACAGAGGCAGGAAAAAACTGGACGTGAATACGGGCCTAACAAGGCGCTGGCACGAGCCCGGATTTCTCGCTCTCTCAGGTGGTGCCAGGTTCGGTGGTTTATGGTTTCTCATTTTGTTTAGGTATATGTGTTGCCAAGATACTGCCGGAGATGGTACCGCCTAGGCTGACCTGTGGTGAACAATTTGTTGTAAATATAGCTCCTCTCAGGAGCATTGTCTCCATTTGTTTTTGTCTCTTTTTTCTTAAATGAGACCAAATGGTCGTAAGAAATTCCGGTTAGCGCAACAGTTGCGCGGTAACCAGAGAATGTTTGGCTATAACTGCTTGCCCTTCTGCCAGGGAGACAATTGCATCAGCTTCGGCCATTGAACGCAGCCTGCTTTTTGTTCGCAGTGGTGTAAAAAGAGGAGGTTTCCCTTCGGTATCGGCTTGTAAGCTACCAAAGATAAATTGGACCCAGTCTGGATACTGTGTCCGTAACTCCTGGGTGCAGCATACTCTGCAGCATGATAAGGGCGGAGTCTTTTGTCCGCCAAGCCGCATAATGCCGGGGAGAGCGATCTGAAGAAACCCAATAAGGTTGGAAGGAGGACCGCCAGGCAGGATGAAGACCGGTTTTCCTGAGAGAATCGCCAGGCCAGTTGCCTTGCCAGGTCCAATGCGCAAACGGTGAAAAATGATATCTCCACCCATTTGGAGAATAACCTTGGCGACCAAGTCGTGATCTCCTGTCCAGGCACCGCCACTGGTTATCATGGCATCACAGGTGGCCTGCATTTGCGTAAAACATCTTTCAATGGCCTGGGGGGTATCTTGGACGACCTGCAGGTGTACGCTCAGGCCGTATGTACGGCACCAACCCGCAAGGGTCGTAATATTGCTGGCATACAGTTGGCCTCGGCCAAGTGGCTGGCCGGGAGCCACAATTTCATCCCCAGTTGCGATGAGAACAACCCTTGGACATCTGACCACTGATAAACTGCTATGACCTGCGGCAGCGGCAAGACCGAGTATGCCAGGAGTGACACGACTACCTTTTGAACCGATGAGTGTCCCTTCTTGCACATCACTGCCGCGAAAAATAATATTTCTGCCGTGTTCTGCCGTGTTCATGACCGTAATCGTATCCCCTTCCTGCCGGGTGAACTCTTCAGCGATAACACTGCCTGCCCCTTGCGGGATTTCTGCTCCTGTGTGGATTCGTATTGTTGTCCCGGGGGTTATTTGGTGTGATTGCGTACCTCCTGCATACAGGGTCCCTGTCAGCCGCAGCCTGACCGGGTTATCTTGTGAGGCTGCTTCAATGTCCTTGGGCCTCACGGCGTATCCGTCTTTTGATGATCCATGCACGGAAGGGGAATCAACTAGAGCAAAAACATCCTGTGCAAGTATTCGATTGGCGGTTTCGAGCAGGGGAAGCTCCTCAGGAGGCAGTGGCGTAAGAGTGCTCCTACAGAGCTGCAGGGCTTGCTTGAAGCTGAGCAGCTCGGATCTGTCTGCTGGTGTTTCAGGTTGCACCATTTTTTGGTCCCATTCGTATGTTTGAGCGTATCCAGGTTTTCCTACCAGGAAGAGCTATGTTGTGAACTACCGTTTGATCGGTAAGTCGATCTGAAAAACCGTTCCCTGCTCTTCGTTGGAGGAGACGGAGATCGCGCCGTCGTGAGCCTGTACAATCCCGTACGAGACTGAAAGTCCCAGGCCGGTGCCGGTACTTTTGGTGGTAAAAAAAGGGTCGAAAATTTTTGTCTGTACCGTTTCATCCATACCAGGGCCGGTGTCGGCAATTCGCACCTGCAGGTACCGCTTGGCCACCCTTCCTGACAAGGAGAGTTCACCGGTGCCAGCCATGGCCTGCACTGCGTTGAGCAGGATGTTGATAAAGACCTGCTGGAGTCGCCCTCGATCTCCCTGAACAGCGGGTAATCCCTTGGCAAATTCTTTTTTAATTGTGATGTCGGTCATTGAAATTTGATGGGTGAGCTGTTCGAGTATTTCATCCAGCAGCGGAGGTATCTCTACCGGTTCAGGGAGGATATTTTGCTCGCGGTACGAGCTGAGTAGATTCTGAGTGATCCGCGAAATTCGCTCAACCTGTTTCATGATCTCGTCCACTTCTTCGCGCTCATCTGCGTCATTTGCTAAACTCATTTGCAGAATCTCAACGTTGCCCCGAATGATTGCGGTTGGGTTGTTGATTTCGTGAGCCACGCCCGTTGCCAGTGACCCTATGGCTGCCAGCTTTTCCTGACGCAGCAGTTGCTTCTGGATCTCGATAAGTTGCAGGCTTTTTTCTTCCAGCTGTCGGGTTCGTTCCGCGACTTTTTCTTCCAGTTGACGATTGAGCTTTTGGAGTTCCTGGTCACTGATCCGCAGGGCGCTGGTCATGTCGGCAAAGGCAGCGGTGAGGAGTCCGATTTCATCCTGATCGGCTGCGGGTAAAGAAACATCCCGCTCGCCGTCTGCTATTTTTTTTGCTGAACCAGCCAGCGCCAGAATCGGTTGTGATAAACGCCGGGCAAACCAGCCAGCCAGGAGGCCACCGAACAGGCTGCCCAGAATCAGTAGGCCAAACAGGGTCAGGAAGGCGTTGATTTTTACCAAGAGCAGAGGCTTTTCCAGCATGCCCACATAGAGTGCTCCGATGGCTTCGCCTTTGCTGTCTATGATTGGCTCGTAGGCGGTCAGGTACCACTGGTTGACTACAAACGCCCGGTCGAGCCAGGTACCTCTATGCTGCAGGACCTCCTCGGCTACCTGTTTTGAGACCTTGGTGCCCAGGGCCCGCTGACCATTTTCCAGACGGACCGTGGTGGCAACCCGTAGTTTTTCAAGAAAAATGGTTGCGCTGCCCATGCTGGATCCCCCGAACTCGCTTTCTCCGTACACCAGTTCGTCAATCCGGTCGACCAGGGCCAGGTTGTTATTGAGCAGAACCCCGCCGTAGAGGCAGCCCACAGGTTGACCGGCCCCATCAAGCAGAGGGACTGCCGCGACCAGTAACATCCCTCGTTGTTCTAAGGGTTGTCCCCCTGAACCTGGCCCATAAACCCGGGCACGGAGGGCTAAAGCTGGAGATTCGCGTTCCAACTCTGCTGCACTCATCAGTACGGTGCCCTGAAAAGTCCCTTCGGTCAACGCTTTGACGACGAAATTGGCAGTATCTGTCACCTGCTCACTGCCGCTTTGAAACAAGACGTGTCCCTGCGGACCGGTGATGTTGAGTATATCCAGTCTTTCCTGCTGCTTTGTTTCCGTGAGAATTGTACCCAGTGACGTGCGCCCGGCGGCTTGCAGGGCGCTTACCAGCGGTAGTGACCGTGCGGTAAAGCGGACAACTTCATACAGGCGCAGCTGTTCCTGTTCCAGGACCACGCGGGCGGCATTGAGATCGTTATGAATTTGTTTTTGCGTCTGTTCTACAATGGAGGCATTGATCATAAAGGAAGCTGCAATCGCCACCAATATCAGGATTAATACCAGCGGCGTGACAATGGCCAGAGTCAGTTTGGCTCGAATGGAAAAGAAGCCGGAGAAGAAAGGGAGAGCCATCACTGAAGCACTTCGTCCTGGTGCAGTTCGAATTCTTTAATTTTGCGGTCAATGGTTTTACGCGCCACCCCTAGTAAATCCGCCGCCTGGCTTTTGTTCCATTTGGTTTTCTGGAGTGCACGAATGACTTGTCGTCGTTCTGTTTCACGTAAATTCAGCGATGAGGTCTGCGTGTCATTTAACTGTTCCCCAGCGTCAGCAAACGGCAGATGAGACGCGGTGATGAGTCCCTCGCGCGCGAGAATGGAGCAGCGCTCCATAACGTTTTCTAGTTCGCGCACATTGCCGGGCCAGTGATAGTTTTTCAGTGCGGCCAGAGCATCAGCATCGAGTTTTGGGATTGTACGTTTGGTTTTTTTGGCGATTCTCGCCAGAAAGTATGCGGCCAAAGGCTCCACATCTTCTCGACGATTTCGCAGGGGCGGCAGGGCAACAGGGATAACGCTGAGGCGATAATAGAGGTCTTCACGGAATGCACCGTTTGTGACTTCCTGCTGTAAATCTTTGTTGGTTGCCGCTATGAAACGGACATCTACTTTTTTTGTTTTGGTTGAACCGACCGGAATAAATTCTCCTTCCTGCAATACCCGGAGCAGCTTAGCTTGCAGCGCCGGGCTTAGCTCTCCGATCTCATCGAGAAAAAGGGTCCCCTGGTGCGCTTCATCAAGAAGCCCCTTCTGGGCCTGGACCGCTCCGGTAAAGGCTCCCTTGATGTGACCGAATAACTGGCTTTCAAGCAGGTTTTCGGACAGTGCTGCACAGTTTAGCGCCAGAAAGCGGTTGTTTTTACGCGGACTGGCGTAATGGATGGCGGCCGCAACCAGTTCCTTGCCGGTACCGCTTTCACCTTGGACCAGAACTGTCAGGTCGCTGTCAGCCACGTTGAGGGCCAGTTCATAGGCCTGGCGGAATGTCTCGCTACGAAATATCGGTTCGGTAGGGACTTTCTGCTTTTTAATTTCTTTTTTCAAGGAGGTGTTTTCTTCGCGAAGCCGATGCTGTTCGAGGCTGTGCTTGATGACTGTACACAGTTTTTCCTGGGGAAAGGGTTTGGTTAGGTAGTCATATGCTCCGATCTTCATAGCCTCCACAGCCGACTCAATGGTACCGTGGCCAGTCATGATAACCACTGGTAGTTTCAGGTTTTTTGTTTGGAGCTGCTTAAGTACCTCAATACCGTCTATTTGCGGCATTTTTACATCGAGCACCAAGAGACTGGCATCCGTTTCAGGGTTTTCCAGGCTTTGTAACAGAAGCAGGGGGTCGGCAAAGCTTTCCACCTGGTACCCCCACTTTTTCAGCAGTTTGTCGAGGTAACGCCGCATGCCTGCTTCATCGTCACAGATGAGTATTTTTATGGCCATAGTATCTAACTTACTTGTCTTAGACAAAAAAGAAGTCATGTGCTCGATACGGGTGTTGAGGCAGGTGTCTTAAAAAAAACGGTCTACACAATCTCCGGTCCATGGAGCGGGACCTACCTTGAAGATGGAAGAATGCTTCCTCAATCCCCGATATTGAAACGATAGAGTCCGGATTTTTCAGGCTGTATAAGCAATGATGGCAACGCTTTGTATCAGCAAATTTTTGAATTCTCAGTGGCCCCGGTTTTGTCAACTTGTCGTGTTTTGGGGCAGTGCATCATTTTGTCCGTGCAAGGACAGTATGACGCAAAAAGCCTTTGAGAGCAAGAGAGGTGACGAGTTCTTTTCTTTAAGAGTTGGATAAAAAAATGGCCTGTCCTTTCAGTTGCCTTGGTATGTATGCAGAAAAAGTAACCGAATTGGTGCGGCTTTTGCTGTTTGCAGTCAGTTCTGAAGCTATTTGCAAGTAATAATTGTACCTAAGGAGAGGGAATAATGGGGATCTCGAGACGTACTTTTTTAAAAGGGAGCGGCCTGGCCTTTGGCGCTGCGGCATTGACTGGTGCGCCGGCCAAAGCGAGTGTCGATTCCCCGGAGCTGCGTATCAAAGGCCTGCAGCAAAGCACCACAGTCTGTCCGTACTGTGCGGTCGGATGCGGTATGATCGTCCATACAAAAAACGGAAAAATTGTCAACATCGAAGGCGATACCGAGCATCCTATCAATAGGGGCTCGCTCTGTTCCAAGGGCAGCGCTTTGTTTCAGGTTGCCAACAACGAGCGTCGTCTGTCCAAGGTCCAATACCGCGCTCCAGGCAGCGACAGGTGGGAAGAAAAATCCTGGGACTGGGCTATGCAGCGTATCGCCAGGTTGATGAAGGAGACCCGGGATCGCAATTTTGTCAAGGAGGAGACCATCGATGGTCAGGCTTATACCGTCAATCGCAACGAAGGTATGGCGATGATCGGCGCCGCTGCCCTGGATAACGAGGAATGTTATCTGCTCGGTAAGTTTGGCCGTGCCATGGGGGTCAGTTACATAGAACACCAGGCACGCATCTGACACAGCGCCACAGTCGCCGGTCTGGCGGCATCATTCGGTCGCGGTGCAATGACCAACCACTGGAACGATATCCAGCACGCTGATGTCATTGTCTGCATAGGCTCCAATCCTGCGGAGAACCATCCTATATCCTTTAAATATGTGGAAAAAGCAATAGATAATGGCGCTAAGCTGATTTCCATTGATCCCCGGTATACCCGGACCTCCTCCAAGGCTGACATTTATGCCCAACTGCGCTGCGGAACAGATATTGCTTTCATAGGGGGGATCATTAATTTTCTGCTCAATAGAGATCTGATCCATAGAGACTATGTGGTCAATTATACCAATGCAGCTTTTCTGATTGATGACGATTTCGATTTCAACGACGGTATCTTCTCTGGATACGATCCTGAAACGTCCACCTACAACAAAGAAAGCTGGAGCTATCAGTTGGACGAAAAGGGCATGCCTAAACGGGACGACAGCCTGCAGCACCCCCGCTGTGTCTATCAGTTAATGAAAGAGCATTACTCCCGTTACACCCCGGAACTGGTTTGCGAAATCACCGGCACCGCAATACAGGACTATATGCAGGTGGTGCGGACCATCGCCTCAACCCATAAACCCGGCAAGGTGGCGACCATAATGTATGCCATGGGAACAACCCAGCACACCCACGGTACCCAGAACGTGCGCTCCTATGCCATGCTGCAGCTGCTGCTCGGCAACATTGGCCTGGCAGGTGGCGGCATCAACGCCCTGCGGGGGGAATCCAATGTGCAGGGATCAACCGATTATGCGATTCTCTATCACATTCTCCCTGGGTACCTGAAGGTGCCGACCTACGACAATGTCGATCTCAAGACCTATCTCAAGAAGTGGACCCCGACAACGCAAGACGCCCAGAGCGCCAACTGGTGGAGCAACACGCCGAAGTACATGACCAGTCTGCTGAAAGCCTATTGGGGAGAAGCAGCAACGGCAGCCAACGAGTACTGCTACGAGTATCTGCCCAAGCGAAGCGGCAATTACTCGTACATCAAACTGATGGAGAGGCTGCAGGGTGGTGGTTTTGAGGGCATGGTGTTCATGGGCACCAACCCCATTGTCGGCGGCCCTGATGTCAATTCCATCGCCAAGGGTCTGGAAACACTCAATTGGCTAGTCGCCGTTGATCTCTGGGAAACGGAGAGTTCCATTTTCTGGAAACGGCCTGGTGTTGATCCAAAGGACATCGCTACCGAGGTGTTCCTGCTGCCTGCTGCCTCTTCGGTGGAAAAGGAAGGGTCTATCTCCAATTCAGGTCGGTGGGTACAATGGCGTTACAAGGCAGTTAATCCCCCAGGGCATGCCGAGAGCGATGCCTATATAGTTGATCAGTGGGTTAAGCGCCTCAAAGAACTCTATCGTAAAGAGGGCGGTGTATATCCTGGTCCAATTGTGGATTTGGCTTGGGATTATGGTGACGGAAAAGAGCCAGATATCAGTCTGGTGGCCCGCGAGTGTAACGGTCGGTTCACCCGCGATGTAACCATCAAGGGAAAATCTTTCAAAAAAGGCCAGCAGGTGCCGAGCTTTGTCTATCTGCAGGATGACGGTTCCACCAGCAGTGGTAACTGGCTCTATTGCAACTCCTACACCGAGGAAGGCAATAAGATGCAGCGCCGTGGCAATGAGGATCCAACCGGGATGGCCTTTTATCATGACTGGGCTTGGTGCTGGCCAGTCAACCGGCGGATCCTTTACAACCGGGCCTCAGTGGATACCAACGGACGCCCATGGAACCCAAACAAACCCGTCATCTCCTGGAATAAGCAGACCCGCAAGTGGGAAGGAGATGTCCCGGACGGCGGCTGGGCTCCGATGAGTGAAGAGGGGACAAAATCTCCTTTCATAATGATCGCTGAAGGCTACGGACGCCTGTTTGCTCCCGGGCTGGCAGATGGCCCTTTGCCAGAGCATTATGAGCCGACAGAAAGCCCGGTTGCCAATGCTATGACTTCACAGCAAAGTAGCCCTGCTGTGACTATTCAGGGGAAAATTAGTGTGGGCGGCAAGTATCCTTATGTGGGTACGACCTACCGGGTGTCCGAACATTGGCAGGCAGGAGCAATGACCCGTAATCTGCCCTGGTTGGTTGAGCTGGTGCCCGAAATGTTCGTCGAGATTAGTGAACAACTGGCTGCATGGAAGGGGTTGAAAAATGGGGACATGGTCACCATAAGCTCTGAGCGTGGAAAGATAGAAGCGCGGGCCTTGATCACCAAACGGATCAGACCGTTGCGCGTGCAAGGGAAACTGATTGAGCAGGTCGGCATGCCCTGGCATTTTGGTTTCAACGGGATGGCGACAGGTGGTACAGCCAACGTACTCACCGCCGCCGTCGGTTGTCCCAATACAACAATACCTGAATTTAAAGCCTTCCTCTGCAATATTGAGAAAGGAGGTATCAACGCATGAGCATGGATAAGAATGCCAGACACAAACAAAATGCCTTTCTCATTGATCTAACCAAATGTACTGGCTGCCGCGGCTGCCAGGTGGCCTGTAAGCAATGGAATCAACTGGAGGCGGAAAAGACAGATTTTTTCAGTGGTGAGGGATACCAGAATCCCCCGGTTATGTCGGAGTTTACCTTTACCCTGATCAAATTTCGTGAATATCAGAAAAACGGTGAGAACGAGTTTGCTTTTTATAAACAGATGTGCATGCATTGCGATGAACCGGCCTGCGCTTCAGTCTGCCCAGTGGGTGCTTTTGAGAAAACACCGGAAGGCCCGGTCATCTACAACGCTGACCGCTGCATCGGCTGCCGTTTCTGCATGATCGCCTGTCCTTTCGGCATCCCCAAATACGAGTGGAGCAAAGGTCTGCCCCTGGTCAAGAAGTGTACCGGTTGCTACAGCCGCGTCAAAGAAGGCCTTCAGCCAGCTTGCGCCACCGCCTGTCCTACGGCCATAACATACGGGCCGCGTGAGGAGATGGTGGAAATCGCCAAGGAACGACTGGCAAATAACCCGGACAAGTACCAGCAAAAGATCTACGGCCTTGATGAGGCGGGGGGCACCTCGGTCCTCTACTTGACCAATCTGCCCTTTGACGAGCTGGGCTTTAAGGAAGTCACCCAACGCCCCCTGCCAGAATACACCTGGCAGGCCTTGCGTTTTGTGCCAGCCTCTTTTCTTGCTGTGGGTGGAACTCTTTCCGCACTCTCCTGGATGAACCATCGGCGTGAACGGCTGATGAAGGAAAAGACCGCTGAGGCCGAGATTGCTGCTGAAGAAAGGGACGAAAAGGAGGCGTGATGATGAGAGTACTTGGTAGAATATGCAAAGAGATCAGGGGGTATCACTGGTTTGTTCATATCATGATTGTTCTTGTCTGCCTGGGCAGCATTGCCGCAGTGGCCCGTTTTGTCCTTGGCCTGGGTGCAACCACGCATCTCGATGATACCTATCCTTGGGGACTTTGGGTTTCATTTGACGTGGTCACCGCTGTTCCGCTGGCAGCCGGTGCCTTTACCCTGGGTGCCATCGTGCACTGCTTTAATATAAAGAAACTTGAGCCCCTTGTTCGACCGGCGATCGTTACCGGTTTTCTTGGGTACTCTCTGGTCTGCGTTGGCCTGCTGCTTGATCTCGGGCAACCCCATAAGGGATGGCACGTGCTGTTGTACTGGAATCTGCACTCACCGATGTTTGAAGTTTCCATGTGCGTAATGGCCTACACCACCGTACTGTTTCTGGAATTTCTCTCACCGGTTGCTGAGAAATTCGGCTGGAATATTCCTCTGCGCATCTTGCGCTGGCTGGAGATGCCGCTGGTTATCCTGGCCGCAGCCATCTCCACCCTGCACCAGTCGTCATTGGGAACATTTTTCCTGATTGCCGTTGATAAGCTTCATAACCTCTGGTACACCCCGATGCTGCCACTGCTGTTCTGGGTCAGTGCGATCTGTACGGGGATGTGTATTATCATCGTTGAGGCGACCGCCTGCCATAGATGGATGGGGCAGCCCAACGAAGGCGTCCTGTTACGAACCCTCTCAAAGATACTGCCTTGGACCCTTGCGTTGTATGTCGGCCTGCGTCTTTTCAGCCTGATATTCTTTTCGGGGAGGCCATTGTTTGATAATCCTTTTTTGACCATTTTGTTCATTGTGGAACTGGGTGGAGGGTTTATCCTGCCTCTTTTCATGTTTGCTTCCAGGGAGGTCCAAAACAGTGATCAACTTCGGCTGATAGCAGCCCATCATGTTATTTTCGGGTTGGTTTTAAATCGTTTTAATGTCTCCATGTTTGGCATGATGGATGCAAGCAATATCTATTACCCGTCCATAATTGAAACCCTTGTAACCATTGGTATTATTGTAGCTCATATTTTGTTTTTTGTGCTGATTGCCAAGTACTTTCCTATTTTTGAGCATCATCCTGAGACTGTCGACTCTTCACTTCCGGATTCGTTTCCTACGATCGATAAGGTGGAATCCAAGGAGGTTGATGCCTCGCAGCCGGTTACAGGATAGCCCGGTTTGTTCGTTAGTTGAGATGGTAACGGATTCGGTTGTTTTGGTCAGCACCTCATACCTCCGTAGAGGCGTTGCCAACATACTGCCGAGGATGGTGCCGCATACAGACTGAGAGGAGTGAGCGCGAGCAGGTACACCCTCTCTCGCTCATGACAAACTCCTCAATACTTCAGGATGGATGAAAGATGCAAGTTAACCAGGCACATGAAATCGTTCGTGTCAGACAGGGGCGCAGCGAACGGATGCAACGTCGTACCGTTACAGAATACCCTTTGCTTTTACGGGTGAACGGCAACGAATTGGCTACCTTAGTTTGTTCACCGCACCAGCTCAAATTTCTGCTGGTTGGATTTTTTCGATTGCAGGGCTTTATTGAATCCCTCAATGATATCGAGTCTCTTGGTATATGCAGTGATTTTGGGTTGGCCGATGTACGGTTGAAAAAGGACCTGCCAAAACGGTTGCAACCGACCCTGACATCAGGCTGCGGCACCGGTATCGTCTACAACCTGCCCAAGCAGCTGCTGAGCGAAAACAGGCTGAGACCGAGGTATTATGATACTCGTGCGCTCTTCCAGTTGATGAAGGAATTGAGCGACTTGACCGAGCATTATCGAAGTCATGGCGGTATCCATTCAGCGGCTATAGGCGATAGGAGCGGCATGTTGTTGCTCCACGCCGAAGACATAGGTCGCCATAACACCTTCGACCGGGTGGCCGGTGAAGCCCTGGTCCGGGGTATTGATTTGCAGGATACCATGTTGGTTACTTCTGGAAGGGTTTCCACTGAAATGGTTGCGAAAGCTGCCAAGCTCGGTGTCGGCCTGATCGCTTCTCGCACCTCGCCCACAGATAAAGCCATTGCTCTTTGTACAGAGGCCGGTATTACCCTGGTTGGCTATGTGCGCGGCCAGAATATGGATATTTTTACCCATCCGCAGCAACTGAGTGTCCGCAATGCAGGAGAGCGGATCATTGGTGTTACCGGCGTTATTCTCGCCGGAGGAGAAAGCCGCCGCATGGGCAGTGACAAATCTCTCTTACCGTTGGCCGGTGCACGATTTATAGATCAGGTGTACCGCCGGATGGCCAGTCTTTTTGACGAGGTTATTATAGTCACCAATTCCCCTGATTTGTACAAGGAGATCCCTTGTCGCAAAGTCCCTGATATCTACTACGCGCAAGGCTCCTTGGCGGGGTTGCACTCCGGCCTGGCCCATGCCCGGTGTGAGAAGATTTTCGTGGCTGCCTGCGATATGCCCTTTATCTCTCCGGTGGTTGTTAGGGAAATTTGTGCCCACGCAGATGAGGGGGATGTGGTTATCCCATACAGCAGTAATGGCCATGAACCGCTGCATGCGCTGTACAGCAAAAGCTGTTTACCTGCAATGGAGGAGATTTTGGATGCTGGTTTGAAACGAATCATGTATTTTTTTGATAAGGTGGAGCGGGTCGATCTGCCAGCCAGTGTGATTCGTCGGCTTGATCCAGAAGAGAAAAGTTTCCAGAATATCAATACGCCTGAAGACTATTTTCGCCTGCGAGGCACATTGGTTGATACCGAGCGGCCACAGTTGAAACTCGGTACCAGCTGAATCGCAGCAAAGATATGGGTAATTCGGGCAAGTGATCCTGCCAGCGTTTTCTTTTCAGCCCTTCGTTATTGCCAATGTCTTGCAGCCTGAAGCCTGCTAAAAAGAATACATGCCATAGCCCAAATTTTTCATCGGCCCAGGTGAGGCCAGGTTCGGTAGTTTTTGGTGTCTCATTCTACTTGGGTGTATGTGGAGCCAAAAGACTGCCGGAGGTGGGACCACCTAGGCTGAGCGGTAGGGCAGCACATTTTGTCGAAAATTACGCCTGCCCACGGACATCATGTTTATCAGTTTTTTTTCTTAAACAAGAGGAAATGGTTATGAGAAGTCCGGGCAAGAGGAGGATTTTTCTTCTGCTACAGAATAGTCTGTATTGTGAGTATGGTATCCTTGTACCTGGGATGAAAAAGGGTGCGGTTATGAGCCAGAAGAATGGGGAGAAATGCAGGTCGTACCGGAGTGTTTCAGGCAATAGTCCAGGTATTGGTCAGCCTTCAGAGGTAGGCCCCAGTAATATCCCTGGCCAATGTCGCATTGCATCATTTGCAGCATCTGCAGGGTTTTAGCATTTTCTATGCCTTCCGCAACTGTGGTCAACTGCAGGCTTTTTGACATCTTGATAATAGTATCGACGATGGCCAGATCGTGGGGGTTTGTGGCGACACCGCGGACAAATGACATATCTATCTTCAGGGCGCTGATATTGAACTGCTTAATGTGTTTGAGGTTGTAATATCCGGTGCCGAAGTCGTCAATGGCCAGTTGGACACCCTTTTCCCTCAGGACGGCGAGGTCCTTCCAAATTCCTTGGTCGTCCTCAAGGAGTAGGGATTCGGTACATTCCAGCTCGACATTTCTGCCTTGCAGGCCATACTTCTCAATAGCCTTAAGGACTATTTCAGCTATGTTGCTTCGTTTGATTTGGATCGGAGAGATGTTGATGACCACAACAGGTTTTTTTATCCCGGCCTTCTTCCACTCCGCACATTGTCTGCACGCCTGATCAATGATCCAGTTGCCAATTTCAACGATCTGGCCACTTCGTTCAGCCAGGGATATGAATGTTTCGGGGGTCAGTACGCCCCTGTCCTGATGATTCCAACGAATAAGAGCTTCACCGCCGACGACCTGCAGGTCAACCAGGTCAATCTGAGGCTGAAAATAGAGTTCCATCTGCCCCAGCGGCAGGGCGGAGCGCATGTCTGTTATAAGGATTAGTGACTCCTTCACCACCTCCGCTGTCTTCGGATCGAAGAAACAGTATTGGTTCTTGCCCTGTTCCTTTGCCTCGTTCAGGGCGATGTCTGCTCTCCTACACAGATCGTCAAAATTATTTCCGTCGTCGGGAACCAGGGTGATGCCGATGGAAGAAGTTGTCTTGACGTGATGCTCTTCTATCTGGGCACTTTGTCGTACCGCGTCCCCGATTTTTGCTACCATGGCAGGCACATCGTCTTTGCTCAGGATGTTTTCAAGTAGGATGATGAATTCATCTCCCCCCAGCCTGTAGACCGAGCCTTTTTCTTCCACCACCCCCTGAATACACTGGATGATATGGAGCAGGTATTTATCTCCGATGCGATGGCCGAGGGAATCGTTAATGGTCTTGAAATTATCTATACCCAGAAACAAGAGGCAGAGTTTGCTGTTGTTTCTCCGGGTTCTTTTTAAGGCTTGCTGGAAACGCTCTTTGGCCAGATAACGGTTTGGTAGCTCGGCTAATGGGTCAATACTGGTTACTTTTTGCTCCGGTTTACTTCCTTCTTTGTACATTGCAATAAAGGTATTCCGGGCAGCAATGTTGTTACCACCGTCTTTCTTGACCAAGTAGGCCTGCTGGTCAGCCTCTTTGATCAGAAATTCTACAGAAGGCCATATAGGGTATTCCTGGCAGGGCAGTTCTGCCAACCCCATGGAAAGTGTTGTTCCATGGGTCTCCTTGAGCTGGTAGAGGGACTGTATTCGCTGGCCAATGGCGATGGATCGTTCCAAAGGTAAATTTATCAGTAAGAGGACGAATTCATCTCCACCAAGGCGAATGGGGATATCCTGGTCCATTCGACAAGATGCCTTTAGGCAGTTGGCAAGCCAGACAAGCAGGTCATCGCCAGTGGCATGACCTTTGGTATCGTTGACCTGTTTGAAATGGTCACAGTCGATATATATCACACTCAAAGCACAAAAATTCCGTGCCCCTTTTTTGGATTCAAAAAAAGCTTGCAGATAGCGCCGATTGTACAGACCGGTTAAAGAGTCGGTAAAGGCTTGTTTTTGAGCAGTTTTATAATCGTTTCTCAATTTGTTGACATGATCCCTGCTGGTGTTCACCTGGCATTCCAGGTTGCGGCACATCCAGTTCAGGTTCCGCTGCAGGGTTATCAGTGTATCCTCACCTTCTTTTTGGTCAGGTACGATGAAAGAGTGTGAGAAATTTTTTTTCTTGATCTCCGTGCAGAATTTATCAATCAGTGCCAGATCTTTATTGATCATATGGTAGGCAATAAATCGGGCTAAGGGGATTAGGAGGAAGAGAAAAAAAAGGGGGATTGCGAGGTAGACATTTTTTCCTGGCATGAGCATGCCTTTTTCAATCAGCAGGCCAGTGATTGTCATTGGTAGCAGAAGAATAAAAAAGAGAAAAAAGGCGAAACGAGTGGTTACCCCGAACCGGGTAAGTTGTATTCTCTTTTCTAGAGGTTTTGGTATATTATTTCGGTTTTTGTTCATGGGATGTTCGCGATATGTTGGCAATGTGTATGAAGCATATGGTTAACCCGGTTTTTCTCAGCTCAGGTGGGTCCAGGTTCGATAGATTTTGGTACTTCGTTATACTTGGGTATATGGGGTGCCACAAGACTGTTGAAGGTAGTACCGCTTGAGGTGATCTTTGGAGCCCATTTTGTCGAAATATGAGCCTGCTCACGGACATCACATCCATCTGTTTTTGTCTCTTTTCTCTCAAATGAGATACAATGATCCTGAGAAATCCGGGGTAGAATTTCTGCATGGAATTATTCGTTATGGTATTTGAATCAGAATGGCTTTGTAAAGGCAAAAAATAGTATCTGCTCAATATTAAGATTCATGGGTATCATTGTCTTCAAATGGTAGATTGAGATGAGATGAGAGGCATGAGAACAGTCATGGGTCTTGGTCAGAGAGTTTTGCGGTGTTGGCCTACACGCCGGGCTTTTGATGCTGCTGAAAAAACATGGTTGGGTTATGAGAAATGCGGGTTAGAAAGTGGCGATAGGGTCTGGAACGTGGTAGTCTAACCTTTTTTTGATCTGCATTGAGAAGTGCGGTTGAAATTTTGATCCTGATTGTAGCTAAGACGAAGTCCGCCCATACTCACCAGCGGGCACAGAAACCTTTTTGATGTTGGATGATATTGACCCGCCTGTGCCGTACAGAGTCCAGTACAGGATCTCGCCCGGTTTTTTCATGGATACTTTATCCTTTTTGGGAAAAAATATATCAAAACAGATGGATATGCTGTTGATGGGCGGGTTCATGTCCCGACAAACTGTTCCCCCAAGGTCAGTTTAGGCGGTACCATCTAGGGCAGTGTTGTGGCAATACATATACCCAAGTAGAATGAGTTACCAAAACTCCAGAACTTGGAACCACCTGAACTCATGAGAAACCCGGGCTCGTATGCCGACCGTACAGGAGCATATCTCTTGCATAACCCAAGGAGTGACATATACTTATGAATAATGCGCAGATTTTGGCTAAAAGTTTGGTAGATCTAGGAGTTGAACATATTTTTGGTTTCTCTGGGGCCACAATCCTACCAGTTTTTCATGCTCTTGCAGAAACTGCAATGAATATCACTGTGTGCGCCAACGAGCAGTCCTGTGCGATTGCAGCTGAAGGCTATTCTCGCGCCGACGACAAGATCGGCATTGCGGTGGTGACCTCTGGACCGGCCATAACCAATACCTTGACTGCAGTAGCCGATGCCCATGCCGATTCCATCCCCATGCTTGTTTTTGCTGGACAGGTGGCGCAAACCAAAATGGGTACGGACGAGTTTCAGCATATTGATGTCCAAGGTGTTTTTGCCAATGCCGTTAAAAAAGTAGTGGTGATTAATGAACTGCACAAGGTGGAAGAGGTTGTTAAAGATGCCTATTACTATGCCAAATCGGGTAAACCCGGGCCGGTGGTTATTGATTTTCCTTTCGATATCCAGCAGGCAGAAGGCCAGTACGAGGGGATAGCCACGGAACGGTTTGCTCAAAAATATGATGAGGAGCGCCATCTAGGGGAAAATCAATGCCGACAGTTTTTCGATGCCCTTAAAAATGCAAAACGCCCTTTACTCTATATCGGCGGCGGATTGAATTCTCAGGCAGCAAGTGATCGTATTCGCGCCTTTAACCGGCGTTTTGCAGTACCTTCCATTAACAGTCTGATGGGGAAGGGTATTCTTGATGAGACGGCATACTGGTCTTTGGGGATGCTTGGTATGTATGGCGTCCCCTGTGCCAACAAGGCGATCCAGGAAACAGACCTGTTTGTGGCTTTCGGTGTACGCTGGGATGACCGGGTCAGTCAAAAGGTCGGAGAGTCTGGATTGAAGGCGGATATCGCCTATTTTGATATCAACCCGGAAAAAGTACAGGAGGTACGTTTTGCCAGAAATCCCAAGTTTTCATTTATTGGCAAGGCTGAAACCGCTCTTGATGATCTGCTCAACTATGCAGTGAAAAATGATATTCATCTGGATATTGGTGCGTGGCAGGAGCGTGTAAAAGGATTGAAAAAGAAATATAGACTTAATTATAATAGAAAGTCCAAAGCTATTCAGCAGGCAGAAGTTATAGAAATGCTGGCTGATTTCATAACCGATGCAACCAAGGTAACCACCGGTGTGGGCAATCACCAGATGCTTGCCGCCCAGTACCTGACCCTATTCAAGCCAAAATCATTTTTAACAGCCGGTGGTTTTGGCCCCATGGGTTTTGCTTTGCCGGCTGCCATTGGTGCCTGCCTGGCAAGTCCCAATAGTAGTATTCTGGCCATAGACGGGGATGGCAGCCTTTTGATGAACCTGGGCGAGCTGTATACCATAGGCCGTTATCAACTGCCCATAAAGATTTTGCTTCTTAACAATTGCGGTGACGGCATGGTACGTAACCTGCAGGATGTCCTGTACGACGGGAATCATGTGGCTACTGATAAGGATTCGAAAGTGGATTTTTCAACGGTTGCTCGTGATATGGGGTTTCCTTTTGCCCAGCGGGTAATGGAGAGAAAAGACTTGAAGAAGGGGATGGCGGATTGTATGTCTGCAGTCGGGCCAGCCTTTTTGGAGGTCCAATGTGATGTTAATGAAATGCTATATCCCCGTATTCCTGCCGGGATGGGGTATAAGGATATGATTCTTGGGCCGTATATGGAGCTATGACTCGCGGTCTTTTTACAGCTGCCAGACCCTGCTTGCTGCCAACTCCACTTGAGGGATTTGATATGGATGAACAACTCTACATACTGACCATGCTGGTGGCCAACAAGCCATCTGTAACAGCCCGTATTACCGGCTTGTTTTCAGGACGCGGCTATAACATCCAGTCCATATGCGGCGCTCCAACCCATGATCCAGAGCTTTCCAGAATTACAATCAAAACCCAGGCATCTCCCGGACAGTATGATGAAATTATCAAGCAGGTCGGGCGGCTGATTGATGTGGTTAAACTGCGGGACATGACAGCGGATGATGCGGTTAAAAGGGAGATGGCGCTGATCAGTGTCCGGATAACCCCCGAAAACAGGACAGAACTGATCCAGACCGTGGATATTTTTAATGCCAAGGTCATCAATGCCGGCCTTGATTCGTATATCATTGAAGTGACCGGGACAGAGAAAAAGATTGATGCAATGGTGGACATTCTTCGTCCCTTGGGAATCAAGAAAGTTACCCGGTCAGGTGTCCTGGCTCTGTACCGTGAGCTTGAAGAGGACCATCTTTCGGAGATGTGACCGAACAGAAAGGGGGCTTTCCGGGGGAAAGAGCCCTCCTGCCCCTGGTGTCCTCTGTATACGGACAATGGTGATCGGGTGGCGCTGGATGACCAGCAAGCAAGTACCGCCCACAACAGTCTATCTGAGTACAGGCGGACGGAGACGCTGAGAAGATACTTCTGTTCGCCAATCTGCTTGTACACCGATGGGGTCTGGTACTTTTACTGCTTTTCCTGGTTTTGCTTATCCTTCTTGCTCAGGGCAGGCTTGATGAACAGTTGTACTGCGTAGTATGCTACGATGGGGGCTGTACATACGGTGAGCATACCGAATGGGTGCTGGATGTACTGGTTGATTTTTTCCATCACAAGAGTGAATTGCTCCATATTCCCTCCCAAAGGGTTTTATCAGTTCTTAACTGATTTAGGCCAATCTCGGATTCCCAATAGAAACTTATATTGCAAGCCTTCTGTTTTTTGTACTATATTTTCAAGGGGTTGTTCTGTTTGTCTCATGACTGCTCTCTCGTGTTTGGAGAAAAGATTTACAATGTACCCGAATTTCTCATGCCATGCTTAGCGAAGCATTTGGTGGCGGTCAGCGAGTATATTTTTCCTTGTTACCTGTATACAATACACCGGAGAGAAACACCATGTTTTCAAAATTCAGGATTAAAACCAAAATGACGCTGGTTCTCTGCAGCGTTATATTATTGATGTATGCGATTACCATCTTTCTGGTCATGCACAGTGCCAATTCCGTTATCGAAAAGGAGGCCATTGAAAAAACAAGGAACCTGGCTTTCCACTACGGAGAACTTGTAAAAGCCAGATTAGGAAAAGGAATGCAGGTGGCTCAGGTCATAGCGCAAACCTACCAGGGTATTATCCTGAATAAAACCAAACCCGAGCAAGCCACGTTAACTGCATCTTTAAAGCAGATTATCGAAAATAATCCTGACCTGTCAGGCATATGGGTCATGCTTGATCCCGGATTTTTCCCCTATCCATATGCGCCTTATTTTTACAGGGAAAATGGCAATATCGTCTCTAAAATAGCAGTGGATATGGAATACTACACCAGTCAGCAGTCAGAAGATTATTACCGTATCCCCCGACAGCAGAAAAAAGACATGCTCATTGAACCTTATCTCGATCCTGACAGTAATGTTCTGATGTCCAGTGCTGTTACACCGATTATTGTCGATGGACAATTCATGGGAGTTGTAGGAGTCGATATGACCTTGGACGTTCTCTACAAAATGCTGTCAGGGGTTAAGCCCTATGAAACAGGCATGGCAAGTTTGATTTCCAATTCCGGTAAATATATCGCTCATACTGATATCTCCATGGTTAATACATCTTTTGAGAAAAACACTCTCCTTTTCAAGGACATCGCCAGTGCTGCAGTAAAAGGGGCTGAGTTTTCTTTCAGAGGTTTTTCCAAATTGTTACAGAAAGATATCTACCGGATTTTTGTTCCAGTACAAATTGGGGCCAAAGAACATTCCTGGTTTTTTTCGGTGGAAGTGCCTCTGGACAAGGTTGTGGAAAGTGGTCAGAAAATCCTGTGGACGACACTTATAACCGGAGGGATTTCAATTCTGTTCGTGGGGTGTTTGATTTTTCTTATGGCCGGTTATATTACCTCCTTCATTAACCGGATTGTATCAGGGTTTAAGGAAATTGCTCAGGGAGATCTGTCTGTACGCCTGGATATTACATCAAAAGACGAACTGGGAGAGC
>PDWJ01000114.1_pt1 | contig 111339 bp, 83 predicted proteins | sample 1430881 | NCBI WGS metagenome assembly PDWJ01 (sample SAMN01162460, study PRJNA174530) | Oral metagenome, whole genome shotgun sequencing project. | biome: Marine environment; feature: Marine mammal; material: Swab sample of the gingival sulcus; isolation source: swab sample of gingival sulcus... | reverse complement strand
CTAAGGCGGGAAACCCGCAACCCATAGAGGACGGAGTGTTGAGGACGGAGTGTTGAGGACTGAGTGCTGAGGACTGAGTGCTGAGGACTGAGTGCTGAGTGCTGAGTGCTGAGGCGGAAAACCCGTAAACCATGCCCCCCATTTTCTTGTTTTTTGGGACAGAAGCTGAGGTGTAAGGCACTAAAATAAGCGGACTGCTGGTGCCTCAACTCAGGTAGAACAAATTTATCGTGAGTTTCCCAAAATTGTCCTTGACAAGACCGGAAAACCTTCCTAAAATTTCACTATATGCATGCGTTTTACCTACCCGCTCCATTCTGATCCACATTGCACGATTCGCCGAAGCCCAATCACACCGCGCATTTGCCCATTGAATGATTGTACCGGTTGACGGGGTAGGAACGGCCAACGCCCTGTAAAGCAACAAAGGAGGTGCGCAATGAAATATTCCGATCTTTTCGTGCCGCGCTGGCAAAACTCCAACCCGGAGGTGCGCAAACGGGCCGTAGGGTGGCTCAAAGATGTCAAACTGCTGGAACAGATTGCCCAAATGGATGAAGATTCCGGCGTCTGCCAGGAGGCCATGATCCGTTTGGACTGTCTCCAGATGAAAGAAACCGTTATGTGAGCGTCAGGCGTTCTCAAGATTCGAAATTGGACATTCGATACGTTTGGGGTTGCTGCCCGTATGGGGGTGACCGTTGATTCGCGAATGTCGGCCAATCGTTCTAAGGCCGCCATTCTGGCGAAGCCCCCGTGTCCATGTACAAGGGTTTGTTGAATCGGTCGCGTTTTTCACTGAAGTACCAGACGCTTCGCGGAAAATAGCGGTGATGGTCGGGGAGCAGCCTGGCAAAGGCATGGCAGCAGGGGTGTAGAAAATCCTCCCGGTTCAGGCCGGGGTGACGGTCCAGGCAGGCATTCACGATGCGGTCGAAAAAATGGCCGCCCATGAATCGATCATAGGTGATGCTGAGAAAGGCGTTGTGCGTCATGCGATTGTAGCCATTGAGATGATCATCGGCCAAGTGCATGTCTCGCCGCCGTTGCATATCGATGCCGACGCTCAGGTCGCGATGGATGATCCGGGAGATGGAACCGTCCCCGGCGACTTCCAGAATCACATTCTGTCCGTGGGGTTCCAGCAGGTAGCCGAAATTGAGAAAACACCCGATCCAGTGCCGGATGATGGGCAGCATGATGTTTTTCAGGACAAAGTCCAGCGGATCCTTGTTGCCGATCATTTCATACAGCAGCAGCGGTGTTTCGGGGTCGAAAAAATCCCTTCCGTAAAGCGCAAAACCGGGAACCAGTGACATGCCCCCTCCGCCGTGTGGAAACGGCCGCATGTCCCGGATCAGGTAGCCCCAATTTTCACCCCGCGGTGATCTGGGGTTCATATCCTCATGGCAGATACCGATAACCTCGCGCAGGAAACCGAAATCGGCATCCATGCCCTGGATTCCGTTTTCCAATTCCCCGGAGACGGCAATGGCCTGCTCAATGACTTCCTGCCGCATGCGGCGCCCGTAGCGGGATATCTTGAACGGGAAATGGACTTTGAGGGCGTGGGGCAAACCGGCATTGACGGCAAACAGGGTGCGCGTCGAAGAACTGGGCATGACGGACAAAGGGTTGATTCCGGTGCCGATGGATTGCGTTCGGGAAACATAGTCATCATTCGGGCATTGGCCTATCACCTGGGGGTGAATGGCGAAGACGACCCTGTCCCCTGGGAGATAGACATCGGCCAATGCCGATGGCGGATTGGCGGTAAACACCTTGACCATGTTGCGGGGAAGCGTAAACAGCGGCAATTCAAAATGCGGTTGGGGGTTGTCCGGCCGGTAGGCCGGCAGTGCGGCGGTATGACCGGCATGGGGGCTGTAGGTGCGGGTTCCTTCGTTGCGATAGCGTTCGAGGTAGACAAAATCGGGTACGGGCATGCGTTTTCAGTCTCGGGTTGCGTTGGGAAAAGTGTGGTTCATTTTACACAGGCACCAAAATAAGCGATTGGTTTTTAGCCTTAAAGGACGGCTTCAGCCATTACGATGTGAATAGTTACGGCATCACCAGTTCAGGGAGACAAGCAGGGTGCGGGTTTTCCGCCTTAGATTTTTTACGGGTCTGTCATTTTGATTTTCAACCTCTCCCTGAGTCTTTTTGAAGGGATTCCGTTCTCATCATATCCGCGCAAACGATAATAGGCTGTCTTCATTTTATCCAGTGGAACCACCCGCTGATCCGGATCGGAATGGCGGCCCTGAGTCAGTATTCTCTGAGGCAACGTGTCATCGGAGGCATCTATGCCTTCCCGCGCGTTCATCAGCCGTTCCAATACATGGATCCGCTCTCCCGCCCTTAAAAAATCACGCTTGGAAAGCCGTATCCCGGTTATTGCGTTCCATAGTTTAAGGTAAAGGGAGATATCGATAAGTTGTATGGCCAGGGCCGGCATATACTGCATCAGGGCCGCGAGTAATGGTTTTGGTGTATATTTGGACAATGGCGGCTCCAGAAGAAAACCGAACATGGTGAACTGGCAGATCTGGAGGGAATTAACACAGCATCCCAGATCTTCGAAAAACTTCACCCAGCGGGCTTTGCCAAAGGTGGAATCCGGTTTGAGCTGATCCAGGTATACCTCTTGGGCAACCAGATAGGCAGACAGGTGGCATCCCCCCCGGTTGGCGACGGCATAGGACAGGCCTTGCCCAAACGACCCCCTGGGATCATAGGCGGCCATTTCGAGGCCCTTGATCTGAATGGCAAATTCCTGCCCCCCGTACTTTTTTGCCAGAGAGCGGGTTCCCTTGGCCAAATCCCGACCAAAGTCGCGGACATACGCAATGTCTTCCAGCGCCTGTTCGACCCCGTCCGGAGAACCGAACTTGAGACCGGTATCGATTATCCCTTTTTCGGTGGCCTCCATCGCCCAGGCCAGGGTTCCGCCTGCGGATATGGTGTCTATTCCCAAACGGCCGCAGATCCGGTTCCATCGGGCAATTTTTTCAAGATCGAAGATTCCCAGACTGGTTCCCAGCAGTCCGATAGTTTCGTATTCAGGGGCGGGTTGGAGGTTACCACCAAACACGCCTTTGTGACCGCACCGAATGGTGCAGGGTTTACAGGTATGATGGGTGGTATCATGCTCCCTGGCCATGGTTTCCCCAAAGACCCTTTCGGCCTTCTCGTGATGGCCGTCTTTGAAATTGTTCACCGGAAGCAATCCCGCCGCATTGCAGGGCTTCACGTTGGAAGCGGTACCGAAATTTCTGTAGTTCGTAGCACTCAAGGGGTTCCGGTTTATATAGCGGGTTCCGGTTTTTAAGGCTTTTTTAAACTTCGCCGGATCTTTGGGTTTGATGCGATATGCGCCGCCGGTGGCCACAATGGCTTTGAGTTTTTTGGACCCCATCACCGCGCCGATCCCGCCGCGTCCCAGAAACCTGTGGCCGGAACCGATATTGGCAAACCGGACCAGGTTCTCACCGGCCGGACCGATGATCAACGATTTCGTTTTTTTGCTGTCCAAAACGGCCTGTGCATCCGGGATCTCTTTGCCCCATAGGTCACCGGCGGGTTTGAACGTGACACCTTTGGCCGAAATGTCCAAATAAATCGGCCGGTTCGATTTTCCGGTGACCATCAAGCCGTCCCATCCGGCCGTTTTTAAAGCCATCCCGAAGGGGCCGCCGCAGGAAGAGGTGACCATGATGCCGGTAAGGGGAGATTTGGTCAGGGCCGCAAACCGGCCTGAACAGGGGGCGCCGGTCCCCATGAGGACCCCGGGCATGAATGCCAGGTAGTTCTCCGGTCCAAGGGGATCTAAGCCCGGGAGCATTCTTTCGTACAACAGTTTCAGCCCAAGTCCTTTTGCACCGAGATATAAATGGCGCTTTTCATGCGCCACGTTGTAAATACTGTATTTCTCAGCGGTCAAATCGACTTCCAGGATTTTATTGCTGCAACCATGTATCGTTTTCATCATTTTGTCTGTTGAGTGCAAATGTGTATGGATTCCCATTCTTGAAATTCGCTTGGGTGAAACCGCTCTATGATAACATTTCTTCTGTTTTAAGGAATTTGGGGAGCGAGATTCTTTCCTGCGCAATATGTTCAAGGCGGACCGAGATTTGAGTTGATTTTCGATAATTTTTCTCATAATTTTTACGGGGTTGTCAATGTGTGGATAACAAAATAGCGAAATAAGGAGAGCCCATATGAAGCGATGGCTGAGCCGCAAACCATTTGCGCTTGTTGCCGTTCTGGCGGCGGTCCTGCTGATGCCGATGGCAGGGTTCGTCCAGGCGGAGACATCCCCCTCTATCAATCCGCCGCGCATGGAACGGAATCCTCCCAGGGCCTTGACCGGCGAAGCAGCTTTGAACGGCAACACTTCACAGACGGCGTGGACCTATCATAAAACCGATGACGGCAGCCACCCGGACGGAGACGAACAGCAACTGATCTGGCTGATGAACAAAGCCCGGGCCAACCCCACCGCCGAAGGCATATGGCTGGCCACCGTGAACGATTCCCAAATTCAGGGGGCGGTCAGATACTTCGACGTGGATCTGCCGTTGATGCAGCAGGAATTTGCCGCCATTGCACCGAAACCGCCCGGCGCGTGGGATGTGCGGCTGTATGAAGCCGCCCGCATGCATTCCGAATACCTGATCTCCATTGATGCCCAGAATCACGACGGTCAGTTCGGTCGCGTCAATGAGGCCGGCTTTTTGTTCACCGCCGGCCGTGCCAGTGTGTTTTCATATGCCGAAACGGCCCTGCACTGTCACGCGGCCTGGAATATCGACTGGGGGACGTCCAGCGACGGAAGCGGTATGCAGGACGGCAGGGGGCATCGCATGGCGACGATGGCCGCAGACGGCGAATACACCAACGTGGGCATTGCCGTGGTTCCCGAAAGCCTGCCGGGAACCGAGGTCGGCCCGCTGGTGGTGACCGGCAACTACGCCAAGGCCCAAAGCGGCCGTAGTGACCATTTCAACCGCTTCATCGTCGGCACCGTCTGGGATGACCTGGATGGCGACGCCATTTACGATCCGGGGGAGGGAAGAGGCGGCATATCGGTAACTCCGGACCACGGCACCTACTACGCCGTCACGGGAGCCGCCGGCGGGTTTGCGATTCCCATTCTAACCGCCGGTGATTATACGGTCACCATCCAGGGGCCGGGCATACAAGGCGATATCGAGGAAAACGTCAGTGTGGCGGCGGACAGCGTGCTCCTGGATATCATGCTGGACGAGACCCAGGTTTGCGATACCGATGATAGATGGGCAACCATTGCCGGCTCCATTGTCCGTGACGGCACGCCCCTGTGCGCCATGGTTCTGGCCAACGGTCAGTTCATGTTTTCCTGCGGCGGTGGGGACGATCTGGGACACTTCGAACTATACGTGCCCCTGGACACCAACGGCGAGATAACGATCCAGGTTTTTGTTTCGGGCCTGGCCCCCCACCGGGAGATCATTGCTGCCTGCAGTCCGGCCCTGGATATCGAAATGCAACCGGCCAGTTCTGGCAGCCGGTCGCCGGCGGTCACCATGGATGTGGCACCCGATCCGTCCGGTCGAAGCAATTGGAGGCGGATAGCCGGATTTGTGGATGATGCGGGCACGCCCCTGTGCGCCATGGTTCTGGCCAACGGTCAGTTCATGTTTTCCTGCGATAAAAATTTGGGAAGCTACGACCTGACTGTGCCTCTGGATGCCAACGGTAAAATTACCCACTATGTGTTCGCCAGCGGCTATCAGCCATACAAGTCCGTCTTTTTGCCATGACACCGATTGCACAATAAAGGACATTTCATGGTACAATCCGATGCCATTCGACAATCCCCGACCCCCGGCAGCCACCGGCTGCATGTGGCCGGGGACACGATCACCTTTCACCTTCAGGTGCCTGAAGACTGGTCGGGTCAGGCCTGGTTGCGGACCAGCCTGGGCCACGGAAAGTCGGTACGGCGGGAAATCATCCGTCAGGTGGATCACTGCGAAAACCCGCTGGGAAAGAGCTGGTATGATATCCCCATGACCGCGGACGCGCAGGGCCGTTACACGCTGACACTGCCCCTGACGGAAGTGGGACATTTCGAAGCCAAAGGCTATTTTTTGAGCGACGGCAGTGTGGATCCCCTGTGGCCGCCGGGCGACAACACGGCCGTCAACGTGGCCCCGGCCAACACCCGCGCGGCCAATATCATCTACAACGCCTTCGTGCGCCAGTTCGGCCCCAACAAGGCGGGTGCCATGCCGGTAGACGATGCCGCCGTCAGGCATTTGGATGACAGCGGCTATACGGTGATCCCGCCGTCGGGGACCTTCCGGGACCTGATTGCCGAACTGGATTTCATCATCGGCCGCCTGGGTTGCCGGATCATCCAATTGCTGCCCATCCATCCCACCCCCACCACATACGCACGCATGGGCCGTTTCGGAAGCCCCTATGCGGCCCTGGGGTTTACGGCCGTGGATCCGGCCCTGGCCGAATTCGACCCCAAAGCCACGCCTTTGGAACAGTTCATCGAACTGGTGGATGCGGTGCACGCCAGGGGCGCAAGCCTGTTTATCGATATCGCCATCAACCACACCGGTTGGGCCGCCCGGCTTCACGAAACCCATCCCCAATGGCTCAGTCGTGAACCCGACGGGCAGATCGAAACACCCGGGGCCTGGGGCATTGTCTGGGCGGACCTGACCCGTTTGGACTATCGTCACACCGATTTGTGGCAGTATATGGCCGATGTTTTTCTCACCTGGTGCCGTCGGGGAGTGGATGGCTTCCGCTGCGATGCCGGATACATGATTCCCACCCCGGCCTGGCGCTATATTATCGCCCGGGTCCGGGACCAGTATCCCGATGCCATTTTTTTTCTGGAAGGGCTGGGCGGCAAGATCTCCGCCACTCGCGAACTGCTCAACCGGGGCGATTTCAACTGGGCTTACAGCGAGCTTTTTCAGAATTACGACCGCAGCCAGGTGGAGCACTACCTGCCCGGTGCCATGGAAATCGCCGGTAGCGACGGACTGACCGTTCATTTTGCCGAAACCCACGACAATCTGCGCCTGGCAGCCACATCGGCCACCTACGCCCGTATGCGTACGGCGTTGTGCGCCCTGCTGTCCGGACAGGGCGGGTTCGGATTCGCCAATGGTGTGGAATGGCTGGCCACGGAAAAGATCGACGTCCACGGCGCCCCTTCCCTGAACTGGGGGGCTGCGGACAATCAGGTCGATCTGATCCGTCGGTTAAACGCCCTGCTGGGCAAACATCCCGCGTTTTTCCATCCGGTTCTGCCGGAGCTGATCCAGGCCGGTGGGGACAACTGCCTGGTGGCCCTGCGACGGTGCGATCTCCCTGAGAAGACATTGCTGGTGGTCGTGAATCTGGATGCCGAGAGCAGCGGCCAGGCGCAATGGCCCGCCAACCGGACGCCCTGGAAAGGAACCGTTTGCCTGGACCTGCTTACCGGCGAAACAGAAACGATTCAGGCGGAAAATGGCCTGCATGGTCTGCATGTAAAACCAGGACAGGTTGTCTGCCTGACCGGCAATACCGGCCGGCGGGATTGGCTAACGGAGCTGAACAAAGGTTTCCCGCGTGTTCCCGGGCCGGTGATGCGGCAACGATTGCGGGCCAAGGCGCTGGATGTATGGAGACATTGGCACCCCTTTTCAGATCTGAAAGACTGGGACCCGGATCGGGCTGCGGATCGGTTGCAGAATGCGCCCCTGGCGTTTTGCCGGGCGATGAACCCGTACAGTGACGCCCCGCGAACCGTTGTGTGGCAATATCCCCAGGATCTGAAACGGGAAGTGATGGTGCCGCCGGGGCATTTTTTACTCGTGCGGGCCGCGCATCCCTTCCACGCCTCGATCCGGCGCAATCACACGGTGTCCGCCTCCGAGGCAAGCCTGGAAGCGGCAGACGGCAGCGCCTTTGTCCTGTTCGCCCCCCGATCCATTGGCCGCCATCACCGGGACATGGAATTGGTGATGGCGTATTATGCGCCCGAGGGCTGCGTGCATCACCAATCTTTGGTGCTTTATCTGGCGGCTGCGCAGCACGCCACGGTGCGAAAACACTTTTCCAGACCGCGCAATCGGTTGGCCGGGATCCACATGCTGGGCACCAACGGACGCGGCGCCATGAGTCGTGCCCATGCGCATTTCAATCGACTGCCCAGCCGCTACGATGCCCTGCTGGCCGCCAACCTGGATCCGGCCGTGCCCGTGGATCGCCGCATTCTCCTGACCCGCATCCGCGGATGGGTGATTTTCCAGGGTTTTTCCCAGGAAATCGGGCCCGACTGCCTGGACCGTTTCGGATTCGAATACGACGGGTGGGGATGCTGGCAGTACCACATTCCCTGTGGACAGGGGCAGCACGTGGTGCTCAGTATCGGTCTGCAAATGCAGGCCGATCGCAATGCCATCGATCTGGTGGTCTATCGGCACCGGGCCGGGGACCGGCCGGCGCGGTTGTCCGACGATCGGGCCATCAGCCTGATTTTGAGACCGGACGTGGAGGACCGCAGCTTCCATGAGACCACCAAGGCCTTCACCGGCGCGGAGCACCATTTTCCGTCGGCGGTGCAGGCCCGTGACAATGGCTTCGTCTTCAGGCCTGGCAGCGACCCCGGCCTGGAAATAACGGCCGAAAACGCCCGTTTTTTCATCGAACCCGAGTGGTATTACATGGTGCATCGCAGCCAGGATGCCCAGCGGGGACTGGATCCGGACTCAGACCTGTTCAGTCCCGGTTATTTTTCCGGCCCCCTGGCCGGTGGTGGGGGAGAGGTGCTTATGGCCCGTGTGGCCGCCGAAAAGACCGCTGCAAGGGTGCCGGCGGCCGAGCTGGTGGCGCGGGTCGCCACCCATTTCGAGCGTTCTACACCCCACCAGGCCCCGGTGGCGGCGTTGCGTGCGGCCCTGGACCAGTATATCGTTAAACGCGATCAGTATGCCACGGTCATCGCCGGTTATCCATGGTTTCTTGACTGGGGGCGCGACACCCTGATCGTGGTACGGGGCATCATCGCCGCCGGCCGCCATGACCTGGCACGCACCATTATTCAGCAATTTGCGGCCTTCGAACGTGACGGCACCATCCCCAACATGATTCGCGGTGCAGACACCGGCAACCGCGACACATCCGACGCACCCCTGTGGCTGTTCAGGGTGTGCGACGAACTGGGCGAGGGGGTCGGGCATGCGGATCTGCTTGCTACCGATTGCGGCGGCAGACCGCTGCGGCAGGTGCTTTTTGCCATCGCCGATGCCATCATGGCCGGTACTCCCAACGGGATCTGCATGGACGCCGATTCGGGTTTGCTTTTCAGCCCGGCCCATTTTACCTGGATGGACACCAATTATCCGGCCGGCACCCCGCGGCAGGGGTTCCCCATTGAAATCCAGGCCCTGTGGCATGCGGCCCTGGATTACATGGACCGCATGGACGATGCGGCAGCACACCGTAACTGGCGTGCACTGGCCGACCTTGTGCGCCGGTCCATTCTGAAACGGTTTTGGGATGAAAAAAGGGGATACCTGGCCGATTGCCTGCACGCCGAGCCCGGCACAAGTGTGAACCGTGCCGTCGCCGATGATGCCTTGCGGCCCAATCAGCTCTTTGCACTGACCCTGGGGGCCGTGACCGACCGGGATGTGTCCCGCCGAATCCTGATGGCCTGCCAGGAACTCATCGTTCCCGGTGCTATCCGGAGCCTGGCCGACCGCCCCGTGCATCCCGAATTGCCCATTTACCACAACGGCCAACGGGTCAACGATCCGTCGGCCCCCTATGTGGGCGTATACGGCGGCGACGAAGACACTCGCCGCAAACCGGCTTACCACAACGGCACGGCCTGGACCTGGGTATTCCCCAGCTTTTGCGAAGCATGGGCAAACTGTTTCGGTCCGGCCGAGACCCAAACCGCACAGGCCTGGCTGGCCAGCGGCTGCCGACTGGTGAACAGCGGTTGTGTCGGCCATGTGCCTGAAATCGTCGATGGGGATGCGCCCCACCATCAGCGGGGATGTGACGCCCAGGCCTGGGGGGTGAGCGAGATGCTGCGGGTGTGGATCAAATTGAGTCGTGCCCATGCATAACGATTGACCTGTTTTGGGACGAACCCTTTGCCAATCCTATCGTTAACGAACCGGAATCATTTCGCTAATTGCTAAAAACGAACCGCTAATGGTTCGACTCAGGTACATAAAAAACGAACATTGGTGTTCCATACTGAAAAAAAAGGGGGGACCATGAGCCTGAAAAAACAGTATCTAAAAACCAGAGACCGGTGTAAAGTGACCTTTCGGTTACCAAAGTCCGCTGCTGCCAATGCCAAGACTGTGCATTTGGTCGGCGATTTCAATGACTGGGATCGAGATGAAACACCCATGCAACGACTGAAAAACGGTGAGTTCAAAGCGATCGTGGAGCTGCAGCCGGGGCGAGCGTACCAGTTCCGCTATCTCATTGACCGGACCACATGGGAGAACGACTGGGAGGCCGATCAATACGTTAAAAGTGAATACGGCAATTGTGAAAATTCGGTGGTGACGTTGTAATACCTTAAAGGATTTTTATCGATTATCGAAATTTATCAATCTATCCGCCGTGGTAGATAACAATGATGTGCAAATGCGTGATACCAAGGAGTACCGCTATGAGATCCCTACAGACATTTCAGGTCTTTCCCGATATCCCCAAACCGCTGTCTTTTCTGGAAACCCTCTCCCGCAACCTGTGGTGGAGCTGGAACCAGAATGCCATTGAGCTGTTCCGCCGGGTCAATCCCCGGCTGTGGGAGAAGTCGGGACGCAACCCCATTGTTTTTGCAACCTATATCCCCCAGGAACGATTCGAGGAACTGGCCCATGATGACAGCTACCTGGCCCACCTGGAACAGGTCCGTCAGCGATACGAAAACCGGGTCATGCAGCGGACCGATCATGAAAGCCCCTGGGACGATGAACTGACGCTGGCCTATTTTTCCATGGAGTTCGGCATTCACGAAACATTGCCCCTGTTTTCAGGAGGACTGGGAATCCTGGCCGGAGATCACCTCAAGGCCGCCTCGGGATTGAAAATGCCCCTGGTGGGTGTGGGGCTGCTCTATCGTGAAGGCTATTTCCGTCAGTATCTGGATAAGGATGGCTGGCAGCAGGAGGAATACCCGGCCACCGACCTGTACCATCTGCCCCTGACCAAACAAAAAGACGACCAGGGCAATGATCTGGTCATCCGGGTACCCGGCAACGGCAGTGACATTCGTGCCCAGGTTTGGTCCATCCAGATCGGGCGGGTGCCGCTGGTACTGCTGGACACCAACCTGCAGGACAATCCGCCCCATATCCGTGATATCACCGCCCGGCTGTATGCCGGTGAACAGCATACCCGTCTGGCCCAGGAGGTACTCCTGGGCATCGGCGGCATCCGGGCCCTGGATGCGCTGGAAATTCATCCCACGGTCTGCCATCTCAACGAAGGGCATTGCGCCTTCGTGGGCATGGAGCGCATGCGGCAGGTCATGCAGCACTATGATCTGGATGTGAAAACGGCCCGGGAAATCGTTCCGCGTACCACGGTGTTTACCACCCACACCCCCGTCGCCGCCGGTCACGACGAGTTTCCACCTGCCATGGTCAAGCCTTTTTTAAAGGAATACGAATCGGCTTTCGGGATGAACAGCGACCAGTTGGTCGCCATGGGACAGCCCAACGGGGCGGCCGCGGAATCCCCTTTCTCCATGTTCATTCTGGGACTGCGTACGGCTCAGTACATCAACGGGGTGAGTAAATTGCACGGACAGGTGGCCCGGCACATGTGGTCCCACATCTGGCCCACCCGCAACGATGAAGAAACACCGATATCCCATATTACCAATGGGGTGCATATTCCTAGTGTGCTGGCACCGGAGATCAAGCTTCTGTTCGAACGCCACCTGGGCCCCGACTGGAATATGGGCTCCCAGGTCGCTAAAAATGCCGAGCGCATAGACAACATTTTCGACGAAGAGCTGTGGCAGGCCCACGAAATGAGTCGATCCCGGCTGATTCGTACCGCGCGGGAACTGATGCACAGTCAGTACGCCCGCCGCAATGCCCCCATCAACGTGATGCGGGCGGTGGATGCCGTGCTTGATCCGGATGTGCTCACCATCGGATTTGCCCGGCGCTTTGCCACCTACAAACGGGCCCACCTGTTGTTCCAGGACCCCGACCGGCTGGAGGCGATCATCAACGCCAGCGATCGACCCGTGCAGTTCATTTTTGCCGGCAAGGCACATCCCAGGGATAACGAGGGTAAGGGGATCATCCGCAGTCTGGTGGATTTCGGCCAGCGCACCAACCTGCGTCACCGCTTTGTTTTCCTGGAAGATTACGACATGCACATCGCCCGTTGCATGGTCCAGGGGGCCGATATCTGGTTGAACACCCCCCGGCGCCCCCTGGAGGCCTGTGGAACGTCGGGAATGAAAGCCGCCCTCAACGGGGTTCTCAACCTGAGCATCCTGGACGGCTGGTGGTGTGAGGGCTATGGGCCGGAACTGGGGTGGCGCATCGGCAACGGTGAGGAGTATACGGACCACAACTACCAGGACGCGGTGGAAAGCCAGGCCCTTTACAACATCATCGAAAACGATGTGGCCCCCTTGTACTACGACCGCATTGCCGGGGGCATGCCCAAGGCTTGGATAAAGATGATGAAGGCCTCCATGAAGATGGCCATGTCCAACTTTTGCAGCCTGCGGATGATCACCGCGTACGAGGAGCGATTTTACCTGCCCGCCAGCCGGCGCTACGAGGAACTGGTGGCCGACGGCGGCGCCGAAGCCCGGCAGCTCAGCGGCCAGTTGCAGCGCTATCTGGACAAGTGGCCCCAGATTCAACTGACACCGCCGGAACGAAGCGTCGAAGGCCCTTTTCGGGTGAACCAGTCTTTCGACGTGACCACCGTGGTGCAAACCGGCGAACTCCAGCCGGAAGAGATCAATGTGGAATTGTACTACGGTAAGATGCGCCATTTGAACCGCATCGACGACCCGCAGGTAAAACGGATGCATGTGGCCGAAGAACGCGGGGCGGGTACTTATTTGTATCGCTGTGAATTGCCCTGCAGTGACTCGGGGCGGTATGGATTCACCGTGCGGGTGACCCCCAATGCGGATGCCTGGGTAAAGTTCCGGCCCGAACTGCTCACCTGGGGGTAAAAAACAGAACGAAAGGAGGGGCCCATGAGGTCTGCCAAGCGCAATCCCCGGGTGCTGATCGTCACCCCGGAAGTGACCTATCTGCCCCAGCGCATGGGCAATCTGTCAAGCTATCTTACGGCCAAGGCCGGCGGGCTGGCCGATGTGTCCGCAGCCCTGGTCAGTGCCCTGTTCAGCCAGGGCGCGGATGTGCATGTGGCCCTGCCGGATTACCGGGCCATTTTCCATGATCGTTTGGCCCCTTTTCTCGAACGGGAGCAGTGGGCCATTCGTAACGTTATGCCTGACGACCGCGTGCACCTGGCCGAAGACCGGGCCTTTTTCTACCTCAACCGGGTTTATTCGGCATACGGTGGTGAGAACACCAAGCTTTCCCTCGCCTTCCAGCGGGAAGTGATCAACAATATCGTGCCGCGGGTGCGTCCGGATCTGATTCACTGCAACGACTGGATGACCGGTCTGATACCGGCCATGGCCCGGCAGATGGGAATCCCCTGCCTGTTTACGATACACAATATCCATACGGTGCATGCCACCTTGGCGCATATCGAAGACCGCGGCATCGACGCGGCCTATTTCTGGCAGCATCTGTTTTACAAACAGTTTTCGGCCAGCTACGAAGAGGCCCGGGAGCACAACCCTGTGGATTTTCTTTCCAGCGGGGTGTTTGCCGCCCATTTCGTCAATGCGGTCAGCCATCGATTTCTCGAGGAAATCGTCGAAGGCCGGCACGATTTTGTAGACTGGCCCCTGCGGCAGGAGCTGACCAATAAATACCACGCCGGATGCGGGACCGGCATCCTCAACGCCCCGGACCCCTCTTTCAATCCGCAGACGGACAAGGCCATCCACGCCAACTATACTTACGCCGACCATCCTGCCGGCAAGTTGGAGAACAAGCGACACCTGCAGCAGACCCTGGGGCTGATTCGGGACGACCGTGCACCTCTGTTTTTCTGGCCCTCACGGTTGGATCCGGTTCAAAAGGGCTGTAACCTTCTGGCCGAGGCCTTTTATGGCATCATTTCCAATTATTGGGACATGAACCTGCAGGTGGTTTTCGTGGCCAACGGAGATTACCAGCAGATCTTCAGGGACATCGTCAATCACCATGGCTTCCATCAGCGCGTGGCCGTGTGTGATTTCAACGAGGATTTGGAGCACCTGGCCTATGCCGCCGCAGATTTCATCCTCATGCCCTCTTTGTTCGAACCCTGCGGCCTGCCCCAGATGATCGCCCCCATCTACGGTGCCCTGCCCGTGGCCCATGACACCGGCGGCATTCATGACACCGTTCGGCATCTGGATGCAAACCGTGATCAGGGCAACGGGTTTTTGTTCGAGCATTTCGACGCCACGGGGCTCTACTGGGCTGTCACCCAGGCCATGGATTTCTTCAAACAACCGCCCGAAACCCGTCAGCGCCAGGTGGAGCGCATCATGCAGGAGAGCGCCGCCTCCTTCAACCACGCCAATACGGCCCGGCAGTATATCGATCTGTATGAAAAGATGCTGGATCGGCCGCTGATCGGTTGATGAAACCCCGGCGCGGCAAAAGCCGGAGGGCGTCAGCGCCATGGCAAGGACATGTACCGAGAGGCAGAAGCCAGCCTTTACCTCGGGTTTAAGGATGTATCCGTGTGGTGATTATGAAAGAATCGTTTTCAGCGCCGCCAGCAGTCGATCGACATTTTTCGGTCGTGCCGTGTGTCCCATCAGTCCAACGCGCCAGATTTTGCCGGACAGGGGCCCCAGTCCCGCGCCGATCTCGATCTTGTATTCATTGAGCAGCCGGGATCGGACAGCGGCCTCGTCAACGCCGTCGGGGACTATTACCGAATTGAGCATGGGCAATCGGCAGTCCGGTTTAACCAGCATGGCCAGCCCCAATTTCTCAAGGCCTTTTACCAGTTCCTGATGGCAGGTCAGGTGTCTTTTGCAGACATTGTCCAGGCCCTCTTCGAGGATCAACCGCTGGGCCTGATACAATCCGTAGTGCATGTTGATCGGAGCCGTGTGGTGGTAGGTCCGGTTGGCGCCTTTCCAGTAGTTGATGATCATGGTCAGGTCCAGGTACCAGTTGGGCACTTTGCTCTGACGCTTTTCCAGGGCTGAGACGGACTTGGCGGAAAAGGAGAGGGGGGCCAGTCCCGGCGGGCAGGAGAGACATTTTTGGGTGCCGCTGTACAGGGCGTCGATGCCCCAGTCATCCATGCGAATTTCCATGCCGCCTAAACTGGTGACCGCATCCACCAGGTAGATCGCGTCGGAGTCTTTGAGCAGACGGCCGATTTCGGCCACGGGATTCTTTACACCCGTGGAGGTTTCCGCATGGACCACGGCCACGATTTTGTATGATCGGGTTTCCAGTTTGGCTTTGACCGTATCCACGACCACGGGGGAGCCCCATTCGAATTCCAGGGTGTCCACATCGGCACCCAGGCGCTGGGCCACGTCCTGCATACGCATGCCGAATACGCCATTGATGAGAACCAGCACGGGGTCGCCTTTTTCGATCAGGTTGACGAAACAGGTTTCCATCCCGGACGAACCGGTACCGGACATGGGTATGGTCAATTCATTCTGCGTGTTGAGCAGGGTCCGCGAGTCGGCCTTGATGGCATCCATGATGCGGATGAAGTACGGGTCGAGGTGGCCGATGGAATGCCTGGCCAGTGCCTCATACACCTTGTCATGCACGCAGGATGGGCCGGGGCCCATCAACAGGGTGTCCGCAATCCCGTTGAGCAGATTTTCCGTGGTCATGTCTTTACCTTCTTTCTGATGGTGAGATTCATGCCATTGGGTCGAGGCACCTGTCAACCAAAAAAGTTTTTTCCAGGCCGGTTATGGCCACACTTCCTTCAGCCTAAGGCGGGAAACCCGAAACCCACAGAGGACGGAGTGCTGAGTACTGAGTGCTGAGGCGGGAAACCCGCAAACCATGTACCCCATTTTCTTGTTTTTTGGGACAGAAGCTGAGGTGTAAGGCACTAAAATAAGCGCTTGGCCTTTTTTTTTCAGATATTTACAAGGAATCCGGGATTAACCCGGCGAGTGGCGTCATGCTTTTCGTTAACGAAACAGAACCATTTTTTTAATTGCCAAGAGCTAAGCGCTAATAGCTGAACTCAGGTTTAGGAATGATTATTGTTTGCCAACAACCAATCATGGATGGCATACTATGTCCGGTGTTTTATTGTTGAAAGGCTTCAGGTTCCCATGCAGATCCACACCAACATGTCACTGCGCTCATTCAATACCTTCGGCGTAGAGGTGACGGCAGCCCGGTATGTGGGCATCGATACCGAAGCCGAAATCGATGATGCGGTGGGTGAGCTGGATGTTTCCGTCGGTGCCTGCACCATTTTGGGCGGCGGCAGCAACACGCTGTTTGTCGACAACGTACCCGGTACGGTGCTGCATCTGCGGATCAGGGGAATGGATGTGGTTGATGACGACGGACAAGACGTTTGGGTCCGGGTCATGGCCGGAGAGACCTGGGATGATTTCGTTGCCGTCAGCGTGGCCAACGGATGGAGCGGGATTGAAAATTTGTCCCTGATACCGGGCAGTGTCGGTGCCAGTGCCGTTCAGAATGTCGGCGCATACGGGGTCGAGGCCGGGGATGTGATTCACCGCGTGGAGGTGGTTCGTTTGGCGTCCGGAGAAAAGTTCTCCCTGGCCGGCGACGAATGCGGCTTCGGGTACCGTTTCAGCCACTTCAAGGGGTGCTGGGCCGGCCGGTACCTGATTCGCGCCGTGGTATTCCGGCTCCGGCGGAAGCCGCGCTGGGTGCTGGATTATCCCGGTGTCGCCGATGTGGTGAGGACGTTTGGCCGTCCATCGTTGGAGAATATCCGACGGGCCATCATCTCCATTCGCAGGGAAAAACTGCCTGATCCGAAACATATCGGCAACGCGGGCAGCTTCTTTAAAAACCCGGTTGTCGGGGCCGATGTCTTTCAAAATTTGATCAGGAACCATGCGGACATGCCCCATTATCCCCAGGCCGATGGGCGCATCAAACTCGCCGCCGGTTGGTTGATCGATCATTGTGGATGGAAGGGCCGGCGTGCGGGCCAGGTGGCCGTCCATGATCGTCAGGCGTTGGTTCTGGTGAACCTGGGAGGTGCCACGGGGCAAGAGATTCTGGAATTGTCCGAGCGCATCCGCAGGTCCGTTCACGAGAGGTTCGGTGTTCGGTTGGATCGTGAAGTGACGGTGGTTCCGTAAACCCCAATGTTGCATAAAGAATGAGAAATTTATCCATAGGGTGCTTACGAGCGGTTTGGTTTTCCGTGTTTTTATTATTTGCCCCGTTGTTCGGTGCGTTCGCTGCCGGGTCCGGCCACATCGCGGAAACGGAACCGGTACTGGATCTTCAGCGTGTGATCAAGCTGGCGCTCGATACCAATCGCAGCCTGATCGGCGGACAATATGGCGTGGATAGCCGGCGTCTGTCCCTTGGCAGTGCCCAGTCGGAATTTGAATGGAAGTTCGCACCGGGTGCCGATGCAAACGTAGACGATGCCGGCCGCCAGTTCAGCGCCGGCGTTGTCATCGAGAAAAAGTTCGCTTCCGGGCTGGTGGCCAGTTTGAACCCGCGTTTGACATTGAACCACTACGATGGAGAAGATGATGACGTCGACGGAGAGGTCAACCTGAAGCTGATCCTGCCCCTGCTGCGCGGGTTCGGCAGCCATGTGAACCTGCATGGCATCCATACGGCCGCATACAGCCTGCGTTCTGCAAGGCGTTTACAGGATCTGGCCAAAGTCAATATCGTGCTGTCCACCGTCAGGGCTGTTTACGACATCGTCCAACAAAAAGAACTCGTGGCGTTGTACCAGGGTCAGGTTGACCGTTTCAAGCGCCATGCCGTTTTGGCGCACTCCAGGGAAAAAGTGGGCTTGGCCTCACCGATCGATACCTATCGTGCCGAAATTCGTCTCAAAGACGCCCAGGACAGCCTCAGCCGCTCACAAGAGGCCTTGCACAATGCGGGTGACAACCTGAAACTGATTCTGGCGTCGCCGTTGGAACACAACCTTCGCGTAACGGCCCCCCTGGCGTTCAAATCCGTCGATATCACCATTGGGGAAGCCGTTGCCGCAGCCATGCGCCATCGGATTGAGTTGAAGCAGGCGGCCGATGAGATCGAGGAAGCCAGACGCGCCGCCAGAATCTTTGAAAACAACCTAAAGCCCCAACTGGATCTCATGGCCAGCTATCGACAGATGGGAAGTGATGGCCCGATGGACGACACCTTACAGTTCGACGAGGAGCGCTGGACGGTCAATCTGGTCAGTTCCACCGACTGGTCGCGGAAGGTTGAAAAGGCAGCCTATCGGCAATCCCTGCTGGCCATTCGAATGGCCAGCTTGAACCGCTCGTCAAAAATCGACAGCATCAGGCAGGAAGTCCGCCGGGCCTACGATGCATTGCAAAAATCGGAAGAGCGAATCAGCCTGCGGGATGTGCAGATCGGACAGGCCAGCGGCAAGCTGGCGCTGGCCAATGTGCAATTTTGTCATGGAATGGCGGACAATTTCGACGTGATCGAGGCCGAAACCGAATTGCAGACCGCCAAAGTCAACTGGCTGGCGGCCAAAATTGAGCATATTGTGGGCCGGTATCAACTGCGGGCGGCCATGGGAACCCTGATTCAATAGCGGTAAGCGTTCACAGGGCACCGTATCGGCGGCATCTTCGTAAATGCTTACCGGCTGGGCCAGACAGGCCATTGGCTGTTTCTACCCCGTGACCCCTTGTCCATATAGCGACGGTTACCTTTGAAAACCGAAATTTTACGAGTTTATGAATCGTGGTGCCAAGTGGAATCTTCAATTGCATGGACAATAAACAAAAGCGGACGGCCGGATAGATGACAAGCGCCTCACCGATCAAAGGCTGGGCCCCGGTCATCATTCTTTTGGCGGCCGTGAGCGCTCTGTTGCTGCGTTTTTTCGCCGGACAGTCGCCGGCAACCGCTGACGTTCAATTGTCCACGGTCTCCAGCGGCAGTTTTGATATCAGTGTCAGGACCGTCGGGGTTTTGGATGCCGCGCGGACCCATATGGTCTCGTCCACGCTTCGTGGAGATAAGGGCAAAATTCTCGCTTTGGTGGAGGACGGTACCAGCGTGGCCCGTGATGACCTGCTGATTCATCTTGATCCGACACCTTTCGAAACCGAGGTGCAGCGGTTGGGCGGTGAGGTCCGCAGTCTGGAAGCTGCTGCGGACTCGGCGCGCCAGCTCCTTGAATGGGAGAAAAACCAGATGTTGCGGGAGAACCGCACGGCGGCGTTCAATCTGACCGTTGCGAAACTGGAATTGCGCCGGCTGGTGGATGGCGACGGTCCTTTGCAGCTTGCCCAGTTCAAGAACGAACTGGATCAGAAACGGGAGGCGTTTTCACGGCAGCAGGCGTATATCGACGATCTGGAAAGACTCCGGGCGGAAGGCTACGCCAATCCTGCGGAGTTCGACCTGGCCAAAAAGAAAATCGTCGAATTGAAGGAACAATTGACAACCGCCCGTAGACGTTACGAGAGCTATGAAAAGCATGTACTGCCTACCCAGATCGAGGCGGCCCGGGCCAAAGCCGAAAAAGCCGCCAGCGAGATAGAAGAGGTGCGCAGGGGCACCGAATTCAAGGTGGCCCGGGCCGTCGCCGCGCTGGCCGAGGTGGACGGAAAGCTGCAAAGCGCCCGCAACGCCCTCCGGCAGGCCCTGGATGACCTGAAAAAAACCACCATCCGGGCGCCTTTCCAAGGGATCGCCATCTTGTATGAAGCTTTTCGAGACGGCCAGAAACGGAAACCCCGCGTTGGTGATCGGGTCTGGCAGAATCAGCCCTTGCTCTACCTGCCGGATATTTCCACCATGATCGTTAAAACCCGGGTCCGGGAGGTGGACCTGTACAAGGTCGCCGTGGGCCAGCCCTGTTCGGTCCAGGTGGATGCCTACCCGGAAACCCGCTACGCGGGATCCGTTACGGCCATCGGCATGCTGGCCACGCAAGCCTTTGAAAACGGAATCGGAGATAAATATTTCGAGATGACCGTCACCCTGGAGGGAGAGGATCGCCGTTTGCGGCCGGGCATGACCGCGCGGGTCACCGTCGAGGCCGGAATGGCGGACGATACGCTGTTCGTACCGATCCATGCGGTATTCAACGATGGCATCGAATCCTACTGCTATCGCCTGATGTCTCCGGGATCCTTTCTTCGCCGCAAGGTGGTCACGGGACGCCAGAACGAAGACCTGGTGGAGATCGTCTCCGGACTGACCGAGGGTGACAAGATCAGCCTGTTGCAGCCGCCGGCGGCCCAAGTCGTGCTGCCGCCGTCAGCGTCTGAGGTCCGCTGATGGCGGCCATTTTAGAGGCCCATGGGATCTTTAAACAATATGCCGCGGCAGACGGTCCCCTGACGGTCCTGAACAACATCGATCTGCGTCTGGACAAGGGCATGTTCATGGTCATCATGGGCGCCTCCGGTTCCGGCAAATCGAGCCTCCTCAATATCCTCGGATGCCTGGACCGGCCCAGTGCCGGCAGCTATTGGCTGGATGGGGTGGAGGTGACCGGCGCATCCGACGATCAATTGTCCCGCCTGCGTTCGCGGTGCATTGGTTTCGTGTTCCAGACCTTCAACCTGATTTCCCATCTGACGGTAACGGAAAACGTGGCCCTGCCGTTCCTTTACCGACCGCTGGACCGCATGGAGGCTGAACGGCGGGTTCGCGCGGCGATCAAACAGGTCGGACTGAAACACCGATGTGACCATCGACCCGGCGAACTTTCCGGCGGCGAAATGCAGCGGGCGGCGGTCGCACGGGCCCTTGCCATCGATCCGGCCGTCATTCTCGCTGACGAACCCACCGGTAACCTGGATTCCCAAAACTCCATGGCGATCATGGATCTTTTCCAACGGCTCCACCGCCAGGGCCGGTCAATTGTCCTGGTGACCCACGAACGGGATGCGGCCGTATCCGCAGACACGCACATTACATTGCATGATGGACGTATTTTATATGATGCGAAATAATCCCATGCGTATGTTTTCCGTTGCCGTGCACAGCCTGCGCCAGCAGAAGCTGCGTGCGGGGCTCAGTGTGCTGGGCGTGGTCTGTGGGGTGGTGGCCGTGGTCGCCATGGTCGCCGTGGGGCAAGGGGCCAGGCAGGAGTCGCTGCTGCAGATAGAACGGTTGGGGACGCGAAACCTCTATATCAAAGCCATCGAACTGGATTCCGCCCAGAAGGCCAGTGCCAGGGAAAAGCGCTCGCCGGGGTTGAATCTGGCTGACGTGAAGCGGATCGGCAAAGGGTGCCCACCGGTAGAAATGATCGGTTGTTTACGGGACCTTCGGGTGGCGCTGGTCGGCACACCTGAAGAGATGTCGCCGGAAGTGGCCGCCTGTTCGGCCAACTACGTCGAACTGCTGGGGCTGCACATCGCCAGCGGCCGCTTCATTTCGGATATTGACGAGCGTCAGCACAACCTGGTCTGCGTATTGGGCCACGATGTGGCCGACCGTCTGGGCGGTGCCGGTGATGCCCTGAATTATATCCGCATGGGCAACCACCTGTTCAAAGTGGTGGGTATTTTGCGCCGTTCGGCGCCGGCGGGAAGACAGACAGCGGTGGTCATACAGCGCAATCACAATGACATGGTGTTCGTTCCCCTGACGGTGGCGTCTTCACTGACCAGGACCAAGGCAATATCGTCAGAAGCGGTCTCGATGGGTGCATCCCATGTATCGGAAATCATCGTTCAGGTGAAAACCGGCAGGGATGTGCCCGCGGCGGCCCGGCTGGTGGATCGCATCCTGGCCGTGGCCCATCATGGGGTACGGGACTATCAATTGACCGTCCCCCTGGAACTGCTGGAACAATCCCGGCAGACACAGCGGACATTCAACCTCGTCTTGGGGGCCATCGCCGGTATCTCTTTACTGGTGGGCGGCATCGGCATCATGAACATCATGCTGGCGACGGTTTCCGAAAGGACCCGTGAAATTGGAATCCGCCGTGCCGTCGGTGCCACGCGCAACGACATCCGGTTGCACTTTCTCACCGAAGCGGTGCTTCTGACGGTGTCCGGCGGTCTGATCGGCCTGCTGGGAGGTCTGGTTGCCGTGGGCCTGATTGCGCAGGTCACCGGCTGGCCCATGGTCCTGCCTCTGTGGGGCTTTTTGCTGCCAGTGGCCATGTCCCTGCTGGTGGGAATCTTCTTCGGTCTCTATCCGGCCCGCAAGGCCGCCGGCCTGGACCCCATTGTGGCCTTGCGGCATGATTGACCTTTTCCTATTGATGCCCTTACGATTGCACCCCGGGGCGCGACGCCCCAGACAAATGGATTGTCTGTGGATGGGCACGATTTCACCGTCTGCATCGTCGCGGTCATGACCGGCCCGATGAAAAGGGTGTCGTGCTATTCATATTCATAATAAAAAGTCATTGATGGGCTTGCCGGGCCGCTGTTCCCCAGAGAATCGACGGCCCATACCCGCCATTCGCCAAAATTATCAGGATAGCTAACCGTATGGCTGTCACCTCGAATATCCGTGATTGTCACGACGTTTCCCTGGTACCCAAACTCGATGGTATAGCTCACCGCACCGTCCACTTCACTCCAGCGGAAGGTCGTATTGCCCGAATTGGGCCTCTGAAACCCGTTGGGTGATATCTGAATTGGCGGCGATACCACCGTCAGGTTGGAGGTCCAGATGTAGCCGCACTCCCGTTCGTTCAGGGTGATATATATCGCTTCCGGTGGAGGGACGGTGCCGGTATAGTTATACACAGAAAAATCGGTCAGATTATCGGGCGATGTAAAAGCACACCCGTCATCGCTCAGCAGGTTGCCATTGCTGTCGTATATTTCCAGGACGGTCCGCGATCCATCGCTTTCCCAGCTGTCACATGGTGGATAGGCCGGAGAGAGAACAAAAAGCTCGGCGGGGTAGCTGGATGCATTGCCCACGGATAACTCAAATTCCCAACCGTTGGAAAAATCGCTGTCCATGAGGACCAATTCAGGCCGGGGCACATGGGTATAGGCATCGTCGACCTGGCCATTGCAGTCGTTGTCCAGACCGTCACAGATTTCGGTGCCCCCCGGGTAGGCACGATTGCTGTCATCGTTACAATCTGTGCTGTTGGTGACGTAACCTGGGGGCTGTTTGCAGACGTCGATGGTGCTGCCGGCATTGCCGAATCCGTCGCCGTCCCGGTCTTCATAGAAGGTGATCAGCACGCCATCATCGATCTGGCCATTGCAGTCGTTGTCCAGACCGTCGCAGACTTCGGTGGCCCCCGGATAGATGTAAGGGTTGTTGTCGTGGCAGTCCATATGATTGCTCACATAACCGCTCGGCTGGCTGACGGCCTCCCGTGAAACATTGATGTTGCCGTAGCCGTCCCCGTCGGCATCCTGATACCAAGTGGTCATGGCCATGGGTGTGGTGCAGACTTCACTGCCCGGCGAGGAGAGATTGCCCGCCGCATCATAAGCTGCCACCGCATAACAATATTGGGTTTCCGGGTTGAGTCCAGTGTCGCTGTAGGAGAGGTCCGTGGTGGAATCATGCTCCACGCCATTGCGGTATATCATGTATCCGACTACGCCAACGTTGTCGCTGGAGGCTGTCCAGGACAGGTTGATCTGGCTGGCACTGTAGGCCGTGGCGCTGAGGCCGGGGGGCACCGTGGGATCTTGTGTGTCCTCGCCGGCGGTTGTCGTTGCACAGACCTGACTGGTTAGAGCCGACTGGTTGCCCAGACTGTCGTAGGCCATGAGGGTGTAGCAGTATTGGGTCGCTGCATCCAATTCGGTATCGCTGAAAGTGGTCGTGCCCGTGTCAGTCGTACCGATGGCGGTGCCGTCCCGGAATACCCGGAAGCCGGTAGGAGATGCGCCGGGGTCGCCTGCGCTCCATGTCAGGTCGATCTGGCTGTCAGATACAGCCGTGGCCGAGAGTCCCTGTGGTGTAAAGGAATAGACGTCAATCACACCGACATCATTATCTGGCCGAGCCTCGATGGTGATACCGGTTTTCTGGCCCTGGTAGGTGATGTTGCCGTCTCTGTCCATCCCCAGAATTACGAATGTCCGGTTGGCTCCCACGAGGATTCCGTCAATGCGCCCCTGACCGTCTCCACAGTCCCAGGGTCCGCCGCTGGTGAGACGGGTACCGTCTCCATCCATGACCATGGCCCTTACCATTTCAACACCGACCATCGAACAATCCAGGGCCGAAACACTATGCGGCATATTCGCAGAAGAAGCGGATGCGGGCTGGTGCCAGTCCACCACCAGGTCTGCCGATCCGGTTTCCGACAATCCGGCGGTATTAACGCTGCCGCTGTCCCCACAGCCCGCTAAGAGAGACATCAGCATCGCACAAAATAGAAAGCACAAGCAGACAAGCATTCGTTTGCGGTTGACGACAAGTGATGTTTTCATCCGGTTTTCCTCTATCTGTTGATGATTGGTTGCAACAGCGTCGAATCGTGGCGGATGCAGCCTACCATTCAATGGTGGCTCCGCCGGTCAGGTTGAGTGAAACCGTGGCTGTTTGGCATTCGCCGGTGGTGTATTCGATCGTACCGTGCAGGCTGGATTCACTGTAGACGGCTGAGAAACGTGCCTGTTCAGCACCTGAGATCGTTAGCCGTACCTGATCGCCGGTGACATCACCCGACACGTCACCCGTGGACAGGCAATCCGAACCGACGATTGAAACGCTGCCGCCGACCGTGGGGCCATTCTGGGTCAGGTTCAGCGTGATCAAGCCGCCGCCGCCCCCGTCATTCCAGGTTCCGCGCCAGTCGCCGCTGATGTCTGGGGCTGTTGGGCCGCCTCCGTCGCCATCGCTTCCGCCTCCACCTCCGGCGATCAGGGCAGCCGCTCCCCCGGCGGCCACGGCTCCGGTAATGATGGCAGTCGTGGTGCCAATTCCCGTACCGCCAACTACGGCGGCACCCGATGCGGCTGCCGGAAGCCCGCTGGCCGATGCACCGGCTGCCATTTCTGCACTGGTCAGGCCGAGCATCATGGTCAAGGGGGTAGACAGGAGCGCCTCTTCGGCCAGTTCGAAGTCGGGGTCCGCATCCAGCGCCTGTTGGAATTTGTTTCTGGCGACATCGTAACGTTCATGATCCATTGCATCAAGGCCTTCGGAATAGGCGATCAGCGCCGGCATGCTTTTGGTATGGATCTTATTGAAGGCCTCGGGCATTTGGCCGCAGTCACGGCTCAGGCTTTCCAAGATACCGCATGCGATTCGTTTTTCCAGTTCAAAAAAATCTGCCAGCGCCCCTTTTGCTTCCGGCATCCCGACGATTTGTTTTTGTTGTGTGTCCATTACCAGCGAGGCGATTTGCAAATTTTTCTGTTCCAGGTCAGTAAGACTGCCGGTGGTAATATGGCCCGCTTTGAGAAGGCGGCCCATACGCGAGGCGGACTGTGAATCAATGAGTTCTGTGGCACCCAGTTCCATTTCGTCCATCAGCACCTGTATCTTGACCCGTTCGATTACCTGTAAGTCCGGTATTTGGGACAGATCGGTAATCAGCATGGCTGCCATGCCCTTACCCAGGGTATCGAACTGTGCGGTGCCCAGATTGCGGTAGGAGGTAACGGCAATTGTATGCCCGGATACGGTGCCGGCCTTCAGGGAATCTTCATAGGCCAGGGCCAGTTTGGCCTGGGCCTTGGCCTCTCGGCGAAGCATTAAGGAGAGGTATTTGCGGATCTTCGTCGACTCCTTGCTTTGGGGGGCCATGGAGACATAGTTTTGCCATTGGGCGATGGTATCCGTGATGCGGTCGTTCTCAAGATAAATCATGCCCAGGAAATAAGGCGCCATGTAATTTTCGGGATAGATTGCCACGGCCTGTTCAAGCATCTTTTGGGCGGCGGCCTTGTTCCCGGCTTCATACTGGGTCACACCGTTTTCGACCAACTGCTGTTTTTCTCTCTTGGTCAATGTGGCGGTCTGTTGGATGCCCGGTGTTGTATCTGCCGCCGATACCGTTGCCTCCATGCCGCCCAGCAATGCGACGGCGACCAAACTGACAACACTTCCAAGGATAACCGTGCTGCGTACCAGAACCCGGGTCATATACATGATCCTCTCCTGTTTTTTCAGTCCATGCCGGACATTGGCCGGCATGTTTCATTTGAGCGAGGTTGATGGTTCCAATTTTTGCCGTGGGGTTGGTCTTCTCCTGCCACAGTTGAATGGTGTCTGGTGAGTGCGGATTACGAGCAGACGACTGGAACACCTTTGCCCCAATGGTGCAAGCTTGGGGTACAGGATTGAAGATGTTTTACGTTTCACCTAAGGCGGGAAAACCGCAACCCATAGAGGACGGAGTGCTGAGTGCTGAGGACTGAGTACTGAGTGCCGAGGCGGAAAACCCGTAAACCATGCCCCCCATTTTCTTGTTTTTTTGACAGAAACTGAAGTGTAAGGCACTAAAACAAGCGAACTGCCAATGGCTCAACTCAGGTTTCAATGCCCGTAGCGCCAATGTCCAATCCGAACCAATAATTACAGAATCTTCGATATCTTGTCAAGTTGGGCATCCGACAATGCGTATCCTTTCTAAACTGTCAATTTCCCGGATTTCAGCAGGTATGCCAGAACTATGCCGGTCATGAACCCGGCGGCAAGGTTGGACGCCAGGGTGATGCCCAAAACAGCGACGACCACAAAGAGTTCTTTGCGCTCCTTAATGTCCAGAATGGTGAGCGCTAACTGGCTGCCCGCAAAGATCAGCAGCACACCCAAAATGGCCATGGGGATCAGGTTGAAAATGGCCAGGATGCGATGGCCGAACAGGAGTGTGAAAAGAATGAACACGGCGCCGATCATCAGATTGGATCCGGCGCTGCGGGCCCCAAAGCGATAATGGGCGGCCAGCCCCCCGGCGCCATGGCAGATGGGCATGCCGCCCAAAAGGGCGCTCAAAAAATTGCCCAGGGCCATGCTTATGCAAAGGGCTTTGCCGGTCACCCGTTTGGCGGCATCTCCGAAATAGTTGATGGACAGGTCCATGTCGGCAATGACCGCATTGCCCAGGGTCATGGGCATTTGCGGCGCCACCAGGGCCAGCAGGGCGAAGGTAAAGTCCGGTCCCTGGGGAAATCCAAAGGGCAGGATTGTCGGCAGGTGAAATCCAGGGCGAATGGCGCCGAGCCCCTCTCTTGTTCCTGTCAGCAGCCCGATCAGTATTCCCGCACCGACCACCATCAGGCCGGCCGGTATTTTTTTGTTTTCCAGCAGCAACAAGGTGAGAAGGGCACCGCCGACACCGATGATCAACCCTGCGGGAACGGGGCCGACCTGCTGAAAGGCCAGATAGGGCTCGGCGAGTTGATGCAATGTCTGCAGACGGGTCTTGCCGAGCATGAACTTCACCCCTTCAGCCATGAGCAGGGTACCGGTGGAAAGCTGTACCCCCCTTATGGTGGTCCGGGGAATGCATTTTCCGATCAGGGTGATGGCACCGGTGGCACCGATGAAAAGCAGGCAGGTACCCATGAGTATGCCCGAGGCCATGATCTGGTGGGGCGTCATGGCCGTGGCGATGGCGTATGCGCCGATGACTTTCATGGGCTGTACGGGCGTGGTAATCCCGAAATAGATGCCGGTGAAGATGTAAAACAGCCCCACGGACATGAACAGGCCCGAAGGGTCCAGGCCATTGACCATGATCATGCCGATGGCCAGGGGCAAAAGGGTACCCAGGTCCCCCAGGGAACCGGCGAATTCCATGCGGTTGAAAATGTACGGTAGAGGCATTTTGTTCCTCGAACGGTTAGGCAAAAAAACGATATCTGCGTTATGCGGCACCCCTTGTCACTGCGGAGTGCTTATACGTACACCGCGTTTCTCCTTTTGGCTCAGGTCCGCCCGCCAGGTGAAAGCGATAAACAAAAATGTGCCGACGCCCATGATCACCGCACCGAGAACGAATGCCTGGCGCAGGGCATACCAGTCCATCATGATTCCCGCAGACACCGAGCCGATCAGCATGCCCAGGCTGTGGGCCACGGTCAGCAGGGCCATGACCGAGCCCATGGCGGCATTGTGATTGCCTTTCAGTACGGCTGCCGCCATCAATGCGGGCATGGCGATGCCGCCACCCAGGCCGAATACCATACTGGCCCAGAACATCTCCCTGAATCCGCCGGCCTGACAGAAGGTATAGACGGAACCGGCTGTCAGCAGACCGCCGGAAATTACCATGCATTTGCGGTTCAAACGGTCCGCCAGCCAGCCCATGGGAGCGTGCACCACACCGCTGACGAAAACCCCCAGCATCACAAGGATGCCGATGGAAGCGGATGAAATGGAGAACTCCGTGTCGGCGAATACCGGCAGAAATCCCCAAATGATACCGATGCAGGCCGTGTAGGCCAGGCGAAAAAAAAACAGTCCGGCAATGATGCGGTCCCTGACAATGGCCTTCCAGCTCACTGGCGGCTGGTCGCTGGTGACCGCCCGTTCCCCGGCCCGGGCAGGAAGCAGCACCAGGCTCAAGGCGAATCCGACAGTGGACAGGCTCCCCATGCAGACGAAGGCCCCTTCCAGGCTGAAACGATCCTTGATTTCACCGCCCAACAACGGCCCGGCACTCAGTCCGATGAAAAGGGACATATTGAACAGGCCCATGATCCAGCCTTCTTTGCCTTCAGGTGTGATGTCACCCACATAGGCCTGGACCACAGGCATGATCATGGCCGATGTGATGCCCTGGATAAACCGTATGATGATCAGGGCTTTTACGCCGGTCGAGAGGATGAAGGCCACCGAGATCACGGCGTAGGAAAACAGACCGGCGACGATGAACGGTTTACGTCCCTTTTTATCGGACATGCGGCCGAAGTAGGGTAGAAAAACGGTCCTGGACAATGAAAAGGCGCCGAAAATCAGCCCGATATAGAGGCCGGAGGCGCCCAGGTCATGGGCATAGACCGGCAGCAGCGGCACCACGATGCCCACGCCGGTGACTGCGGCAAAGACAGAAAAGAACAGGACGCCGAAGATTTTACGGTCACTTGCATTCATGGGGTTTGTGAGGGTTCCTTAAATCCGTTGTCAATTAGGGCAGAACGTGAAATAATCAGCCTTTGGCAGGACAATGACAAAATACGCAGCCGCCAGCGGCGGTTTCAAATGAGGATGACGGCATGAACTTTTACCAGACCCTGATTGAAAAAGCAAAGCAAGGCTTCGGGACACTGGACCTTCCAGAGGTGTTCAAAAAAAATGCCCTGGTGAATATCGAGAAATGGCTCACCGATGAAATGTTCGACGCATACGTTCCCCAGATCGAACACCTGGTCAGGTCCCGCCAATGGGAATTCTTGCTGGATTCATTTTACCAGGTGATACCGTTTGGTACGGGCGGACGCCGTGGACTGGTGGGGGTAGGGCCCAACCGCATCAATCCCTGGACCATTCAGGCCTCGGCCCAGGGACACAGCCAGTATCTGATCAAGACGCACGGTGAATCGGCCCGGCAGCAAGGGTTGGTGCTGGCCTACGATGTGCGGCGGTTCAAGGATATGGCGCGTTACGACGACAATCGCCCCAACCCGGTTAAGAACCTGAATTGCCGGCAACTGGCCGAGGCTGCGGCCCGGGTGTATACGGCCAACGGGATACGGGTTTACCTGTTCGACAGCACCCGCAGCACGCCGGAGTTGTCCTTTGCCATTCGTCACTTGAAGGCCGTTTCCGGATGCATGTTTTCAGCCAGCCACAACCTGCCTGCAGACAACGGTAAAAAAGTCTACGATCAGTACGGTGGGCAGCTCATTCCGCCCCATGATCAGGACCTGGTGGACGAGGTAACCGGCAATGTGTCCGCCATCAATACCCTGGATCTGGAAACAGCCAGGGAAAAAGGACTGCTGGAAATGATCGGTGCAGATGTGGACAACGCCTATCTTGATGCGGTGGCCGCATTGCGTCTCAGCGATGCCCGGGGTGTGAAAATTTTATACAGCCCGCTGCACGGCACCGGCCTGACCTCGGTCTATCCGGTGCTTCAGACCATGGGGTTCGACATTCACCTGGATCCGGCCACCTCCAATCTGTCCGGGGCCTTCGAAAACGTCACCTTCAACATTCCCAACCCCGAAGTGGTCCAGTCCTTCGATGCGGCCCTGCCCAATGCCGACAAGATTGGTGCGGATGTGATCATGAGCACTGACCCGGACGCCGACCGCATCGGCATCATGGTTCGGCACGATGATCAATGGATCTTTGTCAACGGCAACGAGATCGGGATCGTGCTGGCCGAGTATGCCATCGACCGATACCGGCAGGCGGGTCGGCTGTCCGCAGACAACATGATCGTGAAGACCGATGTCACCACATCGCTGATCGATACCATTGCCGCAGAAAACGGCATCCAGTGCATCGGTGATCTGCTGGTGGGCTTCAAGTACATCGGCGACTGCATCAACCGCCTGGAGGCCGAGGGCCGCCAGGCGGATTTTCTCCTGGGCACCGAGGAGAGCCACGGTTTTCTCATGGGGAACTACGCCCGTGACAAGGACGCCGCCGGTGCCGCCGTATGGCTGGCCGAACTGACCTCACGGCTCAAGGCCGAAAACCGCACCCTGGTGGATTATTTGAACGGCATCTACGCCAGGTACGGATACTGTCACAACTACCTGACCGAGATCCGCCTGTTGGGGGCCAAAGGCATCGGCCAGATCGCGGCCATCATGGAACACCTGCGAGAGAACCAAATCTCGTCCATCGGCGATTTCAAGGTTGCCGCAAAAACAGACCGCTGGCAGGGTGAGCCCCAACCGCATCTATCGCGTACGGATACCTCGTCACGCAACGTGCTGGTTCTGAAGCTGGAGAATTTAGCGGAGACACGCAGCATCCGCATCACGGTGCGGCCGTCCGGTACCGAACCCAAATTCAAGATTTACATTGAGGTGCTCGGACGGCCCTTCGATCCGGCTGACATGGACAGCGCCAAATCAACCATCGTGGATATCAAGAACCGACTGGAACGTGCTTTCATGTCCTATTGCTACGGCATTTTGGGCGTTGATTTTCCCGATCGGGGTTATTTGCTTTTCTGGCAACTGCCTCTGGACGACAAACTGAAATATTTCGATATCGAAGATTCCATTGCATCTCTCAAGGATGTTGCCGACCCTGCTGACCGTTGGACACAACTGGACGAACTGCTGGCCTTTCTGGGCGCCAACCCCGTGCAGAAGGTGAACCGGGCTTTTAACGCCCGATTCGGTTGCGGCATATACGCCTATATTGGTTTGGATGCAGGATCGTCGGACACTGCAGTGGAATGCAACCGGTAAATGGCGACTTTGTTTTTTCAACCCAGGGCAAGCTCGACAATCGCCTGTTTAGGGTTTATATAAATGCCGACATCATCGCGATACGGTTTTGACGCTAGTCCATCCGGAAAAGGCCCATTTTGGAGGAAGACCCGCTACCTTGCCGACGCGTTTGCAGGGAACCCGCTATATTGAAATTTGGCGCGAAGGATACCATGGCACTGCACAAAATGGAAATTCAACAAATGCTGCGTGAGATGAATGTCAAATTTCATGCGGACGAAACATACGATCAACTCAAACAGCGTCTGCAGCAGGAAAACCACAGTCGATGGCTCAAATCCGTTTCTGCGGAGCCGTCAACGCCCCGCCAGGCGGGAAAAATTCTGCTCAGAAAGCGTAAAAAGCAAGTCACGGCGGAATCGCCTTTCGGCGTGGTGCCCGAAAGCCCAAAAACAGCCTATCTTCGAAAGGGGCGGGCATCCAGAGACGCTGCACCCGCTGGCAGACGCCTGCCGTCGGGTTTCCATGCCAGGCCGATCGAAAAGCCCGGTCCGGGAAAACCGTGGAAAGCCGCCGCCGACGGAACGGAGCCTTTCAACCGCAAGAAGAAGGTGTTCGAATCGGTGCTTAAACGGGCCGGAAGGAGCTGCGAAAACTGTGCAGCCCGTGACGTCGCGCTTTCACCATATCATATTTTACCATTGGACCAGGGCGGTGAACACTCCATCAAAAATGTCGTGGCGCTGTGCCCGGCCTGCCTGGCCGCCATTCAAGAAGCCCCCAATCCCAAAGTTATCAAAATGCTCAAGCGTAAGACCCGCGCCAGGATCTACGATTCGTTGCAGGTGGTCAGGAAAAAAAAGGGCTGCCGGTGGAAGCGCGATTCCCGTCGGCGATATTAGGGGTGTGATCGTTTGTCTTTTATCGCCCAATATCCGTGTTGCTTTGTCGAGGATGCGGCCTGACACCGGAATCCTTCACCGGTTTCGACAGCGCCATCAATCCCCAGGCCAGCAGCGCCACGCCGGTAATGATATGAAACGTGGACTGGTAACTGCCGCTGACATCGTACAGGTAGCCCGCCAGCAAGGGACCAATTGAACCGCCGGTGGTACCGAAGAATACCACGATGCCGAAAAGTGTGCCATGAGAAACGATTCCGAACCATTCGGCCACCAGAGGTGAAATGGCGGTGAAGAAGCCACCATGAGCCAGTCCGTACACGACGGCAAAGGCGTACAGCATCCAGAGCCGGTCCGCGGTTTGCAGCCAGACCAGCGACCCCAAAAGCAGTAAAAAGGAGAGCATCATCACCGGTTTGCCACCTTTGCGGTCGATGATTATGCCGCTGGTAAACCGGCCCACCATGCTAACCGCACCGATGGTGGAGAGGATCCCGGCGGCTTTCAAGGGCTCCAGGCCCAGGTCGCGTGCATGGGGCACGATGTGCAGCATGACGCTCAACAGAGAGAACACGAGGGCAAAATTGGTCAGGCAAAGGGTCCACAACTGAACGCTTTTCAGGGCCAGGGCCAGGGGCATACCGGCAGCCGTTGACTTGCCGGTATGCGTGTCCATAGCGGGTCCGGTCGGAGGCTTCAAGCCCATGGCTTCAGGGTCACGACGCAGGAATTGTGCCAGGATTCCCAGGACCAAAGCGACGCCCGCGCCGATCACGATGAAGCTCCACCGCCAGCCAAGGTGCAGCGTCAGCCCACTGGCGACCAGGGGCATGAGGAACTGGCCGGCCCCGGTACCCACTTTGACAACGCCGGTCATAAATCCCCGGCGGTGAGAAAACCAGCGAGCGATGGTCGTCAGGGCGATGACGTCGACGGAACTGATCCCCACACCGAAAATCAGGCCGAAGAAGAGGTAGAGCTGCCACAGGTTCGTCAGCCGACCCATCAGAACCCATCCCAGACCCATCAGCAGGGCTGTGACCGTCATGATCGGCCGGGGGCCGAAGCGGTCGTTCAGTCGGCCAACCAGCATCCCGAAAAGACCCATGCTGAAAAAAGCCGTTGAAGAAGCCCCGGCAATGGCGGCCCGGGACCAGCCGAAGGTTTCCATCAATGGGTTGAAGAATACCCCGAAGGAAATATAGGCGCCCACACCCAGTGCCTGGATGGTGAAACCGATGCCGGTGATGATGGTTGAATAGGTCCGATAGGTGGTCATCATCTCAAAATCATATTCTGGTAGCGCATCAGTACCTCATTCCAGTGCCTGACCTGCTCCTCATCTTCGGATCCACGAACACCGTGTTTGGTGAAAAAAGCGATGGCATTGTCATAATTGGCCTTGGAAATCGATTCTCTGAGGCGGATTTCGTTCTGGCGCAGCATGCGGTTTCCGATGGCCAGCATTTTTTTTAGCATTTTTGCCTTGTGGTGATGGTTGCGTCGGTTTTTGGCAAAATAGACCAGGGCCGTGCGGTAGCTTTCCAGAAAGGGTTCGACGTAGCCGGCGAAAAAGACCAGCTTGCGGAACCCCCCGGAAGAGAGGTTGTAGGTGTCCGGCATGGTTCGATGGGGTATCAAGATGGCATTGTCGATGAAAGCTTTGACGGTTTTACGCACAATATAGGCCGGAGGATGGACCGGATCGATATTGAACTCTTGTGCGAACAATTCCTGAAGGTCCCGATAGGTGTCGTGCAAGTCGGTCGCCGAAAATTGGAAAGCGTCTTTTGCCAGTATCGCCAAAGCGGTGAAAGCCGCCGGAACGAAATGGCAAATGCTGATGTTTTTGTAATAGTCCAGGGCGTTTCGGCGACTTCCCAAGATTCGGTAGGTGTCCTCCTGCGAAAACCTGCCATTTTTGTCCACGTCACGCCACTGGATGATTTTGCGCCCCCGATAGTAATACAGGGCATTTTCCACGGCCGCCCGCGGGTTGTCAGCCAGGATTTCGGTCAGGCATGCTTCCAGGCCGCAGAACAGGTCCATGGCGGCATTGACGCGAAAATCCAGTTCAGACCGTGAAACGATGTCCCGACCACCGGACAGGAGTGCCCCGGCAACGAGGCTCTGGGGAGTGACCATGGCTTCGTGATCGATGGCGCTCATCATACGTCCGCCGATTTCCCGGCACAGCAGGTTCTGCTGTTTGGATGACAGCGCTGCGCCGGTGAGACCCTGTTCGTCGAGAACCTCGCTCAAGGCCAGCGGCTGGCCGAAATTCAAGTGTACTTTGCCGTATCGGTTTTTCAGAATACGTTTGGCCTTGAGCATCTGACGGAAATTTTCAGGATCTTTTTTTCCGCCGCTGATCTCGCGAAGGTAGGTGTCTTCATCCGGAATGCGGTCATAGGCGATGAATACAGGAACGAAGGTCAGCTCCCGGCAGGCGCCTTCGAAGCAGGCGTGCAACAGGATGGAGAGCATGCCCAACTGCGGTTGGAGCAGCTTTCCGCTGCGGCTGCGGGTGCCCTCGATGTACACGGCGATGTTGAAACCTTCCTTGAGAAGCTGAAAGATGTATGCCGCGAAGACCTTGGCGTAAAAAACCGCGCCCTTGAAGCTGCGACGCACGAAGAAGGCACCCAGTTTTCGGAATACGGGCGCCATGGGCCAGAATGCCAGGTTTTTGCCCGCAAATATATGGGGACTGGGCATGTGGTTCTGGTACAGGATGAATGAGAGCAGCAGTGAATCCATGTGGCTCTTGTGGGCCGGCATGAAAATTACCGGCCCCTTGCGGGAGGCGCGTTTGATGGCCGCCAGGGCATCCTGGCTGCAGGTTACCGATTCGAACAGTGTGCCCAGCAGCCATTTCAACAATCGGGCCGCGACATTGATCACCGAGGGGCTGTATGTGGCGGCGATTTCGTCCACGTAATCCATGGCCTCACGGTGGGCCCGGAAGGTGGTCAGGTCCCGGCGTTTGGCGTAAGCGGCCATGAACTGGCGAAGTTCTTCGCTGGTAAGGATTTCCTGTTTGATTTCCTCCGGCATCTTGATGGTCGGGCCGGTGATACTTTTGCGGTGGGCATTGATCTGCTTGAGCAGACCACGTCGCAATTTAAGGGCCAGGTGTTTGGTGCTGCGGCCGCGATGTTCGGGGGCACTCAGATACGCTTTCAGGTTGGTGGGGTCGGAAATTTCGATAAAAATGTTTTCCGGCTTTCTGAACAAGATTTTTAAGCGGCGCCATTTTCCCGGCTTCTGGGGCAATCCGAAAACGATGTCGGTCAAGGTCGGACGGGTGGATGCCGGTAACGCGCTGAAAAACATCAGCTGGGGGACGATGACGATGGGGCGCTGACAGAACTGCTGGATCTCGATGAGGTGCGTTATGGGATCGGCCTTGGACTTGATGAAGCGGCGATAGAAATCGCGTTTTTCCAACAGGGGCAGAAAGGCCGTGGTGCCTTTTTCGATCTCTTCACGAATGAATCCGGAACGATAAGGATCGCGAAAAGATAAGTGGTGCAGAAAAAAAGCGGTCTGGGCGAGAGCGATGCGCATCAGGCGACCCAACGGCTGCCAGATGCGTATATGGCAATCGAATCCCAGACGCGGATAGGGCAGCCCGGCCTGCATGTATCGTGTGTAGTAGCATAAGAATTCAAAATAACTTTTGGTCTTGGCGACATATACCACGGTAGCGTCTTCGGGAATCGAGCTGGTAACGGTTCGTATCTCTTCATTGATGGAGATACCGGCAAACAACCGTCGCAGGATGAACAAGGCCAGTATGCCGATGCGCTTGGGCAGCCAGCAGGTGAACAGGTTATCCGCGTTTCCCGTCAGGCGTGAAATCAGTCCATTGGATGACGTCGTGAGTCTCATAGCGCCGTTTGCTTAACACTTTTATCTTAACACTTCAAACCGTCAAAGGCCTCTTTTTTTGTAAGCGTTCACGATCGCTTATTTCAGGTATTGTACAAAGGGTTCCAACGGCAGCCGCCGGGAGGTATTGTCATGTACCGCATGGGTCGTATCGGGATGGGCGCCATACAGGTAACGCACGCTGAAATGTCGGGGCGGCGGTTCCGTCAGCCGGATACGGATGGTGTTGCCGTTTGTGCGGGTTACCGTGTCGATGACCAGCCGGGTTTTTCCGGACAGGACCTCGAATCCGGAAATTTGTGTCCAGGGCGTGAAATCGGTGCCGCCGCGATGTGCGAGGCCGATATCGACGATCCGGTCGGACACCCGGGTTACTGCGGCCACGGATGGCCCGCGGTGGTACGGCGCTTTGTCCAGCAGATACAGGATCGTTCCGGCCGTGCGGTCCCCCAGGACGGTGTAGGCAGAAGGCGCCAGATGCTGGCGGCCATGATTTTCCAGGTCGATACTCAAGCCGGCCAGGTGGCATTCCTCAATGGAGGTCAGGACGTCCATCTGGGCATCGCGGATCCACTGGCAGGTAAGGTCCCGACCGGTAGGCCGTCGGACAAGCGGAATCATCAGAAAGGGAAGCCGGCTACGGCCGGAGCCGTTGTGGATATCCATCCGCAGTTGATCATCGACCAGTCCTTCCAGTGCGGCACGGTATTCTTCACGGGATACGGACCCCTTGGCCGCATCGGCTTCGCCCTGCATCCAGACCACATATTCAACGACACCACCGGCCTGGAGGACACCATCGATAAAGCGGCTGTATATGCTTTCCGGGCCGGTGTCACGCCAGAATCCTTTGCCCCAGTCGGCTTTGGCTGTCAGACCGCTGCCGTTCACCGCGTAGTCCAGCAGACCCACCGGAATTTTCAGGCTCGTTGCCAATCGATTGCCCAGGGCCAGCGCCCCGTTGCCGCTCCTGTCGGGGATTTGCCATTGGCCGTCGCGGTGAAGACGGACCTGTGGCGACGGGCGATGCGCCTTGCCTGTGTAAAACCATTCGCGCATATTGGATTGGCCGATACAGGCGATCAACATGCCCACGCCCCAGGGGTTGGTGCCCTTTTCGAGCACCCATGGCGCGATGCCGCTACGGATTTGCAGCCGGTACCATCCACCCTGGGGAACATGTTTCAAAATACCGGTAAACAATCCATTTTCGGGGGCATCGTCCACTACGGTCCAGGGCACGATGACGGTTTCCTGCATACCTTGGACCACCCGGGCCTCAACCGGCCCGGCGGCTCCGGTGTAAGTGCCGGTGACCACCACATCGGCGCTTTTTCCCTGCCGCTGGATGATTCGGCCGGGCGGCAGGTCGGCCAGGGTCAGCTCGGGGAGCGCCTCCACGGGATGGCCGGGAGGCGCTTCGATCGGTGCCAGGGCTGCCGGCGGACCGGAAGGTTCGAGGGGTTCGATTTGTATTCCACTGTATATATCGTCCGGAGGTGTGGTGGCTGGTGTGGGTGCGACCGGGACCTGCTTGCCGTAGAAACTGATCAGATCTGCCTTTTCCAGTGTGAAGACCCCCGGGTGATGACCGGGATTGATCCACAAGCTCACGGATTTCTGAAAGGGAAGGGGAACCAGCACGATCCGGCTGTCCCGGCCCAGGGTCTTTTCCATTGCCGGGGCGCTCTGCCTGGCGGTTTTTACCCTGACGCGATCCTGATGGGACTCGGAAAAGGTCAGGCGTACCATTCGAAATGCATCTGCTGCGGAACCGTCTACCGCAGGCAGGGAGAAAAAAGCCGGGACGCCGCCGGATCGAATGCGCAGTCCATCGGATCCATATTCCAGAGCGGTTTGAACCCGGGGTAGGGATTGCGCCAATGGGATTGTGCGGGTGGCCACGCCCTGCAGCCGTTGGCCGACAACATCGTAAATCGACTCCAGATTGATGTGCAAGGTGTCCAGGTGGGCTTCGCCCACAACCAGCAGAAACATGTCGCTTTGCAGGTTGAGAACATTCCGGTCGAGAACCGGTGCCTCACGGATATGGATCAAAGAGATGGCGTTGAACGCGTGGGTAATGTGGGGCAGCAGACGATTGCTGTTGTCATCCCCATACAAGATGGCGGTTGGCCCGTTGACGGCATGGGGACCGGATGTGCAGCCCGCCGTGTCAGCCCTGACCGGGATGTTTTCTCTGCCGATCAGCAGACGGTAAAGATCGTCGTCAGCCGGTGGGCAGATTTCTGCCGGGAGGCTGGCCGTGCGGGTTTGGGTCAGTTCCTGGCGGGTCAGCAATTGGTCGGCCGCAACGGCCGCTCCGGCACATTCCCACAGGCGTGACCGGCGGGTGTAAACCATGGTTCCATTGAGCTTTGCCTTTTTCAGTACCGGGCGCAGGGCAAGGAATCCATTCAAGGGATAATGCGTCTGGGCATCGAGCAGGGCTTCGACCATGGGGAGGGTTGGGAAGGCGACCTGGGTTCCCATGTGTTCGGGGTAAATTTCGGCCTTTCCAGGGACCAGGCCGACGACGAACCGACGGCCTGTTGCCGTGATCATGTTTTCCAGGGCATGCAGTTTCAGAAACAATTGTTGTCCGGCCTGACTGGCTTCAGATGGCTCCATGGGGCCGGTGTCATGCGGCCCCGGATATAACCAGCCGTGGATGCCCACATGCACGGAGCGGGTCGAAGCCTTGCCGAAGATGTGGTAGTTCAGCCAGTTGTTCAGGCAGGTCAGCGCATCGGCCAGGGGCAGGGATGCATTGAACCAGCCGTCGACGGCTTGATAGTAGTCGCGTTCGAGAAGCAAATGGGCCTCGGGCGCGGGAAAACCGTGCCGAACGGTATTGTCATCATTGCTCCGGGCATGCACAATCAGCCAGAACACCACCGGTGTGCTGAGCAGGATGACGAAAAGAATTGAGAAGCCTTTTTTCAAGGTCGTCATTAGAATCGGTAGTAAATAAAAGGATTCTGGAATCCCGAGGCCATCACCGCCAGGGACCAGGGCAGCAGCACCATGAACAATATCACACCGATGGCTGTCACCACCCACCGCTGCTGCAACCAGCGTGATTCGGTGTCCATGTCCAGGGGCGGCAGAATCAGCACTGTGGCACTGCATAGCATCAACAAGGTATTTTTCAGATCGAACAGTTCGGCCAGCGGGCCGGGTACCGCATGATTGCTGAGGGTAAACATGGCTGAATAGAAACCACCTGCCTGGACCAGGTCGTTGCTGCGAAAAATCACCCAGCCGCAGATGACCACGATCAAAGTGGTCAGGCGCCGAAACAGGTGGGCCTGGCTCGTATCGCAAAGCCGCAATCCGAACAGACGCTCGATTACCAGGAACAATCCGTGATAGGCCCCCCAGACCAAAAAGGTCCAGTTGGCTCCGTGCCAGAAGCCGCACAGCAAAAAAACGACCGTCAGGTTGCGGTACGTCCGAAGCCTTCCTTTGCGGCTGCCGCCCAGGGGGACGTACAGATAGTCCCGGAACCAACGGCTTAAGGAGATGTGCCATCGGCGCCAAAAGTCGGTGAGGCTCATCGCGCTGTAAGGGCGGTTGAAATTTTCCAGAAAACGGAAACCAAACATCAGTCCCAGCCCGATGGCCATGTCCGAGTAGGCCGAAAAATCGAGATAAATTTGCAGGCTGTATGCCAGGGCGCCGAGCCAGGCGATTTTGGTATCCAATTGTGTTGGCGGAAGGCCGAAAATCAGATCGGCGAAACGGCCGCAGGTGTCGGCCAGGATCACCTTTTTGCCCAGTCCCCAGACAAAGCGTGAAGCCCCCGTATAAAAGGCCGGCCACGATTCGGCCCGTCGGGCGATCTGATCCTGGATATCGCGAAAACGGACGATGGGACCGGCGACCAGTTGGGGAAACAGGGCCACGTACATGGCGAAGTCGATGACATTGGCCAGCGGACGGCAGTGGCCGCGATACACGTCGATGGTGTAGCTGAGCTTTTGAAACGTGAAAAAAGAGATGCCCACGGGCAGGGCCACCGCCATCCATCCCGAAGTCCCGATGCCCCACCCGGAAAGCAGGCCGGCGGCCTGGTCAACCAGGAAGTTGGCATATTTGAACCAGGCCAGCAGACCCAGGTTAACCGTCACGGAAAGGATCAGCCAGATCCGCTTGTATTGGGCCGATCGTGCCATGAGCAGCCCCATGGCATAGTCGAAAAGGGTCGATCCCGCCAGAACCAGTAGAAAATCAGGAGCACCGAACAGGTAGAACAGATAGGAGAACAGCAACAAGGTCAGGTTGCGCAGGCGCCGCCCGGCCAGCAGATGCCGTCCGTAATAGCTCAGGATGACCGCCGGTAAAAAGGCAAAGATGAAAAACAGGCTGGAGAAAACCATATATCCGGTTACCCATCATGATGAACGCGTAGGATATTCGCTTTTTCTTTGCAGGTCAAAATTCGTCTGCAACATCCTTCGCCGGCGGCACCTCGGCCAGCGCCATCTGGGCCGGGGCCTCGGTTTCCAGGTGATCGACGTTCTGAAATCCCCGGGGAAGCTTTTTTCCCCGCCGGCCCCGCTCGCCGGTATATTGGACCAGGTTGCCGGTGGTCAATTTGAAAAACCGTTTGCCGGCATGGATGGTCAGGGTACCCCCTTCGGGGAGCACGACCAGATGGGTGAGCAGTTCCCGGCGTTCGCGGGCTTGCCTGGGTGGGATCTGGATGATTTTGTTGCCCTTGCCTTTGGCCATGACGGGCAGTTTGGCCAACGGGAAGACCAGCATGCGCCCCTCGTTGGTCACCGCCACCAAAATATGCCCGGCTGTCTGGTCCAGCGAAACGGGCATCAGGGGAAGGGCCTTGGGGGGCAGGGTCAAAACGGCTTTTCCCTTGGTATTGCGGGTAACCAGATCCTTGAAGCGGGTGATAAATCCGTATCCGGCATCGCTGGCCATGAGCAGCGGTTGATCGGGGGCAGACATGATCACCGTGGTGAAGGTGGCCCCGGGGGCCAATGCAAAACGCCCGGTGAGGGGCTCTCCGTATCCCCGTGCCGAGGGCAGGGTATGGGCGGACAGGCTGTAGGTCCGGCCGGTGGAATCAAGAAACACCACGGGCTGGTTGCTTTTGCCGCGCACGGCGGCAAGGTAATGGTCGCCCGGCCGATAGGTGATTTCCCGGGGATCGATTTCATGTCCTTTGGCGGCCCGCACCCATCCGTTGGCAGACAAAATCACGGTCACCGGTTCCACCGGCGCCAGTTGGGCTTCGGAAATCGCCTGGGCCTCTTCCCGCTGTACGATGGCGGTGCGTCGCGTGTCCCCGAAGGTCCTGGCATCGGCCCGCAGTTCCTTTTTGATCAAGGTTTTCAGGCGTGCCGATGATCCCAGTGTTTTTTCCAGGACCTGGCGTTCCTCGTCCAGTTCTTCCTGTTCGCCCCGGATTTTCGTCTCCTCCAGTCGTGCCAGGTGGCGCAGGCGAAGCTGCAGGATGGCCTCGGCCTGGATATCGGAGAGCTGGAACCGCTCCATGAGGACTGGCTTGGGTTTGTCCTCGCTGCGAATGATGCGGATCACTTCGTCGATATTCAGGTAGGCGGTGAGCAGCCCTTCAAGGATGTGCAGGCGATCACGGACCTTTTCCAGCCGGTGGGCCAGACGATCCTTGACCGTTCGGGTCCGGAAGGCAATCCATTCCGTGAGCAGCGCGTCCAGTCCTTTGACCCCGGGTTTGCGGTCCAGGCCGATGAGGTTGAGGTTGATCCGGAAGGTTTTTTCCAGGTCCGTGGTGGCGAACAGATGGGCCATGAGGGCCTGTTTGTCTATGCGGTTGGAGCGGGGTACGATGACCAGGCGGATGGGATCGTCATGATCGGATTCGTCCCGAAGGTCCGCCACCATGGGCAATTTTTTTTTGGACATCTGGGCCGCGATCTGCTCTAGGATCTTGGCTGGTGAAACCTGGTGGGGCAGGGCATTGATGACGATATCGCCGTTTTCATTTTCAAAGGTGGCACGCATGCGGATCACCCCTTTTCCCGACCGGTAGATGTTCACGATATCCGGTTGCGGGGTGATGATCTCGGCGCCGGACGGATAGTCGGGTCCCTGGATGTGTTCGCACAGCGCGTCCACATCGGCCTCGGGATGGTCGATCAGGTGAATACAGGCTTTGACCACTTCACGCATGTTGTGGGGCGGAATGTCCGTGGCCATGCCCACGGCGATGCCGGTGGTGCCGTTGAGCAGGATATTGGGCAGCCGGGCCGGCAGGACTTGGGGTTCCTTGAGGGAACCGTCGAAATTGGGCACCCAGTTGACCGTGCCCATTGCGGTTTCGCCCAGGAGCACATCGGCATAGGCCGAAAGCCGGGCCTCGGTGTATCGCATGGCGGCAAAGGATTTGGGATCGTCGGGTGCGCCCCAATTGCCTTGGCCATCCACCAGCGGGTGGCGGTAGGAAAAAGGCTGGGCCATGAGCACCATGGCTTCGTAGCAGGCCGTGTCCCCGTGTGGATGAAATTTGCCCAGCACGTCGCCCACGGTACGGGCCGATTTTTTATGTTTGGCCGTCGCCTTGAGGCCCAGTTCGCTCATGGCGTAGACGATGCGTCGCTGCACCGGCTTGAGCCCGTCGCCGATGTGGGGCAGGGCCCGATCCATGATTACATACATGGCATAATCCAGATAGGCCTGCCGTGAAAACTGCTGCAGGGGCATGCGTTCGGTGTCCATGGTTGTGGCGGTGGTTGTCATCTATGAATTCTGTCGGTTATAATAGTTCCGTAAAAAGTCACCAGGGATGTCATTTTCCGGGTGGGCACCACATATCACTTAGTCTATCTCCGCCAAATCCCCGCTCTCCTCGATCCAGCGACGGCGGTCGGCAGATCGCTTTTTGGCCAGCAGCATGTCCAGGGTGGCGAAGGTATCCTCGGTTTCCTCCACGGTCAGTTGCACCAGTCGCCGGGTGTCCGGCGCCATGGTGGTCTCGCGCAGTTGCATGGGGTTCATTTCTCCCAGGCCTTTGAAACGCTGCACGTGGATCGTGGCCTTGGGTTTTTTCTTCTGGATGCGCCGCAGGATGGCGCTCTTTTCAGCTTCATCCAGGGCGTAGTGGACCTCCTTGGCCATGTCTATGCGATACAACGGCGGCATGGCCACATACACGTGGCCGGCATGGACCAGCGGGGTGAAGTGCTGCAGGAACAGGGCGCACAGCAAGGTGGCGATGTGCAGCCCATCGGAATCCGCATCGGCGAGGATACATATCTTTCCGTAGCGCAGGCCGTCGAGATCGGGGGATCCGGGGTCCACGCCGATGGCCACGGTGATGTCGTGAATCTCCTTGGATCCCAGGATCTGGGCCGGGTCCACCTCCCAGGTGTTGAGAATTTTGCCGCGCAGGGGCATCACCGCCTGGGTCTGTCGGTCCCGGGCCTGTTTGGCCGAACCACCGGCCGAATCGCCTTCCACCAGGAACAGTTCACTGTGGTCCGGGTCCTGGCTGACGCAGTCGGCCAGTTTTCCGGGCAGGGCCGGCCCGCTGGTCACCTTTTTGCGCACGATTTTCTTGCCGGCCCTGAGCCGATTGCGGGCGCTTTCGATGGCCATTTCGGCCAGCCGTTCACCGGTGTCGGTGTGGTGGTTCAACCAGAGGCTGAAAGCGTCCTTGACCACGCCGTTGACGAACGAGGCGCACTGGCGCGAGGAGAGGCGCTCTTTGGTCTGGCCGGAAAACTGGGGCTCGGTCATCTTGGCCGACAGCACATAGGCGCAGCGGTCCCAGATGTCGTCCGGGGCCAGCTTGATGCCTCGGGGCAGCAGCTTGCGAAATTCGCAGAATTCCCGTAATGCGGCCAGCAGACCAGACCGGAAGCCATTTACATGGGTGCCTCCCTGGGGCGTGGGGATCAGGTTGACGTAGCTTTCCGTGGTGGCGTCGCCGCCTTCGGGCAGCCAGGCCACGGCCCAGGAGACGGCTTCGCCGTCACCGTCCAGTTTGCCCACAAATGGCGCATCGGGAATACGTTCATGGTCCAGCAGGCTCTCTTCCAGGTACTCTTGCAGTCCATCCTCGTAAAACCAGTGTTCCTTTTCTCCGCTGCTTTCGTCGCTGAATGTCACCGTCAGGCCCGGGCAGAGTACTGCCTTGGCCCGCAGGGTGTGACGCAATCGCCGGGTGGAAAAGCGTACCGTATCGAAGTAGGTCTTGTCCGGCCAGAAACGAATGAACGTACCGGTGTTACGCTGTCCCACCTTGCCGATCACTTCCAGATCCTGCTGTTTGCGGCCGTCGGCAAAGCAGATGAAGTGCTTTTGGGCGTTCCGTTTGATTTCCACCTCGAGGCGGGCGGACAGGGCATTGACCACGGAGACGCCGACACCGTGGAGCCCACCGGAAAACTGGTAGTCCTTGTTGGAGAATTTGGCACCGGCATGCAGTTTGAGCAGAATTACTTCGACACCCGTGATGCCCTCTTCCGGGTGGATGTCCGTGGGCATGCCGCGTCCGTCGTCGGACACGCTCAAGGATCCGTCGCCGTGCAGAATCACGTCAATGCGTTTGGCGAATCCGGCAATGGCTTCGTCCACGCTGTTGTCGATCACTTCCTGGGCCAGGTGGTTGGGCCGCTGGGTATCGGTGTACATCCCAGGCCGCCGGCGCACCGGGTCGAGGCCCTTGAGCACCTCCAGGGAGGCGGCGTTGTAGTCGTGGCCGTTGTTGAAAAGGGTTGCGGTTTTGATGTTTTGCCTCCGTCTGTCCAGCTATTTTTTTAGAGAACGGCGAACATCGAACGCCCAACGTCGATTTTTTGTCTGGTCTCCCTTTATGATGGATACAGGTTAAAAAATCAACACTGTATGTGGTGGTGGCGCCGGATGGGCCCTGGTGGAAAACAATCGTTTCGGATACGAAATCAATCGGCCGCCGGGCCTGGTTCCTCCGCCTGCGGGGGAGGCTCTTCGATCGGGGATGCCTCCGATCGATCCGCATACGGAGTTTCCGGTTCGTCGTCGGAAAAATCTATTTCCGGGGAATCGGCTTCGGGGGCCGAAGGGTCCGGGTGGTCTGCTGGTTGTGTCGGTTTCCCGGACAGTGCAAGATCCGGTGCTTCATCCACCTGCGAACGGCTCAGTTCCTCGATTTCCCTGGGCGTAGGCAGGTCCTTGAGGTCTTTCAGCTCGAAGACTTCGAGAAAATACTTGGTGGTGGCGTAGATCAGCGGCCGGCCGGGGATTTCCTTGCGGCCCAGCACGCGGATCAATTTGCGTTCCATGAGCATGCGGATGACGCCGCCGCTGTCGACCCCGCGGATGTGTTCGACATCGCTTCGGACAATGGGCTGGTTGTAGGCGATGATGGCCAGGGTTTCCAGTGCGGCCCGGCTCATCCGTGGGGCGCTGGGGCGCAACAGGCGTTTGATCCAGGTGTTGTAGCGCCCCTGAGTGCGGAACTGATAGCCGCCGGCCACCTGTTTCAATACGAATCCACCGTCCCGCCCGGCGTATTCATCCACCAGCGCATCCAGGGCCTCCCGGATGGATGCCGTCGATTCCTCCTCGAGAAGGCTTTTGAGCTGCTGCAATGTCAACGGTGTTTCCGAGACGAACAGCAGGCTCTCGACGATGTGTTTTAATTCTTCCGGCATTCGGGATCCCACCCAAAAGCTATTGATAAAAAATTCTTATGATGCCCGTGGGAACATGCTGGGCGATACGGATCAGATTGAGCTTGGCCATCTCCAGAATCGCCAGAAAGGTGACAATGATGTCGGACCGCTGGCGGCTGTCTCCGAACAATTCGTCAAAGGCCATGGATTCCTGAAACTCCAGCAGTTCGTTCAGTTGGGTGATTCGTTCCCGCACCGAAATCCGATCACGGGTCAGATCGACCCGGTGACCCGGGGTGACCTTGTCCAGGATATTCTGGAATGCATCGATAAGTTCGAACAGACCGATGCGGATCACCTGATCGTCGTCGGTTTCACCGATGTCCTGCGGGTCGGATTTACGGGTAAAGGTGGTGTCCCCCAACAGGTTGCGTTCGGCCAATTGATCGGCGGCGGATTTGATACGCAGGTATTCCAGCAACGGACGGGTGATTTCCATCCGCGGGTCTTCGTCATCCGACGCATCGGGTTGGGCCGGCAGCAACATCCTGGATTTGATGTGCGTCAGGGTCGACGCCATGAGAATGAAATCACCGGCGACATCGATATTCAGCCGCTGCATCCACTCCAGGTAGTCGAGATACTGCGCGGTGATCCGGGCGATGGGAATGTCGTAAATATCCACCTCCGCCTTTTTGATCAGGTGCACCAGCAGGTCCATGGGGCCTTCGAAGATGTCCTCGACTTCGACCCGGTAGCGGTCGTCCGAGGTTTCAACCTGCTCGCTGTGGGCTGTATTATCCGTGGTCAGGGGCATGGGGTATTGGGATTTCGACAAGGATACATGAATCGGTTTTAAGTATAAAGTGTTAAAAAATGACAGTCCGATGATCTTGCACGTGGTCCCCCAGAGAGGGCAGGTTGGCGTTCAGATCAAGGCCGCAGGGAGATGGGAACCGGAGGCGTAGCAGCGCTACGTCGAGGATTTCAATCTCACGAGAACGCAGATATGGACGCCAGGATGCCCCCTCGTTATCAGTCCTTGATGCGTATGGCTGCCCTTACCTCCGCCATCGTGGCCTTGGCCACCTCCCGCGCCTTTTGGCTGCCGGCGTCGATGATCTCCTTGACCCGCTGCGGGTCGGCCTTCAACCTGGCCCGGCGTTCATGCATGGGGGCCATGGCTCCGATCAGATTCTTGGCCATGATTTTTTTACATTCCACACAGCCGATTTCAGCTTTGCGGCATTGGGGGGCGATGGCCTTCCAGGTATCGCTGTCCGAGTATATCTTGTGAAACTCGTACAGGTTGCATATGTCCGGATTGCCAGGGTCGGAACGACGCATGCGTTGGGGGTCGGTGACCATCTGGGACACCTTTTTCTTGATGTCATCCGGTGAGTCGGACAGATAGATGGCATTGTTATAGGATTTGCTCATCTTGCGGCGGTCAAGGCCCAGGATTTTGGATGTCTTGGTCAGGACGGCTTCCGGCTCCGGGAACACGTTTCCGTAGAAAAAGTTGAATCGGCGGGCGATTTCCCGGGTGATTTCCACATGGGGTACCTGGTCGATGCCGACGGGTACACCCTGGGCTTTGTACATGATGATGTCCGCCGCCTGGAGTACGGGATACCCCAGGAATCCGAATGTGGAAAGGTCCTTGTTGTCCAACTGAACGATCTGGTCCTTATAGGTTGGATTTCGTTCGAGCCAGGGAACGGGGGTGAGCATGGACAGAAACAGAAACAGCTCGGCATGTTCCGGCACCAGGGACTGGACGAACAGGGTACTCTTTTCGGGGTCCAGGCCCGCACTGAGCCAGTCGATCATCATTTCGTTCACAAAGTCGGTTATCTTGTCGGGCTTTTCGTAATCGCTGGTCAGGGCATGCCAGTCGGCGATGAAAAAGAAACAGTCGTATTGGTCCTGTATTTCCACCCAGTTGGCCAAGGCGCCGTGCAGGTTGCCCAAGTGAAGGGGGCCGGTCGGACGCATGCCACTTAAGATTCGTTTTTTGGAACTCATGAACACCTCTCCCCATGATTGGTTATTCGGCCGCATTGGTGACCGTGCATTGTTTTTGAAACCCTTTATTTTAATCGGAATTAGGGGGGCAATCAAGAAAAAAGCCGGATGTTGTCCCTGACAAATGCCAACTCATCCTCCCGGGTTTTGAGTCGGCCGTTGAGTTTGGCGTCCAGGGTTGCCTGCAGTGCCCGGCGGAAAACCGGCCCCGGTCTCAATCCCATGTTTATGAGGTCTTTTCCCGATAAGAAGGTGGTGACGTTCCGCAAGCGGGTATGGTAAAAAGATATCCGTTTTTTTGCGTTTCGTGATCGGGTGCAGATCATCATATACAGCACGATTTCCGTTCTGACCCCCTGGAGTGTTCGATGGATCTGGGCAGGCTTCATTTTTTGGTGCTGTTCCAGGCGATGCAGCAGGGGTTCCACGTCCAGGCGGTTCTCCGCGAACAACCGCGTCAATCGGGGTGGGATGGTCAGGTGGTCGCAGATTCGACGGGTCGTGTGTGTGTCGCAATGGCGGATCAGGGCCATGAAAAAGACGGCCCAGCGTTCATAATCCTCGTCGATAAAAAGCAGATCATGCCAGTCCGTGACTTTTTTGGCGCTTTCCAACAGGGCCGGTAAGTCGGGTTTGGTGGCCAGTTGCGGATGAATAACCCTCAGCAGATCGTAATCCAGAAGCCTCATGATCGCAGGTGCGGGATTTTCCTCCTTGAGGATCAGCTTCAACTCCGTATATACGCGCTTTCCCGCCAGACGCTTGAAAAAATCCATTTTGACGGCGTTGTCGATCAGGCTGGATGTCAATTTGCCGATGGTAAATCCGAAGCGCTGTTCGAATCGCAGGGCCCGGAACACCCGGGTGGGATCTTCGACGAAGCTGAGATTGTGGAGAACCCGCAGGACCTTGTCCTTGATGTCCCGCTGGCCCGAGAAAAAGTCTATCAATCGTCCGAAACGATCCGGGTTGAGTTGGATGGCCAGGGTGTTGATCGTGAAATCCCGGCGAAACATGTCCATTTTGACCGAACTCATTTCCACAATCGGCAAGGACGCGGGAAACTGATAATATTCCATGCGTGCCGAGGCGACGTCGATCTTGAATCCGTCCGGAAAGATGATTACGGCGGTTCCGAACTTCTCGTGGGTGTGGGTTCTGGCCCCGCATGCACGGGCGAAGGTCTTCGCGAAATCGATGCCGTTGCCTTCGATGACGATATCGATATCCTCGTTGCGGCGATACAGAAACAGGTCGCGTACGAATCCCCCGACCACATAAGCTCCACAGTCCATACGACTGGCGGTTTCGCCCAGTTGAACCAGGATGTCCATAATGCTGTTGGAAAGTCGTTCTCGCATGAAATTGACCACCACCCGCGACCGTTTGAGGCGGGACCTGCTCTCCAGGGCCGGTTGGCCGTTATTTCCGGAGCGGTTTCTCCTGACCAGGGTATTGAGCAGATCGGTTCGGGTGATGACACCGTGGACACGATTACCGCTCATGACCGGCAGAATGCGCTGTTTGTTGCCGATAATTTTGTCTTGAATGAGATCAATATCCGCATCGGGGTTAACATGGGAGACTTCGGTGCTCATGTACTCACTTATGGGGACACTGCCCAGATCGTGGTACAGGGCCTTTTCGATGACCTGGCGCGTAATGTATCCACTGACGCCGGCATGATCCGATTGGGCCTCCGAAACCAGCAGCGCGTTGATGTTGTAGCGCGTCAGCATGGCCTTGGCCTCCATGCAGGAGGTATTTTCAGCAGCCAGGATGGCCGGTGAGGACATCAGGTGCCGGGCCAGCCGTCGGGGATTAATTTTCTGATAGAGGGCTTTCAGCAGTATCTGCTCCACCTGGGCGATGGTGGTCCCCTTGAGCGTGGCCGCTGCCGCCGCCGCATGTCCGCCGCCGCCGATCTGGTCCACGATTTCGCCGACATCCACATCCTCCGATCGGCTGCGGGCGACGACGTATACCTTGTTTTCCATCTGGGCCAGTGCAAAGATGGCGTCAATGTTTTCCATCTTGATCATTTTTTGCACAAGAAAGGCAAAATCGGGAAAATAATTGTCCAGGGTAACCCGGGTCAGGACCACCTCGACCCCGTTGACGATCCGGTGCTGCGCCGCCTGGATCATATCGTTGAGCAGCCCGATTTGTTCCGGATTGAACTCGCGGGTGATCATTCCTGAGATGACATTCAGATTGGCGCCTTTGGACAGCAAATAGGCTGCCGCTTTGAAATCGTGTTGGGTGGTAGACGGGTAGGAGAAGGATCCGGTATCCTCATAGATGCCCAGGCACATGACGGTGGCTTCTTCCGGTGTGATCACTATCTGCCGGCGGCGCAGGATATCGGTCAGGATGGTGACGGTTGCCCCGGTTAACATGTAATGGTCTTCGTGGGCGGAAATATCATCCGTTTTGGGGGGATGATGGTCATAGACATGGACAGTCAGACCGGGATTGTCCAGAATCTCGGCCAGTTCGCCGATACGGCTTTTTCGGCGTGTGTCGACCAGGACCAATTGTCCGACGGCGGACAGGTCGATGCTTTTCAGGTCGGCCAGGTTGAACAGATATACCATGGACTGAATGAAGAAGTTTTTCAGGTTCCTTTCCTGGGAACCCGGGAAGACGACCAGGGCCTCGGGGTATAGTTTCTGGGCGGCAAGCATTGAGGCCATGGCGTCGAAATCAGCGTTGACATGGCTGGTAATGATGGTGAGCGACTGGCCTGTTGACGATTGGGTCTGCATGTTTTCCGCCGATCGAATCGGTTTTCCAATAAAATTGAGAGAAATAACCCCGGCGATCCGGGTACGGGCACAACCCCGATGGATCACCCTTCCGGGAAAGCCGGGGATAACCCTACGCCGTTGGTAACGATTTTGCAAGTCAAACAGACGGGAAAGGTGGCACCGCAGACCCGTCGAACAATTCACCAATCCCCCGATATTAATAAAGTTATTGTTGTTTCAAGCAGTCTGTGATAGCAAGACGACAATTGAAAACACCGGGCAGAACAATGAACACCGATAGCACATTTTTATACAAATCTTTAAACCTGGCTGTTTTTTGGGAGGTCGACCCGGTTTCCCGCAAAACCGGCAATCTCAATATCCTCAACACTTTTGACCGCCCGGATTCCGGGGATCGGAGGTGATCCGATGACGCCGGCGAGCCCGACGAAATTTTAGTTTTTTTTGAAGGTGCCGAAAAGATAAGACACGATCCGCTTTGAAACTAACCTGGCATGGATAACAGGGGGATGGTATGCCGATTTTTTTGTGGGAAGGCAAGAACAGAAACAACGTCGTTCAGAAAGGTGAGATGGAAGCCGCCAGTGAGGAAGCCGTTCGTTCCAATCTGAACCGGTTGCGGATAACACCGACGAAGATCAAGAAAAAGCCCAAGGATCTGTTCGAGAATGTGGCCTTTCTGCAGCCCAAGGTCACCCAGAAGGACGTTATTCTCTTCTGTCGGCAATTTTCGACCATGATCGATGCCGGCCTGCCCATCATTCAATGTATGGATATTCTGCACGCCCAGCAGGAGAACGTCACCTTCAGGAAGATGCTCAAAGACATCAAAGAGCAGGTGGAGAGCGGTTCAACCCTGGCGGATTCCCTTAAAAAGTATCCCAAACAATTCGACGACCTGTTCGTAAACATGGTATCCGCCGGTGAGGCCGGTGGTATTCTCGATACCATTTTGAGACGGCTGTCCGCCTACATGGAAAAGGCGGCCAAACTCAAGGGCCAGGTCAAAGGCGCAATGACCTATCCGATCGTGACCATCGTCATTGCCGTACTGGTCGTGGCCGTCATTCTGGTCTTCGTCATTCCCGTTTTCCAGGAGATGTTCGCCGACATGGGGGGCACGCTTCCGGCGCCGACCCTGGTTGTCATCGCCATGAGCGAATTCGTCAAATCCAAGATCCATTGGATCATTCTCGGCATCTTTCTTTTCGGGTTTGCTTTCAAAAAGTATTACGCCACTGAAAAGGGGCGCAAGCTGGTGGATGCCTTGGTCCTCAAACTGCCTGTGTTCGGCATTTTGATCCGTAAAGTGGCCGTGGCCAAGTTTACCCGCACCATGGGAACCATGCTCTCCAGCGGTGTGGCCATTTTGGAGGCCCTGGATATCGTGGCCAAAACCGCAGGTAACAAAAGTGTTGAACGGGCGATTTACACGGTCCGCAGCGGGATCGCCGAAGGGCGTACCATGGCCGATCCGCTGGCGGAAAGCGGTGTGTTTCCCGCCATGGTGTGCCAGATGATCTCCGTCGGCGAATCCACGGGCGCCCTGGACGCCATGTTGGGCAAGATCGCCGACTTTTATGAGGAAGAGGTCGACCAGGCCGTGGAAAACCTGACGGCCCTGATTGAACCGTTCATGCTCGTTTTTCTTGGTGTGGTTATCGGCGGCCTGGTTATTGCCATGTATCTGCCTGTCTTTAAGATGGCCGGCAACTTGTAGTCTGAGGTTTTACCCCTTTTGACTGATTACGCCGACATCTACCCCCATGATCGGGAGGCCTTCAGTCGTTATCTCAAAGGGCTGATTTCCGGGCGATTTCTTTTCGCCGTACTGCTGCTCGGGTCCACCATGGCCTATCAGTTCGGGAATCAACGCTTCGCGCTGGAACCGCCGATTGTCGTTCTATACAGCATGGCGGGCATGGTGCTCCTGCTGTCAGGGGCCTATGCCCTTGTGCTGCCGCTTATAGATCGGACACTGCGGTTTTTTATTTATTTCCAGATCGGCGTCGATACACTGTGCGTTTCGGTGGTCGTGTTCGTGACCGGTGGTTATGCCAGCGTTTTCTCTTTTCTCAATTTGATTGTGATTGTCTACTCCAGTATTTTTGTGTTCAGACGCGGAACCTACCTGGTGGCCACGCTGTGCTGTCTGCAGTATGCGCTGATGCTTTTTCTGGAATCCCAGGGATATATCGATCCGTACGGGTATGCCGGCAGCCTGATTCAATCCGGGCCCAGCGGACTTCAGGTTATTCAAAAATGTGCGATCATGACAGTGGCTTGTTTTTCCGTGGCTTTTTTGAGCGGATATCTGTCCGACCAGGAACGGCAGAGCAAAGCGGAACTGGCGTCCATGGAAGCGCATCTGGAAAGGGTTAAACGGCTGGCCCAGATCGGCGAGCTGGCTGCCGGACTGGCCCATGAGATCAGGAACCCGCTGGCTTCGCTGTCCGGCGCCATCCAGATTCTGAAAGGTGAGATGGAAAATGATCCGGATAATATGCGCCTGATGCATATCGTTCTCAGGGAGACGGAACGCCTGGGAAGCCTGGTCGACAACTTCCTCACCTTTGCCCGGCCATCCACCGGACATACCAAACATGTGGACCTGGAAAACGCGCTGACAGAGATCCTCACCCTTTTTGAAAAGGACGATTCCTTTGATGAACGCATCTCCCTGTCATTGACGATCATCGAAAACGCATACATCGAAATCGATCCGCTGCAGTTTCGTCAGGTGATATGGAATCTATTGCTGAATGGCGCCGAATCCATCGAAAACGATGGGCATCTGTCCATTTCGGTATCCGGCGGCAGGAACGGGCGGGTCGTGGTTGAGATAAGAGACGATGGCTGCGGCATGGACGAAAAGACCCTGCAGGCCATATTCAATCCATTTTTCACCACCAAATCCACCGGCACAGGCCTGGGGCTGTCGATTGTCTATCGTATTCTGGAAGCCTATGATTGTCGTATGGATGTCCAAAGCACACCCGGCCAGGGCAGCGCGTTTTCCCTTTTGTTCAAGGCCGCCTCCGCTTGATTGCCCGCCAATCCGTGGGAAAATTACAATCCCCTAATTTGGCATTTGCAGCTTGTTCTTTGTGATTTTTCGGGGCTCAGCGGCTGTGAACCAGCAGGGTCACCGGTCCGTCGTTGAGAATATGAACCTGCATATTGGCGCCGAAGCGACCGGTATGTGTTTTTACGCCGAGTTTTTGCACCTGGTCGACGAAGCGTTCATACAAGGGCGCTGCCAGTGATGGTTCGGCCGCGTGGACGAAAGACGGGCGCCGCCCTTTACGACAATCCCCCAGCAGGGTGAACTGGGATATTACCAGCATCCGGCCACCGGTGTCGATCAGGGAACGGTTCATCCTGCCGCCGGCATCTTCGAAAATGCGCAGATGTGAAACCTTGTTGGCCAGGTAATCGGCATCGGCCGGGCCATCACCATCGGCAACCCCCAGAAGGACCGTGACACCCGCATTGATGGCGGCAATCGTATTGCCGCCGATGCTGACGCTGCTGGATGTGACGCGCTGTACGACTGCAATCATGACAAGCCCCTAATTCCCGGACGTTTTCCGGAAAGTGTCGGCAAAAGGGTTGTTGAATGGCTGGGAACCGGCCGGTTTGCCGGGTTTGTTCGGTCTTTGGACAGAACGTATCGCCGGTTTTTCTTTCCGAGGGTGTTTCGTCTTGGCTTTGGGTTGTGGTTTTTGGTACGGATCACTGCGCATGGACAGGGCGATGCGCTTTCTGGGCAGGTCCACCTCCATCACGGTGACGGTGACCTTTTGCTGCACCCTGACTTCGTCTGCGGGATTTTTTACGAAACGGTCGCAAAGCTGGCTGATGTGTACCAGCCCGTCCTGATGGACACCGATATCCACAAAGGCGCCGAAATTGGTCACGTTGGTTACGATGCCGGGGAGCTTCATGCCGGGCTTGAGGTCCTGGATGGTGGCCACGGTATCGTCGAAGGAGAAATGCTCGAAGGGTTCCCGGGGATCGCGGCCCGGCTTGGCAAGCTCCTCGAGAATGTCCGTCAGCGTGGGCAGGCCGATCTCGTCGGACACATATCGCTCAAGATCGATTTTGTTTCTCAGGCCCGCGTCGGCCATCAGGTCCGACACGCTGCAGCCCAGGTCATCGGCCATGGTCCTGACCACGGCATAGCTTTCCGGGTGGACGGCGCTGGCATCCAAAGGATTGTCGCCGTCCTTGATTCGCAGGAAACCGGCACATTGTTCGAATGCCTTGGGACCCAGCCGCTTGACTTTTTTCAATGCCTTACGATCGGCAAAGGCACCATTCTCATCACGATAAGCGACGATATTTTTGGCCAGTTGCGGGCCCAGGCCGGAGACATATGTGAGCAATTGGACGCTGGCCCGGTTGACCTCCACACCGACACCGTTGACGCAACGGATCACCATATCGTCCAGGGAACCTTTGAGCGCGAACTGGTCCACATCGTGTTGATACTGCCCCACACCGATGGACTTGGGGTCGATCTTGACCAGTTCCGACAAGGGATCCAGGAGGCGCCGACCGATGGAAACGGCGCCGCGTACCGTCAGGTCGTGATCGGGGAATTCCTGGCGGGCGATCTCCGATGCCGAGTAGATCGAGGCGCCACTTTCGTTGACCATGATGACCGGGATCGACTTGCCGGCCAAAGCCTTTTTGGCAAAGGTCTCCGTTTCTCTGCCGGCGGTTCCGTTACCCACGGCCACGGCTTCGGTCCCGAATTTTTCACAAAGTTCGCTCACCGTTCGCCGGGCCGCATCGGCCTGGCGTTCAGATCCGTGGGGATAGATGGTGTCATTGTGCAAAAGCTTGCCCTGGCGGTCCAGGCAAACGAGCTTGCAGCCGGTGCGAAAGCCCGGATCGATGCCCATCACCCGTTTGGCCCCCAGGGGGGAGGCCAGCAGCAGTTGCCGCAGATTGTCGGCGAATACGCGAATCGCTTCGGCATCAGCCCGCTCTTTGAGGCCCACCCGGACTTCGGTCTCCATGGACCGGGAGAGCAACCGTTTGTAGGCATCATGGGCGGCCATGCGTACCTGTTCCGAATCTTCACCACTGCCCTTGACGAACTGATCCTCCATGATGGCCAGGGCCTGTTCGGGCTGGGGGGCGATCGTCAGGTTGAGAACGTCTTCCTTCTCACCTCGACGCATGGCCAGGATGCGATGGGACGGGGCCGTGGCCACGGCTTCTTCCCAATCGAAATAGTCCTTGAATTTGGCGCCTTCGATTTCTTTGCCTTCGATCACCCGGCTGCGGATGGTTGCGTGGGCCCAAAAGAGATCGCGTACGCGTGATCGAACCTTGCCGTCTTCATTGATGGTTTCGGCAATGATGTCCCGGGCGCCGGCCAGAGCCGCTTCGACCGTCTCAACGGATTTTTCGGGGTCCACATAATTTTCGGCCAATACCGGCGGGTCGGCATCTTCCTGGGACAAAATGGCCAGGGCCAACGGTTCCAGGCCCTTTTCCCGGGCGATTGTGGCTTTGGTGCGCCGTTTGGGGCGGTAGGGCAAGTAGATGTCCTCAAGTTCGGTCATGGTTTGAGCGGCCAGTACCTGCTTTTTGAGTTCATCCGTCAGATGACCGTGCTGCTTCAGGGACTCGAGGATGGCCTCACGGCGGTGATCACGTTCTGCCAACTGCTCAAGTCGATCACGAATGGTTGCCACGGCCACTTCATCCAGACTGCCGGTGGCTTCCTTGCGATACCGGGCGATGAACGGCACCGTGGCACCGTCTGCCAGCAGTTGCGCCACGGCCTGAATGCGGGTGGCTTCCAGTTCCAGTTCTGTGCCGATGATGGCTATGTGGGTCGGGTTGGGTTGGGTCATGGATTTATTGGTTTGTTGGGTTCAGGGTTTGGAGCTTTCATGGTTCACCGTTTGCCGACGCCGCGGGTATGCGGTGGCGGCAGTCACGGTTGGGGCAGACCTGCTGGGTGCCGTGACGTTTGGTGGTTTTTTCCACCATGTAGCCGCTGCCGCAGATCGGGCATTGAACCGCCACCGGTTTGTCCCAGCTGGCGAATTCACATTTGGGGTATCGGTTGCAGCCGTAAAAGATCTTGCCCCGTTTGGAAGATTTTTCCACCACCGTTCCGTCGCAGCCGGTCTCGGGACAGCCGACCCCCGTGGAACGGGCGTGTTTGCCGCTGTTCAGTGATTGGGTATGCTTGCATTCGGGATATCCGGTGCAGGCAATGAAAGCGCCGTAGCGCCCACGCTTGATCACCATGGGTTTGCCGCAAAGGTCGCACACCTTGTCTGTGGCTTCGCTCTGGACCGGTGCCACCGGTGAAATAACACCTTTTTCGTCGCGTTCGTAATCGCTGGAGTAGGTGCATTCGGGATAACCGGAACAGGCCAGAAAGTGACCTTTCCTGCCCATTTTGATGCGCAATTCGTTTTTTTTGCATGTGGGGCAGGTCAGGCCCGTGGGAAGCCCCACGCCCTTGACGCTGAGCATGCCTTCGCCGGCCTCGGTGAGTTTTTTACTGAAGGGATCGTAGAACTGGTTGAGTATGGTCAGGGCCTCGATTTCCGATTGCTCCACCCGGTCCAAATCGTTTTCCAACCGGGCGGTAAACTCCACGTCAAGGATGTCCGGGAAGGTGTCGATGAGCAAATCATTGACGATGAAGCCCAGCTCCGTGGGCCGGAAATAGCGTTTGACCAGTTCGACGTAACCTTTGTCGCGGATGGTTGACAAGATGGCTGCATAGGTGCTGGGACGGCCGATACCGTTTTCTTCCAGTTCCTTGACCAGGGACGCTTCGGAAAACCGCGGCGGGGGCTGGGTAAAGTGCTGTTTGGGATCGATTTTTATCACGTTCAGCGCCGTTTTTTCAGCCAGTTCGGGCAAGGGCTGGCTTTTCTTGCTGCTTTCCGCCTCGTCATCGGCGCTCTTGTACAATGCCAGGAAGCCGGGGAATTTCACCGAGCTGCCGCTGGCCGTCAAGGTGTAATCGCCGGCGGCGATGGAAAGGGTTTTTTGATCAATCAGGGCCTGGGCCATCTGAGATGCCACGAAACGCTGCCAGATCATGGTGTAAAGGGCCAATTGATCGGCGTTGAGGAATGGTTTTAACGACTCCGGCGTATGCTCGACCGAGGTCGGCCGGATGGCTTCGTGGGCGTCCTGGGCCTTGTTTTTGTTCTTGAAAACACGCGGTTTGGCAATGGCAAATTCTTTTCCGAACCGGTTGCGGATCAGGGCCAGCGCCTCTTGGGCAGCCTCATCGGCGATACGCGTGGAGTCGGTACGCATATAGGTGATCAGACCCACCGGCTCGCCAGGCCCCAGGTCAATGCCCTCGTAAAGCTGCTGGGCTACCATCATGGTTTTTTTGGCCGAGAAACGTAGTTTGCGGATGGCTTCCTGTTGCAGCTTGCTGGTGATGAACGGTGGCAGTGGATTTCTCTTGGTGGTACGCCTGACGATTTTGTCGAGGATGAAGCGGGCCGATTTCAGTTCGGCCAGGATACTGGTGGCCGCCTGTTCGTCGGGGATCTCGATTTTTCGGCCCTGTTTGCGTACCAGCTTGGCCGTAAATGCCGGCGGCACATCGCCTTTCAGGTCCACGCTGATGGACCAGTATTCCACCGGCGTGAAGGCCTGGATGGCGCGTTCCCGATCACAAATGATGCGTACGGCCACGGATTGAACCCGACCGGCGGACAGTCCACCTTTGACCTTGCGCCACAGCAGCGGAGATATCTGATAGCCGACCAGCCGGTCCAGGATCCGACGCGCCTGTTGGGCTTCGTATTTGTCCTTATCCAGTTTTTGACAGTGCTGCATGGCTTCCAAAATGGCCTTTTTTGTCAGCTCGTGAAAGAGCACGCGGTGAAAGGTCCGTCCCTTTTTTTTCAGCACGTCCGCCGTGTGCCAGGCAATGGCTTCGCCTTCGCGGTCCGGGTCCGGCGCCAGGTAGATGTCCGTGGCATCGCCGGCGGCTGACTTCAACTGGCTCAACACCTTCGATTTTCCGGGAATTGTCCGGTATTTCGGTTTGAAATCGTTGTCGATATCGATGCCCAGGTCTTTGCCGGGCAGATCCTTGATGTGGCCCACGGTGGCGGCCACGTTGTAATCTTTGCCGAGATATTTTTTTATGGTCCGTACTTTCGTGGGAGACTCTACGACCACCAGGGGTTTGCTCACGGGGTACCTCACTTGATCAGGTTCGTATTCATTCTTTGACGGCTCGTAAAAAGCCCGATATCTGCGTTAGGCTTCATCCCTCGTCACTGCGGAGTACTTTCATGTACGCCTCATTCCTCGGGCTTCTAAGGAACAAATTTTTTTTCGTGTTTTTTCACCACAGAGGACACAGAGATAATTTTTTTAGCTCTTCCTCTATGGTGAATCCGTTTCAAAGCAAATCGTTCTTTCGGATGTCTGGCCATGTGTGGCCTGGAAAAGTTTTTTACGAAGCCGTTTGAAAAACAGTTTTCTGCGTGTACATCATCTTTTGGTCCTCAATGTAACGTCGTTGATTGGGTGTCCAGCCTCGAAAGCGCATCCGGGGCAAGTGAAAAGCGTTTGCCCGGCGATTGGCACACCAGCCCCTTGAGTTCCAACTGCAAAAGCAGGCCGGCCAGGCGGCCTGTGCCCATTGAAAGCCGTCTGCCCAGGTCATCAATATGGACCGGATCGGCTTCAAGGATATCGATAATCATCGCTTCAGGGTCCGTCAACGAGACTGGTTGTGCAGGTCGTGGCGCCGCCGATTCGTGATTGTGGCCGCATACATGGGCATATTCTTCCAGCACGTCGCCGGCATGTACGACCAGTTTGGCCCCCTGTTTGATCAATGTGTGCGTGCCGACGCTTTTGAAGGAGTGCACGTTGCCGGGAACGGCGAACACATCCCGGTTCTGTTCGGCCGCCAGACGGGCGGTGATCAACGATCCGCTGCGGCCGGTGGCCTCGACCACCACGGTTCCCTGGCACAAGCCGCTGATGATCCGGTTACGGGCCGGAAAATGGTGTGCGTCCGGACCCGCGTCCAACGCGAATTCACTGATGACGGCGCCGCTGTCGGCAATGCGGCGGGCCAGGGATGCATTTTCCTGCGGATAGATTCGGTTCAGTCCGGATCCCAGGACGGCCACCGTTGTACCGTTGGCCGCCAATGCGCCCGTATGGGCGGCCGTATCCACCCCTCTGGCAAGGCCGCTGACGATGGTTACCCGCTGTGCAGCCAGTTGTCGGCTGAGTTCCCGCGTCGTTGCCACTCCGTATTCGGTCGCATTGCGCGATCCCACTATGGCAATACTAAGTATGCCGGTTGGCAATGTGCCGCGCACGTACAAAAAAGGTGGTGGATCGGGAATCTGGCGCAGCAGGGGAGGGTATCGACGGTCAGTCTGGGTGATGATGGCGCAGCCGGATTTTCTGATGGCCGCCAGTTCCCGGTCGACACCGCGGCCTTCCCTGTATTTGTGGATGGCGGCCGCCAACCGGGCACTGACACCGTTGACGGACAGCAGGGCAGTGGTATTCGCCGACAGCACTTTTTCAGGAGAACCGAAATGTTCAAGCAGCCGGCGGAACAGCAGATTCCCGACCCCGGGTACGCTTTTCAGGGCGAACCAGGGGCGCAGGGGCGACATCTAACGTCTCCGTGTCTGCCAGGCCAGCAGTATGGGGCTGGCCACGTAAATGGACGAATAGGTACCGATGAGTATACCGATCAGCAGGGCGAACGAGAAATCGTGGATGATGCCGCCGCCCAGAACAAACAGGGCGATCACCACCACCAGGGTCGTCAGGGAGGTGAGAATGGTGCGGCTCAAAGTCTCGTTGATGCTCCGATTCAGAATCACGTTCAACGGGTCTTTGTGGTATTTGCGCAAATTTTCACGGATACGGTCGAAAACAATGATCGTATCGTTCAATGAATACCCGATGATGGTCAACAGGGCTGCCACGATGGGCAGGGTGAATTCCTTGTCGAAGATGGAGAAGATGCCCACGGTGACGGTCACGTCGTGGATGATGGCCACAATGGCGCCCATGGCGTATTTGAATTCAAAAAACCAGAAAATGACCAGGGAGACAACCAAGGCGGCCAGCATGAGGTAGGGAATCGGGACGTCGAAACGGGACAGGACATAAACGGCCCCCATGATGGCCGCCGCGACGACACCGCTTTTGGCCCATTTCAATTCGAACCGTCCCGAAATATAGACGGTGATGAAAAGCAGGGCATAGAACATGGCCAAAAGTGCTTTCTCACGAAGATCCTGTCCCACCTGTGGTCCGACCATCTCCACCCGCCGGATTTCCACGGGCACGCCGGTGGCGTCGGCAAGCTGCTGCTGAAGCTTTTCAGACAGGCCTTCCATGGCGGAGGTGGTGGCCTCGGTGCGGATCAGGTATTCATGGTCCGTCGCCTGGCCGAACTGCTGGACCGACGAGGCTTCGAGGGTCAAGGCCTGGAGTCCGTCCTTGATCCGGTCGATTTCTACCGGTGTGTCGAACTTGACCTGAACCAGGGTCCCGCCGGCGAAATCGATTCCGTAGCGGGGTCCCCGGTTAATCACCAGGGTGACAATGCTGACGATGATCAGCACCAGCGAGAGCATGAAAGCGATTTTTCGTTTTCCTATGAAATCGATGTTGATACCCGGTTTGATAAACTGCATATATCCGTTCCTTGATGGTGTAGTTGCTTTAACTGGTGCGACGCAACGTCGGCGTCAACCGGTGTGAGCCGTATCAGATGCTGATGGTCCGCGCTTTGCGTTTGATCAGCAAGTAGTCGAAGATGGCACGGGTCAAAATCAGGGCCGTGAACAGACTGGCCACGACGCCGAGGCTCAGTGTGACGGCAAACCCCTTGACCGGGCCGGTACCGAATTGAAACAGGACCAGGGCTGCGATCAATGTGGTGACGTTGGCATCCAGGATGGTCAACGTCGCCCGGTCGTATCCGGCGTCCACGGCTGCACGGGGCGTCTTGCCCAGGCTCATTTCCTCGCGGATGCGTTCGAATATCAACACGTTGGCGTCCACAGCCATGCCGATGGTCAAGATGATGCCAGCGATGCCTGGCAGTGTCAGCGTCGCGCCGAATGCCGCCAGTCCGCCGGCGATGAGCAGAATGTTGAGTACCAGGGCCAGGTCGGCAATGATCCCCGATCCCTTATAGTAACCCGCCATGAACAGGATCACCAGGATGCCGCCCACGCACATGGAGAGAAGCCCCATGCGGATGGAGTCGGTTCCCAAAGAGGGTCCCACGGTGCGTTCTTCCAGGATCTGAACCGGCGCCGGCAGGGCACCGGCACGCAGCACAATGGCCAGGTCACGGGCCTCTTCGGTGCTGAAATTACCGGTGATGCGTGCCTCGCCGCCGGCGATTTTTTCCTGGATCACCGGTGCGGAATAGACATTGTCATCCAAGACGATGGCCAGGCGTTTCTTGACGTTTTCGGCGGTAATGCGTTCGAACAGGCGGGCCCCTTTTTTGTCGAAGGTGATCGACACATAGGGCTCGTTGTATTGGCTGTCTATCTGCACGCGGGCGTCGGTCAGGTAGGCGCCGGTCAAAGAGGTGCGTTTTTTGACCAGATAAGGCGTCTTGTGGACCCGCTGGGTGGCAAGATCTTCCTTGGTTTCGTAGAGAATTTCGCTGGATGCCGGCACATTGCCCTTCAATGCTGCGTTGATATCGTTGGTTTCGTCCAGCAGTTTGAACTCCAGCAATGCGGTTTTACCGATCAGGTCCTTGGCCCGCTGGGTATCCTTGATGCCCGGGAGCTGGATCAGAATCCGCCGTTCACCCTGAATGCGGATATCCGGTTCGCTGACACCGAATTGATCGATACGATTGCGGATGGTTTCGAGGGCCTGGTCGACGGCCAGTTTGCGGATGTGATCGGTCTCCTGATCAGGGAGATCGAGGGTGATGGCCAACATGCCGTTGCCGGCATCGCGATCCACTTCCCGAAGGTCCCGAAACTCATTGTCCAGCATGGTTTCAAAACCTTCGATCTGGTCTTCGGCCACTTTGACGAACAATTTGACGCCGTCCACCTGTTCAATGCCCATGGTGCGGATGCGGTCTTTTTTCAATTGTGTCCGCATCTCCTGGGCCACCCGCTCAATGGTGTTTTCCACGGCCTTGTCCGCATCCACTTCGAGCACCAGGTGCATGCCCCCCTGCAAGTCGAGGCCCAGGTTGATCTTCTTATGAGGCCATACGCCGGGTTTGAATGTCGGTATTACATAAATCGCGGCTGCCACGATGACCACCGCAATGACAACCAGTTTCCACGAAAGATTCTTCAACGCTCGGTTCCTTTCATGATTTTCACATCAAAGCCCCACCCGCCGCGGCAGGCCGGTTCAAAACGGACAGGCACGCCTGCGTTTGAAAACAGTCGCGGTGCCCGTGGCAATGGGGCCTTATAAACAAATCGGTAAAAAAAGGCTCAGGGTTTTCCGCTGTTTGATTTGTCCTTTTTTTCTTTTTTGGGGGCAGGCGGTGCACTGCCGGTCGTAACCAGTGCGGATACGCTGGCCCGATTGACCTTGACGCGAACTTTCTCGGCAATTTCAACGGTCAGGTCGTTTTCCGATACACCGGTGACCCGGCCATGGATGCCGCCGCTGGTGATGATCCGGTCGCCGGTCCTCAAATTGTCGATCATCTGCCGGTGTTCCTTGGTCTTTTTCTGCTGGGGCCGGATGAGCAGAAAATAGAAAATGACGAACATGAGAATCAGCGGAACGAACGATGCGAATCCAGCGGACCCTCCTCCTGCGGCTGATGCGCCTCCCTGGCCCATTGCGTAAGCGATATCCATCTGTATCAAAACCTCCTGTTAAATGAAAAGTGGCGCTGATATACTGCAAATCACCGTCTCCGTCAAATGGTTCTTGTGTCTGACGCATGTAACCGCATTGGTAAGATTGAAAGTCCGGAAAGCCAACCGGTCTGGCAACCCGATATGGCGATTTCGATCCCGAAAGAACGGCGATTGCCCTATACCGTGATCCGGATCAGGCAATTGGCCGGTCTATTCGGTCTGTGCCTGCTTTCTTTCATAGCGCATGTCCATCTTGCCGGGAATCAGGTCGTCCCGGGGGGCGATGGTGATGCGGATGCCCCGTTTTTCTTCCAGATCGCTCAGTTCCTTGCGTTTACGGTTGAGCAGATAGGCGGCCACGGCCGGCGGCAGATCAATACTGGCCTGACAGACGCCATCCTTGAGGGTCTCCAGTTTCAGTTTGCGCAACACCCGCAGGCCCAAAGATTCGGGGGAAGGGACCTGCCCTTTGCCGTTGCAGTGTGCGCAGACCATCATGCTGCCGAAATCGATGGACGGGCGCAGCCGCTGACGGGACAACTCCAGAAGACCGAATTTGGAAATCTTACCGATTTTCACCCGGGCGCGGTCCTGCTTCATGGCAGCACGCAGGGCCTTTTCCACCTGGTTGCGGTGCTTCTGGTCGCGCATGTCGATGAAATCCACGACAATCAATCCACCCAGATCGCGGATCCGAAGCTGCCTGGCGATTTCGGCGGCTGCCTCCAGGTTGGTCATCAAAGCGGTTTCTTCGATGTTCTTTTTGTGGGTTCCCTTGCCCGAGTTGACGTCGATGGCCACCAGCGCCTCGGTGCGTTCGAGTACCACCGAACCACCGGATTTCAAGGTCACCCGGTTTTCGAAAATAGTGGCAATCTGGTCTTCCAACTGAAAGCGGGTGAAAATCGGCTTGTCCGATTTATGCTGCTTGACGATGCCGGTCTGTTTGGGGGAAATAATCCGGATGAAACGTTTGACTTCGTTGAAGACGGACTCGTCGTCGATCAAAATTTCCTTGATGTCCGGGGTGAAATGATCGCGGATGGATCGCACCGCCAAATGGCGGTCCTTATACAGCGTTGCCGGGGCAGGGGATTTGACGGCCATGGCGGTGATGTTTTTCCACAATCGCAACAGGTACTGGACATCTTTGGCCAGTTTGGTTTTGGTGCATCCTTGTCCTGCGGTACGCACGATAATACCGAATCCTTCGGGAAGATTCAGCTTGGCGACGATTTCCTTGAGACGTTCGCGTTCCTTTTCGTCTTCGATTTTTCTCGATATGCCCCGGCTGTCGCTGCCCGGCATCAGGACGGCATAGCGGCCCGGCAGGGAAATATAGGTGGTCAGCATGGCCCCTTTCTTCATGATGGGGTCTTTGGTCACCTGGACCATCAGTTCCTGGCCGCGTTTGACCATGTTCTGGATGGTTTTGCCGCCAGTGGGCAGGTCCTGAAAATAATCGCTGTGGATTTCCTGCCGTTGCAGAAAACCGTGGCGTTCGGCGCCGAAATCAACGAAGACGGCCTGGAGGCTGGGTTCGATGCGTGTTATCACACCTTTATAAATACTGCTGTGCAGGATTTCCCGGGATGCGCTTTCAATGTGGAACTCCTCCAGACGGCTATCCTTGACGATGGCCAGCCGGACCTCTTCGGGATCCACAGCGTTGATGAGTATTTTATCTGTCATGCTTCGGGGTTGCTTTTCCTTATTCAAAATTCGAAGTTGGCCGTTCGATGTTCAATGGTCTGGCTTATAGCCCCCTTCGGAGGAGGCTTCATCAAACCGCCTGCCAAGCCGGTGGTCGGTGATTTAACCGGCAATACATCGCCGGTACCATGACAGCCATCGGTCTCTTCATGTTAAATTCGCTTAAATAATGATTTGTTAGGATCAAGTCAACATATTTTCAGTGCCCGGCGTCCGGAGACCGGTGACCGGTCGATGAGCGGCCTGCGGCCGCATATTTTGATTGATGACCGGTCACCGGTCATGCATCCTCAATCAGCGAAGGCTTGATCTTTGCGGGGCATTGTGGCATGAGGATTCACTTGCTTCAACCCGAATCAATAATGTTCGCAAGAAGATAGGAAGATCCATGGAAACCCGTTACAACCCACAAAGAATCGAACGCAAGTGGCAGCAGCGCTGGCAGGCGGACCGCCTGTTCAACGTCGTCGAGGCCCCCGACCAAAAAAAATATTTTCTGCTGGAAATGTTTCCCTACCCCTCCGGGAAAATCCATATGGGGCATGTGCGCAACTATACCATTGGAGACGTCGTGGCCCGTTACAAACGCATGCGCGGATTCAATGTGCTGCACCCCATGGGGTGGGACGCCTTTGGGATGCCCGCGGAGAACGCGGCCATCGCCAATGATACCCACCCGGCCAAATGGACCTACGAAAATATCGACACCATGCGGGCCCAGCTCAAACGGTTGGGCTTTTCCTACGACTGGGAGCGGGAACTGGCGACCTGCCGGCCCGAATATTACCGGTGGGAGCAATGGTTGTTCCTCAAGATGGTCGAAAAAGGCATGGCCTACCGCAAAGAATCTTTTGTGAACTGGTGCGAGCCCTGTCAGACCGTGCTGGCCAACGAACAGGTGGAAGCCGGCATGTGCTGGCGCTGCGGCAAACCGGTGCGCCAGAAAAAATTGTGGCAGTGGTTTTTCAGGATCACCGATTTTGCCGAAGATCTGCTGGTCCATTGTGACAAGCTGCCCGGCTGGCCGGACAAGGTGACCACCATGCAACGCAACTGGATCGGCAAAAGTGTGGGCGCCGAAATCCGGTTTCCGGTAGCGGACAGCCCCCATGTGATCAGCGTCTTCTCCACCCGTCAGGATACGGTTTTCGGGGCCACCTTCATGTGCCTGGCGCCCGAACATCCGATGGTTGCCGAGCTGTCGGCAGGTACGCCTCAGGAGCGGGCCGTCGCCGATTTCGTCGAACGGATTTCCCTGCAGGAGCGTTCCAGCAAGGCCATCGAGAACTACGAAAAAGAAGGCGTCTTCACCGGCGCCTACTGCATCAATCCCATGAACGGGCGCCGGATGCCTGTCTATACGGCCAATTTTGCCCTGATGGAATACGGCACCGGCGCGGTCATGTCTGTACCGGCGCATGATCAGCGGGATTTCGATTTTGCCCGCAAATACGATTTGCCCGTCATCGTGGTGGTCAGTCCCGAGGATGAGGACCTGGACGGCAATACCATGGAGGCCGCATATACAGGCGACGGCGTCATGGTCAATTCAGGGGCGTTCGACGGGCGGCACAACCGTGAGGCCATGGAAGCCATCTCCGTGCATATGGAGGCTGAAGGCATCGGCAAAAAAACCGTCAGCTTCCGCCTGCGGGACTGGGGAATTTCCCGCCAGCGCTACTGGGGAACCCCCATCCCCATGATCCACTGCGACAGCTGCGGCATCGTTCCGGTTCCCGAAGCGGATCTGCCCATTGTTTTGCCGGAGGATGCCGGCATGCTCGACGGTGGCCGGTCACCGCTGTCCACCCTGGCGCAATTCACCCGTACCCGCTGTCCGCAATGTGGCCGGGAGGATGCACGCCGGGAAACCGATACCATGGATACTTTCGTGGAGTCCTCATGGTATTTCGAACGCTATTGCAGCCCGCGCTGCGATACGGGCATGTTCGACAAGGCGGCGGTGGCTTACTGGATGCCCGTGGACCAGTACATCGGCGGCGTGGAGCACGCCATTTTGCACCTGCTGTACTCACGCTATTTCACCCGGGTGCTCGAATCGCTGGGGCTGGTAACCTTCAGGGAGCCCTTCACCCGGCTGCTCACCCAGGGGATGGTGTGCAAGGAGACCACCACCTGTGAGACACACGGCTTTTTGTTTCCCGAACAGGTGGTCGAGGGCCATGACGGCGACCGCACCTGCGTTCTTTGCGGAAACCCCGTCACCGTCGGCCGCGTGGAAAAAATGTCCAAATCCAAAAAGAACGTCGTCGACCCCAACGTGCTCCTGGATCAATACGGGGCCGATACCACGCGCCTGTTTTGCTTGTTTGCCGCGCCGCCGGAACGTGATCTGGAGTGGAGCGACCAGGGGGTCGAAGGCAGCCACCGCTTCCTGCAGCGGGTGTGGCGGCTGGCCCACCGATGGCTGCCGGCCATGGACGGGGTCAAGGCGGATCCGGGGTCCGATAAAACCCTGAGCGGGCCGGTCAAGGAGCTGCACCGCAAAACCCATGAGACCGTAAAACGGGTCACCCAGGATATCGAAGCCCGTTTTCACTTCAATACCGTCATCAGCGCGGTCATGGAACTGGTCAACACCTTGCAGGGCATCGAAGAAAAAGATGCGGACGCAACTGCCGCGGCAACGGTGCGTTTTGCCCTGGAGACGGCCGTGCTTTTGTTGTCCCCCATTGTTCCCCATTTTTGCGAGGAGTTGTGGGAGGCGCTGGGATATGATCGAAGCGTTCTTTTGAATTCTTGGCCGACCTATGATGACGCCGCCACGGCAAAGGACGAGCTGGAGGTGGTGGTCCAGGTCAACGGCAAGCTGCGCAGCCGGTTTTCAGCCGTTGCGGATGCCGACACCGAACAGCTCAAACAGGTGGCCCTGGCAGACGAACGGGTTGCAAAATTCATCGCCGGCAAACCGGTGAAAAAGGTGATCGTGGTCAGGAATAAGTTGGTTAATATTGTTGTATAAATGACGTAAGCGTTCACAGGCCAAGGCATCTGCACTGACTCCCTCCGGCTTTTGCAGGGCTGGGGTAAACGCTTACCGGTTGGGCATTTCCGGATGGGCACCAAGCAGGAAGGCGCAATGAACCGCCAGGCCGTATCGATTATTGTGGTTGCCTGTTGTGTGGTGACCCTTTCCGCCTGCGGCTACCGCTTCGCGGGAGGCCGTTGCCTGCCGCAAGGTGTAACGCGGGTGTTCATCGAAATCCTCGACAACCGCACCGCCGAAACCGGGGTGGAACGGTTGTTCACCAACAATCTGATCGGTGAATGCATCCGGATGAATGAAGGCCTGCTGGCCCCTTCAAGGGATGTGGCGGACGGCATTCTGACGGGGACCATCGTGCGCCTGAGCGTGGGAAGCCTGACGCGTTCCAGCGTGTCGGCCTCAGTGGAGCGGGAACTCAGCGGTCGAATCCGGTTGCAACTGATTTCTATGGACGGGCGTATTCTCTGGGCGTCGGGCGATATGATCGAACGTCAGACCTTTGCCGTGGTCTCGGATGACAAATCGGCAACGGATCGGAACAAGAGCCAGGCGATATCCGCCATATCGAGCAAATTGGCGGAAACCGCTTTCAGCCGGTTGACGGCCGATTTCTGAGGCCCGAATGCGGACAAGAATGTGGAAGGAACGCAAAAAACCGGCAATGCATGTTCATTGCCGGTTTGGTAAGCTCGATAGGCCGGAAACCATCAGGATTGCTGAGCGTTTACCTGTTTGGTCAGCCGGGAAATCTTGCGGGCTGCGTTTTTTTTGTGAAGGACGCCTTTTTTGGCCGCTGTGGCAATAACGGATTGGGCGATTTTGAGTTGATCAGCGGCGGTATCCGCATTATCCGCCACGGCCTGGCGCACATCTTTGACAACATTCTTCACCCGGGTCTGAACCGATTTGTTTCTCAACCGCCGACATTCATTCTGGCCGGCACGTTTCAACGCTGATTTATGGTTTGCCACCTTCACATACTCCTTTTCGGATAATTATAAGAAAAATAGAAAACTTCCCGATATCTCAAAAAAATGTCCAAGTCAATAAAAATATTCGCTCTGCGGGGGGCTGAAACCATATGAGTCCCCCGGTACACAGCCGCCCCGATGAAAACCACAGCGTAACCCGGGCTGCCGGTATCGTCGGTCTGGCGACCCTGCTCAGCCGCATCTTCGGTTATGTCCGCGATATGGTCCTGGCCTCGTTTTTCGGTGCCGGTATGGCTGCGGATGCATTCATCGCCGCATTCAGGCTGCCCAACCTGTTGCGACGACTCTTTGGCGAAGGGTCTCTCAGTCTGGCCTTTGTGCCCGTATTTACCCAGGCCATTGCCACCGGAGATCGGGATGATGCCATGCGTCTGGCCGTGAGTTCGTTGAAACTGCTGCTGGTCTGTTTGTCTATCGTCGCCATCATTGGCGTGGCGGCGGCACCACTGATCATCCAGGCCGTTGCCCCCGGGTTTGCCCAGCCGCCGGAAAAGATGGCGCTGACGGTGACCTTGACACGCATCATGTTTCCCTACGTGATATTTATCGGCCTGGTCGCCTTATGCATGGGGATCCTCAATGCCGTGGGCCATTTTGCCGCACCTGCAATTGCCCCGCTGCTGTTGAATCTTGCCATGATCGGTGTTCTTTTTACGGTCAGCCGATGGTCTGATTCTCAGACCGTACGTGTGTTGGGACTGGCGGCCGGTGTGATGCTGGGCGGTTTCTTGCAGCTGACGCTGCAACTGCCCTTTTTGATCCGGCAGGGCGTGCATTTTTGGAGACGGTCGGGGATCTGGCATCCGCGCATGCGCACCATCGGTCTGCTCATGCTGCCCACCATTTTCGGTGCGGCGGTTTACCAAATCAATATCCTGGTGGGTACTCTGCTGGCTTCTTTGCTGCCCGAAGGCAGTGTTTCCTATTTATATTATGCTGACAGGCTGGTACAATTCCCCCTGGGAATCTTTGGCCAGGCGGCGGCCACGGCTGTTTTACCCAGCCTTTCACGCCAGGCGGCGAGCAAAGATTTTTCGGGCATGGGAGACACCTTTTGTCATGCCATGAGCCTGGTCCTTTTTCTGACCATCCCGGCCATGGCCGGGTTGATCATTCTCAGAGAACCCATTGTGACCATGCTTTTCCAGCGCGGCGGCTTCGACGGCCTGACCACGCAATTGACCTCGGATGCGCTTTTATACTATGCTGTCGGCCTATGGGCATTCGCCGCCGTGAGGATTGTGGTTTCCACGTTCTATGCCCTGCAAGATACCCGCACGCCGGTGATCAGCGCAACGGCTGCCATCGCCGTCAATATCCTTTTGGGGATGGCCTTGATGGGGCCTTTGCTGCACAACGGGCTGGCCCTGGCGACTGCCCTTTCGTCCATGGTCAATCTGGTCTTGCTGGTGTATATGCTGAGAAAAAGACTGGGCGCGATCCGGTGGCACACGATCCTGGCCAGTTGTTTGAAAACCACGGCGGCATCCGCTGCAATGGCAGGTTGCGTCAGTTTGTTATGGCGTTTGGTGGATATTGATGCGCTTCCCGTGGGCGGCATCCAGTTGCCGGTGGCCATCGGAATGCTTATCGGCGTCGGTATCATTGCCTTTTGCGGCGTCGCCGTTATCTTGAAAATCCCGGAATGGGAAATGGTCATGGGAATCGTCAGGCGGAGGCTGCGCAGATCATGAGCGTGGGACAAAAATGGCTGATGGGCAGTGCGGCAATTGGGTTGTTAAGCCTGTTCCTGCTCAGCATCTTCGGTGACCATGGACTGATGGAAGTGTATCGGCTGCGGGATCGGCAACAATCACTGGCAGCCGGGAACCAGGCCCTGGCCAGGGAAAATTTGCGCCTGTATCGGAACATCGAACGACTCAACCGGGACCCCGCGTTTATCGAAAGCGTGGCCCGCAACGAGTTGGGAATGGTAGGGGCCGGCGACATCATTTTACTGCCGTCGGTCGAACGCTGACAGGGGATACAAGATGGAAGTTGATGGAGACAAAACTTTTTATACGGAGACCATGGCACGGGTGTATGCCGACCAGGGCCGTTATGAACAGGCGGCCACGATATACCGTTACCTGCTGGATCAGACACCTGATCGGGCTGATCTGCAGCAAGCCCTGGAAAATGTCTGCCGGTATCTTCCGGATACGCCGCCGCAATGGTATGCGGTGTCACTCACGATTCAGCGGTGGGTCCGGATGATAATGCGGCAAAAATCCCTGCGTGATCATCGACGGACCGCAATTAAATTCGACGAATCGGTAAAAAATACCATTATGGAATAAACCCCATGCAACCCAACCCGCTGAGAGGCAAAGAAATCGTTCTGGGCGTCTGCGGCGGCATCGCCGCCTTTAAAAGCGTGCAATTGCTCAGGCTTCTAATTAAGCAGGGTGCAAGGGTGCGGGTCATCATGACTCGCAGCGCCACCCGATTTGTCGGGCCGATGACCTTCGAGGTGCTTTCCCAAAATCCGGTTTGCATAGATCTTTTCGAGGAAAAAAGCGCCGCCGCCATCCGGCACATCGCCTGGGCCGAGGCGGCCCGGGCGGTGGTGATCGCTCCGGCCACGGCCAATATGGTCGCCAAAATGGCCAACGGCATTGCCGACGACGCCCTGAGCACATTCATGCTGGCCGTTACCAGCCCGGTAATGGTTTGTCCGTCGATGAACGCCAATATGTTCGAACATCCCGCCACCCAGCGCAACCTGCGCCGTCTGGCGGCGGACGGCTGCCATATCCTGGCACCGGGGAAGGGGGAATTGGCCTGCGGAACCACCGGGCCGGGCCGTCTGCCCGAGCCGAATGTGATTGTCGATCGTTTGTCGGCTTGTCTGACACCGGACGATCTGGCAGGCAGACACATCCTCGTGACAGCCGGTCCCACCCGGGAGCCCATCGATCCGGTGCGGTTCATCAGCAACCCTTCTTCGGGCAAGATGGGCTACGCCGTGGCCCGGGCTGCGGAGAACCGCGGTGCGCGGGTAACGCTGATCAGCGGGCCGGTGGATCAACCCATGCCGTTGAATGTGGAACCGGTCCATGTGGAAACCGTGGAGGAGATGGCCACGGCGGTGTTTGCCCGCCAGGAACAGGCCGATGTGGTGATCAAGGTCGCTGCGGTTTCCGATTATCGACCGGCCGTTACCCGCGATCACAAAATCAAAAAAGACGATGATCGCCTGCAACTGGACCTGGAGCGCACCACGGACATTTTGAAAACCCTGGGCGAACGCAAACGTGACGGACAGATCCTGGTCGGATTTGCCGCCGAAACCCGGGACATGGGGACCTATGCCCGGGGCAAACTGGCGGCCAAAAATCTGGATCTGATTGCCGCCAACCTTATCGGCCCGACGGATTCGGGGTTCGGATCGGACACCAACCGCATGAGCCTGTACCATGCCGATGGGCGTAAAACAGACCTGGATGTCATGGACAAGCATGCCGTGGCCCATTGTATCCTGGATCAGGTGGTCGATCTGATGAATGGACGATCCGGCCGATGACCATGGATCAAGCCCGCCGGGACATGTTGACGGCCGTCCGTGACAGCCTGCGCCATCTTCAGGTAAACGGTTGTACCGGGTTCGATTGTTCGCCCGAGGGATTGAAGATGCTGGAACGCTGGGGCCGGGCCGATGGACCCGAGACCCTTGAAAGCGTCCGCGGCGACCTGGGGGACTGCACCCGCTGTGTCCTGTGCCGTTCCAGAAACCGGATCGTGTTTGGCGAAGGATCTGCTGCGGCCGATCTGGTTTTCGTGGGTGAGGGCCCGGGAGGGGACGAGGATCGAAGCGGGCGTCCGTTCGTGGGTGCCGCCGGACAGCTCCTGACCAAAATCATCGCTGCCATGAACCTGTCCCGCGAAATGGTATACATCGCCAATATCGTCAAGTGCCGACCGCCCGGCAACCGGAATCCTTCACCGGAGGAGATCCGATGCTGCCTGCCTTTCCTCAAACGCCAGTTGGCGGCCATCCAGCCAAAGGTGATATGCGCCCTGGGCAATGTCGCCGCCCGGACCCTGCTGGAAACCGATGCGCCCATTTCACGGATCCGCGGCCGATTTCACGATGTCATGGGGGTGGCCGTGATGCCGACCTACCATCCGGCGTTTTTGTTGCGCAACCCGGAAAGTAAACGGGATGTGTGGAACGATATCCAGCAAATCATGAAACGCCTGGCCTGAGAACTTCAATCCGCCGTCCGATGAGCGGCATCACGGTTGACACAACCGGCGGGAAGGGGCTAAAAGTTTTGCTCCGTTCTAATAACGCGTTAATGGAAAAGACCATGATCGATCCTGCGACCCTGGCTTTTGATATAGACGGCGTTATCGCCGACACCATGCACCTGTTTCTGGACATCCTCTCCGATCATTATGGCGTGGATTCCGTCCGTTACACGGACATTACCTGCTACCAGCTCGACGAATGTCTGAACCTGGAAGAAGATGTGCTGATGGGGGCCATTGGCCGGATTCTGGAGGGCAACTACCGCGCCCGCCTCGCCCCCATGGCCGATGCCGGGATGGTACTCAAACGCATCGCCGTGGCCACCGGCCGGCTGCTGATGGTGACGGCGCGTTCCGAGTGCGGACCCATCGACGAATGGATGCGGCAACTCCTGGGCAGCCAGCACCATCGTTCACGCATCGTGGCCACCGGCGCATACGATGCCAAAACGGAAGTGCTGCTTCAACACGGCATCCGCTGGTTCGTTGAGGATCGTTTGGAGACATGCCACCTGATGAAAGCGGCCGGCATCGAACCGGTCGTTTTCCGGCAGCCGTGGAACCGGCAGCCCCACGATTATTTGGAAGTGGGCACCTGGCGGGAACTCGAACAGCGGATCGATTTTTCATGACAAGGCCGGGACTGACACAACAGATCGACCTTTTTTTGCAGGCATTGGATTCCGAAAAGGGGTATTCGGAAAATACGATTCGGGCCTATGGCCACGATCTTGCAGAGTTTGCCGTTTATGCCGCCGGTGATACGGACAAAAGGAAACTGCCCGCAGCGTCCGTGGACAGCCTCACCATTCGCGGTTTCGTGGCCGCGCTTTACCGCAAGAACGAGAAAAACACGATTGCCCGTAAATTGTCGGCGTTGCGTTCCTTTTTCAGGCACCTGGTGAAACACGGGGTGGTGGACGATGATCCCACGGCAGCCATCCTGACACCCAAGCACAATCGGCGGATACCATCCTATCTTTCCGTGGACGATATGTTTCGATTGCTGGATCAGGTCACCGGTTCCGGGCTGCTGGATCTGCGCAACCGGGCCATGTTCGAGACCTTATACGGGTCGGGGATACGGGTTTCCGAACTGACGGGGCTCGATGTGGGCGACGTGGATCCGGCCAGCGCTTGCCTGCGGGTTATGGGCAAGGGCGGACGCGAACGCATCGTACCGGCGGGCTACCGGGCAATACGCCGGATCCGGTCCTACCGCGACTGCCTCTTCGAGCACACCGGCATCGGTATGCAATCGGAGGGGGCCTTGTTTCTGAACAAAAACCGGGGGCGCCTGAGTGCACGCTCGGTGGGACGTATTTTGGAAACACTGGTACGCAAGTGCAGCCTGGCCGTGCCCATATCGCCCCACGGTATCCGCCACAGTTTCGCCACCCATATGCTCGATGCGGGCGCCGATCTGCGGACCGTGCAGGAGCTGTTGGGACACCGGAGTCTGTCCACAACCCAAAAATATACGCATGTGAGCATTGATCGGTTGATGGCGGCCTATGACAAGGCGCATCCCCGGAGATAAACCCCATGGTTGCATACCCGTTTTTGCAACGTTGGGGTAAACAATTCAAATGGCAAGTACCCAAGATGAACGGAAATCAGACGCATGATACACCCCCCCGCAGATAACAGCCTGCGTTTTCACGGCACCACCATTTTGGCGATCCGCGGAGCGGAAGATGCCATCATGGCCGGCGATGGCCAGGTGACCTTGAACAACACCGTGGTCAAACACACGGCCCGCAAGGTGAGGCGTATTTACAACGATACGATCCTGGTCGGATTTGCCGGGGCCACCGCCGACGCCCTGACGCTGACCGAAAAACTGGAAAACAAGCTTGAACGATACAACGGAAACCTGACACGCGCAGCCGTGGAACTGGCCCGCGACTGGCGTGCCGATAAATACCTGCGGCGTTTAGAGGCTCTGATGATCGCCCTGGATGATCAGACCATGTTGCTCATATCCGGAAACGGGGATGTCATCGAACCGGATGAAGGTATCGTGGCCATCGGTTCGGGCGGTGTGGCGGCCCAGGCTGCGGCGACGGCCCTTGCCCGCCAGACCGATCTCCCGCCGCGTCAGATCGCCGAGGCCGCCATGGATATCGCCGCTTCCCTGTGTGTTTTTACCAATAACCGGATAACCATTGAAATTCTTTGATCATGAACCATTTAAAACCGCGTGACATTGTCGTCGAACTGGATAAATACATCATCGGTCAGGACCGGGCCAAACGGTCGGTGGCCATCGCCCTGCGCAACCGCTGGCGCCGGCGCCAGGTGCCCGAGGGCCTCAAAGATGAAATCGCCCCCAAGAACATCATTCTGATCGGACCCACCGGCGTGGGCAAAACCGAAATCGCCCGGCGCCTTTCCAACCTCAGTGAGTCGCCCTTCATCAAAGTCGAGGCATCCAAATTCACCGAAGTGGGATATGTGGGCCGTGATGTGGAGTCCATGGTCAGGGACCTGGTGGAATTGACGGTCAACGCCCTGCGGGTGCGGCAGCAAGAGGCGGTCCAGGAAAAGGCCCGGCGCATTGCTGAGGAGCGTATGCTGGATCTGCTGCTGCCCAAGGCGTCCCCGGCTTCGGGAGATAACCCTGCCGACGGCGGGATGGAAATCGTGAGCACGAATACGGACAGCATGTCGCCCACAAGGGAAAAACTGCGCAAAATGCTCCAGGCCGGTAAGCTGGACAATCGATATGTGGATCTGGACGTGGCCGACCGCAACATGCCCATGGTTGAAATTTTCTCCAATGTAGGCATGGAAGAAATGGGAATCAATTTCAAGGATATGCTCGGCCCGTTGATGCCCAAAAATACCCGTCGGCGTAAAATCAAGGTGCCCGAGGCCATGCAGACCATGGCAGTCGAAGAGGCCCAGAACCTGGTGGATATGGACCAGGTGATCCGTGATGCGGTCGCCAGGGTGGAGCAGGCCGGCATTATCTTTCTGGATGAAATCGACAAGATCGCCGGAAACGGCAAGGGCCACGGCCCGGATGTCTCCCGGGAAGGGGTCCAGCGGGATCTTTTACCCATCGTCGAAGGGTCGACGGTCAATACCAAATATGGTCCGGTGAAAACCGACCATATTCTGTTCATCGCTTCCGGGGCCTTCCACACGGTCAAGCCATCGGACCTGATTCCGGAACTCCAGGGCCGCTTTCCCATTCGGGTATCGTTGGATGCATTGAACCGCGACGATTTTTACCGCATCCTCACCGAACCCAAGAATGCATTGCTGAGGCAATACGTGGCGCTGCTCAAAACCGAAGGCCTCGACCTGGTTTTTACCGACAACGCGGTGGCCCGGATCGCCGAAACGGCTGAAGGGGTCAACTCGCGCACTGAGAACATCGGTGCCCGGCGGCTGCATACGCTCATGGAACGGCTGCTGGAAGATATCCTGTTCGAGGCACCCGATTTACAGCCGGAACGCCTGACCGTGAATGCCGAATATGTCGACGAGAAATTGAAGGGGATCACCCAAAACGAGGATTTGAGCCGGTATATTCTGTAGGGAAGGGGGCCGAGACGCCAAACGCTGAAACGGACATTACGCGAACCCTCGAACCCCAGACCGTTGAACCCACAAACCAAGGACTTTCAATGACCACACAAACACCCCCCAAGGCCACCGTAGCCGATATACTCATCCAGGCCCTGCCTTATATCAAAAAGCTGTCCGGCATGACGGTGGTCGTGAAGTACGGTGGCCATGCCATGGTGGACGAACGACTGAAGATTGATTTCGCCCGTGATATCACGCTGCTTAAGCATCTGGGGCTCAATCCGGTGGTGGTTCACGGCGGGGGGCCCCAGATCAACGAGGTTCTGGACCGCATGGGAATTCAGCCGCAATTCGTGCGCGGTATGCGTCTCACCGACGAACCGACCATGGAGGTGGTGGAGATGGTGCTGGGGGGCAAGGTCAACAAGGCCATCGTGGCCCAGATCAACCGGCAGGGGGGGGCTGCCGTGGGCCTTTCTGGAAAGGACGGCAGGCTGATCGAGGCCAGGAAGATGCGCATCGTCCATCGCGCCGATGCGGACAGCCCGCCGGAGATCATCGATCCGGGAATGGTGGGTGAGGTAACCCGCGTCAATGCCCGCATTGTCAAGACCCTTTCCCAGGCGGGTTTCATACCGGTCATTGCGCCTATCGGTACCGGCAGTCAGGGGGAAACCTATAACATCAATGCCGATTTGGTGGCCGGCCACATTGCCATGGCCCTGTCCGCCGAGCGTCTGATATTGTTGACCGATGTGGACGGGGTGATGGATGCCGCCGGTAAGCTGATCACGTCCATTGATGCCGATACCATCGACCGCATGATCACCGATGGTGAAATTACCGGAGGCATGATTCCCAAGATCGAAAATGCGCTGAAAGCCATCCGCAGCGGGGTCGGCAAGGTGCCGATCCTCAACGGCACCCGCCATCATGCCATTTTGCTGGAGCTGTTTACTGAAGAGCGGGTGGGTACGGAGGTGACTGGATCTTAGTTGATGGCTCATCGTTGATGGCTGAAAGCTGAAAGCAGATGACGCCGAACCCCTGAACCAACGAACAAAAAGCGAAAACGAATCATGGCGGAAAAACTCTGGGACGGCCGTTTTGCCGAGAAGACCGATAAAAGTGTTGAGGCATTTACCGCCTCGCATGCCTATGACCGGCGTCTATACCCCTATGACATCGCCGGCAGCATTGCCCATAGCAAAATGCTGGCCAAGGTCGGCGTGATTACCCAGGAGGAGGCGGTCCAACTGGTGGAGGGACTCGGTGTGGTCAGGCGGGAACTGGATCATGGTGAATTCGTTTTCGACGACAGTCTGGAAGATATTCATATGCACATCGAAGCCCGGCTACTGAAGGTGGCCGGGAAGGTCGCCCAGAAACTGCACACCGCCCGCAGCCGCAACGACCAGGTGGCACTGGATCTGCGCATGTACCTGCGTGATGCGGTCCGCCGCACCATTGGGCTGCTCTCCGGCCTGCGAAAGGTGCTCGTGGAACTGGCTGCGGACCATATGGATGTGGTGATGCCCGGGTATACCCACACGCAGCGGGCCCAGCCGGTGTCTCTGGCCCATCACCTGCTGGCTTATTACGAAATGTTTACGCGGGATCGGGCACGCCTGGCCGACTGCCTGAAACGCATCGACGTGATGCCCCTGGGCACGGCGGCTCTGGCCGGCACCACCTATCCCATCGACCGCGCCTACGTCGCCGAGTTGCTGGGGTTTGCAGCGGTCAGCGACAACAGCATGGATGCGGTTTCGGATCGAGATTTCGCGCTGGAATACCTCTCGGCGGCCGGTATCTGCATGGTGCACCTGAGCCGCTTGTCCGAGGAGCTGGTCCTGTGGTCTACCGCCGAGTTCGGTTTCATCACCTTGTCCGATGCGTTTTCCACGGGCTCCAGCATCATGCCCCAGAAAAAGAACCCGGATGTTCCCGAACTCGTTCGTGGCAAAACCGGGCGGGTCATCGGCGCCTTGATGACCTTGCTGACCCAGATGAAAAGTTTGCCGCTGTCTTATAACCGGGACATGCAGGAGGACAAGGAACCCCTGTTTGATGCCGTGGATACCTTGACGGCCTGCCTGCATATCAACATTCAGATGCTTCCGCACATTACCATCAACCGGGATAACATGCGCCGGGCGGCATCCACCGGTTTTCTCAACGCCACGGACATGGCCGATTATCTGGTGGGGCGGGGCATGCCCTTTCGAAAGGCCCATGCCTGTGTGGGGGCGGCCGTGGCCCACGCCCTGGATCAGGGCAAGGAACTGAACGAACTCTCCTTAGACGAGCTAAAATCCTTCTCGTCGCTGATACAAGAAGACATTTTTACCCATTTGACTCTGGAGCACATGGTCGACCGCCGACAGAGCCATGGCGGTACATCGACAACCAATGTTGCCGTGGCCATCGAAGCGGCACGCAAAACCCTGGCTTTGGATGAATGACAGCCATCTATTGGCCAGAAAGGGCAAATCCCGAACACATCACAATTTGCCAACTTCCAGACGGGCGGCGATTGAACTTGTTTGAGGAATTCGATATTGTGATTTGAAATAAGCCGTTAGCTTTTAGCTAAGAGCTAATGGCTCAACATCGTTGTCTTTGGCTAAATTTCAGTTTCAATCATGCACACTTCATTATTGCAAAGATACATCATAACAGGATTCCTGCTGGCGGTGCTCTCAATGGCCGGTTGCGGTATCAAAGGACCGCCGGTACCTCCGGACCGAAGACTTCGGCTGCCGGCTGTGGCGCTCGACTACCGGGTGGCAGGTACGCAGGTCATTCTGACCTGGCGCCTGCCGGAAAAACGCGACACCCCACTGGCCAAAGAGATGATCTACGATATTTACCGCTCTCGCACGCATGTCAGTGAACCGGTCTGCGCCACCTGTCCCCTAGTCTTCGAGAAGGTCGCCGGCGTACCCCATCGGGATACCGGCGACGGACCCATGATGACGTCCCAGGCCCTGGACCCCGGATATCGATACGCCTTCAAGGTCAGGACGACGGCGCGTGGTGTGAAGGGCGTCGATTCCAATACGGTTCGTTTCATTTTTTCTCCAGGCAAACAGACATTGACAACGGAGGCCCCATGAGCCCCATCCCTTTTTATAAAATGAGCGGAAGCGGAAACGATTTCATCATCATCGACAACCGCCGGAAACAGGTGCCCGAAGATCGGCTGGCCCAGTTGGTGGTCGGGGCCTGCCGGCGTAAATTGTCGGTGGGGGCCGACGGCCTGATGCTCATCGAAGATGCAAAACAGGCGGACTTTAAATGGCGTTTCTTCAACGCCGACGGCAGTTTGCCGGACATGTGCGGAAACGGTGCACGCTGTGCGGCCCGATTCGCATTTCTCAACGGTATCGCCGGCCGGCACATGACATTCGAAACCCTGGCCGGCCTCATTCATGCCCAGGTTGGTGACGATGGTGTGCGAATCCGCATGACAGACCCCGGCGATGTGGCTGTCCGGCAGTCATTGAAACTGGATGACACGGCGGTCATGGTGGGCAGTGTAAACACCGGGGTGCCCCATGTGGTCATGATGGTCAATGACATCGAAGCCGTCGATGTGGTGACCACCGGGCGGAAGATCCGCCATCATGCAGACTATTCACCCCAGGGTACCAACGCCAATTTCGTGGACGTTGCCGATGACGGGCAAATCTTCATTCGCACATACGAACGCGGTGTTGAGGACGAAACCCTGGCTTGCGGTACGGGCAACGTGGCTGCCGCACTGGTATTGGCCTGTCAACGGAACATGAAGCCGCCGGTGACCCTGACCACCCGCAGCGGGAGCCGGTTGACGGTCCATTTCGACCGGCAGGAAGACCGCTTCACCAACGTGTTTCTCCAGGGAGACGCCCGGGTGATCTACCAGGGCCAATTGTGGGAGGAAGCATGGCAGAGCTGACAATGCCATCGACGGCCTGGCTCTCTGTGGGGGCCAACCTGGGGGACAAGGTGAATAACTGCCTGAAAGGGATTGCCGTCGTGAATGCATCGGATGGATGCAAAGTGCTCGATGTTTCGCGATTCTACCGGACCTCCCCGGTGGACTATCTGGACCAGGACTGGTTCGTCAATGCCGCTGTGAGGATCGCCACCCGATTGGCGCCCCTGGAACTGCTCGATTTGCTGCTTTCCATTCAGCGGAAAACTGGCCGAAAAAAAGGCGGTATTCGCTTCGGCCCCCGCCTGCTGGATCTGGATATCCTGCTTTTCGACAACCGCACCATGCGATCACCGCAACTGGAAATTCCCCATCCCCGTATGCACAAAAGGGCCTTTGTCCTGGTGCCCATTTGTGATATAGACCCCACGGTCACGCACCCCGTGTATGGTGACACTGTTGCCCATCTGCTGGAAGGTCTGGAGGATGACACCCAGCATGTCATGCCAATGGAAACCCAACCCACCTTGACAAGAGGCCGGATGCCATGAAATTGTTGATGTTTACCGCCATTGTTTACCTGGCTTACCGCGCCGTGAAATCGTGGGTGCTTCGCAATATCAAAGGTGTCGGCCAGTCCCGATCAACAGGTGCTGCAATCGACGACGTGATGATCAAGGACCCCGTGTGCGGGATCTACTTTCCCAAGCGCGAAGGGGTACAGGTTCAGCGCGGCGGCAAACAGTATTTTTTTTGTTCGAACCAATGCCGGGACCGTTTCATGGACGAAAAGGGCGTGTAGCAGATCGTCCGTAGCGAATAGCTGACGGATGACAGGAAAAAGATCATAAATTCAGGAGTCATTGAAGAATCAGGAAGGAATACCGGACAATGAAATTTTTTATCGATACCGCCAATGTGGCTGAAATCAAAGAGGCCCACGCCATGGGTATGGTGGACGGCGTCACCACCAACCCGTCACTGATCGCCAGGGAAGGCCGTGTACTCGAAGAGGTGATCAAGGAGATTTGCCAAATCGTCGACGGTCCCGTCAGCGCCGAGGTGATCAGCCTGGAAGCGGATGGAATGGTCAGCGAGGCTCGCGAACTGGCCAAGATCCACAAAAACGTGGTCATCAAGGTGCCCATGACCGTGGAAGGTCTCAAAGCAACTCGTCAGCTTTCCCAGGAAAATATCAAGACCAACGTCACCCTGGTGTTTTCACCCCTGCAGGCCCTCATGGCGGCCAAGGCCGGTGCCACCTATGTGAGCCCCTTTGTCGGCCGGCTGGACGATCTTTCCCAGGACGGCATGCAATTGATTGAACAGATTGCCGAGATCTTTGCCAACTATGCCTACGACACGGAAATCATCGTGGCCAGTATTCGCAATCCGTTGCATGTACTCGATTCGGCCCTGGCCGGTGCGGATATCGCCACGATTCCTTTCAATGTGCTCAGCAAACTGGCGGCCCATCCATTGACCGACAAAGGCATCCAATCTTTTCTGGCGGATTGGGAAAAGAACAAGGCATAATGGAAAAAAGAAAGCTCAAATCATTATTGACCCACCCCAACACCTTGACGCTGTTCAGAATCGGGGCGGTACCCGTGATCGTGCTTTTGTTGATGGTACCCAATCGTTTCACGGCGCTGCTGGCCGGTTTGATATTCAGCGCCGCGGCCATCACCGACTATTTCGATGGGTACCTGGCCAGGCGTTACGGACTGGTTTCCAACCTCGGCAAGGTGATGGATCCGATGGCGGACAAATTGCTGGTCTCATGTTCGCTGATTATGCTGACCGCGCTGGGATGGATGCCGGCCTGGATCGCCTGCGCCATCATCGGGCGTGAACTGGCCGTAACCGGGTTGCGCAACATCATCGCCCAGAACGAAATGGACGTGTCCGCCTCCAGCTTGGGTAAATATAAAACCGGATTTCAGATCGCCGCCATCATTCCCTTGATGTTTCACTATCCGGCCCTGGGATTCGATTTCCAGGCTGTTGGGATGTTTTTTCTCTGGGGGGCGCTGGTGTTTACCTTATGGTCAGGTGCGGACTATTTTCTCAGATTCAGAAAATTACTCATGGGATGAATTTTTCTGTTGACATTGTGTCCGAATCTTTATAGTAGTGGCCCTTCAACTGAGCGGGAATAACTCAGTGGTAGAGTGCGACCTTGCCAAGGTCGAAGTCGCGGGTTCAAATCCCGTTTCCCGCTCCATTTTTTTATAAGGGCGGCATAGCCAAGTGGTAAGGCAGAGGTCTGCAAAACCTCCATTCACCAGTTCGAATCTGGTTGCCGCCTCCACATTTCCTCCAAAGTTATTCTCGGAACTTCTTCTGTCTTGTTTTAACGAATCAATACTTCGTCGTCCGTGGCGACTTCTAATATTCAAACAGCTATCGAGCACTTGTTCAAACTTTTGAATTGCATCTGCAACCTGAACGGACGATAGTGTTTGGTATTCGAGGTATGTCTTCCGGCGGTCTTGATACGGTTTTGGGCGTGCGCATGCTCAAACAAACCCATGACCTGACCGACTACGAGGCCATCGAACAACTGGCTTTCAATATTCAATGGCACTATGCATTGGACATTGGATGTTGAATTGATAGGTTAATATCTTGCGAAAGAAAGGAATCCGAAAATGAAGGATGTGGTGATCGCCTCCGCCTGCCGGACCGCTATCGGCTCCTTTGGCGGCAGCCTGAAAGACATGCACTCGGCCACACTGGCCAGCATTACCATGAAAGAAGCTGTGGTTCGGGCGGGAATCGACCCGGCCGACATAGACGATATCCGCTTCGGTTGCTGCATCGAACCGGCCGACGCCCTGAACGTAGCCCGCGTGGGTGCGCTCTTGGCAGGACTTCCCGACACGATCCCGGCAGTCACAATCAATCGGGTCTGCATCTCCGGTATGGAGGCCGTTTTGTCGGGTATGGCCATGATCCAGGCTGGTATGGCCGAAGTCATTTTGGCCGGCGGGGTGGAGCACATGAGCGGAGTGGCCTACCATGTCCCATCTGCCCGCTGGGGCTGCCGTCTACAGGACCAGAAGCTCGTGGATGCCCTGACCCGATCGTTGCACTGCGGCTCAGATTTGATTCCCCATCCAGAGGAAGGCCCGGTGGATGCGAACCAGGCGCCCCTGAGCCTTTTCAGGGGGAAACCCTATATTATGGGACACACCGCCGAATTCATTGCCCAGCATCTGGACATCTCCCGGGAAGAAATGGATGCCGTGGCACTGCGCAGCAACCATAATGCCGAACGGGCCACCCGCGAAGGCGCCTTCAAAACAGAAATCGTTCCGGTATCGGTTCCCCGGCGCAAGAAGCCGCCGTTGATTTTCGACCAGGACGAGCATTTCCGCAGCGGGTTGACCCTGGCGGATCTGGAAAGACTCCCCCCCGCCTTTGTTTCCGAGACCGGCAAGGTGACTGCCGGCAACTCCAGCGGCATCAACGATGGCTCCGCGGCCCTGGTGATTATGTCCGCAGAATCTGCCAGGCTTTTTGGCGTACAGCCTTTGGCACGTATCCGGACCGTCGGACGGGGCGCCTGCCACCCGTCTGTAATGGGTCTGTCGCCAGTACCTGCCGTCAGACATTTGATGGTGACCGGTCACCTCTCCATCTCCGACTTTGAACTAGTCGAAGTCAACGAGGCCTTTGCCGCCCAGTACATTGGGTGTGAACGGGAACTCAGTCTGGATCGGGAAATCACCAATGTGAATGGTTCAGGTATCGGCTTGGGCCATCCCATCGGCGCTACCGGCGCCCGGATTATTGTTACCCTGTTACACGCATTGGCCAGCCGCCAGAAAAATCTAGGTCTGGCCACCTTGTGCGGCGGCGGGGGGGTCTCAATGGCTTGTGCAATTGAAATGATTTAAACCCCGGGCTATGCCGGAGCGGCCCGAAAAGGTTCGGACCGATCCGGCGAGACATGTAACCCGCAGAAATCCCGAGAACGTCGAAAATTGAACATCGGAGGCCCAACGTTGAATGTGGTAAAATGGCTGAGTGCCGAGGACTAAGGCGGGAAACCCGCAACCCATGTACCTCATCCAAAAAATTTAAAAAAAGCTTATTTTATTTTCTTTAATGCCGATAAAAAGAGGCAATGTTACTGGAAAAAGGTGTGAAAAAAAGCGCGTTCATCGTTTTTTATAGGAAAAATGGGGCGATAGGTCAATGAAGTGGATTAGGAATGTATCAATTAAGAAGAAACTGGTTGGTGCTTTTCTCTGGTTGCCACGAGAGTTCTGCAAAAATCCTGTCAAAAACGACAGCAGCACCAGTAGATTCGCCATAGACCCCTTTGGGAGATGCTGTTGCAGGCGACAGAACCAGGGCCGTTTTTCCAGCGCTCTGTCTTTTGTTACATCTGCATATACTTTTTGCAGGTTCTTGTGAAGAAATTAGGTATTAACGGCCTACTAACAACATTAAAAAAAGGAGATCACATGAAAAAAATCAAATTTGTTGTTTCCCTTCTCTGCCTCTTTTTTGCGACTTCAGCCGCTGCTACAGAACCTGCAACCCCGGAAGAGATCTACGAAAACGTGTTAAAAGGAGTGAAGGTGCTTCAATCTCTGGGAGCCGAGGGGCTGCCGGCTTTTAACGATCCAAAAGGTGAATTCGTCTGGAAGGATACCTATGTGCAGGTGTATGAGTGCGGTGCCAGCAGAATCGTTGGCCAAATTAACCCCGCCCTGCGCCAATGGACACCTGAAAAATTCAATAGTCTTGTGGATAAAAAAGGTAATCGGATTACCAAAATGATCTGTGATGCTTCCAAAAAACCCAATGGGGACTGGGTTGAATACTGGTGGCCCAAAGCGGGAGAGACTGAAGCCTCACGCAAGATCACCTTTGTCATCCAGGTGCCGGGACAACCCTACCAGGTTTCAGCAGGAATCTATGACGACGACATAAGCCTGGAAGAACTCAAAGCGATCAGCAAATGATAATCATGTCGAGTCCATGCGTACTTGCACGTCAGCATGTACGCATGGATTTTACGAAAATTTTTATCCTCGGAATATCAGCCATATGCCTGCGGTAAAAATAAGGCGAAAGCCTTGATATCGATCCAATTTGCCTGTTTCTGGACAGACACCGACATTGGCTCCAAGCCAATCAAGACAATAGAGAGATCCTATGTTTTTTAAAATCCGTAATAAATTCCTCATCCCCATGGTTATTCTCGTCCTGCTCGGTATGGGAGTCTCCTCATTTATATCTTACCGAATGGCTAAAAATGCGCTTGAGATGAGCAAAATTGAACAGCTTACTCAGGTGGTCGACAGTACCACTCACGCTATAATCGACTGGTTTGGCAACCGAAAGCTCGATATCGCCAACTGGGCAAAACAGGATATTTTAAAGACCGCACTGAAAAATAATTTTTTGGGAAAAGCAGCCAAAAAGACCCTAAACGATGATTTTGCCCGGATGCAAAACGAATATCAGTATTATAGCGGTTTTCATCTTTCCGATCTCACCGGAACGGTGGTTGCCTCATCGAACCCAAAGATTATTGGTACATTGAATGTGAAAGACCGTACGTATTTCAAAGAGGCATTGAAGGGCAACGTGAACGTGTCTCAGGTGCTTAAAAGCAAGACGGATGGAAGCCCGATTCTCATGATTGCCGCTCCGGTTGTTGACAAGGATCGTGTGATCGGCGTGTTTTATGTTTTGATCAGCATTCAAAAATTTAGTTCCAAGTTTATCGACTGGATTAAAATAGGTGAAACAGGCTATGCATTTATGGTTGATAAAGAAGGTACAACCTTAGCCCATCCCAATAAAAGCGACATCATGAATACACGCATCACTGACTTTGATTTTGGCAGTGATATGCTGGCTGCCGATGATGGAATTTTCCATTACCATTCTAACGGCGTTGATAAGGTTTCAGCATTACAAACCTTTGAGGAGCTGGGGTGGAAAATTGTTATCACTACCGATTTAGACGAGGCGTATGCTGCGGTCAACAAACTGGGTAAACTGAGCCTCATACTGGCAACTTCGGTGGTTGTCATTGCCGCCGTTGTCATTTTTCTTGTTGCAAACTCGGTGGCTAAACCGATTAACATGGTGGTAGAAGGGTTACGCGATGCTGCTGAAGGCGAAGGTGACCTCACCAAACGACTGCAGGTGAAAAGCCGTGACGAGGTGGGAGAGCTGGCTTCCTGTTTCAACACGTTTGTTGAGAAGGTGCAAACGATTATAAGTGACATCCAGTCCAACATATCCACATTGAATACCTCAGCCGTCAGCCTGTCTGATTTGTCTGAAAATCTTTCTGGCAGTGCTGAAGATTCATCCCAGCGCTCCAACACGGTGGCTGCTTCCGCAGAAGAGATGAATGCGAACATGAACTCTGTTGCCGCAGCCTGTGAACAGGCCTCGGTGAATGTCAACGTGGTTGCCTCGGCAACAGAGGAGATGAACGCTACGGTCTCTGAAATTGCGGGTAATGCCGGCAAGGCGAGGGAAGTGACCGGGAATGCGGTGGATAAAACCAACGCTGCTTCCCAAAGGATGGCTGAACTGGGATCTGCTGCTCAGGAGATCAGTAAGGTGACCGAAACCATCACTGAAATTTCTGAACAGACCAACCTGTTGGCGCTGAACGCCACCATTGAAGCAGCCCGGGCCGGTGAAGCGGGTAAGGGATTTGCCGTAGTCGCCAATGAGATCAAGGAGCTTGCCAGACAAACTGCTGAAGCAACCCTTGAGATTCGAAAGCGGATCGATGCTATCCAGTTTTCCACTTCGACCACGGTAACGGAAATGGCGCAAATCAATACTGTGATCAACGATGTGAACACGATTGTCACCACCATTGCTTCGGCGGTTAAGGAACAGGCGGCATCAACGGATGAAATTGCTTCCAATGTTGCCCAGGCTGCCCAGGGGATAGGCGAAGTCAATGAACATGTAGCCCAGAGCGCTTCGGTTGCCGGTGACATTTCCGTGGAAATCGCCGAGGTGAGCCAGGTGGCCGGTACAATCAGCCTGGATAGCGGAAAGGTAAATGATCAGGCAAATGAACTGCTCTCCTTATCTGACCAGCTCGCAAAAACCGTTGATCAGTTCAAGCTCCGGTAATTGCAGTGAATTAAACCTCGGGCTCAGCCCGAGAGACTCGAAAAGGATCCAAATCGACAGAATTCATTATTCAAAATTCGATGTTCGACGTTCATTGGTCTGGCCTATAGCCCTTTTGTGGAGGGGGGCATCAAACCGCCTCCTCGGCGGGTGGTCGATGATTCTGTTATATCCAAATGGGTTTGACTTTTCGGTCTCATCGGATTAGTTTCACATCTGTTCATCGGTCAGCCGAACTCGTGTCCGGGTAACGCAGATATCGGACAAATAGACCATGTGGGGATGGACACAAACTATGCCAGGAGCGTTTGCATGAAAACAAAGCTGACCTATGCCGATGCCGGCGTTGACATCGACAAGGCCGACAAACTGGTCGATTCAATCAAGCAGATCGCCAGGGGCACCCGGCGGTCCGGTGTCATGGGCGAAATCGGCGGCTTCGGCGGTCTGTTTTCCCTCAATACGGCCAACATGGAAAGCCCGGTGCTGGTCAGTTCAACAGACGGTGTGGGGACCAAGCTGAAAATCGCCTTTCTCATGGACCGGCATGACACCGTGGGCATTGATCTGGTGGCCATGTGTGTCAACGACATCGCCGTGCAGGGCGCCCGCCCGCTCTTTTTTTTGGACTACCTGGCCACAGGCAAGCTCAGAACTGGCACGGTTACCGATATTGTTAAAGGTATCGGCGAGGGTTGCATCCAGGCCGACTGTGCACTGATCGGTGGTGAAACAGCAGAAATGCCGGGATTTTACCGGAATAACGAATATGATCTGGCCGGATTTGCAGTGGGACTGGTGGACAACGCCAAGATTGTCGATGGCTCCGAAATCCGACCCGGTCACCAGATTGTCGGCATCGCTTCCAGCGGATTGCACAGCAACGGGTATTCGCTGGTGCGCAAAATCTGTTTCGACGTGTTGGGCCTGGATGTGGACAGCCATGTCGACGACTTGGGCAAAACCGTGGGGGAGGAATTGATCACCCCCACCCGCATCTACTCAGAGACCATTCAGCAATTGATTCGGGACCTGCCTATCCAGGGGCTGGCGCACATTACCGGCGGTGGAATCATGGACAACATTGTTCGCGTGATCCCCCAGGCCTGCGGCATTACCATCAAAAAAGGTTCCTGGGACATCCCTCCCATATTTCCGTTCCTCCAGGAAGCGGGCAATGTAGATGATGATGAGATGATGCGAACATTCAACAACGGAATCGGACTGGTTGCCGTGGTGCCAGATGAAAACGCCCAGGAGGTGCTCAACCGCCTGACCGGCAGCGGCGAACAAGCCTGGGTGATTGGGGAAGTGACCCAAACCAGTAAAAACGCCCGTTCCCGGTTTAAGTTGTTGGATTGATGGCAGGATTGGAAGATCGGAGAACAAGGGATTACACAGATCAGCGGGCCGTGAAGGCAAAAGGCGTGCGTTGGCGTTACCGACCGTATTCCGAGCTTTCGCCTTGTGATCCAAATCACCGGCCACCCGCCGAGCGGGTGGTTTGATGAAGCCCCCTCGAAGGGGGCCAAAAGCCAGACCAGTGAACGTCGAACTTCGAACGTCCAACTTCGACATTGGACGTTCAATGTTCGACGTTCTCAGGATTTCTACAGGTTACATGTCTCTCCGGAACGGTCCGAACCTTTTCGGGTCGCTCGGGCATAGTACGAGGTTTAATTAACTGCAATTACCCATCCAATAATCTAAGACCCTGAGCCTTTGCATCCAGGACCTTTGACCCCATGCCAAAAAAAATTCTCAAGTCCATCACCCGCTTCTTGGAATGGATTGCCGAAGGGCAAAAAAAACAGCCGGTGTGCAAATCATGAGCACCTGGTCCTCGGCGTCCCGGGAGGGGACAGCCTGGAAAGTAAAACCCAGCGTTAGGGTAAATAATGCACACGATTTAGCTGCGGTGACCGTGCCGAAAAGCAAGGCAGAAAGCATTCTATCGATTCACAAAACAACCCATAAACCCTAAGCCCCGGCCCCTGACCCCATCATGTACCTTCTAGGTATCGAATCATCCTGCGACGAAACCGCTGCCGCCGTTGTCGAAGACGGACACCGCATCTTGTCATCGGTTGTGGCCTCCCAGGTGGCGGTTCATCACCCTTACGGCGGCGTTGTGCCTGAACTGGCTTCGCGCAAACACATCGAAGCCATCGTTCCGGTGGTCGAGCAGGCCATATCGAAGTCCGGTGTTGGGGCCGATCGGATTGATGCGGTCGCCGTCACCCAGGGACCGGGACTGGTGGGCTCACTGCTGGTGGGGTTCTCTTTTGCCAAAGGTTTCGCTTATGGCCACGGCATTCCCTGGGTCGGCGTGGATCACCTGGAGGGCCATATTCACTCCGTTTTTCTGGAACCCGACCCGCCGCCTTTTCCCTTTGTCAGCCTGTTGGTTTCCGGCGGTCATACGAGCATCTATCTGGTCCGGTCCCCCAGCGCGTTCGAATTAATGGGCCAGACCCGGGACGACGCCGCCGGCGAAGCATATGACAAGGTCGCCAAGATGCTGGGGCTGGGGTATCCCGGAGGCATGGTCATTGATCGCCTGGCGGCACAGGGCGATCCACAGCGGGTGATTTTTCCACGTCCTTTTCTTGACCGGAACCGGTTCGATTTCTCCTTTAGCGGTATCAAAACGGCTGTAAACCGCTATATCCAGGCCCATCCGGACACCTGTCAGGCGGACCAGGCGCACATTGCGGCAGGATTTCAGGCAGCCGTGATCGAAGTTCTCAGCGGGAAAATCATTTCGGCGGCCAGGCGCGCATCCTGCCGTCATCTATGCGTGGTGGGCGGGGTGGCAGCCAATCAGGGGCTGCGTGCGGCAGTCGGCCGAGATGCCGCCGCCGAAGGCATAAGCGTCCATATTCCCTCCATTGACCTGTGCGGAGACAACGCCGCCATGATCGCCGCTGTTGGCTTTCACCATATCAAAAACGGTGCCCGTTCACGATTGAGCGATGATGTCTACTCTCGGGTAAAATTCAGACCACTGGACAGGTACCGAAAAGGGAATCGACATACGAAAAACATCTGACCTTTTGGAACCCAAAGAAGGATATTTGATTAATGCAACCCTTTTAAATTATAAAAAAATGGCGGAAGTGCATGGGAATCGAACCCACCCGGGACGGTATTAGCGCCCCACACCGGATTTGAAGTCCGGGAGCCTCACCAGTAAGCTGCGCACTTCCGCAAATTTTTCGAAATCATATGACTGGAATTCGTCATTTTGTCAAATGAAATCATATAAAAAAAAAATAGTTGCGTTCGTAGCTACCGGCGGCTGGATCGGCTACGCGCCAATCGCACCGGGAACCTTTGGTTCGATTGTGGCACTCCCATTATGCTGGATGATTGCATCTTTATCAACGCGCATCGCAATTATCGTGTTGCTTGTATTGATCGCCGCATCCACCTGGGTTTCCCATGAAGCAGAAAAAATGGCCGGGCAGGACGATCCCAGTCATGTCGTCGTTGACGAAATCTGCGGCATGGCCGTTGCGTTGTTTGGATTTTCGTTTGCCCCACCAAACATCATCTGTGGATTGGCATTCTTTCGCTTGTTTGATATATTGAAGCCTTTCCCTATCGGCTGGGTTGATAAAAAGGTGTCCGGGGGATGGGGAATCATGCTGGATGACCTGCTTGCCGGAATGATCGCCAATGCGTTGCTGCGATTCTTTCTCAATCCGGTCTGAACACAGAAACAAATCATTGCAGAGCAGAAAGGCCCATCAGTATTTTGAAAAAAAAAGTAGAAGATGCAAATATCACCCCAAAAAAAGGCGCATTGCGGGAAAATATCGAAGCCATCGTGGTCGCCGTCATTCTGGCATTGTTTATTAGAACCTTCGTGGTCCAGGCGTTCAAGATTCCATCGGGATCGATGAAGGAAACGTTGCTCATCGGAGACCACATACTGGTAAACAAGTTCATTTATGGAATCAAAGTGCCGTTCATCAAAAAAACATTGGTGTCTATCAATGAACCTCAGCATGATGATATTATCGTTTTTGAATTTCCCGAGGATCCCGACAAGGATTTCATCAAGCGGGTTGTCGGCATACCCGGGGACACCATCGAGATCCGCAACAAGAAATTGTTTGTCAATGGAAAACAAACGGAAAACCCCCATAGTGTGTTCAAGGATCCGAATGTGGTCCCGGCCCGGAAACAACCACGAGACAATTTCGGACCGGTTAAAGTGCCACCCGGCAAGCTTTTTGTCATGGGGGACAACCGTGACCATTCCTATGACAGCCGTTTTTGGGGGTTTGTGGATTTAATCGCGGTCAAAGGCAAGGCCTTTATTATATACTGGTCGTGGGACAAAGAAGAATTCGGTGTGCGTTGGGGACGATTGGGACACCTTTTAAAATAATCTCGCACAGGACGCTGGAGCGAAACGATGACGAAGAACCAATACCGAATCCTGGTCGTGGACGATGAACTCAGCATGCGCGAACTTTTGGAGTTTATGCTCGAAAAACAGGGGTACGGGGTCATCTGTGCCGGTAGCGGCAAAGAAGCCCTGTCCGTTATAGACAAAGAAAAATACGATCTGTTGCTGTGTGATATCCGCCTCGGAGACATGACCGGGTTGGAGGTGCTGAAGGCATCCAAAAAAAAGAACCCCCATGTAACGGTTGTCATGATTTCCGCCTATGCGACCACTGAAACGGCCGTGGAAGCCATGAATCAGGGGGCCTTCGACTATGTGCCCAAACCCTTCGAAAATCAGGAATTGCTCCAGACCATTGTCAATGCATTGGAGCGCAAAACACTGGAAAAAGAAAAACGGGTGCTCGATGATGAACTCAAAGAGAGCGTTCATTTCGGCAAGATTGTCGGCAGCAGCCCGCGCATGCTGCATATCTACGAAATGATCCGGCAGGTGGCCCGCACCAAAACCAGTGTGCTGATTACCGGTGAAAGCGGTACCGGAAAAGAATTGATCGCCAAGGCCATACATGACAACAGCGACCGTGCCGGCAAGCCCTTCGTAACCATCAATTGTGGCGGCATTCCCGAAACCTTGTTGGAAAGCGAGTTTTTCGGCCATCGCAGAGGGGCATTCACCGGGGCTTCAACGGACAAGGAAGGGCTCATGGAGATCGCCCACAAAGGCACCCTGTTTCTGGATGAAGTCGCTGAATTGAGTGTGCCCATGCAGGTCAAGCTCCTGCGTGCCGTTCAGGAACGGATTTTTCGGCCCGTCGGCGGGACGCAGGACATTGCCGTAGATATTCGCATCATTTCCGCCACCAACAAGAAATTGGAAGACGAAGTTATCGAAGGCAACTTCCGGGAGGATTTGTTTTACCGATTGAATGTGATTGAAATCAAGCTGCCTCCACTTAGGGAAAGAAAAGGGGATTTGTTGCCTTTGGCCCAGCATTTTCTCGAAAAATACTCCCGCGAGCTGGGCAAACAGGTAACCAAGTTTTCATCATATGCCATCGATTTGTTGAAAAAATACGATTTTCCGGGAAATATCCGCGAATTGGAAAATTTGATAGAGCGAAGCGTGGCCCTATCCAACACAAACATCTTGTTGCCGGACAGCCTGGCCATGTCGATTCATAAAAAACGCTGGATCGAAGGCATCCGCGGCCGGCGCTTCGACCTTGATGAAGTCGCCTATGGTGTGGATCTGGATTCGATTCTCGAGGAAATCGAGCGGGCCTATATCGAAAAGGCCCTGGAATGCGCTCAGGACAACAAGAACAAGGCCGCCGATTTGCTTGGACTGAGCCTGCGGTCCTTTAGATATCGGATCGGTAAACTCAATTCCGATTGATACAAACGCACCGGGTGAAAGACCATATATTCCGAACACCGCCTTTCAAGTTGCAGCATACGATCTGATTTGACCTGCCGCGACCTCCTGTATTCCCTTCATATGCAAAGCTGATCGACCTCGTCCTTAAATCAGCCCACTGACGCTCTTGCGCAAAACGAAAAAAACATAAAAATTGCTTAATGTTTGAAGGCTCCGTACGATAAGTATAAGTAGGTCCGCATAAACCGGATGCCCAAAATCAGGACATAGCCTGACAGATTTTGGCAGCGTTTAACAAAATTTGACTGGAAGAGATGGCCAAAGGCCATACAGAAAAGAATGAAAACAAACCAATGGAACAAAATTATCATATATCGACAGGCAGTTATAAATATTTTTGTTCTTTTGTCTAAAGTGGCACGGTAAGTGCTTAAAGGTATCTGCAAGAACGCACCAACAAAGCGGCCCACACCGTACAACGGTTTTCAAACAACAACTTTTTTTAATCACCATTAATTAACTTTTAGGAGGGATTACATGCTTAGCAAAATGAGAAAAATGGACAGCAAAGGTTTTACCCTGATCGAATTGATGATCGTCATCGCCATCATCGGTATTCTGGCGGCCATCGCCATCCCCAACTTCATCGCCTATCGTAACAAATCGTTCTGTACTGCCGCCGAGAGTGACGCCAACGGCATCGCTGCCGCCATCGCAGATTATTTTGCCATCCCCACTCACGTCAATACCCCGACAATCAGCGAACTCAACGACAGAAATGGCTTTGTGTTTACCCGGGCTGGCCTCGATAACGCAAACCATGGCGGCATCGCTGGTGGGGATCCCAACGCCAACATCACCATCACGGTCATTGACGGCAGTCAGCGTTGTCCAGAGTCCTATCGTAAAGCGACCCCGTATGATTCTGCTGCAAAACGTGACGGATGGGATACCACTACCGCTAATTATCAGTTTTTCAAATATATTTCTTTCTAACAACCCCATTGGTTAGTCGCTATAAAAGAAAGGAGGACAAAGTCCTCCTTTCTTTTTTATTGTCCTTGATTTTCATTCAGCAGTTGCATTAGGTATGTGATGATTTACTGTCATCCTGGCATGGTGAATCTTAAACTGGTTGTTCGCCATTTAGCCGGCCTTTTGAACATAAAATCAATGCCCGACAGCCCCCCAAAAAACAACTCAGGAAAGACCCTATTTCCGTTATTGATTGTCCTCATTGCGTGGGCCGTATATGCCAATACATTGTCTGCCTCCTGGCACATGGATGACACGCCCAATATTGTCAACAATCGTCCCCTTCATATTGACAACCTTCTTCCTTCGACCCTCTGGCAAACGTTTTTCGCCAAACCCGGGCATCCAGGAACCTTTTACCGGCCGATCCCATGCCTGACGTTTGCCCTTAACTGGTTTGCCGGACGAGATCAGGTTTCCGGCTATCACGCCGTAAACACAGGCATTCACGCCGCCACGGCCCTTGCCATCTATTGGGTGGTGCTGTCCCTGTTCGACACGCCGGTAATGGTGCGTAGACGGAGCGGTTTTATTTCCCCACGCCGGGTCGCTTTTCTGTGCGCCGTCCTGTGGGCTGTCCACCCCATTCAAACCCAGGCCGTCACTTATATTGTGCAAAGAATGGCGCAGTTAGCGGCCTTGTTTTATGCAGGTGCCATGATATGTTACCTGAAAGGACGCTTGGCTAAAGCATGTAAACAGCGATGGCTGAATTTTGCCGGCTGTGCCGCCTGCGGATTGTTGGGCCTCATGTCCAAGGAGAACGCCGCCATCTTGCCAATCTCGCTGGTTTTGATGGAAATCTGCTTTTTCACCACAGGACGTTTGGGCATCCAGAGTAAACGCGTGGCCGCAGCAAGTGTGGGTGCCGTTTTCATCGTTTATTTCGTTGGCGTCAATCTGTTCTTACACGGAGACTACCTTTTTTTTGTTAAAGGTTATGCCACCAGACCTTATACCCCCCTTCAACGTCTTCTTACGGAAGCCAGGATTATCTGGTTCTATCTTGCCCAGCTAATTTATCCGCTGCCAGGTATGTTTTCAATCGAGCACGATATCGTCGTCTCGACCTCCCTGTGGACCCCCTGGACCACATTGCCGGCTGTATTGGGAATGGCTGCTGTTTTATCAACGGGCTTGGCGATCATCCGGAAATACCCGTTGATCGCTTTCGGCATTCTTTTTTTTCTGCTGAATCATGTGATCGAATCCTCGATCATCGGCCTGGAACTCATCTTTGAACATCGCAATTATCTGCCGACAATGTTCCTGTTCCTTCCTTTGTCCGCAGCCTTCGAGCGCTGGCTGGGAAGCCGGAGGCCGAAGCATGACATCCATACGGTATTGGGTGGAATATTAATGGTGACAACCGTGGTGTGCCTGATGAGCAGTACCTTGCTGCGCAACCAGGCCTGGAAAGATGGCCAGACCTTGTGGCTGGATGCATTGACGAAAGCGCCAAAAAGTGCGCGGGCATTGAACACCTTGGGCATTCGTTTGGCATGGGCGCCCGGTACGACGCCGGTACAAATGGACAAGGCTATCGAATTGTTTAAACGCTCCCTTACCGGGCATAAGGCCCGAACGTTGATGGATGCGGATATTTTCGGCAATATCGCGAATGTTTACAGCAAGAAAGGGGACTTTGACAGCGCTGTAACCTATTTGAATAAAGCTGTAGCGGTAGATCCGAACAATATCAAAATCAATCTTGATCTGGCTGTTGCTAAAATCCGTGTGGGATCCTATATCGACGCGCTGGAGATAACCCAGGACATGCTGGAAAAAGATCCAAACCATGTCCGCAGCTTGAATACGGCCGGCTTCATTTTGCTGTGGCTGAAAAATCCACAAAAATCGCTTGGCTATATGCGAAAAGCACTGCATATTGACCCATCTGACTTCAGAGTATTGTTGAATACAGGCGCGGCATTGTCAGATCTTGGACATTACAGGCAAGCGGACTGGTTTTTCAAAAAAGCAATACAACAGGCACCTGAAAATCTGTGGCACTATCTCTTTCTTGTCCACAACCAAATTAAAGCCGGCAACCATGATCAAGCGATGCATTATTTGCGCGGCGCAGTCCGGGTGTTCTCTTTAGAAACAGTCATGAACGCCTTTACGATGCCACCGGAGATATACCCTCCCATATCACGTGATGATCTCCAGTCCGCTTTGTCGGAATTAACCGTCAAGGGCTGAGATGATGAGACAAGCGCCTTCACGGAACGGATTTTCCGGTATCCGCGTTGAATCATGACCATGCAATGTGAAACCCCATACTCTGGAGAAGACGGCTGATATGTCTGAAGCAACTTTTGTTAAGAGACTTCCTTTCAATGTCTATTTTTCTACCGTCGTTATGATCGGTCTCATCGGGTTGGCAGATTCAATCTACCTGTCAATCTCTCACTACCGTGTCTATACGGATATGACTTACCAGAGTTTTTGCGCCATTTCACGGGCCATCAATTGCGATACGGTCTCCCAAAGTCCCTATTCGATTCTGTTTAACCTGCCGTTATCCGTGTGGGGAATCCTGGGCTATCTGTTCGTTCTGGCGCTTATGGCCGTTGCCTGGAATCATCGAAATACAAAAAAAAACATTTGGCCGACCCTTTTTTTTATCAGTCTGGCCTTTTCGATCCATAGCCTCGCGCTTGGCTTGATCTCTTCGTTGATCATCAACAGCTATTGCATCATGTGCATTGTCAGTTACGCAGTGAATTTTGCAATGCTCTTTTATTGCTGGCTGATTTACAGGCGTTTCGAGAGCGATTCGATGATCAACGGATTTTGGACGGATCTGAAAGGATACGCCAGGCAACCAAGGCGGACCATCGTCTTTTTATCCGCCTTCGCCTTGTTGATATTGGCAGCCTATGCCATGATTCCGAGTTATTGGCACATGGATGTCAAGTTGTCCACGGCCGGGATGGCAACGGGCCGGACGGCTGATGGACACCCCTGGATCGGGGCTGAACAGCCCGAGCTGACCATCACCGAATTTTCCGATTATCAGTGTTTTCAATGCAAAAAAATGCATTTTTACCTGCGGCAACTGATCGCTGACAACCCCGGCCGGATACGGTTGATTCATCGCCATTTCCCGATGGATCACAACGTCAATCCGATTGTGAACGCCCCGTTTCATATCGGCTCGGGAAAATTGGCCAAGATCGCATTGTTTGCATTGGAAAAAGAAAAATTTTGGGAAGTGAATGACCATCTTTTTCATTTGAATGAAGAAAAAAAAACATTCAATCTGAGGAAAATGGCGGCCGATGTAGATCTTGATGTCGTCATGCTGGCCGCATCGGTCAATCATCCATACATCAAGGCCAGACTCAGCCAGGATATAAGAGAAGGCATGAAATGGGGGATGACCGGCACTCCCGGGTTCGTTATCGAGGGAAAATTGTATTCAGGGCAGGTGCCGGCACATATACTGGAACGTTTTTAGTTGTCTTCAAAGGATCCAATGACCGCTTCAAAGGTTAAGTTGTACACGGCCGTTTTGCTGGCGGCACTCATCCTGCTGATTGCATGCATAAGTGTTATGTCAGCCGTTCCACCGGTTAGCCGTGACGCCCTGACCCATCATCTGGCCGTTCCGAAGATCTGGATCGAAGCAGGTCTCTTCAAGGAGTTGCCATCGATTCCATTCTCGTATTACCCCATGAATCTGGATTTGTTGTACCTGCTTCCACTGCTTTGGGACAACGACATCATACCCAAATATATTCATTTCTCCTTTGCCTTGCTGACCGCTTTCCTGATTTACAGGCACCTTGAAAGACAACTGGGTCAAGTCTATGGGCTGCTGGGGGCGCTGTTTTTTCTTTCCATTCCGATAATCGTCAAATTGTCAACGATCGTATATGTGGATCTGGGGCTGATCTGCTTTTCCACCGCAGCTTTGCTCGCGTTGATCAATTGGATTGAAAACAGGTATGCCACCCGCTATCTGATCATATCCGCACTGTTTTGCGGACTCGCTTTGGGTACAAAATACAACGGGCTGATTGTTTTTTTTCTCATGTCATGCATGGTCCCCCTGTCATATCTGAGACGGCACCCTGGTAACGGTCACGAAGATCGAATTCGTACTCAATTAAAGGCTTTGGGGTTCGGATTATTGTTCATGATCGTCGCATTGGTTGTTTTTTCACCATGGATGATAAAAAATCTGCGTATGACCGGAAATCCTGTTTACCCGTTGTATAACGGCCTTTTCCACAGCAATGCCAATGATACGCGGGTGGAGACCAAACCGTCGGAAATAACCGCAGGCCGCCAAAAGACTGATCAACCCAAATCCAAATGGTCCAATTTTGCCATTAGAAAAATGGTCTACGGGGAATCTTTAATCGAAATTGCCCTGATTCCCGTTCGGGTGTTTTTTGAAGGCGTGGATGACAACCCCAGGCATTTTGACGGTCGATTGAACCCGTTTTTGTTGATTCTTCCCCTCTGCCTCATTCCCCTCGCAAGACGCCGGCATAATAGCCGGCATCCTGCGTACTGGATACTGTCGTCTTTTGCCATCGCTTATCTGATCTTCGTGTTTGTCAAGCAGGACATGCGCATACGCTGGATCGGTCCGATCATTCCGCCATTGGTGATTTTGGGCATGTATGCCTTGGCCGGCATGCGGCAACTGGCTGCAACCACCCATAAAAAATGGGTGCCGGCTGTAATTCAGGTGCTGATCATCGTCTCCCTGGTTATCATGTTTGCCTGGAATGCCGTGTATATTCAAACATTGTTTCGAAAAGTCGATGCGATTCCATATATATTGGGTCGGGTTGATCGCGATACATACATTGCGCGTTTTCGGCCGGAGTATGCCTTGATTCGACACATCGACACCCATTTTTCGGAGGAGGTTCTTATTCTGGGTCTGTTCATCGGTGATCGTATCTACTATTTTGACAGAGATATCCGTTTGAATAAGAATGTGCTGTTCGATGCCGTGACCCATGCCGGTTCCGCTGAAGATATTGGGAGAAACCTCAACCGACGTGGCATCACCCACTTACTTTTGCGCTTCGATTTGACCCAATCCTGGATATCCAGGGTTTTCGTTGACCAGGAAAAAACTCGATTGAAGACTTATTTTCAAAAACATGTTAAGCCAATAGCACAAAATGGCGGATACGGATTGTTTGAATTGAGCAAGGTCAATTGATATAGCTGTCATCAAATCGCAGGTGTTTATGCAACCAGAAATTTCGATAGTAATTCCAGCTTTCAATGAAAGCGAAAACATCGGCGGGGTTATACAATCGGTAAAACGGTATCATCCCGATGCAGAAATTATCGTTGTTGACGACGGGTCAAGCGACAACACAGCCGAAGTCGCCCATGAAGCTGGCGCCACCGTTTATTCACACCCTTACAACATCGGCAACGGGGCCGCAGTTAAAACGGGGATTCGTGTGGCAAGGGGGAAAATATTCGTTTTCATGGATGCCGACGGCCAACATCGCCCGGAGGACATTTCCAGACTGCTCGAATTTTTTCCAGAATACGACATGATCGTTGGGGAAAGGCACAGGGGAGGGCAGGCATCCGCTGGAAGGGCCTTTGGGAACAAGGTTTTCAACTGGCTGGCTTCTTATGTGACCAAATTTCCGGTAAGAGACTTGACCTCCGGTTTCCGTGCGGTCAAGGCCGAAATTGCCAAAAGCTATCTTTTTTTGCTGCCTAACACATATTCATATCCCACAACGATTACATTGGGCGTACTTCGCGACGGGCGTAGCCTGAAGTATATGCCCATTGACGTCAGGCAGAGAAAAACCGGTAAGAGTCGCATCCGCATGGTCAATGATGGTATCCGCTTTCTCATGATAATTATCCGGATTTGTACACTGTATTCACCCTTACGGATTTTTTTACCTGTCAGTTGTTGTATGTTTTCGCTTGGGTTGATCCGATATATTTACTCGTACATTTACCAGGGGCGGTTTACAAATATGAGCGCACTGCTATTCATTTCATCCGTGATTATTTTTATGATGGGCCTGGTATCTGAACAGATATGTCAGATGCGATTCGAACGTCGGGTTTCTGACCGACGGGTGAAAAAATACACAGTTGCAAAGGGATCAGATATCGGTGCCTGAAAAAGCCATTCGACTTAAGGCTTGAGATGCTCGTAACGCACCAGTATTTTTAAATAGTGCTTATCCAGAAATGCCCGATTTGCCCGATATCTGCGTTGCCCGAAAATGGATAGTATCCATGAGATCAACGCTCAAACGCCGGTCCGAGAAAACGGTACGACCGGTATCTTTTGCGCCGTTTGCAATGGTTTTGCGTAGTTTGTCATCGGCGATTATGTGTCGAATGGCTTCAGCCAGGCATGAGGAGGAGGCCGGGGGAATTAAATAGGCGTTTTTGCCATGTGTAAAAACCTCTCTGATTGCCGGTGTATACGCCGTAATGAATGGGCTGCCGACAAGGCAAATATCATAAATCTTGGATGGAATGACCCTTGACGTTTTAGAGGTTGATCCGAATATTCCCAAAGACAGGTCAAAGGAACCGATATAGGAATAAAGCGTTTCCGTTGGAACCCAGTCACGAAATATGATGTTGTCCAGTTTCCACCGTGATGCCAACCGTTGCATTTCATCGCGTAGTTGACCGGTGCCCACCAGCGTGAATCGAATCGATGTTTCTTCTTTGAGCAAACGTGCCGCTTTTAATATGACATCGATTCCATGCAGGGGGATGTAGGTGCCCACGAAGAGGATATTGAAAACATCGGATTCGATTTTGGGGCATGGGGAGGTTGTTGGGCGGATGGTCGAACCGACGAAGAGGCGGTTAATTTTCTTTTCGTTGATATCGTATTTGTGGGCCAGATATTGTCCGTGTTTTTTGGTGTCTACCCAAACCAAATCAGCAATTCGGCAACATGATTTTTCGAAATGATGAATCAATCTCGCAGAGAGTCCGTCGGGCCGTATTAACTGCCGATCCTCAATCAAGGCTTCATACAAAGGGATGAACGCATCGTAGACCAAAATGGATTCTCTTCGAAACAGTAGATTTAGCAACCATGCCCAGTGAACATGAAAATACCCCGGCGATCCAACGATGATGACCTGCGGTTTAGGCCGTCGAATCAACGACCATGCCAACACAGGGTAACTGGCAAAAATTCCAATACAAAACCGTATCCTTTGTGACAGGCGATTGACAGCACCGATCCTTTCGGAAAAAGATCCAGCCAAAGCGTAGTGCACTTCCAAAACGTCATGCCCTTGTTTTTTCAGTGCACGAATCATATTGTTGTTTCGTGGATACGCGACGCCTTTGGAATAAATGCCAAAAAACAGAAACTTCAATGTTTTTCCTTTGATACGACAGCAACAGGGGCGGCGGCCGGCTACGATTTACCTTTGGCCCTGGCGTACGCAGCAACCGTTTTCCGGTAAAAATGCAGCGTATCCCTGATCATGCCGGATTGTGTAAAGTTGCTAAGAACCCGATTCATGCCTTTGGTGATCAACCGGGTTTGTAATTGTCTATCGTTTAAAAGCAAATCGATTTTCTCTGCAAGTTCTGTAGGACGTTGGGGGGACACGATAATACCACAATCCCGGATGATTTCAGGGATGGCCCCCACATCGGTCCCAATGACCGGTGTGCCACATGCCATGGCCTCGACCAGCGGAAAACCAAATCCTTCGAGCAAGGAGGGCAGCACAAAAATGTCGGCCAACGAATAATATGCCGGAATCTCATGGTCAGGGACATATCCGGTCTCGACGATCTGATTTCGTTCTTTTCCCAACCCTTTGAAAACTTTATCTCTATACCCGCCTTCCCACTTTCCCACAATCACAAGTTTGACTTTTTTCGTTTTCAGATAACGAAGGGCATGGGTAAGTGTTTCGACGCTTTTTCGTGGTGTGGAAAAGCCGATATATAAAATAATTTTTTCATTTTTTAAATGATATTTTTGGCGAAGGAACGCGGTATCCATAGGCCTGAACCGATTGACGTCAATACCGTTGTATACACGGTGTATCTTCGATGGGTTGAAGCGGTAGTGCTGAGCAAATGCTTCACGGGTTGCATCACTGACAGCTATACATGCGTTTGCTTTGCGCAGAGCCAAAAATTCAAGATAATGGGAAAGCTGATAATAGGGATATCTTTTAATCAGATTTTGCATAGAAGAGGCGTAGGGCAGACCTTTGTCTCCGGTTATCCGTTGATGAAAGGACTGATGAAGTGTAGCGACAAACGGACCTTTATAGGCATAAGCGACATGGGCATCCAAAAAATGGATAATATCGTATTTTTTATGAAACTCTTGGTTATGTAAAAATGCCGCAGCCTGGTACCCAAATCCAATCCATTTGGATGGATCGAATTTTGGAGCAGGAATACGTTCAACAAAAAACTTTCCGATTTTTTCTCGTAATGGCGCTCCTTCGATTCTTGCCGTTACAACGATGACGTCATGCTTCTCTGCCAAGCCTGCTGCTAGTTTCTCAGCATAAACTGCTTGACCAGACCCGCGTGATGGAAGGAAATCAGCATTTACCAGGCATATTTTGAGCTTTTTCATGAGCGGGAATTAACCTAAACCATCGTCTTGAAAAGGGACATCAACTCAGAGGCTGATTTTTCCCAACTGAACTCCTTAGCACGCTCGAGTCCTTTATCGCGAAGGCAAATCCTGAGCTGTTTGTCTTCACCAATTTTTTGCAGAGCACGGGCAATTGCATTCTGATCGTTTGGATTGACAACTATGGCAGCTTTGTGTGCAATTTCCGGTAAAGATCCTGCATCGCTTACAATAACAGGTGTGCCGCATTGCATTGCCTCAAGGGGGGGCAAGCCGAAGCCCTCATCCTTTGAAATGTAAATAAACGCTGTCGCCAGGTTATACAGTAAAGGGAGGTCTTCATCGGGGACATATCCGATGAATTTCACATCATTTTTCAGATCGAAATTTCGATGTAACTTATGCAATGATTCAATATGCCACCCGGTTCCCCCTGCGACATATAAGGGATAAGGGATATTTTTTTTATACTGATGGTAGACTTTAAGCAACTGGGTGAGATTTTTTCTTGGTTCTATTGTGCCGACAAACAGATAGAACATTTTTGGTAATCCGTACTTGATTCTGATCTGCCGTAAAATATCAGTATTGGCGATAGGGCGAAATCTCTTATCTGCAGCTTCATGTATAACGCTTGATTGATGAACCATTTCAGGATAGTAGTGTATTAATCGTTTATGTGTATAATGCGAAACGCAGACAATATGGTCCGCCTTCGACAAGGTGTTTTTCAACAATAAACGAAAAAGCGTTTTCTTCCCTTTCTTATGATACTCAGGGTAGCTAAAGTAGCTCAAGTCATGAACAATGTAAATATGAGGACAGTTCATCTTCCCAATTGGATGTAGGAATTGGGAACAATTGAACAAAATGTCTATTTTTTTTGTGTGACGTTCTAATGCGGAAAGCAGAAAAAAATGCCAGAAGAGTTTTTTTCCGATCGGCCACGGGTTAGGTATCGAAATGGCATCGCTTGATTCCAAGTTGGTTAGTGATTTGATCGCGGCAGGGTTACGCCAATCGATGGGCACCATTAATTCACTCCACCGGCTTAGATGATGAAAGACGTTGGCCGCATAGCGCCCCACACCGGCAGATTGGTGACTGATTGAATCTGTAATGAAACCGATTCTCATGGAGACCGGCGCCTTAAAAGGTAGTTTGGGTTATTGAAAATTCTAATCAAAGCATTTTCTAAAATTTGTGTCAAACGACGCCCAAGACATATAGACAATGTAGACCAGAAAAATGCTCCGAAATATTTAAACAAGGTTGTATAGGGATTGGTTGGGATGCTGTACTTGCGCCTCAGAAAATACGAATCTTTAAATATTTTCAGCCTGTTACGTGGGTCCGTACTGATGCCTCCATATTGATGGCCTGCGATTACCTTATGTATATATTGACAACAATAAGGATTGTCGCTTAAAACACGCAATTGAAATTCATAATCAGCAATCACCTTGTAATTAAGATCATATCGACCATGGTCTTCGAAAAGTGATCGGTGGTGGAACAGTGCTTGATGATCGATAGGTGTCCGTGGTTCGTTAACTATGGATGGATTCCACTCACACCCTGTCGTCTTGATAACTCGGCCATCATCTGCAAGGTGGTGAACATTTCCATAGACAAAACGGATACGTTCAGGGATGCTATCTAAACTTTCTGCAACAGATTCGATAACCGTCTTTGACCATAAAAAATCATCACTTCCCAAAAAATAAATCCAATCATTTCGAGATTTCTTGATTCCTTTGTTAAAAGCATGATAGATACCTTTGTCAGGTTCAGACTCCCAATAGGCAACATTGCGATGATTTGCCGATATTATTTGCAGCGTATCGTCCGTGGAACCGCCATCGATAATGATCAATTCTATAAAGGGGTAGGTTTGAGACCGGATACTATCGATACATTTGGCTATTGTTTGCTGAGCGTTCAATGTGGACACGATAATACTGAATGTAGCAGGTGGCATGAATTATAACTATCTGTAATTATAGTTTTTTTATGTTTTGATGCACTATTTTAATCAATTCACGTATGTTTTGCAATACATAAGGTTCATCTCTCATGCAATGCGCAGCCGCCACAAGCTGATTGGGTTCAAGCGTTGCTTTGAGTATACCTGTTCACTGGGTAGCAAGCAGCATCCAATAGGTTGTAAAGTTTAACCTGTAAGCGATTACAGGGTGCCACGAATGCATGGCTTCAGGTGCACAGACGTATTTGTCATACCTTGGTGCCCGGTAACAAAGCAGATGCGGCACCCTGTGAACGCTTACCACAATAACTCTGGTATATATGATAAATAACCTCATATCATCATTAAAATTTTTCCTATTTTTTACATTGGATCTTTTTTTTATTTCTAAAAGTAAAAAATATAAAAAAAAATCAATAATGTTGGTGCGCGTTGATGCAATTGGTGATTATATATTATTTAGAAATTTCATCGAAATATTAAAAAAAAGTGAGAAGTATAAATCATATAGTTTGACACTTGTTGGCAACCAAGCATGGAAAGATCTTGCAGTTACGTTGGACGGGGCCTTTATTGATAGTTATATATGGATTAATCGTAAAAAATTTCGTAGAAACATAATTTATCGATATAAAAAATTGAGAGATATATCTTCAATTCACTATGAAATGCTAATAAGCCCGACATTCAGCAGAGAATTTTTTTACAATGATCATATTGTTAAAGTAGCATCTACTGATCAAAAGATTGGTTGTTTCGGAGACTTTGGAAATATTAGAAAATGGCAAAAGAGGATTGGTGATAAATTTTACAATATATTGATTTGTGTAAATGAAAAAGAAATATTCGAATTTAATAAAAATAAGCGATTATTTGAAATAATTATAAAAAATAATATTTTATTAATTAAACCAAAAATTACAACATCAGTTTGCACATCTTTTCCTTTCAGTAAACTAAACTATGCAGTTTTATTCATTGGAGCAAGCCATTCACAAAAAAAATGGCATATTAAAAATTTTGCAAAAATTGCTCGTTTTCTTGTCAAGCGATATGGATTAGAAATTGTCCTATGTGGGAGTTCTGAAGATAAGGTAATGGTTAAGAAATTTGAAGATCACTATAGACATAATTTTTATGACTTAGTTGGAAAAACAAACCTTTTAGAGTTGTCATATATTTTATCAGAAGGGAAATTACTTTTATCTAATGACACATTGGCGCCTCACATTGCGGTAGCTCATGGAAAGGGCCATGTTTTTGTTGTTTATAGCGGGAATCATTTTGGCAGGTTCATTCCATACCCAAAAGATATTTATGATAGATATGACGCCATATGCCATCCTGTTATCGAAAACAATCCGAATGAATATCTAAGATTATGCAAAATGTACGGGTATAGAAGCGGCTTGTCAATCGATAAAATAAGCCCCGAAACAGTAATCGAAAGGATAAGCAACCAGTTTAATCTGCTTGGATCGAAATCAAGTTTTTCGAAGTGTAATATTGACAAAACCTTAAAAAATCGGGAATGATCGTTTTTAGCCGCTCTTGAATATAATAATATAAAGTATTATTATATGGTTATAAATTTCTACCTGGCCGGGAATGACATGCCGGGTGTCTTTTTGCGAAACCATCAATATTGTGGATGTATAAAAATTTTCGTTTAATTAGTCGCTGATTGAAAAGATTTAATGGGACGGTATTGAATAGAAATGATTTTAAAATTCTTGCCTGCTATATTACAAAGAAAGATTGAACACAGGCGTGGGCTTTTAAGAATTCTCGATAATATTGGTTGGCTGTTCTTTGACAAAATTTTCAGAATGATCGTTGGATTGATCGTGGGTATTTGGGTAGCCCGCTATTTGGGGCCGATAAAATTCGGTCTATTAAGCTATAGCATAGCCTTTGTAACACTGTTTGATTCGGTGGCGTCCGTTGGGTTTAGCACCGGTATTATTGTCAGAGACCTGGTTCAGTATCCCTCAGTGGCTGATACCACCATGGGGACTGCATTCGCAATGCTGTTTTCGGGTGGAATTTGCGCCTTCGGCTTAGCACTGTTCAGTGTTCGTTATGTTAGACCCGATGATTTAATGGCTATCTTTGCCGTTACTTTGCTTGCATTCCGGCTGGTTTTCAGGGCAACCGATGTGGTAAAATTCTGGTTTGAATCGCAGGTTCAGTCAAAATATGTGGTCTGGACAGAAAATGGAATTATACTTTTATTCACCACGGTTAGAATTTTTCTTATCGTTTCGAATGCGACATTTATGGCATTCATATGGACCTTGTTTGCAGAAGGACTATTGTTAGCAGTTGGATTAATTGGTGTGTATGTTTGGGTCGGTGGGAAAATAAGCGCCTGGAAACTAAGCTTTACCCGTGCCGGCGACTTGCTGAAAGATAGTTGGCCCTTGATCCTTACCGGAATCGCATACATGGTCTATATGCGTATTGATCAAATTATGCTTGGACACATCTTGGGCGATGGATCGGTTGGCATCTATACGGCTGCCGTGACGATTAGTGAGGCTTTGTATTTTATTCCCATGACCATTACAGCATCGGTTTTTCCGACTATTATCGAAGCAAAAAAGAATAACGAAGCTATTTACTCACTGCGTATTCAACAGCTTTTTGACTTGATGAATGTACTGGCATTGGCCGTGGCAATACCGATGACGTTCTTGTCGGATTCGATAATTTCTCTTCTGTTTGGTCCAGAATATCAACGCGCAGGTACAGTTCTTGCTGTCCACGTTTGGGCCGGTATTTTTTATTTTTTAATGGCTGCTGGAGGAAAATGGTTTTTAATTGAAGGACTTCAGAGATACTCTTTTTACAGAGCACTCTTTGGTGCAATTGTAAATATTGGACTCAACCTGATTCTGATTCCTAAATTAGAAATTTTAGGCGCTGCTATTGCCACAATAATTTCACTTGCTTGGGCGAGTATGCTTTTCAATCTCTTCAGCAATAAGACCCGGCCAATTTTTTTTATGCAATGCAAAAGTTTTTTATCTACTTTTCGTTTCTTAATAACATTCACTAAATTAAAACAAATATAAATTAAACCGTCTAATCTCAAAATTATATTAATAAGTTGTAAGGAGTTCATAATAAATGTTGAAGCGGATAGTCCGATTCGGAAATATTCATATCCACATAAAAAAGCCCTTGAATTCTTTTTTTCAGAAAAAATTCTGAATATTAAAATAAGATGACAAGGTCTTGGACGCAGCCGGAGGCCGTTCTGAATACTTGTCGCTGGTAAGAAAGAGCACAGATTGAGAAAATCTATATTTAAATGACCAAATTTTTAACCCGAAAAAAAGGAAAATAGATGGATTGAGGGTAATTGGTGGCGACGTGTCGGCAATCAATCTACTTCGCGCTGATATAGACACTCGGTTTGTTTCTGAGGCAGCTCGTTTGTTGAAACCAAATGGAACAGCATGTATTATTATACCCCTGTTTCTGTCAAATACTTACGCAGAAGTATGGAACATTAAACCGGAAAACCATTATGATGGGCGGGCTATCATTCTTTTAGACCGGACAGCGTCTCTGCCCGGAGCAAAAGATGATGGACATTTTGCTATAATCTATGATCTCCAATCATTAACCGAAAAAATTTTAAAAACGCCGAAAGATTATCTCTGGAAAAATTTACAAATGTACTATCGATGGAAAACCTATTCCCGATATGTCAATGAACTCTGGATCCAAGATAAACTGCCCGTTACGGGCATTGGTATTCTATAAGGTATAACTATGGGAGAAAAAATAAACGATCTTGCTGAGTTTAATATTTCTGAAATGGGCATAACTGTTGAGTTGAATCGTCCTGTCTTCGAAGATGAATCTTCTATTGTTCATGTCCAAACAAAAGCATTCCGGTTTGAGTGTTCTTTCGAAGATTTTTTTTTGCTGGCCAGTGCTTTTCTTGTTGCAGAAAAAAATCTCAAGATAATTAAGGCGATGAAATGACCGTCATCCCGTCGATAAAGATATATCGTGTCCTATCAGTGTTAGCAGACTCAGGTGTTTCTTATCGGCTACTTCGAAATATCGATAACGAGCTACCTGAGAATCTTAAAGTCGGTAAGGATATCGACATTCTAGTGCGCTGGAAGGATATTGAAACCTTTGAAAATCTATTAAAGGAAAACGGATTCAAGAAGGTTCCGCATCCTTTTTTTGGGGACCAATTTCTTTATGGTGTTCATCCATTTAGAAAGTATAGAAACACATCATCAAATTTTTTCATTGACTGTCATTTTGAATTGGCATGCCGTAGTCTGAATCAAGGTGAGTGGATTCCCCTGGATCGTGTACTTCAAGAACGAGCATGGCGCTTTTTTGGATATCATCGTATCGGTAAAATAAATCTGAACACCCTGGACCCGTGCTGTGAGTGGATCCATCTGTTGACACGCTGCATTTTTGACAAACGTCTATTCAGTAAAGGTTATACGCTTCGAATAAGACAATTATCAACGCAACTCAGCGATGATGAACAGTATGAAACGGCTCGGCTTGTTTTCTTCAAATTTACCGAACCCCTTTTGAATCTTATCCGGACAGATCGCTTCTCCGATATTATCAGAGAACATCTGACGTTCAAGGACTATTAGGATGAGCAATCCTGCCGTAATCACCCTGGCCGAAGTGAAACAGGGCATATCAGGCTTTAAGCGACTGCAAATCGAAGACAATATAGGCGAAGCGATTCATTTACACCTTGGACCGATGCGCTTCGATTTTACCATCAAAGAATTTTTAGCAGCTTCCGAAGGAATTAAAAAAGCGCTTGAGGCCACCAAGCATTTTGCTCCCCATCGAATTGATCGTTTTGATCCAATGTTTCTGCTGGAGTGCGGCCCGCTTTTGGCCCATCTTAAAACGATTGATATCGAAAACAGATCAATCGATAGTCTACGATGTATCGTATACCATTCAAGATCGTTGGAGATTTATACGGTCAGGCCGGTTACACGGACACCCGCATACCGGTTCCTCGCCACCGGCGATGAAAGATTTATGCATTACCAGCAAAAAAGTTATCGTGGTACCGATAACGCTCGACGATTGATGGAGGTGGTGGAAGATCTGGATAAATTCGGTTATCCACATGATGGTAGACACATAATTCTATTCGAAGGACAAAATATTGTCCGGGACGGACAGCATCGAATAGCGGCGCTTCGCCATCTGCTTGGGAACGTAAAAATCCCCGTAATGATTTTTCGTTTTTCCAAGAAAGCGGCGATGCCGGTATTGCCTTGGAGATCGTCTGGTAAAATTCTATTCAAAATTACCAATACGGTCATTCGTAAGATAAAAAATCGGTATAAAAGCATAATTGTAAGATGAATTTGAATCACTTCAGACCGGTCTTAATATTTCTTGCGACTTGACAAGATGGATAGAATCATTTTAATGGATAAGGGAGTAATGCAGAATAGCAATATATATGACGGATAAACAATCCGCGGTCCGGTCCAAAAAGTAAATCCACCCAGTAGAATGAAATACAGAAAGGATAACACCAAGGCAAAAAGGGCATACCACTCATCATTTTGACCAGTATATTTATTTAAACCGATTTTCGAAATCCCCACCCTTTGGGTGGGGTAAAGGGGACTGGCTGCGCCGGTCCCGGATGGGTATGGCCGTAAAGGCCGCTCACTGCT
>PDWJ01000216.1_pt1 | contig 111767 bp, 103 predicted proteins | sample 1430881 | NCBI WGS metagenome assembly PDWJ01 (sample SAMN01162460, study PRJNA174530) | Oral metagenome, whole genome shotgun sequencing project. | biome: Marine environment; feature: Marine mammal; material: Swab sample of the gingival sulcus; isolation source: swab sample of gingival sulcus... | reverse complement strand
GTTTTCTGGATTTGTTGCTCTTGTCAAAGATGTCGGCGGCACCTTCGAGCATTTGTCGTTTCCAGTTGGAAACCATGGTAGGATGGACACCGAATCTGCTGGCGATTTGAGACATTGTTTCGTCGTTTTGAATGGCTGCTCAAGCAACCTTTGCCTTAAACTGTGGACTGTGTGTTTTGCGTTTTTTACCCATTGTCAGATCCTCCTGAATATGGTCTGACTTATAGCTTACCACATTGTCCAGTTTTTGGGGGCCACCGCCATCCGTATTGGCTACTTTAGTTGAGGAAGCATTGAAGCCTGCAATTTTGCCTTTTCTATCATTTGAGCCATAATTTTGGACTCATCGGTTTTTTCAGGCTGATATATGGTGGGCCACCAAGACTGTACCGATGGATCAGTTACCAAATAGTCAAAATTTTCATTGCCGTACCTGAGATGAGCGTGTCTTAAAGAATTTTTGCCATGCTGGTGAAATGGAAAAAAGAGGAAATATTTGTACCCGGCTTCAATCATCTCTTTCGAGTCTGTCTTAAAAATTTCCCAGGTAATTTTTTTTTGGTTTTTCCATACTGTATTGATGCTGCCAACATAAGCATAATCTCCAGTAATCTTGTTATCGATGGTAATCGTGTTTTCATCGATAACACGCAAGGAATTAAATTTTGATGAAAACTGATTATAAATAAAATCTTTAACCATTTCTATGGTGTATCCTTCAGGGGCATGTTTTTTGACCTCAGCAAAATATTTATTTGCTACTTCCCCCTGATACAATTTCAGTATCGATACAGAATACCCAAGCCAGGGTGTGAGATCAGAAACTCCTTCTTTTTCCTTATTGGTGGCAAATGCAGTATTACAAAAAATGAAAACAAGTAAAAACAGGGCCGTGAACAATTTTTTTCTCATTTTAAATCTCCATAATGATAATTGTTCGTAGTCAACGTTATAAACGTTAACAATATTTAAAAAAAAGTATGATCAATCTAAGTATAACTGAATGACCTTTTTAAATCTATATAAATTTGCAAAGTGCCTATAACCCGGATTTCTTATGAAGAGTTGGTCTTTTTTTGATTAAACTATAGTAAGTGCCTCATAAAGTACTTCTTCATTTTTCTCACAGGAATGAGTCATGATGAATTTTTTTGTCAATGTAATCAAAGGATAAAAAACAGCCACAAATGCGACAAGACGAATATTTCCTTCATGGTACCAGCTGATTGTATTTTGGCTTTATGATCTTTTTCGATAACTTTTGCCCTCCATGACAAGGATCTCCGAGTTATAAACGAGCCGGTCGGTAATCGCTATTGCCACAATTGTACTGTCAAAAAGGTGTAATAGTTCACCGGCCTCAATTTTCCCGTACGTTCGGAGCGTACATCGGTCATAGTATCTCTCTGACCAAGCTATTCACTTACCGCAAACAAACCATCACCAACGATGATGTTGTTGTCGGCTCCTCAGCAGAATCTGTGGGTGGATTGTAATTCAGGCAAGTCTCCAAGTGTATGATATAGAGCAGTTTTTAACTGGTAATAAGACCGAAAACCATACGATCTTTTTGTGACCACTTTTGCCTTGTTATTAAATCCTTCAACACACCCAAGAGCAATGGTATTTTTTGCCAGAAACCAATTGAGTAGAAGAGGCTTATGACTGCGCAGCATCTTTGCTACTTTCTTCATCGGATCAATTCGGGAACGCATGGTTCTCGTGCACCACTGATCAAGAAATTTTCCTGCCCATGCAGGGGATTTATGCTCCCAGAAGTGCTGGAAATCCTCCTTGGGGAGATAAGCCCTAATCTTTCTTGTGTTGCACTTGAGCAAATCGGCCAGTTTGTCGACCTGTTTTTTAGTCAGGTTCTCTGGACGCTTAAGAAAACACCAGCGGCTCTTTTTAAGAACAGGTGCTTTCCCTGTCTCTCTCAGTTCTTTTGTTTCTCTGGCCCTTACCTTATCTATCGCTTTATTCATGTGGCTCATTATATGAAACCGATCAAGAACATTGACGGCATCAGGGGCCATTTCAGCAATGATTTGCAAATACGGTTTCCACATGTCGGTGCAAATACATCGCAATCGTTTGCAACGCTCGGTTCCCAACCATTCAAAGAATCCACGGTAGGTTTTTGCCGTTCGGTTTTTTCCTATCCAAAGCAAGCGTCTTTTGCCTGCATCAAGTTGGTAAACCAAAGTGATAAAAGTATCGCTTCGTTTTCGCCAGCAGATTTGGTCGGTACCGATTGTTTCAATATTTTCCAGTTCTCTGTGCTCAAGCCCCCATTCAACAGCCATCTGAACCGAGCGGAAAACATTTTCCCAGGAGGTTCGAAAACAACGGGCAACCTCCAGCCACGAAAGACGTTTTGCCCAACCAGCAAGAAACCACTGGTATGTGTTTGTCAAATGTCTTTTTCCCTTTGCCCAGGGCACGCGTTCAACCTTTATCCCGCAGCTAGGACAATCTACCCGGCGCATAGCATACAGGAAAAAGCAGCGATACCCCAAAAGGGAACGAATTCAAATCTGCGAACGGGCTGAGTATCGTAATCGGCACATTTTTTTCCGCAAATAGAACAAGTAGGTTTGCTTCCTTTACGCGATCTTATTTCAATTTCAAGGCTCTACTTTTCGCCTTGTTCCACCAGTCTCACGGTTCCGTAAACGAACCATTGTGCGTTTGCATGTTATTCAGTATAGATTTTATCTGTATCTCGTTGTTTTGTTTTGGATTTGGACGGTTTGGTTGCTATTCATAATTCCAAAATATACAACGAGATGCTTTGTTTTTTCACCCCATAATGGGGAGGTGATTTCTGATAATTTTAGAGCTTACTCTCCCAATTTATCCACAGATTCTGCTGAGGAACCATATTTTAATCTCAGGGCTTGTAGCTTATCTCACCCATCAGGCTGTCCAATCAATTGGGTCCACTGCCGTTTTTGTTGGTACCTGCTCTATTTTTTTCTCAAGCCAGCTTTTCAAGTCGTCCAATATCGGTTTGGAGTGTTTCTGGTTCCGTTGATAAATTTCTTCAGGGGGAAGATGTTCATCACGGCACATCTTTTTTTTCTTGTAAAGTTTACTGAAGAAGGCAACCCCTTTATGCGCACTCCCAGGTTTGGCTTTCTTGCCCTGGGCCTTGACGATATCAGCAAACGTACGCCGGGCATGGACAAGACACCCGATATGCTGAATGTCTTTGCGGTGATCAAGGAAATCGTCCCCAGCATACCCGTCAGTCTGTACGTATCCCTTGAAATCGCCGAGATCATCGCGCACCACATCGCCGCTTCTGGTCGGATGATACTGATACAAAAGTACTTGTCTGTGCGGATCACCTCGACGGAACAGCCACATATAGGATTTGGTAGTGGGGTCAGGACCCGGCTCCTTTACAACCTGCACCGTAATTTCATCGATATTGATGTAATCACTGTCCTGCAATTCATCCTGCAGCTGGTTGAACAGCGGTTGACAGGCAGAGGCAACTTGCATGGCCCAGCGGCACATCAGGGTACGGGCAAGCTCGATGCCCAACCGTTTGAACTGCTGTTCTTGGCGATAATAAGGAAGGTGATCGATGAACTTGGCCGTCAGGCTGCCAGCAGTCCTGTGCTGGCTATGGATTTAGGAATAATCTGCGGTGCTGGTAAGGCTATGCGAATCAATGGCTGCTCAAGCAACCTTTGCCTTGAACTGTGGACTGTGTGTTTGGCGTTTTTTTCCATTGTTAGATCCAGCTGAATTTGGTCTGACTTATAGCTTACCACATTATCCAGTTTTTTGGGGCCACAGCCACGAGAAGGACTTTAAAAAACGTAAAAATAGTAAGTTGCCAAATAATAGAGTTATTTGTCTAAGTTATCCTGCATTTGGCTAATAATTTTATATTGAGCTATTTGTTTTCATAGTGTATATACTTTTTAGGCTTATAGAACATGATTATTTAGCCCGACTATAAACCGTTTCCCTTGCCACAGAGCAGAGAAGCGCCTCATTTTTCATATCTTTGTGTTTGCGGAGAGGGTAGCCGTAATCCATTCATCAGCGTTGTGTTGATTTTCGTTGGATGAAAGGGGAGAGGACTATGTCTCGATACCGTATCACACCGACTTTCCTCTTTTTGTTTCAACATACTGAAAATATTAATAAAAATAAAAACATCGTAGACTGTGGTGCATAATTTATCTGATTCAAAGAGTATAGTTCCCTATAGAAGAAAAACTCCTCAAGTACGGTTGTTCTGCTTTCCCTACGCAGGGGGAGGGGCATCAATTTTCAGGATATGGAATGACATTTTACCTGAAAAGATAGAAATTTATGCGGTACAGCCTCCCGGTAGGGAAAGCCGTATCTCCGAGGCGCCGATAGCAGATGTTCATGTGTTGGTAGATGAGCTTTTATCCTCTTTACAGGATTACTTAGATATGCCATTTGCTTTTTTTGGCTATAGTACTGGTGCCTTGGTTGCCTTTGAACTCGCTCGGGAACTACGTAGGAAAAGCCTTCCTTCTCCCCTACATCTGCTTGTGGCGGCAGCAAGGGCTCCTCATATTCCAGAGCCTTCACCACTACATCATCTTCCTGAAGAAGAACTTGTTGAAGGATTGAAAAGATTTTCTGGAACTCCTAATGCTATTCTTGAAAATAAAGAAATTATGAGGTTATATATTCCAATTATAAGGGCCGATTTAGCTATTGAAGAGACATATAATCATAAAAAAGAAGATCCTCTTGATATTCCTATTTCTGCATTCTATGGAAGTAATGATAAGGAAGGGCCTAAGGATGTTATGATACCTTGGAATAAATACACATCAAAGGAGTTTTTAATACACAAAATTGAAGGTAACCATTTTTTTATAAACTCATCTACAGAATCATTACTTTCAGCGATTTCATACGATCTTGAGAGATATTGTTTTTGAACAAAATTCTCAGTATAAAATAAAAGGAAATGAAATGCATCAGCATCGTAGCCCAGAGAACTGGTTTGTGTTGCAGACTCTAGTTGGAAAAGAAAAAAAAATGAAAGACTCAATTGATCGAGTAGGAGAATTTTCTATACCAACATATCTTCCTCAAAAAAAAATGTATCATACTTATAAAGGAGAGTTTCAAGTTGTAACAAAAGTCCTTTTCCCAGGATATGTTTTTGTCCAGAAAGAAATTGAAAAGCTCCTTGCAATAGGAAAAACACCACTAATTTCAGAAAAAATTCGACCTGTAATGTTTCATGATTCACCGGCTACGGTGAAGGCGAGTGAAATGTTGAATATTTTTTTTATGGCAGATGATAACGGGGTAATAGAGCTTTCAGAAGTTCATTGGGAAGAAGGAGAGAATGTTGCTATAATATCTGGTCCACTAAAGGATATTGAAGGCGAGATAGTTTTTATTGATAAAAGGAAAAGAAAAGCCAAAGTAATGGTTCGACTACTTAACCGATTGGTTCCGATGACACTTGGATTTCAAATTTTAGAGAGAAAAAAATGAGTTTATACAAATGCTTTTCTGACAGTGATGTTGAATTGTACGAGAAATTGGGATATTGGGAGAAATTGTCTCTTGGAGAAGAACTAGAACGTGCTGTTTTGAGATATGGAAATAAAGTAGCATTAATTGAAAAAAATCGTAGACTTAGTTATGCTCAACTTAATGACGAGGCAAACAAGTTAGCTCATTCTTTTCTTGGGTTAGGATTGCAAAATGGAGATAATGTAGCAATCCAATTAACAAATTCTATTTGCTTTGTCGTTACCTGTTTTGCTTTATTTAAAATTGGAGTAGTTCCTGTTTTAACAATGCCTGCTCATCGGGAGAAGGAATTGAATGGCATTTTTGCAATAGCTCAACCAAAGGCATATATTTTTAGCAAATCATATCTTGGTTTTGAGTATAGTGCAATGGCGGAAAGAATACAAAAAAACAATCCTTGTATAACTCATTTGATTATTGACGATCCCGATAAGGATTTCTATCAAAGTAACAATTTATCGATAGAAGAGAATTTAGAACTCTCTCCCCCTGCGCATGAAAATATGGCCCTCCTTCTCCTGTCAGGAGGGACAACTGGAATCCCGAAGTTGATCCCTCGAACGCATGCTGATTACGCCTATAAAGCCAAAGCTTCGGCTATAAGATGCGGGATGGATGCAGGATCTGTTTTTCTCGCTGCTTTACCTGTTGGTCATAATTTCCCTTTGGCGAGCCCTGGTATCTTGGGAACGCTTTTTACGGGAGGAACAGTCGTCTTGAGCTCTACAGCAAGTCCTGATGAGACCTTCCCCCTTATTGCCAGGGAGAAGGTTACGATTACAGCATTAGTTCCTTCCCTTGTTAATCTTTGGTTGCAGGCTTTGGAATGGGACGATACCGATATTTCAAGCCTGGAAGTCCTGCTTGTGGGAGGTTCACCACTAGATGCGAATTTAGCCAAGAGAATCAGGCCGGAAATGAATTGTACCCTTCAGCAAGTCTTTGGTACAGCCGAAGGGTTTCTCTCCTACACCTCACTTGATGATCCTGAAGAGATTGTTTTGACAACACAAGGGAAACCCCTTAGCCCTCACGATAACGTCAGAATTGTAGATGAAAACCTCAATGATGTGAATGATGGAGAGGTGGGGGAGATGATTTTGAAAGGTCCCTATAGTATCCGTGGATATTACAAAGCTCCAGAGCAAAACAAAAAAGATTTTACTAAGGACAATTTTTATCGAACTGGCGATTTGGCATATTTTACCAAAGATGGAAATCTCATTGTTATTGGGCGGATAAAAGAGCAAATAAATCGTGCAGGGGAAAAGATTGCAGCGGCAGAAATTGAATCCTACTTGAATGGATATCCTGAAATAGAAACATCGGTTCTTATCGCTCTTCCTGATGAGGAGCTGGGCGAAAGAAGCTGTGCTGTCATAATTTCCAGCAAAGAAGTGGAATTGCGGGAACTACATGATTTTCTACGAAATTTGGGGGTCGCTCAGTATAAATTCCCTGATCAACTAGAGCGGGTCGATACTTTTCCTTTAACGAGCGTTGGAAAAATTGACAAAAAGTCTCTTGTAAACATGTTTTCTGACAAATAAAAGGAGAGTATGTTATGCAGAGTAAAATTGTTTTTGATAAAAATATTGATAATTTGTATATGGTTTGTATTCTTGCCGAAGAAAATTTTGATAAAGAATATATTATCTATGAAAATAATGATAAGTATTTATTTGGCTTAGGAATAGAATCATATATAAATTTTTATGGAAATAAAACAGTAGTTAATGTTAAAGGAGAAAAAACAGAATTTGTCAATAATGCTTTTTCTGATTCAATGATTCGAGCCAGTAAGTTGCTTTCTCGGGAAAATTGGAAAGGTTTTGGTTTTGCAAATTTTGAACTTTCTAGATACATACATTTGGATGCATCATGTGTTCCTGATGATTTACTTTTAAAAATTATTGTTCCAAAGTTGCGAGTATCATTTTCTAAAAATGAGGCGATTTTGGAATCATCTGATAGTGCATTACTTCAAAAAAGTATAGATTTTATACAAAATAATAATAAAAATAACTTAAATAATTCTCTTAACGAACGTGTTAAGAGAGAATATGATATTTCATCAAAAATTAAAAGTTTTAATGCTGAAAAATATAAATCTATTGTCAAGAAAGCTGTTGATGAAATAAATTCATTACAATATCAAAAAGTTATCCTTTCAAGAAAGGTTACTCTTGATAAAAAGATTGATATGGTTGCTAGTTATTTTGCTGGACGAAAAGGAAATAGCCCAGCTAGATCGTTTCTTCTTAATATTGGAAACTTGCAGGCTTCTGGTTTTAGTCCCGAAACTGTTGTCGAGGTAGATAAAAACAGAATGGTAAGCACTCAACCATTAGCGGGAACTAGAGCAGTAGCACAAGATTCAGTAGAAGATAAAAAATTGGAAGATGAATTAACCAATGATACCAAAGAGATTGCCGAGCACGCTGTTTCTGTAAAATTGGCATTTGAGGAGATGCAACAAGTTTGTAATGGATCAGATATTTTTCTTGATAATTTTATGAGTGTGATTCCGAGGGGGCGGGTACGTCATCTTGGTTCTCGTCTTAGGGGAAAATTACGAGAAGAATGTAATTCATGGGATGCCTTCTACGCTCTTTTTCCTGCTGTTACTGCAACGGGAATACCAAAAATGGAATCAATAGAAAGCATCAGCCGTCATGAAGAGGAAGTTCGCGATTTATATAGTGGCTGTGTGATGACTTGTGATAGTGAGGGGTGTATTGACGCTGCTCTTGTGTTAAGAAGTTTTTACCAGACACCTCAAGAGTCGTGGCTGCGAGCAGGTGCAGGTTTAGTCCCTAAATCGATTCCGGAACGAGAGCTTGAAGAGACGTGTGAGAAGTTGGGTACTGTTGCCAGCTATTTAAAGTTTCAATAGGGCAATGTTAGATGGTGTCTTTTCACCTTCCTATTAAAAGGTGTTGAAAAGTAACAAACGAGCAGCATGATAATCATCTTTTTGTTTTTTACTTGCTATCGAAATGTTACGCTACGTTTCCAGTAATTCAAGGCGTTAAGGTTTTTTCCCTCATTTTAACGGTGATACATCAATCTGTTTCCTGATATTGAGGGGCAGGCCGAGGAAGCGACGAGTATACCAACGTTCCTGTTTCAGGTAATCGCTTTAAGCAATGCCCGAAAGAGTTGACAGGAAAAAGAGCACGCACCTGGCGGGAGAATATCCGTTGTTCGCCAAGAATGCCTAGATGTTTTGGTTGATGAGTAAGTTGTCAATAAACAATGGTTCTTCGTTTTCAATCTCCCGCCATGTACCTTACGCTTTGTTCAAATTGATAAGCCCGGCTCGTAAGAAAAATTATATGCAAAATCAACCATAATACTCAGAGGTATAAGGCGGGACTCAGGACCCTGTTCCATCGTTCTTATTAATTTTTCAATGAATATCCCTTATTACTATCAAGCTTCTTATATTTAGCAAGAATAGTAAATGTTATTTCTTTGGCCATTTCTTTTTTGTGTTTCCTTGTTAAACATTGCCAACTAAAATGATTGGATTGTAATTGTTTTCTACTGATTCGTTTGATATCGTCTTTTTGAGAGGCCTCTTTTTTGGGGAACCTATTGTATAGGTGTGCCTTTGTCAAATTCTAGAGGCTTTAGTAAACTAACCAACTATATTTAAAAAAATAATCTGTATTGTTCCAACGCTCTTTCTTCAAATGAATGTAACTTTGCATAACAGTCCTTGGTTAATCAGGGGGTCCTCAAGCGCAAGAGAACGTTTGCGTTTGTTTTGTTTTCCCTACGCAGGTGGCGGTGCCTCGATATTTTACTCCTGGCGTAAAGAAATAGTCCAGAGTGTGGATGTCTGCGCTGTTCAGCTTCCGGGCAGAGAGAATCGGATTGCCGAAAAACCATATAACAGGCTTTCAGACTTGGTTACGTCCATGGCGGAGGAACTTGCACCCTACCTAGATATCCCCTTCGCCTTTTTTGGGCATAGCTTGGGGGCAAAAATTGCTTTCGAATTTGCGCGCGAAATACGCAGAAGGTGGGGAGTACAACCCGTTTGTCTATTCGTTTCGGGCTCCCGTCCCGTTCATATTCCAAAATTGCGACCGCTTCATCAACTGCCGAACAAGGAGTTAATCGAGGAACTGAAGCAATATACAGGTACACCAACCCCAGTACTCCAAAGCAACACAGTGATGGACGTGTATTTACCGATTTTGCGCGCTGATTTTTCCATGGATGAGACCTATTCCTATTATGACGCGGCCCCTTTTTCCTGCCCTATTATAGCACTCATTGGAAGTGATGACGGCAGGGCAGATAGGAATATGCAACAGGAGTGGCGTCAACACACTACAGGGCCGTTGACCATCAAGAGTTTCCATGGAAATCATTTTTTCATCAAGTCTGATCGCCAGGCTGTGTTGGAATATCTATCTGGAATATTGACTGAATATGTCGCTGAATAAAACCAGAAAACGTCTAGTTTATCAGATAGTCTTTTCGCTCAGCTCCAGTAAAAAATCAGGAACAAACCGGACCAGATCGGTACTGAATGCCGGTGAGCATCGCGATTCCTTTCTTTTAACAATTCATACCATTGTTGTGTAACAAAGTATCGTCAGCAGTTCCCGTTAGGAACGCAAAGCCTTAAATACCGCAGTATGGAAAGAGGAATTTTCGTAAACTTTTACTCAGTATCCACTTGAAGTTACGCATTCCATAATTGCCGTACAGGTCGTTTTTTACTTGACAAGCACGAGTAGGCGGTCACGTCTTATTGTAAGAACAGTGAGTTATATGAGAAAACCATGGCCTCACTCAACAGACTGATCAATGGACAATGTAGGGCCAACAAAACCTATCGTCGCTTCAAAATGCGTAACCACCTCTACGCAGATGCCCTCTACGCAAAACTACGTGAGGATTTTGCTAAAGCACCCGATCATCGGGCTGCCCACACCCAAATATCTCTTTGCGATGCATTGATGTCCGGCTTGGCCATGTTTTGTCTTAAAGATTCATCCCTGTTAGCCTTTGAGCGACGCCGTCAGAATGAGCCCGATAGCCTGCATGAAGCCTTCAATAGAGATGATATTCCATCTAACAGCCAGATGCGCACCATTCTTGATCTTGTGTCTGTTAGAGATATTCGCCGACCGTTTAGAACGGTTTGTGCACAGATCCAACGGAGTAAGACCCATCAAAAGATGAGGTTTCTTGATGGTTATTACCTTTTGGCTGTAGACGGTACCGGGGGTTATACTTCTGAAAAGATCAACTCCTCCCATGGCCAGAGTAAACGAAAAGGTAACGCCAAGGTGGAATACTACCAACAGATGGTAGCCGGAGTTTTTGTGCACCCTGACCACTCAGAGGTGCTCCCAACCTGCCCTGAGATGATTATCAAGCAAGATGGAAGCAATAAAAATGATTGCGAAGGTAATGCTGCCAAACCTTACCTGGAAGATTTTCAAGGTGACCACCCCATCTCAAGGTCATCGTAAGAGAAGATGCGATTGCTTCCAATGCACCCCCATATCCATGAGTTGGAAAAGCATAATCTTCATTATATTCTTGGTGCCAAGCTCAAAGACCACGAATATCACCATAAATGCAGTGGAAAATCACTACGAGTCAATTTCCTTGAGTACTGGCTGACCGATGATGCAGGCAATGATCAGGGCGACAGCCTGGGGCATAAGTACGGCATTGGCAGAAAATACCTCAGTGCGGTTTTCGACCACCTGATGCTTCTGGCTTTTTTGATCGATCAGGTTCGGCAGATGTGCTGCCCTCTGGTCTTTTTTAAATCTGAGACTAATCGTATATAAGAATTTCGGGTCAGTGTTGCTCTTCTTTTCGATTTTTTTGTATCAGCCCTTTTATACTTTTCAAATCGTTTGCTAAAGAGTAAGACATAGCAATAATAGTAAAGGTGTTCAGTCAATCGTACTATATTTTTTCTTATCTTGATTGTATTTTTTTCCTTTGTTCTTGCTTTAGGGCCATAAAACTGAAAGTAGTTTTTGCAAAAAAATTGAGATGGTAGATACCAATTAAAATATTTTATTAAATCTAATCATGAGTGTTACTCAAAGTAAGATATAACTGGTGTAATAGTTGACAAAGAAAGTCAATCAGTACAGTGATAATCATTAAAGATGAGCTAACTCTGTTTCGTTTTCTCAAACCTGCTAACGTGCTGGGTGCGATGTATCTTATCTGGCCGCGATATAACTCTACTAAAAATGATAATATTAGGAATTTTCCTCAGACTGAAATCTAGTATGACAAAGTTCCGAAATTCGCAAGTATCACCACAATTGGGGGGCCTGGCAAAAGGCTTTTCAGCGGCGAACGGCTGAGATTTTCCATTGGCTAAGGTATGGTGGAAGATGTTTAGAATTTTATCCTCAATAAGGAATCCGCTTCTCTTGATGCCTTTACCGAAATCAAAAGTCAGCAAACGCTTTCAGGGCATAGCCAGAAGAAAATGGTGCTGTTGATTGTCCACCGTATCTGGATGGTGCGTAATGCCGATAAAATACTGGTAGATCGCGACGCTCGTATGACAAAAAAAAGTTTATTAAATTTCTTACAGCAGTAAGACTTTTTTACATCGATAATTAACATCATATACTATGATAAGTTGCCTTGTCTAAGTTACAAAGGGAATAAGAACTATGGAAAAATTTGGAGCCCTTACCCATATTGGCTCAACACCACTATTTACTTTAAATTTATCAGATAATATTTCTAATAATCATATTATTTATGTTAAAGCTGAATATCTCAACCCAGGTGGATCAATAAAAGATAGAGTAGCATTTCATATTATTCAAGAAGCAAAAAAAAGAAATGAATTAAGAAAAGGTGATTTAATAGTAGAAGCCACCAGTGGTAATACTGGTATTTCAGTAGCTATGGTTGGTTGTATTTTAGGATACGAAGTTGCTATTATCATGCCTGAAAACATGAGTATAGAAAGAAGAAAACTAATTCGTGCATTAAATGCAAAACTTATTTTAACTCCAAAAAATAAAAATGTTGCAGGAGCAGTAGAGAAGTTAGAGGAGATGCGAAATAATTCATCTAATATTTTTATTCCTGATCAATTTAAAAATAAGAATAATATTGATGCTCATTATAGAACCACTGGCCCTGAAATCTGGAAAGATATGAGTGGAAAGGTTGATGTTTTTGTATCCGGAATTGGAAGCGGTGGAACAATCATGGGAGTAGGAACGTACCTTAAAGAAAAAAATCCAGAGATTAAAATTGTTGCGGTTGAGCCCAAGGATAATTCGGCCTTGCTCGGGCATGAGCCAGGGTTGCATCGAATAGAGGGAATTGGAGATGGTTTTATTCCTGAAATTCTAGACCAAAAGATAATAGACGAAATTTTTGAGGTTGATGATGAGGATGCTCTTACTACAGCTCGCCGTCTTTCCATGGAGAAGGGGCTTTTGGTAGGTATTTCTTCAGGTGCAAATGTTATGGGTGCTATGCTTGCAGCCAAAAAATTTGGGAAAGAAAAACGGATCGTTACTATTCTTCCAGACAGAATTGAGCGGTATTTTAGCACTGATCTGTTAAGCTTTTTATAGCCTTATTATACAAGAAAAAAATGTATCATTGCAGCGGCTGGGAGGTTTATTATCTGGACAAAATCAAGTTGGAAAAAATATACCATTTCGCAACAACCGAAATTGGGAGATAAGTCGGCAGTAAGTGGTGTTTTGGAACAGCTTACTGTTTTACCTCCACTGGTTTTTTCTGAAGAGATCTGCTCTTTAAAAAAACAGTTAGCTGAAGCTGTTGATGGAAGAGCGTTCTTGCTTCAAGGCGAAGACTGTTCGGAGAACTGTTGCAATGTTAAATCCCCTGATATATGCGAAAAATTTAAAATTTTATTCCAAATGGCGCTTATTTTGAGCTATGTCGGAGGACTTCCTGTTATTAAAACAGGATGTATTGCTAAGGAATTTAACAGGCTTTTATCTGGTAAAAACGCGACAAAAAAGAGAAATTCGTTGCCTTCGAATCAAGAAGATATGGTTTGTAGTGTCGACTCTTTGTCCAAAGATTGTGAGCTTAATCCATGCAGCCTGCTTAATGTCTATCATCTATCGGCATCGGAAATGAATCTCCTGAGAGCTTTTACTGACGGAGGCTTGAGTTCATTGGAGAGAGTTCAAGGGTGGAACCATGAACTTGTTTCCAATTCTTTGATGGATCAACGTTACGCATGTCTTATTAGAGAAATTGATGAAGTATTATGTTTTATAAAAAATTTGGGTTTTAGTGGTGAAATTCCTCAAATAAAACAAACACAACTCTATATATATCATAAAGAGATTTTGCCTTGCTACGAAGAAGCTCTTACTTGTTTTGATCATTTTACAGAAAAATGGTATGACTGCTCAGCACATATTTTATGGATTGAGGATAGTGTTTACCAAGTAAATAAAGATTATATTGAATTTTTACGTAAAGTTCATAATCCTATTGGAATAAAAATTAGATCGAAAAATAAAATTGATGATATAAAACGTTTAATTACCTTATTAAATCCTACAAATGAAAAAGGAAGGCTAGTTCTTATAACTCAACTTGAAAAAAATGGTTTTAAAAAATCGTTATCTAAATTACTTCGTGAAATAAAAAGAGAAGATTTTCATGTAGTGTGGTGTTGTGATATAATGGATACTGATAAACATAAAAATGATTCAAAAAATATAAAAGATATAAGCGATATTATTTCAAAAATAATTTCTTTTTTCAATATTCATTCAGCTGAAGGCACTATTCCTGGCGGTATTCATTTGAAAATGACAAGTGATGACGCAAAAATGAAATATAAGAATAAAAAATCGGTAATAGAAAAAAAATCTTTTTTATCCAGTGATGATAATTTTTGTTATCCCTATCTCAACGCAAAACAAAGCCTTGAGGTTGCATTGAAAATTGCGGAGACTTTAAGGCAACATACAATGGAATCGTATTTAAAAAAATGACTCTATAAAAGATCAAAAATAGATGTTACAATCATTATATCGAAGAAATTATATTTCTTATTAACAGTATATGGTTAAAGAAAGTTAAAAATTTATTAATAGATTTTTTTTAATTTTTAAAAACTAATATTTCAATTTATTTAAAAAGTAATATCATTATAGCAATTTTTTGCAAAAAATAACGATATCACTTTCGAAGAATGACGATCCAACATTGTTGGAACTGCTCTATTCGCTGAATATAGGTAATAAATGAAACAAATTTATTTAAAAAGATTACTAGAGATACGGGCAATCCAGGTTTTACTTATGGCGGCAGGTAAAATGGTGCCGAGAAGTATTTCATCTCCAAGTGTTTTTTTTAAGTTACTTGAAGAAAAAAGACACTTCTACCAATGATTTAAAAAGATATCAGTTTTGGTTTTCCAAATCAAGTTCCAATTATTGGAAAGAAATACGTTTTTTTCTGTTTCCAGGGCGTTGTATTCCATTCGGCGAAGATGAAGAGGATTTACGCCTGCTTTTTGGCCGCTGAGGAGAAAAGGTTGTAACCGATTACAAAGCCACATTTAAGTGGTCAGCCTGATCTCTTCCCAATCAGTATTTTGATATTTTAAGTAATAATTTATGGAATCCACAAGCTTTTCAAAAGTGCATTTTCCCTTGATTTAACAGTAAGAACGTTTGACTGGAGTTTAGAGTTTCATACCTCCACCGGTATTATACAGGTGGAGGGGTAGCATATCCGTATAGTGCTTTGACATCACATATTGCTGAAATTCATTACTCGCATCGCCATAAGGTTCATTGGGTGTTGTGAGCCTACCCCCCCATATCCAAACCACTGAGCGGCATTTTTTAAGTGGATTCTGCTGTCGTTTGCTTTGGACAACCGCTCTTGAGATAATCTTGACGTATCTCATCCATCTTGTTAGCGTGATACCACTCATCTAGAGGATAGGGCAATGCTGAGGAGCAACCCGAACACCAAGGTGAGTGACCTGTGAATCGACGTCTGTCAAGTTAGTTGTCGTGTTTCTTGTACTTCATTTTTAAAATTTACCAAAGTATTTGGACTTTGGGAGTAGCGTTATAAACTGAGACGGTAAAGGCCAAGCCCAAGGGTATTCCGCTGCGCTCCGTAGCCTTGACCATCTCAGGCCATGACGCTGAACCTGAAAGCGGCAATGGCGGAGAGGCGTCTCCGACGGGGGGCCGACAAACAGGCTGAGTTACTGTAAGTACGCAGCCCTTTCCACCTGTTCTTGTTGTTTTTCTCCCTGCTTGTTTTTTTCAGGATTGAGCCAAACCGTGTCTATGTGGTCCCAGTTTCTCGTGGCTTGTGTCCATCTCTCTGGATTCCGGCGTTTAGCTGCTTCATAAACATGTTTTCTTTGTTGCCATATTGCCTTGTCTTTGCCCTGATGTCGCTCCGACGGGGTGACAAATTTCAACGCGCTATGGCGGTGTTTTTCATTATACCACTTAACAAAACCCTGCACCCAGGTGCGTGCATCATCCAGACTGCCAAAGGGCTGGGTCGGATAGGCAGGTGTGTACTTCATTGTCCCGAATAAGCTCTCAGAATACGGGTTGTCATTACTGACAGAGGGACGGCTGAAAGAAGGCATAATCCCCAGTTTCTGTAGCCTTGCCAGCATGGTTGCCCCTTTCATCGGAGAGCCATTATCGGCATGAAGGACCAACTGCTCCCTGCATGTTTGTTCTGCCCAGCAGGCTTTTTCTATCAATTCGGCAGCTAATTCTGCTGTTTCGTTGGCATGCACCTCCCAGGCCACAATTTTTCGGCTGTAAATGTCCATTATCATGTACAATCGATAGAATATACCCTTTATGGGAGTTGCCAGATAAGTAATGTCCCTGCTCCAAAGCTGATTTGGCCCATCAGCACTCAAAGGTGTTGGTCTAAAACGTTTTTGCGGTGGCTGGGCTTTGCCTCGATGCTGCACTTGACCGACTTCTCTCAATACGCGGTAAAAGCTTGATTCAGAGGCAATGTGCAGGCCCTTGTCAACCAGATCAGGCACGATCTGGGGGGTGGTAGACTGGAATATTCCTCACTGTTACAGATTGCAACTATCTGCGCGCGTTCTTCCTGGCTCAGTTTGTTGGCCGGTGCCTTACGCTCTGCCGTTGGTCTGCCATCACTTTTGACGGTGCAGCAACTGGTCCAGCGCTGAAACGTTCTTTCACTTATACCTGCACCTTTGCAAGCCTTGTGAAGTCTGGCCCCACCTGCTACAGCCTCATTGATCAAAGCAAATGTCTCCTGGCGATCGGGGGTGCTGATCATTCGTCCTCTCCTGATCCCCAGATCGCTCCGAGCTTTTTTTCCAGCACCAACAACGCTGCTGTCTCTGCGAGGGCTTTTTCTTTTTTGCGAAGTTCTTTTTCAAGATCCTTTATAGGGCGTTGGTCACGCCTGCGGGCCTGCTGCAGCTTCTTGTTTTGGCTACGATCCCAATCGTTGGCTTGCTCGCAAGAATGCCGCCATTGGTGGATTTGCTCAGGGTACAAGCCGCGTTCTCGGCAATACGCTGATAAGTCAGCTTCATTGAGAGCGGATGTCTCCAGTACTGCGGTAAACTTGTCCCTGCTACTCCAGCCATGGGGTGTGCTGGCTCCGTCAGGCAACAATCGGCCTTCAGCTCGTGCTGCATTCCGCCAGTTATATAAAGTAGCTTCAGATATCCTTTCTTCTGCAGCCAACTCCTTGATAGGCTTGTTATTCGGTGGTAGCATCTTTTTCAAGATTGCCTCTTTTCGTTCTTTTGGATAGTGCATATTTCCTCTTTTTTTGCCCCTGATTTTTAATTAGAATGCCACATCAAGAGCACGACAACTATCCTAACACAGGGGGTATGGGAATTGTTCGACCCTCCTGCGGTAAAACACAAAGCCGAAACTATTCAAAAAATATTGTTTGATTTCAGGTTCCTATCAGCGGGCGCTAGTGATATTGAATAGAATGTGTATAAACGAATTTAATAGTTTGGAACAATGAAAAAAAATATGTAAATAGACTCCGTTTTTTTTTCTTTTTATCTCAAAAAAAATTATAATAAAAAAGTGGTTTTTCAAATGATACGAGGTATGAAAGTGAAATCTGAGTTTACAGGCAGTTTGGTACAATACAGATGGCACGTGTTTTTTTTAAGTCTGTGTATGTTGATGATGACAAAGATCTCATTTGCCACCAGTGCCTCAGATGTACAAGGCATTTCCGAAAAAGCGGTGAAAGTTGGCTTGGCCTCCCAGGCGACCCATGATTCATGGGTTGAGGAGGAGCATCGGTTGTTAGAACAAATTGAGGATTTGGAAAATAGTCTGGAGCATACCCAGTGGCAGCGGAAGAAACTCGTTGCCTACAAAAGTGATCTTAAAGGCAAGATTGCAGGCCTGCAGAAAAAGGCAGAGGCCATGGAGGCGGTAAACATGAAACTGTTGCCGGTTCTAGAAGAAATCTTGACAAAGCTGCAGAGGATGGTTGCTGGAGATATTCCGGTTCATTTGACTGAACGGCGCAAGGCCCTCCACCAAGCCTTCATGGTGTTGAATGATTACGACAGCGGCCTGCTGGGTAAGACCAGGGCTGTGCTTGATGCTGTGGCCAGGGAGGTGGATTTTGGTCATCAGGTGAATGTGCTGGAAGATGAGATTGAGGTAGATGGTCAGCGTCGAAGGGTAAAAATTCTTCAGGTCGGCCGGGTAGGTGTCTATGCTATAACGCTGGATAGTGAGAAGGCTTGGCAGTGGGATATGTCTGATTTCATTTGGCAGCCAATAGAAAATGATAGTACCGCGATTCGTGATGCCATTGAGATGGCGGAAGGCATTCGGTTGGTGGGTTTAAGTAACTTGCCGGTAGCACAGCCCAAAACAGAGAAAATGCAGGGGACGACAGCACAATGAATATACATCAATTTCAAATCTTTGTTTTCGGGTTGCTTTTCTTTTGGATTACCGGCGCAGAAGCTGAGGATATCAACAGCGCTGCGAGTGATGTTAACAGGCGATATAGCCAGGCTGTATCAGAACAGAAAAAACAGCGTTCCGAGATAGATAAGAATCGTCAGCAACTGCTGCAAAAGATCGCAGCACTGAAAAAGGAAGTTGCAACTGAACAAAAAAAACTTTCCATCGACAAGGAAGAAGTCCAAGCTCTTGCTGATAAGCGTGATAAACTCCAGCATGAGATTACTACCCGTCTAGCCAGCAAGGAAGAATTAGATAATATTTTCCTTGATCATATCCGTAACTTTCTCGGTTTGGCTGAAAAATCGCCTTATTCCAGTCGGCAACAGCAACGCATGGAGCAGCTCAATGCATATTTTTCTGGTGAGCGGATTTTTGATTTGGCGGATATCACAGGTCTGTTAGACATGTACTTTGATGATATCGAGGCAGGTAAGGCTATTGTACGCTACCAGGGATCAGTCCTTGATCGCAATGGTGAAGACAGGAATGCGGATATTATCAGGTTTGGTCATATGGGCGGCCTGTTTGAAACCGATAAAGACAATGGTTTCCTTACTTTCAGCCCGGGTTCCAACCGTCTGCTCATGAGCGGTGATCCCGGCTATTTTGTCTCTAGAGCCATTACTTCATTTTATGACGGAGAGCAGAATAATGCTCCGATGGATATCTCCGGTGGAGTTGCCATCAGCCAGCTGTCGAGAAAAGAGACGCTGGCTGAACGGCTAAGAAGTGGCGGAGTGCTCGTTATCCCGATTCTATTGGTGGGACTTGCTGCAATTATCATCGCACTTGAGCGAATAATCTTCCTTTCAAGAGTGCGTTCCAATACCGATGCGCTGATGACCAAGGTTACCAGCCTTGTTTTTCACGGAGATTTTGAGCAGGCATTGGCTACGACGAAACCACATGAGAGCAGGCCTACCGGGAAAGTGCTTATGGCTGGGCTTATGCATAAAAATCAGAATCAGGAAGTGATTGAAAGCGCTATGTCTGAAGCAATTCTGACCCAGGTTCCAAGGCTAGAGCGGTTTATCGGTACACTGAAGGTGCTGGCAGCGGTGGCACCGCTTCTCGGTTTGCTGGGTACGGTAACCGGGATGATCAACACCTTCCAGGTTATCACCGTCCATGGCACCGGTGATCCACGGCTTATGGCAGGTGGCATCTCTGAAGCCATGGTTACAACACAGGTCGGCTTGGCTGTTGCTATTCCGATCATGATGACAGCCTCCTTTCTTGGCGGCAGAGTAAAAAACATCGCTCGTGATATGGAAGAAAAAGGTGTTTCGTTGATGGGTGCGATCTTAAAACATAACTGCAGCCGGGTGTAAAAGTAAAAAATGGAAAGAAGTTGCTGTCCAAAATAGAATAGGATTCAGCTAAAACGGGCGTTGGTAGAGGTGACGATCAATGCCATCGCTCATACAGGGTGCACCAGAACGTTGCTGGGGGTGCCGCCGACAAAGCAGTTGTTGACGATTGAGAAGGTAGGGAGACTATCGAGTCGTTTTCCTGTGGTTGGCGCCGAATACAGCATTGGGAAGACTTCCCACCACCACACCAAGGGTAGCCTTCCGGGTGAGCTATGATTGAGATCATACCTTCTGCCGCTGTTCAGGTGGAATTTTGGTTCGAAAAACTTTACACAGTCCCTGTTGATGGCTGAATTTTTTGAGATTGAGAATGCTGGTTATTTTTGGCGTTGGTGGTGACTTCTCCTGACTACATGGCGTAGCTCTTGCGTCCCATAACGATTATCGCATGGTGATGAGCTTTACCTTGGGCTGTTTGAACGTGTCGGGCATACAGATTTTGAGAGGAGTGTGTTGCCAATTCCTTTCCTGATTATTGGCAATGATTTTCCTGTTTAACGGGGGTATCTTTTAAACAATAAATAAGAGTGATGGAAATAATTAAAAACCTCTGGGTGCTTATTCAGATTGGCGGGCCAGTAATGCTCCCTATATTTTTCGTTTCCGGCTGGTTATGGGGCTTGATTGTCCTCAAGGCAGATTGGATTTGGCGGAGTCGTAGGAGCCGGATAACCTTGTCTGAGGCAATGGCCTGTCTGAAAACAGGAAAGGCCTGTGCGTCGAGTAGCCCCCGGGCCTTGGCCATTAATCATTTTATGGCGATCAGCAGGGGCAATGGCTCTGCAAACAAAGAGGCTGATAAACTGTTGCTGGATGCGGCCATCCGTAAGCAGAGCGGAGCCATCCAAAAATACATCCCAACCATCATTATTCTTGCGGCAATTGCTCCGCTGCTAGGCCTATTCGGTACGGTTTCTGGCATGGTTGAAACATTTAAGGTAATTGGTATGTATGGTATGGGTAATGCCCAAGCAATGGCTTCGGGCATTCGGGAGGCGATGATAACTACCCAGGCAGGGCTTCTGGTTGCTATTCCTGGCATCTTTATTGGTCAAGTGTTGAAGAAAAAGTCAGGCAATATCCAGCGGGATCTACTTGTATTTCAGAGAGGTCTTGTTCAGTTGCTGGAAAAGGAAGGCGAAATACACTGCGGTCCAGATAAGGAAGAGAGATGAGGCCTGAAAACTTCTTTCTGGTATGATGTTGTTATCGATAATACATGAACATACAATACGATTCAGGCCATGGCTCATAGTAATACGGTATTCGTACAACTGCTTAAACCTACTGGTAGACATGATTGTAATGATTGAAATGCTCTTCTCAAAAAGCTTATCTGATTCAGCGAAAGTGTCGCACGTTGAGCCGGTGAGGCCCGTTCATCAGTAGGTACCCCTATCTTGGGGTGTGTCATGTGAAAAAAATTACACGTGCTGACAGGAACAACAAGCAGCCAGCAGAGTTGTAGTAAGGACTCTTCGAAAAGGTCTATCAGCGCTGTGTTGCGCTTGATCCAGGATAAAAGAAGTGTAATTGTACGAACAAAGCTCCTCACCAATGTTTTTGACTTGGTAGCAAAAATTACAGCTGATATCTCTACAAATCGCTGGGAGGTGGAGCAATCCTTTAAGATGCTCAAGAAAAACCAGAAATCAAGATATTTCTCGGCATCATCTGTGCTGCCGTCATGAGTCAAATTTGGATTGCACGTAATAGCATGCTGGTATTGTCATCCATGACATTTCTTGCCAAGCTTAGCCCATCTACGACAAAGATCCAGCGATTACTGCAGTTCAACCGATACCAAAGGTAGATTTTAAGGGAGTTGTTCAATTCCCCTTTTATAAGACACGAAAGCAAAAATAAGTACAATGGTTCTTGATTTCAAATAACTATAACTGGATACGAGTGGGTGAAATATGAATAAAATGGGGTCGTTCAGAGGTTCTGTCTTGTTTGATTCTGACCGGACCGATGTTGAGATAGACATGATGCCCTTGATTGACATGATCTTTATCCTCTTGATTTTTTTTCTGGTGACAGCGAGCTTTGTTAAAGAGTCTGGAGTTGAAGTTAATCGTCCTGAAGCAGCATCTGCTGAGATGAAGGAAGCCACTGGTATGATTATCGGAGTCACTCCTGAAGGCCATGTTTTTATTAATCGGGATCATGTCGAACTCAGAAGAGTTCGGGGGCTGGTGGAGATTTTTCTTGCTGAAAACGCAGATGGCGGCGTAATCATTGATGCTGACGGCGATTGTCCCACCTCAAAGCTTATCGCGGTACTTGATCAGTGTCGTTTGGCCGGTGCTGAAAATATTGCAGTCTCTGCCATCAAGCCAAATGGTTGAGATGAAAACAAATTCGATTGTCAGCAAAAGTCTGTTTGACAGGAGTTTATCGGTTAGTTCGTTATAAGTTTAAAAAATTTTTTTCAATTACAACGCATTACATTTAAATTTTTTGTAAGACCCCACTGTTATTTTTCCAGCCGAACGCCTTAAAAATTGGGGCTTGGAGATCGACAGGCTCTTCAAGTATTCTGGTAGCTTTTCTTTTACCAGGTAGCCAGGTAAGGCACAAGTGTAGGTTATGCATCTGCCTCATTGCCGTTTTTGCAGTTATATCCAAGCCGGCACATTTAAGCCTGATTTCCATTATCCGCAACAGGGTATAGGCCGCAACGCAAGTGAATATATGACCTGATCTTGCTGTCAGTCCAATGACGAACTGGTATTATCGCTACCAGGTCATCATTTTTTGACTGGCGAAAACTATCCTCCACTATCCAGCGATCCAGGCTTGCCTTGACAATCTCATCCGTCGTCCAGTCCATACTATCGGTAACGATGATATTCTTGCCAGAGCGATCAAGGTACCTGCCAATTCGGTAATGGTTCTTGCGAAAATTCATGTTTAAGCTTTCTCCATAATCACTCACCTCAGCAGTATAGAGGTCAGTTGGTATATGGAGTTCTGAGCACAGCTCCTTGTAAGGATGGACAACAGTGGCTATGTTTTTCCAGTGCGGAGCCTGAGTGTTTACTTTCGTCTGGAAAATGAGTAATTGCCCCTGCAGGCGCAGCAGTTTTTTTGGGAAACTGTACCGCTTTTTTGTGACGGTAAGCGGATTGTAACTAACAATAACAGTGGGCTTTTTTCCCCAATACTTGCCCTCTGTTCTCCAGGCAATCAGTTGATCTCCATGTTTGTTTTTCTTTAACAATCTTCTGTTTTTTCTGGGTCAACCGGTGCAAATCGACTCAAGTCAACATGAACAAGATCTTCGCTGTAATACGTTGAATAGGTCGTTATGAAATTGATTTGCTACTGGGAGTCAAGGGCTGCTCTATTGTCCTCGCTGTTCACCCCCTTGTCGAAAACCACTGTCAGGTTTTCTTTTTCCGGGTCTTCTGAAGAGACTGTGGGTAAAATGAGTATCGAAAGTATGATGCTCAGCAATCATGAATTATCATACCACCATATCGCGGAATGATGTTGAGCCCCTCAATCCCCTCTTTTCCACCTTTACGATGAAGCAGTTTCAGGGTTGTTCCTTCGAAGGAATATATGATCGAACCAATCATGGCTGCAATCTGTTTCTGAACCCTGTTCAAGGCGACCATCTGACTGATTATCAGGTGAATGGCAAACGCCTTGATTCCATTTCCATAGATAAGAGAACCCGGCATATCCTCAGGAAATAGTCCTTTGACCGTGGCCTCGCAATTGGGACATTGCTTTATTTCCGCATCAATATGTTCGACAACCTTCTCAAAAACAATATCGAATTTGCTACGCTTCTTGTGGCCCTTACCAGGAGTCTTGCTCAGGTTGACACCGCAGACATCACAGTTTACCACTTCTGCCCTGGAAACCGTTTCCCTTACTTGAGTATTGCTGATCTCGCCTGAGACACCTCACCCTTTCCCCTGGCTCCCCTTGCTCGGAGCGGAGGTATCGTCTTTATTGGTTTGAGAAGAAGGCAGGCTGGAATTGTTGTTGTTCTTGCGCGTTTTCTTTTCCAGGAAAACCGACAGAATCAGCTCTACTACAACCAGCAGACTATTCATCACATCTTTGATCTCAGACGATACTTTACCGTCAGAGCAAAGTTGCTCAAATTCACGTTTCAGACGGGCCTGATTGTGACAAATCGCCTTACCCCCGCACAGTGAGTTTAAAACTCCCTGGATAATGGCTCATTTAATGGTGTTTCTTAAACGAATCAGGCCCTTGTAAAAAGAATCCCTGAAAAACCTGTCAAGTATTTTCTGCATTGCAGACAACATTTTCCCTAAAAAAGAGGGGGTGGGCAGCTACGTTTTATCCAGAATTGTACCCCACAGACTCCCAATCCAGAAGGGATGCTGAAATTCTAACTCGGATTTCTGGTCAGCTCAGGCGGTAACAGGTTCGGTACTTTTTGGTAACGCAATATAATTGGATATATATGTTGACAAAAGACTGCCAAAGATGGTGCCTGAGCATTGGTGGTCAGTTTGTCCAAATGGAAGCCGGTCCCCGGATATCACATCCATATGTTTTTGTATATTTTTTCTCAAATGAGACAAAATGTTCATGAGCAATCCGGCATCAACTCTAGGAGTTACGAATACCCCCAGCAAATTAAAGGAAAAAAAGGATGGGTAGGAGAGTGGGTCAGGAGGAGATTTCAAACGAAAAAAGGCTTTATCTTTTTGATATAAAGAGATAAAGCCTTGATTGTTTACATGGTGCCGAAGAGAAGACTCGAACTTCCACGAGGATACCCCCACTAGACCCTGAACCTAGCGCGTCTACCAATTCCGCCACTTCGGCATTGCGAGGCATACTATCGTTGGAGAAGCTTTTTTGTCAAGGGCTTTCTTAGGGATGCGGTAAAAAAGTGCTCTTGTCCACCAAAGGCGGTTTGGATTTTTGCAAGTTCACTATTCGTGCAGAGGGAAGAAGGATACTTGTTTGAAAGTCTCTCAATGGACTTGCGTACAGCGAGCATCTTTGAATGCCCAATATCGCCTGCACAGCCTCCATGGCAAAGAAATGCAGTTATGATGGTTAGACGAAAGGCTTCTGGCAGCATGATCATTATTGATGCCGAAGTGAGAGCTTTCTATACTCTGATTGTTATATGAAGGATTTGCATATGAAGGATTTGCGTGTTTCGCGTAATTAGTGTACATATCTTCACCTTGCATGAGGGTCTGGAAAGGTTACCAGAACCCGGTCACTTTATCCGTGCTCAGGGAAGGCAGGCTTGAATTGTCCCCTTGGACCCTGGCCGTCCGCTGCGGTAACGGTTGTTAGGAATTCGTTTACAATACCCTACGATGGGTTTCAGGGAGCAGTCCTTATCGTCCTGCCGGGCTAGCCCTGATTTCTCACCAGCTCAGGTGGTGCCAGGTTCGGTAGTTTTTGGTAACGCATTATACTTGGGTATCATTATACTTGGGTATATACGTTGCCAAAAGACTGCCGAAGATGGTACCGCCTGGATTGACCCATGGCGCACATTTTGGCGAAATTTGAGCTGGCTGTTGGCCATCGCATCCATCTGTTTTCGGCTCATTTTTTCAAATGAGCCAGAATGGTTATAAGAAATCCGGGCTTGTCAATACCAAGAGCGGTTCCTGATGGAGTTGCCAAGGCAGGAAAGAACACTTATTGTAAGAAAAAGATGGATGTATGTATTTGAGCAAAAATGCTTGGTGAGCCTCTGCCTGTGGGGGGGATGTGACGAAGATAGGTATTCTGGTTCTGTAAGGACACCCTTTTAAGGATGCTTTGAAGGGTATATGAAGATTTATAGAGATTTAGACGAAATTACGGCTCCCTTTGTCAATGCACAGGTAACAATAGGCAATTTTGACGGTGTGCATCTTGGGCACAGACTGTTGTTTGAAAGGGTTGTTGAGCATGCGCACAGAGATCAGGGAACCAGCGTTGCCATCACCTTTGACCCCCATCCATTAAAGGTAATCAGTCCCAAGGGGATTCGGCTGATATCAACCACTGCCCAAAAAATCGAACAGATTGAACAGGCGGGAATCGATGTCCTGATTGTCATCCCCTTTACACGTACCGTTGCGGCAACGTCTGCCGAGGCTTTTGTAGATTGCATATTAATGGGAAAAATCGGCCTGCGCGGGCTGGTGATTGGGTACGATTATGCCTTGGGCAAAGGCAGGCAGGGAGACATTTCGTTTCTTCAGCAACAAGGCAGGGAAAAGGGGTTTAGTGTGGAAGTGATAGAGCCGCATTACGTTGATAATGACCTGGTATCAAGCACCAGAATACGGACCTTGGTGACTGCGGGTAGGATGCGCGATGTCTATAAGTTGCTGGGACGTTTCTACCAAATACGAGGTGTTGTTCAGCCCGGTAAAAAACGAGGGCGAACATTAGGGTTCCCCACAGCCAATCTTTACCTTTCAGAAGAGGATCTTTGTCCAAAAAGCGGTGTGTATGTCACCCAGGTGCTCTATGATGGCAGGCAGTACGGTGGTGTGGCTAACATCGGGTATAATCCCACTTTTGGGGTGAACGAGCTGGTGGCTGAGACCCATATATTTGATTTCAATGCCGACATTTACGGGAAACCGCTGAAAATTAACCTCCTGCGGTATCTGCGCACTGAAATGGCCTTTGAAAGCGCTGAGGCGTTGATGTCCCAGATCAGCAAGGATGTGGCAGTGGCCCACAAAGTGCTCGCAGTGGCCAGACAGAGGAAGCTTATTGCCTATAAGAAGTGACAGGAAGGGGAATAAGGGCGCTTATTCCGAACAGGCAAGTCAGCTTGCGGTGAGCCTGCTTATAAATGGGCGGCCTGATCGGCTCAGGCCTTGCGCTTGGGAAAAATGTATGTATAGTGCTGACACTTGATCTTTATAACCTATTTGAACGTAACCTCCATTAACAGTAGGACTATTTATGGCTGAACAAGAAAAGACCGCTGACCTGGAAACCGCTGACCTGCAAACTGTAATAAGCGACCTTGAGAAAGTTGTTGCGGAAAAGCCGGCCAACGTGATGGCCAGGCACCACCTAGGCTTGGTCTATAGACAGGTAGGGAGGATAGAGGATGCCATCGAGCAGCTGGAGAAAGCTATTGAGCTGGACGATCACTCCATGGAAAGCATGATTAACCTGGGAGCCATTTATTTTGATATGGGGGACAGCGAAAAGGCCCTCAAGCTGAATCGGCAGGCGTTAGGTATTTCTCCCAAGATGGCTGAAGCACATGTCAACATAGGCCTTATTCATCAACAGAGAGAAAGTGTCGTCGAGGCTATTGAAAGTTATCTCAAAGCCCTTGAGATTGATCCCAAGCTTCTCACTGCCTGGATCAACCTGACCTCGGCGTATACCATGAACGAAGAAGACGAAAACGCTGTTGAGGCGGCCCGGCAAGCCGTGACCCTTGAGCCGGAGTCTGCTATGGCTATGAACAATCTTGCTGTCGCCCTTTATTTTCAAGGCTCCTATGTCGAGTCCAGGGAATGTATGGAGAAGGCAAGGGACCTGGGCTATTCCGTTGACAGCCGCTTCATCGCTGCGCTGGAAGACAAGTTAGGTTGAGAGGCATGGCAAGTAAAGCCGAAGCCAACTGTACGCCCTGGTGTCCCTTCTGCGGAGGCGACATAGAGCCACCATCAGAGGCCAAACAGCGGAAAATGACCGAGTTTCCCATGGGCAGGTGTTCCTGTGGAGCCATTTATGTTAGTGATGCCACTGGACATAATGTCGGCTCTGCCATGGTTGAGTGCCTGGTAAGCGCCTGCAACGATGAGTGGGATCTCGCCTGGGAGCTTATGCCGGAGGAGGATTATTTAACCGGTCGGGTCGAAGACTATGATGAGGTGACCCACCAGATTATCCCCAAGCGAAACCTGGATGGTCGGGCTGTGCGGGGGGTGCTTTTTTTTGTTCGTCTGCATAAAGAACTGGAAGAAATTGTGGCCCGGTTCGAATACAGGCAGCAGCAGGAGAACGAGTTTGCAAAGCAGAAGGAGAGAGGCCCTTCTCTGCCGGAGGTCGAGCCCGAACGGGACCCCAGGCGCAAGAAAAAGAGGAGCACAAAGCAGATAGTCCGCCAATTGGCAGTGCAGGGAGATGTGTCAGCACTGGTGGACTATGCCTTTGATGACAAACGGACATTGCGTTTTTTGCAACGTCTGCTTTATGAGCCGGATTTACGGGTTCGCGGCAAAATAACCTGGATTCTGGCCGAAGTTTGTTCCAGGGTGGCGACCCGTGAACCAGGCCAGGTGGCCGATCTTTTACACCGGCTTTTTGAGGCGTGTTCGGATTCGGCCTCAACCCCTTGGGGCATGGTCGAGGCCATTGGGGCCATTGTCGCTTGCAGGCCCGATATTTATGGGGCATTTACCCGTCACCTGTATAACTTTCTGCACGATACCTCCACCCGGGCGGGTGCGATATGGGGGCTGGCGGAAATAGCTCTGAACAGGCCGGACTTGGTACGCAAAACACCTTTTTACTCTCTGCTGGTACTGCTCAATGATCAGGATGCCGAAGTACGGGGACAACTGGTGCGACTGCTTGGCAGGATTCAGGCCAGAGAGGCGGCCTTTCAGGTGATGCCATTGCAACAGGATACAACTGTCATATGCATATTTGAGCAGGGAGAACCGGTGGAGTGTACCATCGCTGAGCTGGCTGCCGATGCATTGGAGAACATACATAAGGGAGAGGTATAATGGCCAATGATACTGTGCAACCTTTGGGGGCAATCAAACCAATGCCTGAGAGCACTGGCGAAGATGCTTTAAATGAGACTCAGCCAAGAAAAGATTACCGTGAAGGGCGGACCTATCTGACCAATGGCAACTATTCCCAGGCGGCCATCAGTTTCCACAATGCGCTCAAAGGTTTTGAAGAAGAAGGGGACATTCAGGGGGTTGCCAACGCCTCAGATCGATTGGGTGACACCTGTATGGCCAAGGAAGAGTATGCGCGGGCAATCAAGTTCTATAGCCAGGCATCGGAAATATGTGAGCAGGTGGACGATTCCTTCTCACAGTTGTCGTTGAACAAAAAGCTGGCCGCAGCGTATCGCAAACAGGGAGAGTCAGACAAGGCCTTTGAACTGCTTTTCGATATGCTTGAGCATTATCGACTGATCAACAATCCCCAAGGAGCGGTTGAGGTTTTGATAGTTGTCGGGGAGTTATATGTGGAAACAGGGCAGAGCACAAAGGCTGCAGATGCCTATCGCACCATTTCCAACATTCATGCCAATTATAAACATTCGAGACTGGCTGAAGAGTTTGCGAAAAAGGCCGAGGCCTTGGAGCAGGAGAGTTGATCCTCCATGGGGAACCCGCTGCGAGGAAGTCTCTGATTATTGGCCGCAGAAAGATGCAAATGGTGTCAGATACGACCAATTGTGTACCAAGAGCATGTTTTTGAGGACACTGTTGAGATATGTTTACCGGAATAATACAAGGAACAGGGACAGTCGTGCACAAGGCGTCTGTTGGCGGTGGATTGGTTCTGACTGTTGAGGCCGGTTTTGACTTGACAGATCCAGAAGAAGGCGAATCCATTGCAGTGAATGGAGCTTGTCTGACTGCCAGGGATATCAAGGGAAATCGATTCGTTGCTGATGTCTCACCAGAAAGTATCGCCCGCACAGGCCTGGGGCGACTGGTGGTTGGCTCCCGGGTTAACCTGGAGAGGGCGTTGCGGCTCAGTGACCGTCTTGGCGGCCACATTGTCAGCGGTCATGTTGACTGCCAGGGTGTGGTACGTGAACGAACAGCCACCGGCGATTTTACCATCTTTACCTTTGCCCTGGAATCTGATTTAACTAGGTATATAATTGAAAAAGGGTCGATAACCATTAATGGGATCAGCCTGACCGTGAATAGTTGCACAGAGGCTCTTTTTTCGGTATCCATCATTCCCCATACTCTTGTCGTAACGAATCTGGGTGAGTTGCAACAGGGTGACAGGGTGAATGTTGAAGTGGATATCATCGGCAAGTATGTGGAAAAACTGCTGACCGGGAACCGTCCGGAATCAAACAGTTCCATCAGCACTTCGTTTCTGGCGGAGCATGGGTTTCTTTGATGGTGGCACTTTTGATTCGGAGGAACCGTACCCCTGCATCAGGCGTCTGACTGTGTGATATATTCTCAAGTGAGAATTGTAAGCAGCCAGAAGTGGTACAGGTCTATGCAGGTGTTGTTGAAATAAATGTAAGCGTGCACAGATGGGGTGCCCCTGAGTGCGTTCGGTCTTTCGACCGGTAGCGAGAACAAAGAGAGAGGACGACGTTCTTTCATATTGAGGAAGTACAATGGCTGTCAGCCCGATTGAAGAAGTGGTAGAAGATATTAAAGCCGGCAAAATGATCATCCTTGTCGATGATGAGGATAGGGAAAATGAAGGGGATCTTTGTATGGCCGGGGAATGCGTGACCCCTGAGGCTATTAATTTTATGGCGACCCATGGTAGAGGTCTGATATGCCTGGCTATGAGTTCGGAAATCACGGAACAGCTGGGGCTTCCGATGATGGTATCCAATAATCAGTCGCCTTATGGAACGGGCTTCACTGTTTCCATTGAGGCCCGAACCGGTGTCAGCACAGGAATTTCAGCGGCTGACAGGGCCAGGACCATTGAGGTTGCCGTCTCCCCTCAGGCAACACCAAGAGATATAATCAGCCCGGGTCATATTTTTCCCTTACGCGCCCGGGAGGGCGGTGTGTTGGTCCGAACAGGGCAAACAGAAGGGTCCGTCGACCTGGCGCGGATTGCAGGTATGCGGCCTGCCGGAATCATTTGTGAAATCATGAACGAAGACGGTACCATGGCCCGAATGCCCGATCTTGAGGTGTTTGCCAGAAAACATGGTTTGAAGATTGCCACCATTGCCGACCTTGTCGCCTACAGATTTCGCAAGGAGACGTTTGTGACCCGGGCGGCGGAAGCTAGGTTGCCGACAGAGCATGCCGGTACGTTCAGGGTGATTGCCTATACCAATCATGTGGATAATTTAGAGCATGTTGCCTTGGTGAAAGGAGAATTTACTTCCGATGAGAGGGTGATGGTTCGGGTCCATTCCGAGTGTCTGACCGGGGATGTGTTCGGTTCAGCCCGTTGTGACTGCGGCTCCCAACTCCATGCCGCCATGCGTATGGTGGAGCAGGAGGGCAAGGGGGTCATCCTCTACATGCGCCAGGAGGGGCGAGGGATTGGGCTGATCAATAAGCTCAAGGCTTATGAACTGCAGGATTGCGACGGCCTGGACACCGTCGAGGCCAATGTACATCTGGGATTTAAGCCTGATCTTCGTGATTATGGCATCGGTGCTCAGATCTTACGGGATCTTGGGGTGAGAAAGATGCGTCTTTTGACCAATAATCCTAAAAAAATCATTGGTCTGGAAGGATATGGATTGGAGGTCTTGGACCGCCTGCCCATTGAAATCCTCAGTGACGAAGAGAATGTGAAGTATCTGCGCACGAAACGGGACAAGATGGGGCACTTGTTGAAAATGATCGATAACTAGTCCGGATGTTTTATCAGCTCAGGTGGTGCCAGGTTCGGTAGTTTTTGACACCTTATTCTATTTGGGTCAATGTGTTGCCAAAACGCTGCCCAAGATGGTTCCGCCTGGGCTGAGTGTTGGTGAATTTTGTCGAAATGGAAGTCTGTTCAAGGACATCACATACACCTGCTTTGGTATATTTTTTCTTAAATGATACAAAATGTTCAAGAGAGATCTGGACTAGCTACCGAATGGTAGCCCAAGATCGTTTTTTTGCCAATCACAGCCCAGGCCAGACCCCTGTAGCCATTTTCCACAGGGGCCCCTGTCATCAAGAGCCTGCGGAAAAATGTTGTGACTTGATGGGTGGTTTTGTCCGGATACGCAGTCTGTATTCTGGGCCTACAAGACGGCGACCTCGCCACCCATTACGAGGGGCTTCATGAGCTTTTCTTTGGCACGGTACAAAAAATGCGGCCAAATACTTGGCTGACAATAAAAAGGATGGAAGCAATGGCAAATTTTTTTGAAGGAAATTTACAGGGCAATGGGCGTACAGTAGGTATTGTGGTCGCGCGGTTCAACGCCTTTATCAGTGAAAAATTGTTGGAAGGTGCTTTGGACGCCCTGGTACGTTCAGGGGTCAACAGTGAGGACGTTGATGTGGCCAGGGTGCCCGGTGCTTTTGAAATTCCCTTGGTTGCTCAGAAGATGGCTCGCTCAGGAAAGTATGACGCGGTCATCTGTTTGGGTGTTGTTATCCGGGGAGCAACGCCGCATTTTGATTATGTGGCCGGGGAGGTTGCCAAAGGATCGGCTCAGGTCATGCTCGACACAGGTGTGCCTGTACTTTTCGGTGTACTGACCACGGAAACCATTGAGCAGGCCATAGAGCGTGCTGGAAGTAAAGCCGGTAATAAGGGCGCTGAGGTGGCAGTGGGGGCTTTGGAGATGATCAACCTGGTGGAAACTATTCCCTGACAGGGATGTTTTTGCCAATCTCAGTGATTCTTTCACAACGCACAAAAGGGGTGGAACAAAATGGGATTGCGACGGAAATCCAGAGAGTTTGCCCTGCAGTTTTTATACAGCCATGACTGCCAGGGACGCGACGACAGTCCTGAAGAAGGGGAATCGTATATTGAACAGTTTTGTGGCTTGTACAAGGTGAGTGCAAAAGCGATTGCGTACGGCAAAAAGCTGATCAGGGGCATTATGGCAAACCGGCAGGCCATTGACCGGTACATTGTCGATCACTCCCATAACTGGCGTATGGAACGTATGTCGCTTGTGGATCGTAACCTGTTACGCATAGCCGTGTATGAGATGGTTTTTCGGGAAGATGTCCCCGCCCAAGTAGTGATCAATGAAGCCCTGGAAATTGCCAAACGCTATTCCATTGCCGACTCTGTTTCTTTTATCAACGGTATTTTGGATGCCGTTCAGGCGACTCTAATGCAATCTGAGGGGAAACCAACTAACCAGGATTTTTCATCAGCTCAGGCTGCGCCAGAGCACCGCCAGAATACCTGAACGGGTGTGCCTGCTCTTTGTCTTACTCCCAACCGTCTGCTGTGTACGTCTTGTTTGTTGAGGTCGTTTTTATAGATGGTGTTCTGCCTCGGAATCTTTCAAGACCCCTGACAGATTGCTTGCCTGCTTGTGGTGATCTGGTAAACAGCAGCCCCCCAGGGGGCGTCCGCTTGCACAAATACCTGCATGCTCTTTTTTTCAATTTCAGTTTAAAAATCTCGCTCAGCGGTTTTTCAGGTATGACACAATCACAAGGACATCCCTCCAGGCATGTGCAGGAAACAGTTGGTCTGTTGTTTCTTTTTGTTTCTGTTTTCCTTCTGTTAAGCTTGATAAGCTACCTGCTGCCTTTGTTGTTGTATGAAAACGGACTGCAGGAACCTGCGGCCAACTGGTGCGGATCATTTGGTTTTTTTGTGGCCCATTACCTGTTCTCAATTTTCGGATTGGCTGCGTTTATACCTGCGGTGATCCTGTTGTATAGTGCGATACATTTCTTTTTCACCTGGGTGTCTCTTCGCCGCTTGCCATGGGTTGTACCGGGGATCAGCGGGATTCTGATTTCTTCTGCCGGCCTTTTAGGGGGGGGCAAGCATGCCGCACTGCCTTCTGCATACAGTACTGCAGGGGGGTATCTGGGCGCCACGATCTGGCGTGTATTGAACGGTACTTTTGGCAGTGTCGGTTCGATAATGCTCCTTGTACTTGTTCTCGTGTTTTCTTTGATGGCCACTGTTAGGTTTTCCTTGCTAACAACCTTGCATTTGATCCAGACTACAGTTGCGGCTTGTTTTGGTTCGTTGGGCAGAGGAATACAGCGACTGTTCTTGACTGAAAAACAAGGAAAGGGTGATGAGGCATTGCCGGTACCGGCTTGTACGTTGGTATCAGGAACGAAGGGAAAAAAAGCAGGAGAACTCACTTCTCACCCCTCTGTATCACAGTCCCTGGTTCATGAACCTGTTGTCCGTGAGCCTGTCCGCTCAGAGCCTGAAGAAGAAACGAACTTTTTCATTAAGCCCACCAAGTTTGGTACATACCGCCTGCCAACCATACGACTGTTGGACCAGAATGTCAGGGATGCCATCGAAGTCAGCAGGGAACATTATATGCAGACAAGTCAGATATTGACCGACAAGCTGCTGGATTTCGGAGTTCAGGGCGTTGTCTCGGGCATATCTCCTGGACCAGTGGTAACGACCTATGAGTATGCGCCCGCACCCGGCGTAAAGATCAACAAGGTCGTTTCCCTGGCCGATGACCTGGCCATGGTTATAAAGGTCGACCGGGTGCGTATTGTTGGCTCCATACCGGGGAAGGCTGCTTTGGGTATAGAGATCCCCAACCCTAAAAGAAAAACTGTATACCTGAAGGATATATTGCTTTCCAAAGAGTACAAGAATTCCAAGTCCAAACTTTGTCTTGCTCTGGGGTTTGATGTCATTGGTCGGCCTGTGGTTGCGGATCTCGCACAGATGCCCCATTTGCTCATTGCCGGGGCCACGGGTGCAGGAAAATCGGTGGCGATCAATGCTTTTATTGCCTCGATTCTTTTCCGGGCCACACCGGATGAAGTCCGCATGTTGATGATAGATCCGAAACGGATCGAACTCTCGGCCTATGATGACATTCCCCACCTGCTGCATCCTGTTGTTGTCGAGGCGAAAATGGCTTCCCGAGCTCTTATCTGGGCAGTACGTGAAATGGAACGGCGTTATAAACTGCTTGAGGAAAGCAGGGTTAAGTCCTTTGCCTCATACAATAGTATTGCAGAGGAAAAATTGCCCTATATCGTCATCATCGTTGATGAGCTTGCCGACCTGATGATGGTGGCCTCAAAGGATGTGGAGACCTCCATAGCCAGACTGGCGCAGATGGCCAGGGCCGCAGGGATGCATATCGTGTTGGCCACTCAGAGGCCGTCAGTGGATGTCCTCACAGGCCTGATCAAGGCCAACTTCCCCACCCGGATTTCGTTCAAAGTTTCCTCCAGGGTCGACTCGAGGACTGTCCTGGACGGATCGGGTGCAGAACATCTGCTCGGTATGGGGGATATGCTTTTTCTGCCCCCAGGTGCGGCAAAACTGCAGCGCATCCATGGGGCCTTCATTTCAGAACAGGAAACCGAGCGGATTATCGACTTTTTAAAACAGCAAGGCTCTGCTAATTATGACGAATCCGTCCTGGAAAGTGTGGAAGAGGAATCGGGGGATGACGTCGATGATGGAGAACAACACGATGAAAAGTATGATGAGGCCGTGGCAGTGGTAACGGAAACAGGGCAGGCCTCCATCTCTATGGTGCAGAGGCGGCTGCGTGTGGGGTACAATCGGGCGGCACGGATGATTGAAACCATGGAACGAGAAGGTATCGTAGGACCTGCTGACGGTTCGCGTCCGCGGGAAGTCTTGGTGCGGTCGGACTATAACCTGAGTTCATAAACCTACCAAGTCAGCTTTTTCTTTGCAGGTCACCCATGGGTACTTCAGCCAACAATCACCCAGGTCACAAACAAGACGGGTGTCGGAACCTTGAGGGGGAGAGTCCGACAAGAATACCTGGTTTTCGATGGGCCTGTGTGTTTTGCGAGGCTGAACTTTTGGCTGATCCATTGCCCTTTTTTTGAAAATGATCTTTTTTCTGAAAAAAAATCAGAAAAAAGAGATGAAGGGAAAGAGAGATATCAGCATGTATCCATTTTTCTGATACTTTTGTTAAATTTCGCTGTTCAGCCTTGATTTGACGATTTTTCTTGACAATGACAGGGCAACAAATTAAATCATTCTTTCACCATAATGAGTGACTGTTCATTTTTTTGCTTCGGGTCTATCTGCTACGTACCGAGCATAATGTAACGGTTGCAGCTAAGGTGGAAAACGGATGAGTTGTGAGTAAATACGTTTGTTTTTCTGAGCAACAAGAAGCTAGAGGTAATTGGTCCCCTTTTTTTGTGAGACCAAAAGGAAAAACCAAGTGAGGAGGTAGTTTAATGCCAAGTTACGTAGATCCTTCAAAATGTGATGGTTGCAAGGGTGGCGATAAGACTGCCTGCATGTACATCTGTCCTAACGATCTCATGGTGCTCAATATTGAGGAGATGAGAGCGTACAATCAGGAGCCGGATGCATGCTGGGAGTGCTACTCTTGTGTCAAAATTTGTCCTCAGGGTGCAATCTTTGTTCGTGGGTATGATGACTTCGTGCCCATGGGCGGTCAGGTGCATCCGATGCGGTCTTCAGACTCTATCATGTGGACGGTTAAATTCCGTAATGGCAATATGAAGCGCTTTAAATTCCCGATTCGGACAACTGCGGAAGGTGCTGCCAATGAGTATCCCGGTGAGAAAGGCGCAAATCTTGACGACGAGTGTCTGCTGCTGGAGAGTGAATTGCCCACACCCACCAAACTCGCCTAAGCGGGCTTGGGAGAGGCTGCATTGATAACGCTATTAAATTATTAGGAGATAAGAAATATGGCATTACCAAACAAACCGCTGGGCGAACTCGAAGCTGTAGTGGATCCGGAAGTTGTTGAGCATGAGTGTGATGTATTGATCGTTGGCGGCGGTATGGCTGCCTGCGGTGCTGCATTTGAAATTGGTAAATGGGCCCCAGAGGGTATGAAAATCACCCTCGTTGATAAGGCCTCTCTTGAGCGTTCAGGTGCTGTAGCTCAGGGGCTTTCTGCGATTAACACCTATATTGGCGAAAACGCCATAGAAGATTACGTAAAAATGGTACGTAACGACCTCATGGGTGTTGTCCGCGAAGACCTCATCTATGATCTCGGTCGCCACGTTGATGAGTCTGTTAAGCTGTTTGAAGAATGGGGTCTGCCTGTCTGGAAAAAGGATGCTGATGGTGAAAACCTTGACGGCTCCAAGCCTGCCCCGACCCTGCGTGAGGGTGGACAACCCGTACGTACCGGTAAATGGCAGATAATGATCAATGGTGAGTCCTACAAATGTATCGTGGCTGAGCCTGCCAAGAAAGCTCTTGGTGAAGAAAATGTTCATGAACGTGTCTTTATCGTTAAGATGCTCCTTGACAAGAACCGAGAGAACACCATTGCTGGTGCGGTAGGTTTCTCCACCCGTGAGAACAAAGTACATGTCTACAAGTGTAAGGCTGCAATGGTTGCCTGTGGTGGCGCGGTAAACATTTTCCGCCCACGTTCAACCGGTGAAGGAAAAGGCCGTGCTTGGTATCCTGTATGGAACGCTGGCTCCACCTACACCATGTGTGCGCAGGTTGGTGCTACCCTGACCATGATGGAAAATCGTTTCACCCCAGCCCGTTTTAAAGATGGTTACGGACCGGTTGGTGCATGGTTCCTTCTGTTTAAAGCAAAAGTTTCCAACGGTCTTGGTGAGTTCTACGCGAATACAGACGCGGTTAAGGATGAACTGGCAAAATTCATGCCGTATGGTCAGTCTCCGGTTACCCCAACCTGTCTTCGTAACCACTTGATGATTGAAGAACTCAAAGCTGGTCGCGGTCCCATCTACATGGCCACTGACGTTGCTCTGAATGCTTTTCTTGATGAGCGCCGGGCATCTGGTATGGATGAGAAGAAGATTAAGAAGTTCTGGAAACATCTTGAGTCAGAGGCATGGGAAGACTTTCTCGATATGTCCGTTGGTCAGGCTGGTCTCTGGGCTGGTATGAATATTGAGCCTGAAAAGGTAGGTTCTGAAATCATGCCCACCGAACCTTACATGCTTGGCTCTCACTCCGGTTGTTGCGGTATCTGGACTTCTGGTCCTGAAGAAGACTGGGTGCCATCTGTAGACGGACCTCGTTCGCATCAGTACAAGTGGGGCTACAACCGTATGACCACTGTTAACGGCCTGTTTACAGGTGGTGATGGTGTTGGTGCTTCTGGTCATAAGTTCTCCTCTGGATCCCATGCTGAAGGCCGTATCTGTGCCAAGCAGATGGTCAAGTACTGCCGTGACAATGCAGATTTTCAGCCTGAATTGGCCCAAACAGCGCAAGAGCTGGCTGACGAAATTTACGCACCTGTCAAACGGTACCATGAGCATGTCGGTGCTACCACTGCAGCAGACGTTAACCCTAACTACTGCAAGCCTGCAGGTATGATGATGCGTCTGATGAAAGCCACCGACGAATACGGTGGTGGTGTTGCTACCTACTATATGACCTCTGGTAAACTGCTGAACATCTGCCTGGATCTTCTTAAAATGCTGCGTGAAGATGCCGAGCTTATGGCTGCGGGTGATCTCCATGAACTGATGCGTGCCTGGGAGAATTATCACCGTATCTGGTGTGTTGAAACTCATATTCGCCACATTGAGTTCCGGAAAGAATCCCGTTATCCCGGCTTCTACTATCGTTCAGACTATCCGACCTGCGATGACGAAAATTGGAAAGCATTTGTTAACTCCACCTTTGATCCAGAGACCAAAGAATGGACGTGCGAAAAGGTTGAGTGTCTTAATATCATTGAGACCGATCCTTGGATCTAACAGTCAATCGATATTGAGCGTATGATAGGTAATCTCCAGACTCCTTAGAGGGGTCTGGAGATTTTTTGTATGCATTGGCATTTCTGTTTGAGTTGAGACAGAAGATGAGGTAATCCTTCTCTTTGGATCAATTGAAATAGAAAGCACCTTTCATCAAATTCAATACAGAGGTAATGGAGGTTTGGCATGAATGATACTGCAGGAAATGGTGCAGTTCTGGTTGTAGGCGGCGGTATAAGCGGCCTTACAGCTGCCCTTGAAGCTGCGGAAGTCGGTAGGGATGTTTTTCTTATCGATAAAAATCCATACTTTGGCGGGAGAGTTGCGCAATTAAATCAATATTTTCCAAAACTTTGTCCTCCAACGTGCGGGCTTGAAATTAACTTTAAACGCATTAAGGAGAATCGGAAAATCAGGACCTATACCCTGACAACAGTCAAGACAATATCTGGTGAACCCGGGGATTACCGCGTCGAACTGGAAACGACTCCCAGGTATGTCAAAGCCAACGGTAGGGCCTGTACTGCTTGTGTTGAGGCCTGCAAGGATCTGATTGACAATCCGTTTAATTTTGGAATGGATAAGATCAAGGCCCTGTATATTCCTCATGAGATGGCCTTTCCCCAGCGTTTTGTAGCTGACAAGGATGCTCTTTCCGAAGAAAGTCTCGCTGCCATGCAAGCTGCCTGTGAATATGGGCAGGGTTGTGTGGATTTGACCATGCAGCCGGAAGTGTTCACGCTGCATGTCAGCTCCATTATCTGGGCCACTGGTTGGGATCCGTATGATGCCGAAAAAATTGAAAACCTTAAATCCTCCTCTTCATCGGCGATTGTCACCAATATGATGATGGAACGGTTGGCCGCACCAAACGGTCCTACAAAAGGAGTTATTCTGCGTCCCGGTGATGATAAGAAACCAGAATCCTTTGCATTTGTCCAATGTGCGGGATCAAGGGATGAAAATCATATGGAGCACTGCTCCTATATCTGTTGTATGGCAACATTTAAGCAGATTTCCTACATCCGTGAGCAGTATCCTGAAGCAAAGGTCTATGTTTTTTATATTGATTTGAGAACACCTGGAAAATATGAAAGTTTTCGGGCAAAATTCATGGATGATGAAAACACTACCTTTATTAAGGGAAAAGTCGCCGATATCGTAGCAGAAGATGATGGCGGGGTGACAGTCGTGGCTGAGGACACCCTGACTGGAAACAAGGTCAACCAGAAAGTGGATCTCTGCGTTTTGGCAACGGGCATGAAACCCGCCATTGGCGCGTTGGCCACCCAGTACGGATTGACCGTGGATGGCAACGGTTTTATTGTTTCCGAGCCTGAAAAAGGTATGATTTCAGCTGGATGTGCTAAAGCTGCTGTTGATGTCTATACCAGTGGGCAGTCTTCTACAGCGGCAGCCCTCAAAGCAATCCAGATTGGACGACGGTAGGAGGTAAGACAATGGATAAAGTATACGGAGCCTATCTCTGTACTGGTTGTGGTGTCGGCAAAGTTCTTGATGTTGATGGTTTAAAGAGTGTCGCTTCTGAAGCCGGGGTCGAAATGATAGACCATGGACGTCTCTGTATGGCCGAGGGACGCGCACTCATTGAGCAGGATATACAGGAAAAGGGTGTGAACACCATTATCGTCTGCGGCTGTTCCCCGCGGGTAATGCAGGACGAATTTAACTTTGGGGCTGATACTCTTACGATTCGTTGTAACCTGAGGGAGCAGGTGGCATGGACAGTGGGTGAGCCAGAGGATGGGGAAGCCTTTTCTGATACGGAAAAAGAGTTTTTTCAGGAACTGGGTGAGGACTATGTTCGTATGGCTGTCACCAGGGCTCAAAAGACTGAAAAGCCTGAGCCGTACAAACTGGAAACCCTCCACAAAAATATCCTGGTCATGGGTGGGGGGATTGCTGGCTTGACGGCTGCCAGAGAGGCCTCTAAAGCAGGCTACGAAGTGACGCTGGTCGAGAAATTAGACAAGCTCGGTGGAAAGGCGAACGGCTGGCGAAAAATGTTTCCTGTTACCTATCCGTACAGAGAGCTCCAGGAGCCAAGTATTGAGCAAATGATTGCCGATGTACAGGCAGATCCCCAGATTACCGTTAGAACGGAAACCGAAGTAGCACGAATCTCCGGTGCTCCTGGTAAATTTAATGTTTCCTTTAAAGACGCGGCTACCAAGTCCCCATGGGATGCACCCGCCCGCGTGACTGTTGATGAACAGGAGAAAATCGACAAAGGTGAGCTGGAAGACCCCAATGCGGGAATGCGAAAATACACCGACATTAATCCAGAAGGAGAAATGTATGGTTCTGTTGTTCTGGCAACCGGCTGGCGCCCTGCTGATGTCTCAGAGTATGAGCACCTGGGGTACGGATCTCTGCAAGGTGTAGTTACCAATGCTGAATTTGAAGCTTTGGCCAAAAAGGGCAAGGTTCCTGCTAAGGTGGCCTTTGTTCAGAGTCCGGGGGGAAAAGAGGATGACAAGGATTTCCCCTACTGTAACTCTGTCACCTCCATGGTGGCCTTAAAGCAAGCCAACTACGTAGTTGATGATAACCCGGAAACCGGTCAGGCCTTCATCCTGTACCAGCATATGCGGACACCAGGGAATGCCGAGCATTTTTATAAAAATATGCAGGCGAAAGATGGCGTGTTTATGACGAAAGCCGCTGTTACCAAGGTCGAAGCCAATGGTTCTGGTCTGATTGTAACCGCTGCTAACAGTCTCCTGGGCGAAGATCTGGCCATCCATGTCGATATGGTTGTTCTTGCTGCGGGTATGGTTCCAACCACAGCTGATAATCCAACCATTAACCTGGCTTACCGTCAGGGGCCAGCTTTTCTGGATCTGGATCTGTTTGATGGGTACGCGGATTCGCATTTTGTCTGTTTCCCTTACGAGACGAGGAGAACCGGCATCTACACCTGTGGCGGTGTCCGTAAAGCAGAGAACATGGAAGAAACCATAGATGACGCTACCGGTGCTGCGCTTAAAGCTATCCAGTGCATAGAGTCCGCCAATCGTGGGGTCGCTGTCCACCCTCGATCAGGAGATCAAACCTATCCTGATTTTTTCTTCTCCCGCTGTACGCAATGTAAACGGTGTACGGAAGAGTGTCCCTTTGGCGCCCTCGACGATGACGAAAAAGGTACGCCATTGCCTAACCCCACCCGTTGTCGGCGGTGTGGTACCTGCATGGGGGCCTGCCCAGAGCGAATCATTAACTTTGCCGATTACTCTATTGACATGATCGGTTCAATGGTCAAATCAGTTGACGTGCCTGATGATGACGAGGATAAACTGCGTATTATTGTCTTTGTCTGCGAGAACGACGCCTATCCGGCATTAGATATGTCCGGCATGCATCGTAACAAGATGAACGCCCTGGTTCGTTTTATTCCTGTGCGCTGCCTGGGATCCATGAATATGGTCTGGATCAAGGATGCCATGTCTTCGGGCATGGACGGTGCTTTGCTCCTTGGCTGTAAGTACGGAGACGACTATCAGTGTCATTTTGTAAAAGGCTCTGAGATCGCAAACAGGCGTATGGAAAACATTGGGGAGACCCTTGGTTCTCTGGGGCTCGAACCTGAGCGTTGTGGCGTTCGGGAAATAGCCATTTCCGATTACGACAAAATTCCCGGGATCATTGATGAGTTTGTTGAAGAGATCATCGAGATGGGGCCAAATCCGTTCAAAGGCTTCTAGGATTCCCTGTTAATGAGATTGCCGTCCGCTGTCAGCAGTGGATGGCAGCAGGCTTTGAGTTTGGTGATGTTGCAATAAATTTGAAATATGAACGATCTCATATTGTATGACAGGAGGATAAAATGTCTATGAACGTGCAACCTGATTTAGAGTTCATAAAAGCGATGAAGGAGGCTGGCGGTGACACGCTGAAACAGTGCTACCAATGTGCTACCTGTTCAGTTGCCTGCCCACTGTCCCAAGATGGTAACCCTTTTCCTCGCCGCGAAATGATACTGGCCCAATGGGGCCTGAAAGACCGGCTAATCGCCGACCCCAATGTGTTTCTCTGTCACAATTGCGGTGACTGTTCTGATATGTGTCCAAGAGGCGCAAAACCTGGAGATGTCTTGGGCGCCATCAGGGCTTATGCCTACCAGCATTACGGTTGGCCTGCCGGTCTGGCAAAATTATGTGCATCTGCCAAGAATCTCCCCATGTTGATTGGTCTTCCTTCGCTGACTATTTTTCTGATGTGGATCATTTCTGGAGGCATGCATTTTCCGACGCAAGAGCATTTTTCCCAGGTCGGTTACACTCATTTTTTTGGCCATTGGGATTTTCGTTACCTTTCAAAAAACGTCCTTTTCATAGACCTTATTTTTTTGACTTCTGTGGTAATTGCTGTCTTTTCCGTCTACAAAGGGCTCTCCACCATGTGGAAAACAATGGAGGAAAATCTTGTCGCCACCAGTGCACAGTACAGACCAACAATAGGGACTTTTGTTAAAGAATTTCTCTACCCGGCACTTGTGGAGATCTTTGAGCACAAACGATTTAAGGAATGCGGTCCTAACAATGCAAGGATTCGAGGGCATCTTCCCTTGCTCCTTTCCTTCTGTGGTTTGTTTATCGTAACCATATATTCGGCATTTACCCAGGATGTAATCGGAATATTTATTCCCTCTATGCATGGGCCAATTTCCATGTGGAATCCTTTTAAGGTGCTTGCCAACGTATCTGCTGTTGCCCTGCTTGTCGGTATCGGTATCCTGTGGATGAATCGTACAAAAATGGAAGCTGAGGGCAAGGCCTCCAATACCTTTTATGACTGGTTTCTGATCTGGATAATTGCAAGTGTTGGGGCAACGGGTCTCGGTGCTGAGGTGCTCAGGCTGACAGGTATTCCCTCTCTGGGTTATGTTGTCTACTATCTGCATCTGGTATCTATCATGATGTTGTTTTTGTACTTACCTTATACAAAATTCGCTCACATCGTGTATCGTACCTTTGCCATGGCTTTTGAACGGTATCGTGAATCAGCCTATGTCAAAGATCCACTAAATGAATAGGTAATTGGATCTGAAATAAAAAAATAGAGCCGGGGGCGAATGTCCCCGGCTTTTTTGTTTGCAATTCATGCTCAGTGTTGTATAACAGCCTGCCATCAATATCCGCTGCTTGCGCTGTGTGGGATATCCATTGAGATATGAACAAAGGCGGGCTGTCATTGTCCGTTCAGGCACCGCTGCAGGGGCAATTAAATAAAAAAAGAATTGACAGTGTAACTGTTCTGCGGTAGACTGTGCCGATTGACGCTGGCGTAGCTCAACTGGCAGAGCACCTGATTTGTAATCAGGGGGTTGCGGGTTCAAGTCCCATCGCCAGCTCCAGATTACACGACCGCCGGATGGTCATCATGGTGTATAATCCGGTACGTAAATAGATAAGTGGAGGGGTTCCCGAGCGGCCAAAGGGAACAGACTGTAAATCTGTCGGCGGAGCCTTCGGAGGTTCGAATCCTCCCCCCTCCACCACGAGCATCTGGTCAAGATCGTCGTTCCAGCGATTATAAAATTATCGAGCGGGAATAGCTCAATTGGTAGAGCATCAGCCTTCCAAGCTGAGGGTTGCGGGTTCGAGTCTCGTTTCCCGCTCCATCTCTTGTATAAGCTGGATCGTTTTTTGTAGTAGCAATTCATACAAACTATAAGAGCCCACGTAACTCAGTGGTAGAGTACCTCCTTGGTAAGGAGGAAGTCACCGGTTCAAGTCCGGTCGTGGGCTCCACGTGTCAGTCGATTGTCTAGCTGGTCGACTGAGTCATGTTGAACTTTTGTCCGAGGAGACGTGAAATGGCAAAGGAAAAATTTGAGCGGACTAAGCCGCATGTCAATGTTGGAACAATTGGGCACATTGACCATGGCAAGACTACACTGACCGCAGCAATTACCCGTGTTCTTTCCACAAAGGGTCAAGCAAATTTTACTGATTTTAGTGAAATTGATAAGGCGCCTGAGGAAAAAGAGCGTGGTATCACTATTGCTACAGCGCATGTGGAATATGAAACCGAAAATCGTCATTATGCCCATGTGGACTGCCCGGGACATGCCGACTATATCAAAAATATGATCACTGGTGCTGCTCAAATGGACGGCGCTATTCTAGTTGTTGGTGCTGATGATGGGCCCATGCCTCAGACCCGTGAGCATATCTTGCTTGCTCGCCAGGTAGGTGTTCCTGCTATTGTCGTTTTTCTCAACAAGTGCGATATGGTCGATGACGAGGAGCTGGTAGAGCTGGTTGAAATGGAGTTGCGAGAGCTGCTGGACAAGTATGATTTTCCCGGTGATGACATCCCCATTGTTCGGGGGTCGGCATTGCTTGCTCTTGAGAATCCTGAAGATGCGGAAAAATCAGCGTGTATATGGGAGCTTATGAGTTCTGTTGACAGTTATGTCCCGGAGCCTGAGCGCGATGTGGACAAGCCTTTTCTCATGCCTGTTGAGGATGTTTTTTCCATCTCTGGTCGTGGTACCGTTGCTACTGGTCGGGTTGAGCGTGGAGTAATCAAGGTGGGTGAAGAGGTCGAAATTGTCGGTGTCCGTGAAACGGCCAAGACCACATGCACAGGCGTGGAGATGTTCCGTAAACTGTTGGATGAAGGGCAGGCTGGAGATAATATCGGTGCTCTGCTTCGCGGTATCAAACGTGAAGAAATTGTTCGTGGCCAGGTTTTGGCAAAACCAGGCTCAATTACTCCGCATAAAAAGTTCAAGGCAGAAGCCTATATTCTCACCAAGGAGGAGGGAGGGCGTCATACACCATTTTTTAATGGCTACCGGCCGCAATTCTACTTCCGTACAACAGACGTGACCGGTGTGGTGAGTCTTGATGAGGGTGTTGAAATGGTTATGCCTGGGGATAATATTCATATCACTGGCGAGTTAATCACACCGATCGCCATGGAAGCAGGGCTTCGTTTTGCGATCCGTGAAGGCGGGCGCACTGTTGGCGCAGGCGTTGTCAGCGAAATTATCGAATAGACTGCATTCGGCCCCTTGTCATGTAATGCAGCGGGGCGGCTCATCAGTGAACTGCTACAGCCGGGCTCAGTCCCGGCTGTAGTCCTCTATCAGGGGCTATCATGAGAGAGATAATCACGCTGGCTTGCCAAGAGTGCAAGCGGCGAAATTATACAACAACAAAAAACAAGCGCACCATTCCGCATAAGCTTGAAATGAAAAAGTTTTGTTCTTTTTGTAAGACGCATACTTCGCATAAAGAGACGAAATAGTACTGGAGGCCAGTAGCTCGAATTGGTAGAGCACCGGACTCCAAATCCGGGGGTTGGGGGTTCGAATCCCTCCTGGCCTGCCATCGTCTAGCATAATCAGAATGCACGAGATGGGCGGTAAACATACTACGAAAAATATGGTTGCGAAAAAGAAATCAAAGGGCATGAAGGCAAAGCAAGTTGCCAAGTCTGAGACAGTCCAGAAAGAACAGGCATTTTCTTGGTCTCCATCAAAAATTCGTACGTTTGTTAAGGAAGTCAAGGCGGAGTTTCTGAAAATTGTCTGGCCTGCGAAAAAGGTGACTGCTGGGCTGACAGGGTTTGTCGTGCTGCTCGTCATAATCATAGCCACATATCTTGGTACCGTTGACCTCCTTCTTGGTAGACTCGTAACGTTCATCCTCAATTCCTGACCACCTTGCATACTCATGGCAAAGCACTGGTATATTATTCATACCCACACCGGATTTGAAAATAAAGTCAAGGCAACCTTGGAAGAGCGGGTCAAGATTGCTGGTCAAGAGGAGTTCTTCGGTGCAATTTTGGTACCGACGGAACAGGTCGTCGAGATGGTGAAAGGCGCCCGAAGAACGTCAGAAAGGAAGTTCTTTCCAGGCTATATTCTGGTAAATATGGAGATGAATGAGCATAGCTGGCACACGGTTCAGGAAACGCCGCGGGTGACTGGATTTGTAGGGGTTAATGTCTCTCAGGCTGCTAATGAAAAAGATATTTATAAACGGATACCGGCCCTAACAGAGAAAGAGGCCTTGCAGATTATCGGTCGCATGGAAGAGGGTGCCAGCAAACCTAAGCCCAAGGTTGTTTTCGCAGAAGGCGATGTGGTACGGGTTATTGATGGGCCTTTTGCCAACTTCCAGGGTGTCATTGAAGAGGTCTATCCTGATAAAGGGCGGGTTAAAGTTATGGTCTCCATTTTCGGGCGGTCAACCCCTGTGGAGTTGGAATATATTCAGGTAAGTCAAAATTAGCGAGTGCAAGCTCGTTCAGGTGTACAAAATGGCAAAAAAAATACAGTCCTACATTAAGTTGCAGATTCCAGCCGGTAAGGCCAATCCCTCACCACCCGTTGGCCCGGCTCTTGGCCAGCATGGTGTCAATATAATGGATTTCTGCAAAGCCTTTAACGCCCAGACGCAGTCTGCAGGGGATACCATTATACCTGTGGTCATAACTGTTTATCAGGATCGTTCATTTAGTTTTATTACCAAAACTCCACCAGCCTCAGTGCTGTTACTCAAGGCGGCCGGGCTTGATAAGGGATCAAGTAATCCCAAACGGGAGCGTGTGGCGGAACTGTCTGTTGATACAATTAAAGAAATAGCAGAAACGAAAATGCCTGATTTGAATGCCTATACCGTTGAACAGGCGATTAAAATTGTTGAAGGAACCGCTAGAAGCTGCGGAATTACAGTCGTTAAATAAGTTGCGACTGGTTCGTGTACCCTTGCAGTGCCCGCTGTAGTAGGGGAGAATATAAACAGGGTGGAAAATATGCCAAAACGTGGAAAACAATATAAAAATTCTGTCATAAACATAGACCGAACCAAGCTTTACGATCTCAATGAGGCCTTACAGCTTGTCCTTGAGACCAGATATGCCAAGTTTGAGGAATCAGTGGATATCGCTGTGCGATTGGGTGTCGATCCACGCCACGCAGACCAGATGGTGCGCTCAAGTGTTATCCTCCCCAACGGGACTGGTAAAGAGGTTCGGGTGCTGGTCTTTGCCAAGGGTGATAAGGAGGCGGAAGCTCTTGCTGCAGGCGCAGACTATGCTGGTTCAGCGGAATATGTCGAAAAGATAAAAGAAGGCTGGCTAGAGTTCGATAAAACCATAGCCACCCCGGATATGATGGGTGAAGTCGGAAAAATAGGCCGTATACTCGGTCCTCGAAACCTCATGCCCAATGCGAAATTGGGTACGGTGACCTTTGACATTGACCGTGTGGTTAAAGAGGTAAAAATGGGAAAGGTCGACTTCAGGGTGGATAAGGCCGGTGTTGTACACGCTGCCGTTGGCAAGTGCAGCTTTGGGGTTGATAAACTGTTGGAAAACATCGTAGCCTTTGTGGACAAGCTTATCCAATTGAAGCCGTCCACCAGTAAAGGGGTTTATCTCAAAACTATCTCTCTCTCCAGCACAATGGGTCCAGGTGTCAAGGTGGATCCCCTGCAGGTTCGGGGACTCATTAAATAGGAAAAAAGGGGTGAGAGAAGCGTTCTCAAGGACATCTACAAACCACACCTTGGCTTGCTAGTTTACTCCACCGGACAGGCAAATGTGCTTATATCCGAGAGAGTTCAGACGAGATCCCACCGAAACACATTGTGGTACCAGAATGCGAAACTCCAGGGGAGTAACTGCTTAGAAACATTGAGATATGTTTACTTCCTACTGAAAGAAAAGTAAAACCATTGAGTACACTCAATGATTTGTATCCGCAGCGGTCTTGTATAAGACTCTGATAAACCTGGGAAGGTCAAAGACAGCAGGAACAATACGTTTAAATATCGAAAGATGTCCTGCCTAGACCGGTATCAGATACTTTATTGTCAAACGTATAGGTCTTGATAATTCACCTGTCTGCATCTTTGACAGTCCCGTTGAAACCTTATTAGGAGGAATAACCGTTGGATCGCAATGAAAAGACCAATGTGGTCAGTGCGCTCAACGAAACCTTTTCCAAAGCTAAGTTCGCAGTTGTTACCGACTATCGCGGACTCAAGGTGACGGAACTGGAAGAATTGCGCAGCAATCTTCGTGCAAACAACGCACATTTCCAGATTGCAAAAAATACGCTGCTCAGATTGGCGGTACGTGGCACGGAGTATGAGGGGTTGACCGAGCACTTCTCAGGAACGACAGCCATAACTTTCAGTTTTGAGGAACCTGTAGGACCGGCCAAGGCGCTTGCCAAATTTGCAAAAGACAATGCACATCTGCAAATTCGCTGCGCCGGTCTTGAAGGAACCATCTTGACGGCCGAAGAAGTGGTCGCTCTTTCAAAACTGCCGAGCAGAGAAGAATTGCTTGCAAAACTTTTGGGCACCATGAACGCAGTACCTACTGGCTTTGTACGTGTTCTCAATGCCATTCCCCAAAAGTTTGTGTATGCCCTTGGTGCAATCAAAGATCAAAAAGACAATTAATATGCCCGTTGTCTCATGTATTGAGCCTATGAGCAATAGACAGTCCGTTAGGAGGAATTATCATGTCTGTTACAAAAGATGATGTTATTGCATTTATCTCCAACATGACCGTACTTGAACTCTCAGAGTTGATCGGTGAGCTGGAGGAAAAATTTGGCGTTTCTGCTGCGGCCCCTGTGGCAGTCGCAGCTGCCGGTGCACCGGCCGGAGACGGTGGTGAAGCTGTCGAGGAAAAAACAGAATTTGACGCGATTCTCGCCAGTGCAGGAGATCAGAAGATTAAAGTGATAAAAGAAGTCCGTGCGATCACTTCCCTTGGCCTCAAGGAAGCGAAAGCCCTGGTAGAAGACGCCCCAGCTCCAATTAAAGAGGGTGTGACCAAGGAAGAGGCGGAAGAGATCAAAGCCAAGGTTGAAGGTGCCGGCGGTACTGTTGAGATTAAATAAACTTCATTAACACCGTACTGGTCGAGGAACAACTCGAGCCAGTTCCCTTATGAACTGTGGTAACGCTACAGGATGCCAAATCCTGTAGCGTTACTGTGTTTACAGGAAAGGGTATAGTTTGCATTTTATTTTTTACCATAAATTAGGCATATGTGATTTGTTTACACAACATTTGTCTTCATTTCGCGGAAAAGTTCGAGGGAATACATGAAAAGAGTACGTAAGAGTTTTGCCAAAACTAGTCACATAGTTGAACCCCCGCATCTCATTGCTATGCAGCGAGAATCTTACGAGCATTTTCTCCAAAGGGATGTTGCACCTGATGAGCGTAAAGAGGCAGGTCTACAAGCCATCTTCCAGGACATATTCCCTATCACTGACTTCAATGGATTATGCTCCCTGGAATTTGTCCGTTATAGTTTTGGTGAACCCAAATACACGGTAGAGGAATGTGTGGAGCGGGGCATGACCTATGAGGTACCCGTAAAAATTACTGTTCGTTTGATCACTTTTGACATTGATGAAGAGACAGGGGTGCAATCTGTACGGGATATCAAAGAGCAGGAGATCTTTCTAGGTGCTCTTCCGCTGATGACCAAAGATGGTGTTTTTGTTGTTAACGGCACTGAGCGTGTCGTGGTCAATCAACTGCAGCGATCTCCCGGACTTTTCTTTACCCATGACAACGGGAAATCACATACCTCTGGCAAACGCCTTTACTCAGCGCGTATCATACCTGTTCGTGGTTCCTGGCTTGATTTTGAGTTTGATGTCAAGGATGTTCTCTATGTGCGAATAGATCGACGCCGGAAAATGCCAGTCACCGTGCTGCTCAAAGCCTTGGGTTATTCCCAGGTCGAGTTGCTCCAGGAATTTTATCAGGAGGAAACCATTCGAACAGTAGACGGCATCTTCACAGTTGATTTTAAACCAGAAATTTTTATTGGGCAAAGACTGCAGGCCGATCTTATTGATCCGGCCAGCGGCGAATTGCTCGGTAAGAAAGGACGCAAGATTTCCAAGGCGCTTGCTGGCCGGATTCTCGATAGAGATATTTCCTCTCTTCCTATTCAGGCCGAGGAACTCGTCGGTCGATACTTTTCAGAAGATGTTATCAGCCCCCTTACTGGAGAGGTTATTGGACGCTGTAACGATGTTGTGACCCAAACATTTCTGGAGTCACTGTCTGAGCAAGAGGTAGTATCTTTCAAACTTCTCTTTATTGATGGTGTGCATGTTACCGAATCCTTCAGAAAAACATTGGCAGTGGATAAGGTAAAAGATAAGGAAGAGGCATTGATAGAAATTTATCGTCGGCTGAGACCTTCCAGCCCTCCAACGGCAGAAATAGCCCAGACATTTTTTGATAATCTGTTTTTTAATTCTGCGAGTTATGACCTCTCTGAGGTAGGTCGCTACAAGATCAATACCAAACTTGCTCAGAACACACCCATTGAAACCCGTACGCTCACCAGGGAGGATATCTTAGAAGGGGTCAAGCATCTGGTACACATTAAGGATGAGCTGAAGGAAGGTGACGATATAGATCACCTGGGGAACAGAAGGGTAAGAACTGTTGGAGAGCTTTGTGAAAATCAGTACCGGATGGGATTGGTGCGAATGGAAAGAGCCATTAAAGAGAGAATGACTCTGCAGGAGATTGAGACGCTCATGCCCCATGACCTGGTCAATCCCAAACCGGTTACTTCAGCTATTAAGGAGTTTTTTGGAACCTCCCAGCTCTCCCAATTCATGGACCAAACCAATCCTCTTTCCGAGGTCACCCACAAACGTCGACTCTCTGCCTTGGGACCAGGCGGTCTGTCGCGAGAGCGTGCTGGGTTTGAGGTTCGTGACGTACACCCCACGCACTACGGGAGAATTTGCCCCGTTGAAACGCCAGAGGGGCCCAATATTGGTTTAATAGTATCATTGGCTACCTATGCGACGGTGAATCCTTACGGGTTCATTGAAACGCCTTATCGCTACGTTCAAGAGCGTACAGTAGCTGCTGACTATACGTATCTCTCAGCCACCCAGGAAGAAGAATATACCATTGCGCCTGCAAAGGTGAAATTGCAGGGGGATCGTATTGTGGATGACTATCTCATTGCCCGTCAGGAGAATGAGGTTTCCATGGTGCCTGCTGAAGACATCAACATGATGGATGTAGCCCCTAATCAGCTAGTTTCTGTGGCCGCCTCGCTTATTCCTTTTTTGGAAAATGACGATGCCAACCGTGCCCTTATGGGCTCTAATATGCAGCGCCAGGCCGTGCCCCTGCTCAGCACAAGATCGCCTCTTGTCGGTACCGGTATTGAAAAATATGTGGCCCAGGATTCCGGGGCCTGCCTTCTGGCAGGTGGAGATGGTGTTGTTGAGGAAGTCGACTCCTGCCGCATTGTGGTTCGTTATGATGCACCAGGGACGGATGGGTTTGATACGGGTGTGGGCGTCTATCGTCTATCTAAGTATAAGAAATCAAACCAAAATACTTGTTTTAATCAAAAGCCATTGGTCCTGCCGGGAGAGAGGGTGACCAAGGGATCTGTTCTCGCAGATGGCCCTTCCTGCGAGAAGGGGGAGCTCGCGTTGGGTAAGAATGTCACCATCGCTTTCATGCCCTGGCGCGGTTATAACTTTGAAGATTCTATTCTCGTCAACGAGCGTCTTCTTAAAGAAGATACCTTTACCTCTGTTCATATTGAAATATTTGAAATTATGGCCCGGGATACCAAACTGGGCAAAGAAGAGATTACCCGCGACATTCCCAACGTGGGTGAAGAAGGGCTTCGTAACCTGGATGATTCTGGAATCGTTCGTATCGGCGCCGAGGTTGGGCCAGGTGACATGCTGGTGGGTAAGGTTACCCCCAAAGGGGAAAGTATGCTCTCCCCTGAAGAGAAATTGTTGCGGGCTATTTTTGGAGAAAAAGCCGGTGATGTCAAGGATTCCTCCCTCAGGGTACCTCCAGGAGTGGAAGGTGTTGTGATTGATGCCAAAGTTTTTTCCCGAAAAGGCGTTGATAAGGACGAGCGTACTGTCATGATTGAAGAAATTGAAATAGAACGACTCAATCGTGACATGGAAGATGAACTGAAAAGTTTGAAAAAAGGGGTGCGAAAGGCCTTGGGAGATTTACTCGACGGTCGTACCACCAAGAGTGATGTGGAGGATAATCAAGGCAATGTCATCCTCAAATTGGGGAAACAGCTTACCCCAGAAATTATCGAGCAGGTAGAGTTTGCACGCCTGGGACATCTTGATTTTGCTGAAAAAGCTAAATACCTCGGGGAAATGGAGGCTATCTTCAGCAGGTACAGTAGCCAGGCTGCCTTGGTTCGTAGCCGTTATGAGGGAATTGTCGAGCGTATGGAAAAAGGAGACGACTTACCTCCCGGCGTTGTCAAAATGGTTAAGGTCTATGTCGCGACCAAGCGTAAGCTTGCCGTGGGTGATAAAATGGCTGGTCGGCATGGGAATAAAGGTGTTGTGTCACGCCTGCTGCCTGAAGAGGACATGCCGTTCTTTGCTGACGGCTCTACGGTGGATATCGTCCTGAACCCACTAGGGGTACCGTCGCGTATGAATGTTGGTCAGGTGCTCGAATGCCACTTGGGGTTTGCCGCCAAAAGACTAGGAGAAAAAATATCCAACATGGCTCGCCGAAAGGAACTGGAGCTGGTCAAGGAACAAATGCACCGAATCTATTCTGCTGATGAATGTGCTTTGATTCTAGACAATTGTAACGATGACCAACTCCTTGAATTCTCCCGGAACGCCAAGTATGGTTTACATGTGGCCACCCCCGTATTCGATGGAGCTTCAGAGTCTGAGATAAGACAGATGCTGGTTGAGGCAGGCGTAGATGAAGTTGGCCAATCCACTCTGTACGACGGGCTCAGTGGAGAGCCCTTTGATAATCAGGTGACAGTTGGTGTTATGTACATGTTGAAGCTGCATCACCTGGTTGACAATAAGATCCATGCTCGTTCAACAGGCCCATATTCTCTGGTTACCCAGCAGCCTCTGGGCGGGAAAGCACAATTTGGCGGCCAGAGACTGGGCGAAATGGAAGTCTGGGCGATGGAGGCATATGGGGCAGCCTATACCTTAAAGGAATTTCTCACGGTTAAGTCCGACGATGTGGAGGGTAGAACAACCATGTATGAGAAAATTGTGAAAGGGAACAATTTTTTGGAAACAGGTCTTCCCGAGTCTTTCCATGTTTTGGTTAAGGAACTCAAAGGTCTTTGCTTAGACGTAGAACTGCAGGAATAGCACCCAAAGCGGACTGGAATGAAGACAATAGACATCCTCTGCAGACAGATGCTGATTAGATAAGATATAGGTGATTACGTGGAAGAACTGTTCAATTTCTTTGCAAAACCAAAAGGGCCCGTCAGTTTTAACAAGGTCAAAATTTCTCTTGCATCCCCTGAAAAAATCAGAGAATGGTCCCACGGTGAAGTTAAGAAGCCGGAAACCATCAACTATAGAACTTTTAAGCCGGAACGGGACGGACTTTTCTGTGCCAAGATCTTTGGCCCTGTAAAAGACTACGAGTGCAACTGCGGCAAGTATAAACGCATGAAACACAGGGGCGTTGTCTGTGAAAAGTGCGGGGTGGAAGTTATCCAGTCCAAGGTTCGGCGAGAGCGCCTCGGCCATATTGAATTGGCTGCGCCTGTTGCTCATATCTGGTTTTTGAAAAGCCTGCCCTCAAAGATTGGCGCAATTCTTGACATGACGCTGAAACAGCTCGAACGTATTCTCTATTTCGAGTCCTATGCCGTTGTCGCCTCCCAGGTCGAAGACCTGGCCGTAGGCACCTTGCTCAACGAAGAACAGTACCGCAATGCTCTTGAAATGTATCCTGGCCAGTTTCGTGTCGGCATAGGGGCTGAAGCTATCCGTGAAATGCTCATGGCCCTTGAACTCAAAGAACTGTCCGCAACATTGCGAGAGGAGATGAAAACCACCGGGTCAGCGACCAAACGGGCCAAGTATGGCAAGCGCCTGAGTGTGGTTGAGGCATTTAGGGATTCCGGCAATAAGCCTGAATGGATGATCCTTGAAGTTATCCCTGTTCTGCCTCCCGACTTGCGTCCCTTGGTGCCCCTGGAAGGGGGACGTTTTGCAACCTCTGACCTCAATGATCTTTATCGGCGGGTTATTAACCGTAACAACAGGCTTAAGAGGTTACTTGAACTCGATGCGCCCGATATCATAATCCGTAATGAAAAGAGAATGTTGCAGGAGGCGGTTGATGTCCTCTTTGACAATGGTAGAAGAGGCAGAACCATTACAGGTCCCAACAAGCGCCCCTTGAAGTCACTTTCAGACATGCTCAAGGGAAAACAGGGACGCTTTCGCCAGAACCTGCTTGGAAAGCGGGTCGATTACTCCGGACGGTCTGTCATTGTAGTCGGGCCGCATTTGCGCCTGCACCAGTGCGGCCTGCCGAAGAAGATGGCTCTTGAATTGTTTAAGCCTTTTATTTACAACCGGTTGGAACATAAGAATTATGTTTCTACCATTAAAAGTGCCCGCAAAATGGTGGAAAAGGGCGCCAAGGAGGTATGGGATGTCCTTGATGATATAGTTCGTGAGTATCCCGTCATTCTCAATCGTGCTCCTACTCTTCACCGCCTTGGCATGCAGGCCTTTGAGGTCGTACTTATCGAAGGCAAGGCTATCCAGCTGCATCCTCTGGTCTGCGCCGCCTTTAATGCAGACTTTGACGGTGATCAGATGGCAGTGCATGTCCCGCTTTCTGTCGAGGCCCAGGTCGAAGCACGGGTGTTAATGATGTCCACCAACAATATTCTCAGCCCAGCCAACGGCGGACCTATTATTATCCCCAGTCAGGATATTGTTTTGGGACTCTATTACATGACCCGCCAAAAGCTTGGTGTGGTCGGCGAAGACACCCGGTTCAGTTCTCCGGGCGAAGTCCGGATAGCCTACGATAACGGTGCCGTGCACCTTCAGGCAAAAATTCAGGCTCGTATCAAAGGGAAAATGGTGGACACCACCGTTGGGCGGGTTATCGTCGGCGAGCTTCTCCCAGACGGGGTACCGTTTTCTCTGGTCAACAAAGAACTTGCGAAAAAAGAACTCGCTTTTTTGATAGATTATACCTACCGACATGCAGGAACCAAGGAAACAGTCTTATTGGCGGATCGTTTGAAGGACCTTGGGTATGAGTACGCCACCCTGGCAGGAATTTCGATCTGCATCAACGATATGAAAATACCTGTACGGAAGGAGGAATTTGTTGAAGATGCAGAGAAAGAGGCGGCGGAAGTTGATCAGCAGTATAGTGACGGCCTGATTACAGATGGTGAAAAGTACAATAAAATTATTGATATTTGGTCGAAAGCCACCGAAAAAATCACCAAAGAAATGATGGATGAGATGGCGGTCGAGTACACTCCCAATAAGAATGGCCAAGTCGAGGAACTCAAAAGCTTCAACGCTGTTTATATCATGGCGGATTCAGGAGCACGTGGTTCCAAAGATCAGATCCGACAGTTGGCAGGTATGCGAGGCTTAATGGCCAAGCCTTCCGGAGAGATTATCGAGACCCCCATTAAAGCGAATTTTCGCGAAGGACTCAATGTCCTGGAATATTTTATTTCCACCCATGGGGCACGTAAGGGACTGGCCGATACTGCTCTTAAAACCGCTAACTCCGGTTATTTGACGAGAAGGTTAGTGGATGTGGCCCAGGATTCCACCATTGTTCAAAAAGACTGCGGAACCATGCGCGGTGTGAAGGCCGAACCACTGGTCGAGGGCGGTGAGGTTATTGTCAGGATCGGTGAACGCATACTGGGGCGTGTCGCACTGGAGGATGTGGTTGATCCACATAGCGGTGAAATTCTGGTTGAAATGGATGAGGAGATCACCGAAGATAAGGTGGACGCCATTGAGGCGGCAGGGGTTGATCAGGTGATGATCCGCTCTGTGTTAACTTGTGAAGCCAAGCGTGGTGTCTGTGCCATGTGTTATGGGCGTGATCTCGGTCGTGGCCACATGGTAAATATAGGGGAGGCTGTTGGTATTATCGCGGCCCAGTCTATTGGTGAGCCTGGAACTCAGCTCACTATGCGGACCTTTCATATTGGCGGTACGGCGAGCAGAGCTGTGGAGCAGGCCGAAATCAGAACCCAGCGTGGTGGCCGGGTTCAGTGCAAAAACCTGCATTCTGTTGTCAACAATGAGGGGTTCCTTGTGGTTATGAATAGGAATGCAGAAATCTCTGTTCTTGATAGCCAAGGCGTTGATCGAGAGCGATTTCCTGTCCCCTATGGTGCTGTCTTGCGAATCGAGGAAGGTGCAACCATCGACCCAGGGAGCGTTATCGCCGATTGGGATGCCTTTTCCATACCGATCGTGGCAGAGGTCGGTGGTAAGGTGAAATACGGTGATGTTCTTGAAGGCGAGTCCATGCAGGAACGGGTCGATCAAATTACCGGCAAGGCAAGCAAGGTGATCACAACCAGTACATCAAGCAAGCAGATTAACCCCAGAATTTCTATAAAAGATGAGAGGGGCAGAACAGTGAAACTGGAGAGCACGGATCAGGCTGCCCGGTATCCGCTTCCAGTGGGGTCAATTATCACCGTTGATGAGCATGAAATAATTACTCCTGGTACCGTGGTGGCCAAGATTCCACGCGAAACTACCAAGACCAAGGATATTACGGGTGGCCTTCCCAGGGTGGCGGAACTGTTTGAAGTACGTAAGCCTAAAGAACAGGCTGTTATCAGTGAAATTGACGGCTTGGTAAGCTTTGGCAAGGATCTGAAAGGAAAACGACGAATAGTCGTAACCCCGGAAACTGGTGAGCCAAAGGAGTACCTTGTTCCCAAAGCTAAACATATAACCGTGCACGAAGGAGACCTGGTTCAGGCTGGTGAACGGCTTATGGAGGGCGCTGTTCTTCCCAATGATATCCTTCGGGTGCTTGGCTCTGAAGAGCTGGCCAGGTTTTTGGTAAACGAGATCCAGGAAGTTTATCGACTGCAGGGCGTTCGAATCAATGACAAGCATATTGAAACTATTGTTCGCCAGATGCTGAAAAGGGTTCGGATTACTGATCCCGGCGACTCGGTCTTTATGCTCGAGCAGCAGGTCGAATGGTGGAAATTTCAGGAGGAAAATGAGCGATTATTGGCCATGGGCGGGCTGCAGCCTGCAAGTGCAGAATCGTTACTCCTCGGGGTGACCAAGGCGTCATTGTCGACGGATTCATTTATTTCAGCCGCTTCTTTCCAGGAAACAACCAAGGTTCTTACCAACGCAGCCATGGCTGGAAAGATAGACGATCTTTCCGGTTTGAAGGAAAACGTCATCATGGGTCGGTTGATATCGGCTGGCACTGGTTTGTCTCGGTACAGGATCACCAAGGAGAATTGATAAAATTTTAACTTGACCTTTTTGATGATATAGTTTAAATATCGAACCTTTCGTGCTCATTTACAACCTTATTGACGCATGATTGACTATTTTGTAAAGGAGTGGTTTGAATGCCCACAATTAATCAGCTCGTCCGCAAAAGACGAAAAAAAATCACCAAAAGATCGAATACGCCGGCTTTACAGAATTGCCCTCAAAAGCGCGGGGTCTGCGTGCGTGTATACACCACGACGCCTAAAAAGCCTAACTCAGCTCTACGTAAGGTAGCAAGGGTGCGGTTAACAAACGGGATTGAGGTTACCTCATATATTCCCGGCATCGGTCATAATCTTCAGGAACACTCCGTTGTGCTGATTCGTGGTGGTCGTGTCAAGGATCTTCCCGGTGTGCGTTATCATATTGTACGTGGTACCCTGGATGCTTTGGGCGTTAATGATCGTCGTCAGGGTCGGTCTAAATATGGAGCAAAAAGGCCGAAGTAATTCTCTGTTACAGGCACCACAGGAAATATTATGCCAAGAAAAAAATTATTAGATAAGCGTCCGATAAACCCAGATCCACGGTACAACTCCGTGTTGGTGTCAAAGTTTACCAACGGTCTGATGCAGAATGGAAAAAAGAATACCGCCAGGAGTATCTTCTATGGGGCTATGGATATCCTAGCAAAGAAGGTCACCGATCAGGAACCCTTGGTGGTATTTGAAGAAGCCATGGAGAAAGTACGACCCCGTATAGAGGTTAAAAGCCGTCGTGTTGGTGGTGCGACCTATCAGGTACCGGTTGAGGTCCGCCCTGAAAGAAGAAATGCGCTGGCCATTCGTTGGATTATTGGCTTTGCGCAGAAGAGATCGGGCAGGTCGATGGCAGAAAAGCTGGCCGCTGAACTGCTTGACGCTTTCAATAGTAGGGGCGCATCGGTGAAGAAAAAAGATGATACCCATAAAATGGCGGAAGCAAATAAGGCTTTTGCCCATTATCGTTGGTAGTTGGAAAAAATACAGCTGTGGATAGTATAAGTATTGACAGAGATGAGCAGCTGTTGTAATAACGAAAAATTTTTCTTGGGTATTGCAACCGAGAAAATGAGAAGTACGAGAACAGGAGAACATGGTGGCTGGTTCGGATACGTTATCGAACGTGCGCAATATCGGTATTATGGCGCATATAGATGCGGGAAAAACCACAACCACTGAACGTATACTCTTTTATACAGGTAAGTCTCATAAAATCGGCGAAGTTCATGACGGCACTGCGGTTATGGACTGGATGGAGCAAGAACAAGAGCGCGGTATTACCATTACCTCTGCTGCAACGACTTGTCATTGGAAAGATGTTGTCATAAATATCATAGATACGCCCGGCCATGTAGATTTTACGGTTGAAGTCGAGCGTAGCTTGAGAGTCCTGGACGGTGTTGTTGCTGTTTTTTGTGCTGTAGGGGGAGTGGAACCTCAGTCTGAGACGGTGTGGAGACAGGCTGATCGATACGAGGTCCCTAGGATTGCCTTTGTTAATAAGATGGACCGGGTCGGGGCTTCCTTTGAGCGCTGCCTAGACCAGATGCGTCAGCGGCTAGGGGCCGACCCAGTGGCAGTTACCCTGCCTGTCGGGAGCGAAGATACTTTCCGTGGTATCATTGATCTCGTTGAAGAGAGGCTACTGACCTTTGATGAGGACTCTTTGGGGATGGACGTCTTTGAAGAGCCCATTCCTAATGAATTAGTAGGCGAATCATCGGCCGCCAAGATGATACTCCTCGAGAAGTTGGCCGACTTCGATGAGGAGATCATGGAAAAATATATAGATGATCAAGAGATTACATCTGGTGAACTGCGCGCAGCACTGAGAAAAGCGGCGCTCAACCGGCAGATTGTCCCAGTTTTGTGTGGATCGGCGTTTAAGAACAAAGGGGTACAACCTTTACTTGATGCCATCAACTGGTATCTGCCCTCACCCATAGATGTTCCCCCGATTGAGGGGAAGGATAAGAAAGGTGTGCCTCTTATCCGGCAACCTGTAGGGAGTGAAAAGTTCTGCGGTCTGGTTTTTAAGCTGCAGTCTGATTCCTATGTGGGTAGCCTTGCCTTTATTAGGGTGTATTCCGGAATTTTCAAGGTTGGTGAGAAAATGTTTAACCCCTTGAAAAGAAAAACGGAAAAAATATCCAAGCTATTGAAGTTACATGCTAATAAACGTGAAGAGGTCACAGCCTTACAGGCGGGAGATATTGGGGCCGTGGTCGGTCTCAAATGGACCACCACCGGTGATACGCTGTGTGCTAATGGAGATTTTATAGTCCTGGAAGAAATGACCTTTCCTGAACCTGTGATAGGAATAGCCATTGAGCCCAAAACGAAGGCGGACGAGGCAAAACTATCAGAAAGCCTGGATAAGGTCATGAAAGAAGATCCCAGTTTTAAGGTTACGGTGAATGAAGATACCGGACAGACGATTATTTCCGGTATGGGTGAATTACACCTTGAAATTGTGGTGGACAGGCTGATTCGAGAGTTCAAGGTCTCGGCGAATATCGGTAAACCACAGGTAGCCTACAGAGAAACTGTTACCAAAACTGGTACTGGCGTTGGCCGATTTGAAACCCTTGTAACGGGCAAAGAGCAGTATGGGCATGTCGAGCTTGAATTACGCCCGGCTCCAGCAGGTAGTGGCACAAGCTTTCATTCTGCGATTGATGACAAAACAATCCCCGACCAATATGTCGAGGCTATCAAGAAAGGGGTATTGGACAGTTTGGATTCCGGTCCAATCATAGGGTATCCGGTTATTGATGTAGAGGCGCATCTGGTCGGTGGTTCTTATGATGAGGAACGGTCCACGGAAATGGCTTTCGGTGTCGCTTCTACTATGGCATGCCGTGCGGCAGCTCAGGAAGGCGATCCCAAGCTGCTTGAACCGGTTATGTTGCTTGAGGTGGTAACACCCGAAGAATATCTGGGCGATGTTATCAATGATCTCAACAAAAAACGAGCGCAGGTTTCGGGTGTTGAGGTGGAAAAAGACAGACAGGTTATTCAGGCCAAAGCCCCCTTGGCCGAAATGTTTGGCTATTCTACTGATCTTAGATCGGCGACCCAGGGCAGGGCAGTTTTTAGCATGCAGTTTGCAGAATTTACAGAAGTTCCTCAGAAAAAAGCTGAAGAGATCACCCAAGCAATACGGGGCGTATGATGGGTTCACAGAGCAGACGCCATTTTTTAATTGAAACCGAGCTTAGTTATACTTCAGAGTTACTGATGGAACAGTATTGTTTGCGCTGGCGGACGGAATAGAAATGGTTATGCCAGGTGATAACGAGCTTATCACAGGCGAATTGATCACTCCATTGCCATGGAAAAAGAACTTGGTTTCGCTATTCGTGAAGGTGGACGAACCGTTGGTACTGGTGTGATCAGCGAAATTATCGAATAAGAGGAGTACAATGATTCCTGCTGATAAGATCCGTATTAGACTGAAGGGTTACGACCATAAATTACTTGACCTTTCAACCAGAGAAATTGTCGAAACTGCAAGAAGAACCGGTGCAACTATAGCTGGACCGATTCCTCTGCCAACCAGTACCAATAAATATACTGTCCTTCGTTCTCCTCATGTAGATAAAAAGTCCAGAGAGCAGTTTGAAATGAGAACCCACAGAAGACTGCTGGACATCCTTGAACCAACCCAGCAAACCATTGATGCCTTGATGAAGCTGGAACTCTCAGCTGGTGTTGACGTTGAGATTAAGCTTCCTTAAGGGATCTGGGCGCAAGGTTAAAAGCAGAAAAAAGTAATATTTTATCCACGAGTGATTAATTGAATACGGGTAGAAAAATGTCGAAGACAAAAGGAATTCTGGGCCGAAAGATTGGGATGACACGGGTGTATGATGAACACGGGAGGTCCATACCTGTTACTGTTGTCGAAGCTGGTCCATGTACGATTCTGCAGAAAAAGACTACCGCTAAAGAAGGGTACAACGCCATACAGGTTGGGTTTCTAGAGAAAAAGGCAGCCCGAATAAATAAACCGGAGGCAGGACATTTCAAGCGAGCCGGCGGGCAAGGGTTTTATCATATCAAGGAGTTTCGGGTTACTGATCCAGAAGCGTACGAACTTGGCCAGCAAATTACCGCTAGTGAGGTGCTCAATGTAGGTGATTTCGTCGACGTTTCCGGTAAGTCGAAAGGTCGAGGGTATCAAGGGGTCATGAAAAGGCATGGCTTTGCGGGTGGGAAAGCCTCCCATGGTTCTGGATTTCATCGAGCGCCAGGATCCATTGGCTGCAGTGCATGGCCTGCTCGTGTTGTGAAGGGGAAAAAACTTCCGGGCCATATGGGTGATGTTCTGGTTACACAGAAAAATCTCACTATTGTTGACATCAGGAAAGAGGATAATGTTATCTTGCTGAAAGGTACGGTGCCTGGTGCTAAAAACGGTTTGTTACGTATTTATACTAAAGCATAACCCAAGGCTGCTCGTAAGGAGATACTCATGGCAGTATGTGATGTTGTAAATAATCAGGCAGAGAAAGTGGGAGAAATTGAACTCAACGAAGATCTGTTTGCAGTAGAGGTTAATACTGGCATTTTGCACGAGGTTGTTTGCATGCAAAGAGCCAACAGACGTACGGGGAATGCTTCCACGAAAAACCGTAGTGAGGTGCGTGGCGGGGGAGCCAAACCTTGGCGGCAAAAGGGTACAGGACGTGCGCGCTCCGGCACCAAAAGCTCCCCGGTATGGCGAGGCGGAGGTACAGTTTTTGGCCCAAAGCCGAGAGATTACAGCTATTCCATGCCTAAAAAGGTCAAACGTCTTGCGCTAAAAATGGCCTTAAGCACTCGATTGAAGGAAAACAATCTCGTTGTTGTCAATGATTTGGGATTAAAAGAAATCAAAACCAAGGATTTTGTTGCTGTTATGCATAATTTCCAGTTTGATGATTGCCTGGTGATTACCATGGATAATGATGAAACTGCCGCCAAGTCTTGCAGGAATGCAATCGGTTACAAAGTTCTCCCTGTTGCCGGCCTCAACGTATATGATATATTGAAGTACTCGAAATTGATGCTCGTACAAAACAGCATTGAGAAGATTGAAGAGAGGTTGTTGGTATGAAAATACTCTATGAAGTCATACAGGGACCCTGTCTGACCGAGAAAAGCAGCCGGTTGCAGGAAACCCAGGGAACCGTCGCGTTCAAAGTTGCAAGGGCAGCTAATAAAATAGAAATTAAGCAAGCGGTTGAACAACTATTTAATGTCAAAGTAGCGGACGTGCGAACTACTTCAATGCGGGGAAAAAAGAAGCGCGTAGGTCTGAAGTCTATAGGAAAAACCAACGATTGGAAAAAAGCATATGTCACTCTGTCCGAGGGTGAAATTAATTTCCTCGATGAACTTTGATTACAATAGTCGCTGGATTTTCCCCCTGAAGATACAAGATTACAGGATAAACAATGGCAATTAAGACCCATAAACCGACATCACCTGGAAAACGTCATTATGTTTCTGTTCATCAGGAGTACCTCTCTGATAATGGACCTGAAAAAAGTCTACTCAGGCCGCTGAAAAAATCCGGTGGACGAAATAACTATGGTCGTATAACAACCCGCCACCGAGGTGGAGGACACAAAAGAAAATATCGGTTGATTGACTGGAAGAGAAACAAAACCACGGTTCCTGCAAAGGTCACTTCCATTGAATATGATCCCAACAGATCTGCTCATATCGCTTTGCTCACCTATGCAGACGGTGAAAAAAATTATATTTTGGCACCTAACGGTATAGCAGTAGGAGATACCATAGTCGCAGGTGATAATGTGGACATTAAACCTGGAAATTGTCTGCCGATGATAAATATTCCCCTTGGTACGATTATTCATAACATTGAAATGAAGATTGGTAAGGGAGCCCAGCTCGTTCGTTCAGCAGGAGCTTCTGCCCAGCTCATGGCCAAGGATGGAAATTATGTTCTTGTTAAGCTGCCTTCAGGTGAGGTTCGCAAGTTTCATAAAGATTGCCGGGCCTGCATAGGCCAAGTTGGCAACAGCGAATACAGTAGCCAAAAATTGGGCAAGGCGGGAAGAAAACGATGGAAAGGAAGAAGGCCTTCTGTACGGGGCGTAGCCATGAACCCTGTTGACCACCCCATGGGTGGAGGTGAAGGAAAAAGCTCCGGTGGACGTCATCCCGTGTCACCCTGGGGTATGCCGACCAAGGGGTACAAGACTCGGAAGAAGAAAGCTTCTGATCGCGACATTGTCACCAAACGTAAGTAATTAGAGGAGAGACGGAAATGGCTCGTTCAGTAAAAAAAGGACCGTTTGTCGATGATCATCTCATGAAAAAGGTGAACGCTGCTCAGGAATCCGGTTCCCGAAAAGTTATCAAAACCTGGTCTCGAAGGTCGGACATTACCCCTGATATGGTTGGGCTGACATTTGCCGTTCACAATGGTAAAAAGTTCATCCCTGTCTATGTATCTGAGAACATGGTTGGACATAAGTTGGGTGAATTTTCACCAACAAGAACCTACTATGGCCACGCTGCTGATAAAAAAGGTCGCAAATAAATTACGACAATACCGATCTCAAAGGAGTTAACCGATGGAAACGAAAGCCGTCGCAAAATATATTCGTATTTCACCACAGAAAGCGAGATTGGTTGCTGACGTTATCCGGGGTATGGACGTGGAGAGTGCTATCACAACTCTGCGGTTCATGCCTAAAAAAGCTGCCCGCATACTGAAAAAAGTTGTAGAGTCTGCGGTAGCCAATGCTGATCAAAACGACAGCATTGATGTGGATACTCTGTACGTCAAAAAAGTATTCATAGATGGAGGCCCGATGCTCAAACGTTTTCGTCCAAGAGCGCAAGGCCGTGCCACAAAAATACTGAAAAGAACAAGTCACATCACTGTTGTTGTTGATGAGAATTAACAATATTTTTCTAACCAATCCTGAGAAATAAAGTTAGAAAGAACGGAGGGCATCTTGGGTCAAAAAGTCAATCCCATAGGATTGCGGTTAAATATAACGCGCTCTTGGGAATCTATCTGGTATGCGGATAAGGACTATGCGAGTAATCTTCATCAAGATCAGCTTATTCGCAAATATTTAAAAAAACGGTTATATCACGCGGGAGTGTCCCGAGTTGTGATTGAACGAACCGGTGAAAAAATCAAAGTCAAACTTTTTACTGCCAGACCGGGGATTGTCATAGGTAAGAAAGGCGCAGAAATAGAGAGCCTGAAAAAGGATCTTGAGCAAAAGTTTGGCAGACCCTGCCTGATAGAAATACAGGAAGTACGTCGCCCTGAAGCTGATGCACAGCTTGTCGCTGAGAATATTGCCATGCAGCTTGAACGTCGTATTGCCTTCCGACGGGCAATGAAAAAGGCCATAAACTCTGCATTACGCTTCGGTGTCCAAGGTATTAAAATATCTTGTTCCGGACGACTTGGAGGAGCTGAGATGTCTCGTACCGAATGGTTCAAGGAGGGACGAGTACCCTTGCACACTCTGCGCGCCGATATTGACTATGGGACCGCTGAAGCCAAAACCACCTACGGTATTATTGGTGTCAAGGTATGGATATTCAAAGGAGAGGTACTTCATGAGCAGGAAGCAGCGGTAGACTAGACTGTTATGTCCATGTCGAAACTGGCCCTTCCGATTCATACTGGAGAAGAGGTGTAAAAACATGTTAAGCCCACGGAAAGTAAAACATAGAAAACAACAGAAAGGAAGGATGCGAGGGACCGCATATAGAGGTTCTGATATATCTTTTGGAGATTATGCCCTCAAAGCTGTAGGTTGTGGGCGTATGACGGCGCAGCATATAGAAGCTGCGCGTATTACCATCAATAGAAAAATTAAACGTGGCGGTAAGCTCTGGATACGTGTTTTTCCTGACAAGCCCATTACCAAAAAGCCAGCAGAAACACGCATGGGTAAGGGGAAAGGGTCTCCCGAATACTGGGTGGCGACCATTAGGCCTGGTAGAGTACTTTATGAATTGAAGGGGGTTCCGGAGAAACTGGCTGTGGAGGCGCTCAAACTTGCAAGTTACAAACTACCGTTTCCCACCAAGGTGGTGACCAAGAGAGAGGCGTTATGAAAACCAAAGAGATGCGCGAAATGAATCTCGAAGATCTTTTACACAAGGAAAAAGAAATTCGGCAAGACCTGTTTAAGCTCAAGTTCCAGCACGGCATCAGAAAGCTTGAGAATACCGCACGACTCAGACAGCTTCGCAAAGAGATTGCCAGAATACAGACAGTTGTATCAGAAAAGAGATAATGGGGTAGACAGCTTAAAAGGAATACAGGGAAATACCGATGGCAGATAAGACAAAAAAAACACGTCAAGGGGCAGTAATCAGCAATAAAATGGACAAGAGTGTTGTTGTCCTTGTGGAGCGAAAAGTACGCCACAAGCTCTACGGCAAATACATCAGACGCAATGTGAAATATATGGCCCATGACGAATCCAATGCATGCAATATTGGCGATATCGTTTTGATCGAAGAATGCCGACCACTTTCCAAAAATAAGCGATGGCTTGTGCGGTCGATTGTTGAACGTTCCCTTTAATCGGTATCTTTATTCCCCAGTACAAAGCGACTGTATAAAACTGTAGAGCAGGTAGAACCATGATTCAAACCGAAACTATTCTTAATGTAGCCGATAACTCTGGTGCCAAAAAGGTGTTGTGTATCCGGGTACTCGGCGGCACTCGTAAACGATATGCAAGCATTGGGGATATAATAGTCGTCACCGTTAAAGAGGCTATTCCACATGCCAAAGTTAAAAAAGGTGACGTCCTTGATGCTGTCATTGTCCGGACAAAAAAAGAGTTGAGCCGTCCTGAAGACACAACTGTCGCCTTTGACGAAAATGCGGCAGTGTTGCTCAGTAACAGCGGTGAACCGATCGGGACACGTATATTTGGGCCTGTTGCCCGCGAGTTACGCGGTCTTGGCTTTATGAAGATAATATCCCTTGCACCAGAAGTCTTGTAAACCAGTCTCCTGGTAGAGAAATTAAATTTAAGGGAAATGAGGAATCACAATGCGGCAGGGAAAAACCAGTCTGAGAGTAGACGATCAAGTTGAGGTTATAGCTGGAAAGGATAAGGGACGCGTGGGTAAAATACTCAAGGTAGATCGTGCTCGCAATAAGGTGGTTGTGGAGCGCATCAATATGATCACGAAGCATCAGAAAGCCATTGATGTTACCCAGCCAGGACAAATCATTCAGCGTGAGGCTCCTATTCATATCAGTAATGTGATGCTTGTATGCCCCGAATGTACAGAGACCGTTCGCATGGGGAAAAAATTTCTTGAAGATGGCAGTAAGGTTCGTGTCTGTAAAGGATGCGGAGCTACACTGAAAACATCGACAAAGTAAGGGGTTCACTGGTTAGGGAGCAAATAATGGCTACATTAAAAGAATATTATGACAATGAACTCAAAAACCAGTTACAAAAGGAGTTTGAGTTTAAAAATGTAATGGAAATCCCCAAGGTGGAGAAAGTAGTACTCAATATGGGGATTGGTGAGGGGGTTCAGAACCCAAAAACAGTGGAGAACGCTGCCGGTGAACTGACCTTAATAGCGGGACAAAAGGCTGTGGTGACAAGGGCAAAAAGATCTATAGCTACCTTTAAGTTGCGAGATGGTATGCCCATTGGAACCCGGGTTACCTTACGGCGGGATAAGATGTACGATTTTCTGTCCAAGCTGATCAATATAGCCTTGCCTCGTGTACGCGACTTTCGGGGTGTCTCCCCCAAGGGATTTGATGGCCGGGGAAATTACTCCATGGGTATTAACGAACACATCATTTTCCCTGAAATTGATTATGATAAAATTGACAAGATTCGGGGAATGAACATAACCATTGTCACCTCAGCAAAGAATGACGAACAAGGCAGAGCCTTGCTGAAGGCTCTTGGAATGCCATTTAAAAAGAAGTAATAAAAATAGTATTGTACGAGATGTACATTTCATTATCAGGAGGAAGCAGTGGCAAAAAAATCTCTGATTGCCAAGGCAAAGCGTGATCCAAAATTTAAGGTTCGATCATACAATCGATGTCCACTGTGCGGACGTCCAAGGGCCTTTATTAGAAAATTTGGTATCTGCAGACTGTGTTTTCGCAAGTTGGCTTCTCAGGGTGAAATTACCGGTGTGACGAAATCAAGCTGGTAAACACACAAATTTGGTATGAACCATTCCTGAGCACGCATTTGTTGTAAAGGTAAGAACAGATAAGCTTTTTAATGAGGATATTTCAATGTCTATGAGTGATCCACTGGCAGATATGCTGACCAGAATCAGAAATGGTGTGAAAGCTCGGTTCGGCTCAGTGGAGATGCCACTGTCTAAAATTAAAGTGAATGTGGCCCGAGTACTCAAACAGGAAGGCTACATTGTTGATTATCAGGTTATGCAGGAAGGTCCCCAGGGGACTTTGCGAATCGAGCTTAAGTATGGAGCCAATAATGAAGCTGTGATCACTGGTATACAGCGAATCAGCAAACCCGGGCTTCGGAAATACAGTAAAAGTGATCGAATTCCTAAAATCATGAGCGGGCTAGGAACATGCATCTTGTCTACTTCCGAGGGCGTCTTAACTGATCGAGAGGCCAGGGCTCGTAACATTGGTGGCGAATTACTCTGCCAGGTATGGTAAGGGTCTTTAATAGCAAGGAGCTGAAAATGTCCAGAATTGGTAAGCAACCTATTCCTGTACCAGGTAGTGTAAAGGTTGAGATTAAAGGGACGCATGTCCAGGTAACTGGCCCCAAAGGGTCACTTGAGCGAACTATCCGGCCTGAAATTGATTGTCAGACCAAGGACGATCAGATCGTTCTTCTGCCTAAAGGAAACAGTAAACAGGTCATGGCCTTCTGGGGAATGACGAGGTCTCTTATCAGTAATATGGTTCTTGGCGTCGAAAAGGGCTTTGAAAAAGTACTGGCTGTCGAAGGTGTTGGCTATAGAGCAGCCATTGAAGGAAATACGCTGACCCTCAATGTCGGGTACTCCAGTCCAGTTGAATTTCATCTGCCTGATGGTATCAGTGCCGCTGTTGATAAAGACAATAAAATTACGGTCAGTGGGATAGACAAGGAACTGGTTGGCTTGACGGCAGCCCGGATTCGAGACATACGTAAACCGGAACCGTACAAAGGAAAAGGGATACGGTACATCGACGAGCGTATTGTACGCAAGGTCGGTAAAGCTGGTGCGAAATAATTTCAGGTAATCCAAAGAGTACCATTATGGCAAAGACGAACCCAAAAGCTACTGCACGAGAAAAAAGAATCAAGCGTATTCGCAAGAAGATTTTCGGTACACCCGAAAAACCAAGAATGCGGGTATTTCGTAGTAACAAACATATATACGTGCAAATTATTGACGATATCAAAAAAATCACTTTGGTTTCAGCTTCAACACTTGACAAGGATATCGAACTGGAGGCAAGCGCTGATAAAGTAGCACAAGCCAAAAAAGTAGGGGAAGCTATTGCTCAAAGAGCACAGACGGTAGGCATAAGCAGGGTCGTTTTCGACCGCGGTGGTTACATTTATCACGGACGTATTAAGGCGCTTTCCGACGGTGCTCGTGAAGCCGGCCTTCAATTTTGAGAAAAAGTAGACTCTTACTAAACCATAACTAACCTACGGGGGTGTTTCTTGGCTGATTTTAAACGAGCTAAAGAGGGAAACCAAGAGGAGCTCATCGAAAAAATAGTTTATATCAATCGCGTCGCTAAGGTTGTTAAAGGTGGACGTCGGTTTAGTTTTAGTGCCATTGTCGTTGTTGGTGATGGTAAAGGTCGGGTAGGATACGGCCTGGGTAAAGCGAATCAGGTTCCCGAAGCAATCAGAAAAGGTATTGAAAAGGCGCGTAGGGATATGACATCTGTGGCGCTAACAGATTCATCAATACCGCATGAAATTATCGGAAAATTTAAGTCTGGAAGTGTTATGTTAAAACCCGCTTCAGACGGAACAGGCGTTATTGCCGGTGGGGCCGTAAGGGCCGTGCTTGAGGCTGCTGGTGTGCAGAATATATTGACAAAATGTCTGGGCTCCAATAACCCACATAACCTGGCAAAAGCCACCATTGAAGGGTTGAGGCGACTGCGATCAGCAAAGGAGATCGCCCGTCTTCGTGGGCTAAGCGTCGAAGAAATGGTCGCGTAAAAAGGCAGCCAGGGAATAGGAAAGAACATGAGAGATACAGTTACATTGACACAGGTCAAGAGTGCCATTGGCAGTAACGAGAAAATCAGGGCAACACTTGTAGGGCTGGGGTTGACCAAGATGCACAAAAAGGTGGTTCGCAGGAACTCCCCGGAGATCCAGGGTATGATCGCCAAGGTGCGCCATCTCATCACAGTGGAGGAATAGGGCATGCTGAAACTCAATACACTCGCTCCCTCTCCCGGTGCAAGAAAGAACAAAAAACGTCTTGGCCGGGGGCAGGGCAACGGGCATGGTAAAACGGCTGGTAGAGGTCATAAAGGTGCCCGGTCAAGGTCTGGATACTCATTGACCCCAGGTTTTGAAGGTGGTCAGATGCCTTTACATCGGCGCCTGCCAAAACGCGGTTTTACCAATATTTTTAAAACCGAATACGACATCGTTCATCTTAGTCAACTCAATGTTTTTGAAGCCGACTCCCTCGTTGATCATAAGGCTTTGATAGAGGCTGGCATTGTTCAAGGAAAAAAACCGGTGAAAATCTTGGCTAACGGTGAAATTACTACCTCCGTAACCGTTGACGTGGACAAGGTCAGCAAGGGTGCGGCCGAAAAAATTGTTGCTGCTGGTGGAGCCATAAAGGAGTAGTCATATGAGTGGATTAGCCAGCGCAGCTAATATCCCAGAGTTACGAAAGAGAGTGTTGTTCACTCTCTTTATGCTTTTTGTCTACAGGATGGGAGTGCAAATACCCACACCTGGAATAAATGGAGGCGCACTGAGCGAATTTTTTTCCGAGAATGCAAGTACGCTTTTTGGGATGTTTAATATGTTCTCAGGAGGTGCACTAGAGAACTTTTCAATCTTTGCGCTGGGTATTATGCCCTACATTTCGGCCTCCATTATCATTCAGTTGCTCACGGTTGTCATTCCTCAATTGGAAACATTGTCGAAGGAAGGGGAATCTGGACGGAGAAAAATTACCCAGTATACCCGATACGGGACGGTAGGCCTTTCCGTCATACAGGGGTTCTTCATAGCCTCCGGCCTCGAATCCATGCACAGTCCCTCGGGCGCTCCAATTGTGATACAGGCAGGTTTGGAATTCAAACTTATGACTGTCCTCACTCTCACATCAGGTACTGCATTTATTATGTGGCTCGGGGAGCAGATGACCGAGCGAGGGATAGGTAACGGCATTTCCCTTATTATTTTTGCCGGCATTGTAGCTCGAATGCCAGCTGCCGTTGGGCATACCATCGAGCTGGTCAAATCAGGGGGCCTGCCAGTTATTTTTGTTCCAGTCATGATAGTCGCCATGGCCTTTGTTATTGCCTTTATTATTTATGCTGAAACAGCGCAAAGGCGCATACCCATACAGTACGCCAAACGGGTGGTAGGAAACCGGGTGTACGGCGGACAGGCCAGTCACCTTCCGCTTAAGATCAACATATCTGGTGTTATCCCACCTATATTTGCATCTTCTATTATGATGTTTCCTGCAACCATCGGTTCTTTTATACAGATCGAATGGGTGCAGAGAGTTTCTGCTGCTCTTTCACCTGGAACAATCTATTACTATATCCTTTTTGTAGCGATGATAGTGTTTTTCTGCTTTTTTTATACCGCTGTTACCTTTAAACCAGATGATGTCGCTGAGAATCTAAAGAAAAATGGTGGATTTATACCCGGTATACGGCCTGGAAAACGTACAGCAGAGTTTATTGATAAAGTTCTAACCCGGCTTACGGTAGTGGGTTCCATATACTTAAGCGCCATCTGTGTAATGCCAACCCTGCTTATTTCTAAATTTAATGTTCCGTTTTATTTTGGAGGAACAGCACTTCTTATTGTTGTTGGGGTTGCCATAGATACTATCAGTCAGATTGAATCACATATGGTAATGCGAAATTATGATGGCTTTATGAAAGCCGGAAAGATACGTGGAAGGCGTTGATACAATCGTGACCAAATCGGAATCGAACCGAGCTATAACTGTTAAAACAACAGCTGAACTTTTTATCATGTGGCAGGCCAACCAGATCGTCGCTGGTGTACTTGATCTGCTGAAGAAAACTGTCGCACCAGGAAAGACCACACTGGATCTGGACAAAGTTGCCGAAGAATATTGCCGGGATCATGGCGCGATACCTGCGTTCAAAGGTTATCGTGGTTTCCCTGCAAGTTTATGTACCTCTGTTAACGAGGAGGTTGTACATGGAATACCTTCTCACAAAACAGTTCTCAAGGAAGGAGATATTATTTCAGTTGATTTTGGCACACTGTACAAAGGGTTTTATGGAGACTCTGCAGTAACTATTCCCTGCGGTAGAGTACGTCCTGAGATCGAAAACCTCCTGGAGGTAACTCATCGATCCCTGATGCAGGGAATAGAAAAAATGAGTATCGGCAACCGGGTCTCAGATGTGTCCAGGGCCATCCAGGAGTATGTTGAGAAAAGAGGATATGCGGTTGTGAAACAGTTTGTAGGACATGGAATAGGGTCAGACTTGCATGAAGCTCCTGAGGTTCCCAACTACGTTCAGAGGGGTGCGTCTCCAAGACTTATGGAAGGCATGGTTTTGGCCATAGAACCCATGGTAAACATTGGTACGGCAAAGGTTAAAATTCTCAAAGATAATTGGACTGTCGTCACCGCAGATAGAAAACCTTCTGCGCATTTTGAGCATTCTGTAGCAGTGACTCGTTCGGGACCAGCAATACTGAGCAAGCTCGGCTCATCTCCACCAAAGTGAGCCCCTGGGGTAGCTTTTGATCAACTAGATCCAAAAAACTGTTGAAAATTATACTTAAATCGATATAATATCAAATTTTTTGGGCAAAAAATTTAAGAGGCGGTTGATTCTATGGCAAAAGAAGAAGCCATTGAAGTAGAAGGAACTATCATTGAGCCGTTGCCCAACGCGATGTTTCGTGTTGAGTTGGACAATGGCCATAAAGTCCTTGCGCATATTTCCGGAAAAATGAGGATGCATTACATCAAAATTTTACCAGGAGATCGGGTAACTATAGAGTTGTCTCCCTATGATTTGACGAGAGGCAGGGTTACCTTCCGCGCCAAAGGTGGCAAGGGCAAGAAATAATTCAGCAGTCGGGAAGGAACAATGAAAGTACGGGCATCAGTAAAGAAGATGTGCAGCAGCTGCAAAATCTTCAAGAGAAAAGGCGTTGTTCGAGTGAGCTGTACGAATAAAAAGCACAAGCAAAGGCAAGGGTAACTTGCAACAGGGTTAGATTTATAACCAGGGAGAATTATTTTGGCACGTATAGCTGGTGTGGATTTGCCACGTAATAAACATATGGATCGTGCGCTCACCTATATTTACGGTATTGGTTTGACCAGTGCACGTCAGATCCTTGATAAGGCTGATTTGCCATATCAAATGAATAGTGATGATCTGAGCGGGGACGATGTCACTCGTATACGGCAGATTATTGAAAGTGATTATACCGTCGAGGGTGACAAAAGACGGGAAATCTCCATGGATATAAAACGTCTCATGGATCTTGGTTGCTATCGTGGACGACGGCATCGTAGGAGCCTGCCTTGCCGGGGGCAGAGAACAAAAACAAACGCACGCACCAGAAAAGGTCCTCGTCGCGGGGCAGCAGTACGGAAAAAGTAACAAGTATTGAGTAGCTTTTTTTGAAGAGAACACGGAGATACAATGGCTAAAGCTGGGAAGGCGGCAGGTCGAGCAAAACGCCGCGAAAAAAAGAATGTACCCGAAGGAATAATTTATATTTATTCCACCTTCAATAATACAATAGTCACCGTGACAGACAGGCAGGGCAATGCCATTGCCTGGTCTACTGCTGGGGTTATTGGATTCAAGGGGTCACGAAAATCAACACCTTTTGCAGCACAGAACGCGCTAAATGATGCCGTTGCAAAGGCTAAAGAGCATGGCTTGAGAAAAGTTGAAGTCCATGTAAAGGGACCCGGTCCAGGGCGTGAAGCAGCACTGAGAGCTTTGACCAGTGTGGAATTGGATGTGAGCCGTATTGTCGATGTTACCCCTTTACCTCATAATGGGTGTAAACCACCAAAGCGTAGAAGAGTGTAAGGCCAGGGCTACGTCAGAACACAATAGGTGCTGTCACCATTGTTCAGTTAGAAAAAACTAGAATACAGTGATATTATGTTTTTTCTTTTGTCTAGAATCCAAGGATATAGCCCCAGCCAAAATAATCTGCAGTGATAAAGCGAATTGAAACTGGTGACAAATCTGACGAATGGATAAGTATAAACGGTATTTCAACGGCCTGCTTGGAAACACCCCATCTTAACCGATAATAACCGCAAATAGTGTTTTTGTGCACAAAATTGATTGAGAAAACCAGCTGTTAACCAATTTAATCAAGGGTTATGAACAACAGGCCGTTCCCGGTTCAAACGAATAGATCCAACTTGACCATACTATAAAACCTCGGTACATTTCAAGCAACTCCCACCAAGTGCGGGTAGCCTCGCATACACAGGAACAGCTTATTGTCAAATTGAACTCCAAGTAACCATAAGCAATCAGGTACTGCATGGCACAGGAAACATGGGACACAAATCCCTTTTACAAGAATTGGCATAACCTTATTACGCCTGAGCGATTAGAGGTTAACGACGAAACACATACGGAACAATACGGAAAGTTTGTTTGTCAACCTTTTGAGCGTGGTTTCGCTACAACCATAGGCAACTCTTTGAGAAGAATTTTACTCTCCTCTATTCGAGGGGCAGCTATTACTTCTGTAAAGATAGAAAACGCTCTCCACGAATTCACAAGTATAAATGGTGTTCATGAAGATGTGGCAGACATCATTTTGAATCTCAAACAGGTCCGGTTACGATTAAACGGATCAGAAGGACACACTGTCAGTATTGAGAAATCCGGGCCAGGTGAAGTCACTGCAGCAGACATAAACGGAGGGGTTCATGTGGACATCATGAACCCAGAACAACATATTTGCACTATTACCGCAGATATAGAATTTCGAGCCGAACTTGAGGTACAGTGGGGAAAGGGATATGTCTCAGCCGAAATGAACAAGAAGGAGGAGCAATCCATTGGCGTTATACCGATTGACGCCATTTTCTCACCCATAGTTCGCGTGCAGTATGTGGTCAGTCAGGCTCGTGTCGGCCAGAAAACCGATTATGACCGTTTAACACTTGAAGTGGAAACCGATGGGAGCGTGACACCACAGGATGCAATAGCCTATGCTGCAAAAATATTAAAGGAACAGATGACCATTTTCATCAATTTCAACGAAGAGCAGGCTAAAGCACCTGATAAAAACGATGCTGATGATGAGGGTGCCAACTATCCACCTTTTCTTGATAAAAATGTTGAAGATCTGGAATTGTCTGTTCGTTCGGCCAACTGCCTTAAAAATGCGCAGATCCAGTACATCGGCCAGTTGGTACAACGTACAGATGCAGAAATGCTTAAGACTAAGAATTTCGGGCGTAAATCGCTCCACGAGATTAAAGCCCTTCTTTCAGAGCATGATCTCACCCTGGGCATGAAAATAGAAGGTTGGGAAGCTCCTGACATGAGAGAGGGAAACTCTGAAGATTGATGAGTCCCACGGCTGAGAGCGTTTTTTAGGCTGATGATTGACAAAAGGATAGAATAATGAGACACAGAAAAGCTGGTCGTAAACTAGGACGAACTGCCTCACATCGTAAGGCCATGCTTCGCAATATGGTCACCTCTTTGCTAGAGCATGAGAGAATTGTTACCACCGTACCCAAGGCAAAGGAAGCCAGGCGCATGGCCGAAAAAATGATAACCCTGGGAAAAAGAGGTGACTTGAACGCCAAGCGACAAGCATTTGCTTATATCAGATCACGGGATGTGGTGGCCAAACTGTTTGACGAACTTTCTCAACAATATTCTGATCGTCAGGGCGGTTACACCCGTCTTATTCGAACAGGTAACCGCTATGGTGATGCGGCCCCCATGGCTATTGTAGAACTCGTTGACTACAACGAATCTTTTCATCAGGAAGAATAAGACGACACCGAGGCGTATCCCAGGTAAAAGAGTGATAAAAAAGGCCGGTATGATACAATCATACCGGTTTTTTTTACCTTAGCCTAACCCGGATGCCTCACCAGCTCAGGCTGTGACAGGTTCGGGGGGCGGGGTATAATTCATTCTACTTGCGGTGTATGTGTCGCTTAAAAACTCCCGAAGATGGTGCTGACTGGGCTGATCTTTGGCGACGATTCTGTCGATACTTTCCTTGGCTCAGATAGTATATTCATTGGTTTTTCTATTTTTTTCTCAAATAAGCCAAAATGGCCATGCGAAGCTCTGGCTAGGGTGTTGCATGCGCCAATGAGGGGTTAAGACTGTATAGTTTCTTTTCTTTTGCGAGGTCTTTATGGGGGGGCAAGATTGTACCCAGAGAACAGATGTTGGGAATGACCCTTTTCATTTTCATTGCCATCCAGGCGTATCTTGCTTTTTAATCTGTTGTCACCAGGTTGATTTGTGTTTGTACCCCTATGATCTCATACGTTTGAAAACCAGACTAGGCCTATCATCAGAAGAATTTTTGAAACGGCATGTTCTGGTTACAGAGGGAAGCCACCCTTTTTTTCCCGGCCTGATGTTAAAGCTCTCTGACAAACCCAATAATCCTTGTCCATTTCTTTTGAAAGAAGGCTGCAGTGTCTATACAGATCGTCCTTCGGCGTGCAGGACATATCCCCTGGAACGAGCAGTAGAAAAACCAGGAAGCAACCATAGCCTGAGAGCACGTTATCGCATGACCCATCATCCCTATTGTCAAGGACATTTTGAGGATCGAGCCTATACTGTGCAACAGTGGGAAAGGGAACAGGGACTGCACGAATACAACATGCACAACGACAGTTGGGCGGAGATGGACGCTTTTTTTGCCGGCAACCCCTGGCAGGGTGAAGGGCATGCCGGGCCTTTGCAGCAACTGGCCTTTATGGTCTGTTTTAATATTGATGGATTTCGCTTGTATGTCCAGAAAAATCACATCATCCAACAGTACAAAATAGAGAAAGCATGGAAGCAACGAATTCGTCGTGACGATGGCGCGTTGCTTCTTTTTGGATATCAATGGCTCAGAACAGTTTTAGGAGGCAAGAGTATGCTGGTTCAACGATCCTGACTGCTCAATCGTAGGCATCCAATGAGGTGACCTCTAAAGGGGGAGAACACTCATGGGTGTATCTGCTCACAGACATCTTTTTCCTTCAATGAGACAAACTGTTCATCAGAAATCCAGGATAAATGACAGCTTGTAATTTCGTTGTTATTGTTGTATAATCATGTATTTTTTGAAAGCTTATCTTGTTGTAGGATAAGCAGAACACACATCCCGCTGACCCCTTTGGTGTCTCGCGATAGAGATTGGGGATAGGGATGGAGGTATAACCAAAATTCAAGGAGATACTATGGCTCAAGTAACCATGCGGCAAATGCTTGAGGCTGGGCTGCATTTCGGACATCAGACCCGGCGTTGGAACCCTAAGATGAAACCATACATTTATGGGCCTCGTAACGGAATTTACATTATCAACCTCGATGTCACCATGAAGCTATTCAGGAAGGCATATAGCCAGATTGCCGATGTCGTGAGTGAGGGGGGTACGGTTCTATTTGTCTGTACAAAGAGGCAGGGGCAGAGCATTATTAAAGAGGAAGCCAAGCGTTGCGGCATGTATTTCGTCAACCATAGATGGCTTGGCGGGATGCTGACAAATTTCCAGACTATCAAGAATTCCATTGAAAGGTTAAAAAAAATTGAAGCCATGCAGGAAGACGGTTCTATTAATCGATTTCCCAAAAAAGAAATCCTGCAGATGGAAAAAGAACGCCTGAAGCTGGACCGCAACATTGGTGGTATAAAAAATATGCGCTCCCAGCCTGATATTATTTTTGTAATTGATCCAAATAAAGAAGAGATAGCAGTCAACGAGGCTCGCAAGCTTGGAATACCGGTGGTCGCGCTAACAGACACCAACTGTGACCCTGATGGTGTCGATTACCTTATTCCCGGGAATGATGATGCCATTCGGGCCATCAAGCTCATCTCTTCCCTTATGGCTCAAGCCGTCCTTGAAGGCAAGGAAAGAAGAGGTGAAGAGGCTGTTGCCGATGTAGACGAAATGGAGGCAGCCATGTCCACAGAACAGCAAAACACAACGGAAGAAGCTCAGGAGGACGCCAGCGAAAAGTAAGGTTATAGTGGAGAAACACGCTGGGGTTTGCGCACAAGAAGGGCCAAGCACGCTTGGCCCTTCTTGCTGTCTGGTTTCGGACAATACCCACTTTAACAAAACTGAAGCTATTTGTGGTGTATAATAGGTAAAGAGAAGGAGACCCAAAGTGAAGATTACAAGCCAAATGGTCAAAGAACTGCGAGACAAGACCAATGCCGGGATGATGGACTGTAAAAAGGCTCTGACTGAAACAGAAGGAGACATGGAAAAAGCCGTTGATCTTCTCCGCCAGAAAGGACTTGCTGTGGCTGCAAAGCGAGCAGACCGGGCGACCAGTGAAGGTGTAGTCGAGGCCTACATTCATGCTGGTGGAAAGCTTGGGGTTATGGTCGAGGTCGGCTGTGAGACTGATTTCGTTGCCAAAACTGATGATTTCAAGGCCTTTGCCAAAGACATTGCCATGCATATTGCGGCTGTCAATCCCGTTGCCGTAAGTCGTGACAACATCCCATCAGAGTTGATCGCGCGGGAGAAAGATATTTATACCAACCAGGCTCTTGATTCCGGTAAACCCGAGCAAATCGTGGAAAAGATTGTTACCGGCAAACTCGAGAAATTTATCAGCGAGATCTGCCTGCTGGAGCAGAAATTTGTTAAGGACCCTGACTTGACGGTTCAGGACAAACTCAATGAACTTATCGCCAAAATGGGTGAAAATATTTCCATCAAAAACTTTTCACGCTTTCAGATTGGCGAGTAATACTTGATACCCGGGAATCCGGGTCTGCCTGCATTTAGCACATGTCCCCCGGTATCAGTATTGATACTGGGGAATAGGCCGGTTTTTTTTTGAACATTTGGTACAAAAGAAAAAAAATATTTAAAAAAAATAAGTTATCAAATAATTTCTTTGTAGATTTTTTTCCCAAAATGTTCACCAAAGCTCAGCTCATCCGGCATCATCTTCGGCAGTATTTCGGTCACACATGAACCCAAGTAGAATGCCTTACCAACAACTACCGAACCTGGCACCATCTGGGCTGATAAGAATTCCGGGCTAAGCGCTCATCGCACTTTAGAAAGATTTTATAGGCGTTAGGCGCATACAGTCTAACGGGCAATGCCAGGGCTTGGTTACAGTTCGGTGACTGATTACCCGCAGAGATGATGTTGTCTTGCATTTTCGAACAGATTATCCGGTAGGAACAATGACATTTAAAAGAATCCTCCTAAAAATTAGTGGCGAAGCACTTATGGGGAGTGGATCATACGGTATCAGCACTGATATGATCCGGTTTCTTTCCAGTGAAATAAAAAAAGTCAATGACCAGGGAATTGAACTTGCCCTTGTGGTTGGTGCGGGTAATATTTTTCGTGGTGTTGCCGGTGCAGCCAGCGGTATGGACAGGAGTTCCGCAGACAATATGGGTATGCTTGGTACAGTTATGAATTCACTTGCTGTGCAGGATGGGCTGGAGAATATCGGTATTCCCTGTAAGGTGATGTCTGCCATCACCATGCTGAACGTCTGTGAGCCTTATGAGCGCGTTAAGGCTGTGGAGCATTTGGAACGTAAACGGGTGGTAGTTTTTGCCGCAGGAACTGGAAACCCATATTTTACAACAGACACCGCTGCTGTACTCAGAGCACTGGAAATCAAGGCCGATGTGGTCATGAAAGCCACACGAGTAGATGGAGTGTATGATGCAGATCCTGAAAAAAACGTCCATGCCAAACGTTATACCGCACTGAGCTATGCCAAAGTTTTACAGGATGACCTGCGTGTTATGGACACGGCCGGTATATCCTTGGCAAAAGACAATAATCTGCCTGTCTTGGTCTTCAACATGAAGAAGGAGGGCAATATCATCCGGGCAGCCCTTGGTGAGAGTGTCGGTACCATAATTTCAGCAGAAGGATAACAGCTTGGTTTTCATCCGGACCAACCCACATTTTTTATGACATGTCTGCCTTATACTGCACCCAGTTTGTAGACAGCGTCGTTTTTTTAAGCAGGTTACAAACTGATTTGAATCAACAATCAAAACAGTTTCCCCTTTGGGGTAAGAGTGGTTCCTGTAGGCTCTCCGCTGAGAACGGTTCCGGAAGATTGGTTTAGCGGTGCGACTTGCCCTTTAATGTGCAAAAAAATTCATCCCTGCTCCAGGCCCCTCCATCTTTGGGACGATTTCCATCGGCCGTAGAGCGGGGCTATGGCTGTCAATCGGGCGTACCCCTATCTCGCCCGAATTTCTCATGCACATTTTGGCACATTTATCTTTGAATTATTTCTTTTCTAACACATTGTCTTACTATTTTTTTGTTTTTACAAAAATTGGATGAGCAATCGGTCGCATGAACCTGAAAGCAGGCAGAGGCTGGGAGCAAATGCAATAAACAGGTTGCAGGCCCTGTGAGTAGGTACCACTTTTCTTGATAAGTAATCCGTTGAGGTTTCAGGGCTTTTTTTTCCCGTGCTCTGGGGTGCTGATAATGGGCTGCAATCTTCATAAAAAATATTGTGCAAATTACACGGTATCCTTGTATTACAAACACGGCAACAGGTGGAAATATTCTTTTTTGAGGAGCAGAAACTATGACGAGTGACATCTTTGAGCAAATTGAAGAGAAAATGGAAAGCAGCATTGAGGCGCTGAAAAGGGAACTGGTCAGAATCCGTACAGGGCGTGCTTCATTATCTTTGGTAGATGGCGTGCGGGTTGATGCCTACGGGTCTCAGATGCCCCTGGATCAGGTGGGTACACTGACAATTCCTGAATCCAATATGATTGCCATTAAACCCTGGGATCCGCAGATGTTGCCTGCCATTGAAAAAGCCATCCTCGCCTCTGACCTGGGATTGACTCCTGCAAACGACGGCAATGTTATTCGTCTCACCATCCCGCCGCTCACCGAAGAAAGGCGCAAGGAGCTGGTTAAACAGGTGAAGAAGATTGGGGAAGAGTATAAGGTCGCCATTCGTAACGTCCGACGGGATGGTAATGATACGCTAAAAAAAATGAAAAAAGACAAGGAAATATCCGAAGATGACATGTTTCGGATGCAGGATGAAGCCCAGAAGACCACCGACAATTTCATCAAACAGATCGATGTAATTGTCGGGGGTAAAGAAAAAGAAGTCATGGAAGTATGACAGCTTCAGGGTCTGGGAATCAGCAGCGGGTGAAACTTCCCCCAGGCATGACTGTGCCGCAGCACATTGCCATTATCATGGATGGCAATGGTCGGTGGGCTGAAGCGCACAACCGCCCACGACTGTATGGGCACAAGGCTGGGGTGGCTTCTGTCAGAGAGGTTGTGGAAACCGCGCGGGAGCTCGGAGTGGGGTACATGACCCTGTATGCCTTTTCCACTGAAAACTGGAAACGACCGGATAAGGAAGTCTCCGGCCTGATGTTCTTGCTAAAAAATTATCTGCATGCGGAATTGAAGAACATGGTGACCAACGATATTCGCCTGCATTGCATCGGTCAACGGCAGCGTTTACCCGAGGATGTTCGTTCCGCTCTCGAGCAGACGATAGAACGGACCCGGTCCTGCACTGGGATGACCTTGACTCTAGCGCTCAGCTACGGTGGGCGGGCTGAACTCGTCCGCGGGGTTCAGAGTCTGGCCCGCGCCTGTGCAAACGGAGAGATATCGGCCCAGGATATTGATGCAAAAGCCATAGATAAAGTGCTCTACACTGTCGGTCAACCTGACCCAGACCTCCTTATTCGAACCGGAGGTGAATACCGGCTGTCAAATTTTTTACTCTGGCAGGCATCGTATGCAGAACTGTATTTCACAGAAACCATGTGGCCTGAGTTCAGAAAAGAGCAACTCCTGGAGGCCATAGTCGTGTTCAACCACCGGCAGCGCAGGTTTGGAAAAACCGGTGCACAACTGCAGGCGGAGTAACTGTTGTGGATCGAATAATACCTGGGTTGATTATGGGCCTGGGCGCTCTGTGTCTGCTCCTTTTTGGTTCTGCCTCGATGATCAGTCTGGTGGTGATCGCGGTGGCGGGTATGGCCCTGCATGAACTGTTTTCCATTCTTCTGCCCCAGCTTCGCGGATTGGCGCTGTGGGTAACCCTTATTGTTACAGCGCTCCCCTGCGTTGGAGCCACCACCGGGTCCCTGCACGGCCTTATCGGTGTCTTTGTGTGCAGCCTGATTGGTTGTGTGTTACTGTCTTTTTACTGGTTTGAGCGGTTCAAAGATGAGCAAGGCCATGTCTATGTCTATCTGGGGGGATGTTTTTTTGCCCTCACCTATATATCCCTACTCATGGGGCATCTTATTGTGATCGCTCACCTATATGATGGCCCTAACTGGCTTGTCGTACTTTTGACGCTGACCGTGGGCTCGGATACAGGTGCCTATTATGTGGGTAAAAAATTTGGCACCAGTAAGCTGTGTCCCATCATCAGCCCTAAAAAAACAGTAGCGGGTCTGATCGGTGGGTTGGTAGCCGGATGCCTGATGGCCACAGTGGCAACTGCGCTGCTTTTTAATCACCCTGTATGGTTCCGGCTGCTTCCTCTTTTTGTTCTGCTCATTGTCCTTGGCGTCTGCGGTGATTTAGCAGAGTCTACTCTCAAGAGGTCTTTTCAAATAAAAGATTCAGGTAGCATTTTGGCCGGTCACGGCGGTATCCTTGATCGCCTTGACAGTCTCCTGCTCAGTGGTCCGATACTGTATTATTTTTTGTATTTTGGAGTTGTTGGATGAAGACCCTCAGTCTGCTCGGTTCAACCGGTTCCATTGGTCAAAATGTGCTTGCCGTGGTGCGTCGTTACCCGGATAGATATCGTATAAGCGCCTTGAGCGCCGGCAGCCAGATTGATCTGTTGGTGGAGCAGGCCGTTGAGTTCCAACCGGACATCATCAGTATCGGGCAGGAAGAACTCCGGGAGCCCTTACGCACCATGCTGCCGCCTGAGCTTCGGGAGCGTGTTCACTGCGGCGAAGCAGGGAATATCGCGGCAGCAACTCTTTCAGGAACCGATATGGTTGTCACTGCTGTGGTCGGCGCTGTGGGGCTGGCGCCGACACTGGCTGCCATCGAAGCAGGCAAGGATATTGGGCTGGCCAACAAAGAAACCCTGGTGATGGCTGGTCGTCTGGTTATGGACAGGGTGCGTGCAAAAGGCGTCCGGATTCTCCCCATAGATTCGGAGCACAGCGCTATTTTTCAGTCCCTTGAGGCTGGCAGGATGAAGGATGTCAAGAAAATTTTGCTCACCGCCTCCGGAGGCCCTTTCCGAACTTTGAAAAAGGACAACCTAAAGTTGGTCACCCCTGCACAGGCCTTGTCCCATCCCAACTGGGATATGGGAAAAAAAATTTCCATAGATTCAGCAACCCTTATGAATAAGGGGCTGGAGGTGATTGAGGCCAGGTGGTTGTTTTCCGTCGCACCCAAGCAGATTGAAGTTGTTGTTCACCCGCAGTCCATTGTCCATTCCCTGGTGGAGTTTCTAGACGGATCAGTTGTTGCCCAGATGGGCATCCCTGATATGCAGATTCCCATTGCCTATGCCTTGTCCTATCCAGAAAGACTGCGGCTCAATCTCCCCCGGTTGGACCTGGTCAGTTGCAGAGCGCTGACCTTTGAAGAACCGGATCATGATCGTTTCCCCGCACTATCATTGGCCTTTGAAGCCTTGCGCAAGGGTGGCCTACAGCCAGCCGTACTGAATGCCGCCAATGAAGTGGCCGTGGATGCCTTTTTGGCAGAGACCATACGGTTTACTGATATTCCCAGGATTGTGGCTGCTGCCATGGCTGCCCGGTACCCCGATGACGACATGGATCTGGAGACCATTCTTCGGGTGGATGAAACTGCCAGGGAGCATGCGAGGACAACGATCAGGCAGTTGGCGTCTGTTTGCTGATGAACGTGTAACTTAATTACCGACTTTGCATGGTTATGTATTCGTTACTTTCTTTTATTATCGTACTTGGCGTCCTGATTTTTGTTCACGAGCTGGGACATTTTTTGTTTGCCAAGCTTTTCGGTGTCAGGGTGCTCAGGTTCTCATTGGGATTTGGTACCCCCGTTCTTACAAAAAAGTGGGGTGAAACCGAATACCTGCTCAGCGCAATTCCTCTGGGCGGGTATGTCAAAATGTATGGAGAATCCCCTGATGTTCCGGTGGATGAAAACGAAAAGCACTGCTCTTTTTCGCACAAGCCTGTATGGCAGAGATTTTTTGTTGTGTTGGCCGGTCCCCTGTTCAATATAGTTTTTGCGATAGTGGTCTTCTTTAGTATTTTTTTCATTGTCGGTTTGCCAGAACTCGCTGATTCCACAGCCATTGGCCAAGTGCAGGCGGGGTCACCTGCTGAGCAGGCCGGTCTGCAGGTGGGGGACGTTATCCGGGCCATCAACGGTAAGGAGACCACTCGGTGGATGCAGGTGGCTGAGTTTATCAAAGAAAGCCAGGGGAGCCCGGTGGAGCTTGATCTTTCCAGGCAAGGTGAACCTGTGCAGATTACCGTCACTCCCACCCTTGTACAGGAGAAGAACATTTTTCAGGAAGACATAGGGGAACGATACATGCTGGGGATAGTGTCTGATAATACCCTGCGCTATGTTGAGGCTACTTTTTGGGAAGCAGGCAGGGCCGCATGTATTCAGAGTTATAACCTCTCCTACCTGACCATACTCTATCTCTGGAAAATGGTGCAGCAGGTGATCCCTGCCTCTGAACTGGGAGGTCCCATACGCATCGCTGAAGCAGCCGGAGAGAGCCTGAAGCGAGGATGGCTGTACCTCTTCAATTTTATGGGACAGCTCAGCGTCAACCTGGCCGTTTTGAATCTTTTGCCGGTGCCGGTTCTTGATGGTGGGCATTTGGTTTTCCTGACCTTTGAAGGGATCCGGGGTAAGCCCCTCGGCGATCGTATTATGGGAATGAGTTTACGCATCGGCATAGCCTTGCTTGCTACCCTGATGCTTTTTGTCTTTTACAATGATATTGCGAGGCTGGTACGCCTGTGGATGGCCCCCTGATTCTTTCCATTGAGACTTCTGCCGGCTGTGGCAGTGTTGCTTTGACACGCGGGTTCCTGCGGACTGGGTTTGTTGTCGCGGAATATACCCATCGACCGGATAAGACCCATTCTAGACGCCTGCTCGGCTTGGTTGAGCACCTCATGCGTACCACCAATACGGATTGGCCGGCGATTGATGCCGTCAGTGTGAGCCTGGGGCCTGGATCGTTTACTGGGCTACGGATCGGGCTGGCTGCTGCCAAGGGACTGGCTCTGGCCGCTGGGGCGCCCTTGCTCGGCATCCCAACCCTGGAGGCCCTAGCCTGGCAGTGCTACGGGACAGAGCGGCCGATCTGTTGTCTGCTGGATGCCAGGAAAGGGCAGGTTTATGCGGCCAGATACAGCTTTGAGAACGACCGACTCAAAAGCAGGGGAGAGACCAGAGCCGTGTATCCCCAAGAGCTGGCAGGGGAGATTGATGAGCCGACCCTTGGTGTGGGGCCTGGTATCCAGGCTTACCCAGAGATCTTCCTGCACCACCAATGCATTCAGTGTATCCCTCAGGGGGGAGCCTATCCTCGAGCAAGCATGGTCGGATTTCTGGGCGCCCGGCAACTCATGGATAATGCCGTAGCGCCGCCGGAGACCCTAGTTCCCTTCTACGTCCGTCCATCTGAGGCACAGATAAACAGAGCAAAGAAGAGGAAGGCTGCAACCGGAAAATGACCCTGGGAGGTTGTGTATGATTCAACGAAAAGTGACCCGCCAGGTTCAGGTCGGTGGCGTCGCTGTCGGCGGTGATGCTCCTGTCTGTATTCAGTCTATGACCAATACCGATACCGCTGATGTTTGGGCAACGGTGGAGCAGATCCATCGGCTTCGGCAGGTTGGATGCGAACTGATTCGGGTGGCGGTTCCTGATATGCAGGCTGCCCGGGCAATTCGCTTTATTCGTGACCAGATTGATCTACCCTTGATTGCAGATATTCATTTTGAGGCCCGTCTGGCCGTGGCTTCCATGGAACACGGCGCTCAGGCCATCCGCATCAATCCGGGCAACCTTGGGGGTGAAAAGAAACTTAAAAAGGTGGTCGACGCTGCCAGGCAGCATGGGGTCCCCATCCGGGTGGGGGTTAATTCGGGATCCATTGAAAAGGATCTGTTGGAGAAGTTCGGCTACCCAACACCTGAACGTCCCGATGCCCTGATTCAAAGTGCTCTGTGCCATGTGGCTCTGCTGGAAAAATTCTCTTTTCGGGAAATCAAGATTTCCATTAAATCTTCTGATACTCTGACGACCATCGCCGGATACAGAAAGCTGTCCGAGTTGACTGATTATCCCCTGCATCTGGGGGTCACCGAAGCTGGCGGACTCATCGCGGGCACAGTCAAGTCAAGTGTTGCGCTAGGTATTCTTCTGCAGGAGGGCATCGGTGATACCTTCCGTATTTCCCTGACCCGTGATCCAGTGGAAGAAGTCAAGGTCGCATGGGAGTTGTTGCGTGCCCTGCGGATTCGTGAACGTGGGCCAGAGTTGATTTCCTGTCCCACCTGCGGGCGTACCCGTATCAATCTTTTTTCCCTTTCGGAAGAGGTTGAGCGTTTTCTTCAGACCATGGTTGCCCCCCTGAAAGTCGCTGTCATGGGCTGCGTCGTCAACGGTCCTGGGGAGGCGCGAGAGGCTGACATCGGTATAGCCGGAGGTAAGGGCGAGGGTATCATCTTCAAAAAAGGAGAGGTGTATAAGAAAGTCGCAGAGAGTGAGCTGCTGACTGTTTTTCTTACTGAACTCAAAAAGATGGAGCAGGAGTATAGGACCGGCTGCGAAGGTACGCCTGGCTTCAGCCGGGATTGTTCATAGAAAGAGAAAACAGGGCACAATAAAAAATTGGTTTAACCAAGTATCCAGCGAGGTACCGCATCGCGGATGCAGGGAAACATAGAGACTGTATATGGAGTTTTGCCGTGCGTTATTCACAACTTTTTTTACCGACAACCAAGGAAACCCCGGCTGAAGCCGAGGTCGTCAGCCACAAACTCCTGCTCAGGGGCGGGTTTATCCGTAAGCTGACCTCAGGCGTATATACGTATCTTCCCTTAGGGTTCATGGCTTTGCAAAAGGTCACTGAAATCGTCCGTGAAGAAATGAATCGGGCTGGAGCGCAGGAAATCCTGATGCCCATGGTCCAGCCCGGTGATCTGTGGCAGGAATCGGGTCGCTGGGAGAAATATGGACCTGAACTGCTGCGTTTCCACGACCGGCATGAGCGTGATAGCTGCCTGGGACCGACCCATGAAGAGGTCATTACCGATCTCGCCAGACGGGAACTCCATTCCTATCGACAGCTGCCGCTTAATCTCTATCAGATTCAGACCAAGTTCCGCGATGAGATCCGCCCCAGATTCGGCCTTATGCGGGGCCGGGAGTTTGTCATGAAGGATGCCTATTCCTTTGATGTGGACGATGAGGCGGCTGGTCTGAGCTATGAGCGGATGCGGGCAGCCTACCACCGGATTTTTGAACGTTGCGCCCTGGATTTTCGAGTCGTGGAAGCAGACAGCGGTGCCATCGGGGGGGCCTTTTCCCACGAGTTTATGGTGCTGGCAGAGACCGGTGAGGATACCCTGGTGATATGTTCTGGCTGCAGTTATGCGGCAAATGTGGAGAAGGCAGCCATAGTCATGGACAGGGAATCGGTACCCGTTGCGGAACCATTGCTGCCCCTGGAAACTGTAGCGACCCCGGGGATGAAAAAAATCCATCGGGTGGCGGAATACCTTAAGGTGTCCCCCCGGGAGATGGTGAAGACCCTGCTCTATGTGGCCGAAGACCAGGTGGTTGCCGTTCTTGTCAGGGGGGACCGGGAGGTCCAGCCTGTGAAATTGAAAAACATATTGGGGGGAACGGAGGTAGAGCTGCTGCCTGAAGAAGAGGTCTGGGAACGGGTACAGTTACCGGCAGGGTACCTTGGCCCTGTGGGGATACAGGTGCCAGTGGTTGCTGACCAGGAAGTAATGACCATGGTCAACTGCATCACGGGGGCCAACGAAAAGGGGGTGCACCTCAAAAATGTCAATCCCGGTCGGGATTTCACTCCTGATCATGTGGGTGACATCCGTCAGGTAACGGAAGAAGACCGCTGTCCTCTCTGTGCAGGCAGGCTGCAACTCACCGAAGGAATTGAGGTTGGGCATATTTTTAAACTCGGTAGGCGATATTCCGAGTCCATGCATGGGATCTTTCAGGACAATGAAGGACATGAACAACATTTTGTCATGGGCTGCTATGGCATCGGTGTCAGCCGGGTGATTGCGGCCGCCATTGAGCAGAATCACGATGAACATGGTATCATTTTTCCCCTGCCTCTCGCTCCTTTCCAGGTTATCGTCTTGAATCTGGGTATACAGGACGAGGCGGTCTCCCGGGCTGCGGAGGAACTGTACGAGGGGCTGCAAGCAGCGGGGATCGATGTCCTCTATGATGACCGCGACCAGCGACCAGGCTCAAAGTTCAAAGATGCCGATCTCATAGGTATTCCCTTGCGGGTGACAGTGGGAAAAACCTATGCAAAAAACGGTCAAGTGGAAATTCGCCATCGTCGCACTGGTCAAACCACGGAGGTGGCCTATAATGGCGTTATTGAATACGTAACAGAAACTATTAACCAGGCTGTTACCTGATAGACGCAGTCTGGCCTGTTCCCCATGCCTGATATTACAACCCTTTATTCACTGACAGCCGGGTACCTCCACGACGTGGATTTGGAGCCACTTAACAAGGCCTACGCATTTGCAGTTGAGCGGCATGGCAAACGACGACACGAATCAGGTGAACTCTATATTACTCATCTTTTAGAAGTCGCCTTCAGCCTCGCGGCTATGGAGCTGGACCTGGATACCATTATTGCGGGACTGCTCCATGGCACTTTGAAAGACGGGGTTGCGTCTCTGGAAGAGCTGGAGAAGCTCTTTGGGCATGATATAGCGCATCTGGTGGAGGGGGTGACCAAGGTGCCGCGTTTCCAGTACAATTCCAAGCTGGCGCATCAGGCTGAGAATATCCGTAAGCTTCTGTTGGCCATGAGTACGGATATTCGTGTCTTATTATTGAAGCTGGCGGATCGTTTGCAGGATATGGCGAGCCTTGAAGAAGTAGATGGGGAACTGCGTCGCCAAAAGGCCAGGGAAACCATGGATCTCTATGCCCCTCTGGCAAGCCGTCTGGGAATTGACTGGTTGAAGAGGGAACTGGAAGATCTATCGTTTAAATATCTTTATCCCGAGGAGTATGCGGAACTGGACGGTCTTCTCCAGTCCACCTTGGACGAGCGGCAGGCTTATGTGGATGAAGTACTCAAGATTTTGGCCATCAAACTGAGGCAGAATTCGATCAATCCCATTCAGGTCATCGGCAGGCCCAAACGTATATACTCCATTTATAAAAAGCTGGTGGCCCAGCAGATACCTTTGGAAAAGGTGTATGATAAGGTCGCCTTCCGTATCATTACCCGTACGGTTGAGGAGTGCTATGCCGCCTTGGACACAGTTCATAGGGAGTGGAGGCCGGTTTCGGGCCGCATAAAGGACTTCATCACGTCACCTAAGTCCAATAATTACCAATCCCTGCACACTACAGTGGCCGGGCCCCATGGACACTTTATAGAAATCCAGATTCGTACTGAGGAAATGGACAAGATAGCCCAGGAAGGAGTGGCCGCGCATTGGGCGTATAAAGAGGGGCAGGAAATATCAGAACGGGATGCCCGGCTGTTCAAGGGGTTGAAAAACTTGGTGCATAACCTCCAGGCCGTTGAAGATCCGGGAGAGTTTATGGATTCAGTACGGGCTGAATTGTTTGAGCCGGATGTCTATGCCTTAACTCCTACCGGGGAAGTGCGTGAGCTGCCGAGCGGTTCAACGCCCATAGATTTTGCCTACTCTATCCATACTGCGGTTGGTGATACCTGTATCGGAGCCAAAGTCAACGGTCAGATGGTGCAGTTGAAGCATGAGTTACAAAGCGGTGACATTGTAGAAATTCTGACCCAGAAGCAACAGCACCCTAAGCGAGCCTGGCTGCAGTTCGTCAAAACCGGACGGGCTAAAACTCGTATCCGGCAATGGTTGCGGAAGCAGGAGCGGGAACGTTTTTTGAAATTGGGCAGGGAAATCTGTGAGCGGGAATTGAAAAAGTATGACGTCAGCTTTCGTGGCCTGTTAAAGGGCGGTCACCTTCGGCTGCTGCTCAAGGAACTGAGGGTGAATTCCCTGGAAGATTTGCTGGAAAAAGTTGGCTCAGGCGCCCTCACCGTCTTTCAACTTATTAAAACCTTGCAGCCGGAAGAATTCCGTGAAAAGGAAGAAAGGCGAAGGGAAGAAGAACTGCTTGAGCGTACCAGAAGAGCTGAACAGGGTAAGGAATGCAAAGAGAAACGCCAGGGTGTTGATATAGACGGGGTCGATGATATGTTGGTGAAGGTATGTCGTTGCTGTCGTCCAATACCTGGTGATGAGATCATGGGCTTCATCACAACCGGTTCCGGCATTTCCATTCACAAAACCGATTGTCCTCATCTGCGTTCTTCGGATCCTGCCCGTTGGATCGATGTCTCCTGGTCTGGCACCCACAAGGGCGAGCATCGTGCGGGCATTGTCATTCGAGCTGAAAATAACAAACGTCTCCTAGGGAATATCAGCAGTGCGATAAATGCAGATGATGCCACTATTCTGGAAATACATACACGTACCGCGCGTGATAATGTTGTGGAGATGACCGTGCTCATCGAGGTAACCAACAGAACACATCTACAAAGCCTGATGCGGCATCTTCGCCAATTTCCTGAAGTAATGGAGGTTCGGCGTACCTGATGCTATGATGACTCCAACTTATGCCATTATTCTCTGCACGATGTGTGGTAATGAATTTGCTGCGGGGACCGAGGTGTGCCCTTATTGCGGGGCAGATGCAGCCGGATCGGAGTTGATCAAAAAGGCACGTTCGTTTGTGCAGCGAACCATTAACCTGGAAAAAGGCATGCCGCAGGTCAGACAGGCCTTGGAGCGGCTGCGGAGCGAATTGGACAGCTGCCGTCGACAGCGGGTACGTGTCGTGACCTTGATTCACGGCTATGGCTCTTCCGGCAAGGGTGGCCAGATACGCAAGGAGGTTCGTCGGTATCTGGAGTATCTGCTGCACCAGGGTGAGATCAGCGCTTTTGTTCCTGGAGAGCAGTTCCATGGACATGGCGGGCGCGGTAAACAACTGCTTCACAGGTTTCCCCTGTTGACCCAACATCGAGACTATAAAAAGAATAATCCCGGCATTACCCTGGTGGTCATATAATCAGGTGGGAATAAATCCGTTTCATCGTGGTGCGGTGCCTGCTTCGGCAGTTTTTTTAAGAGGCAAGAGAGGGTATCCTTATGCTCTGCTCTGTCAAACACTACCCATCGTACACCGCCTGAGCTGATGAGCAATCCGGGCGAACCGTCCAATTTCCAGTGGCCGACGGAGGAAGCAGCTATGTCGGCTAGACCGGAAGCCATGGGGGAGAGTTGCTGTAGGGTACTCTTCCCCCTTATAGTTTGGCCATATATACCCGCAGGGACGCCATTTTTATCGGTGCGGGGGTTGCCGGAACAAGCCATATTCCATGGGTCGGGCAATCAGCTTTTTGGTGCCGTTCATGTGGATGGCCGCTTTAAGCTGCCAGACAGGAAAATCTGTGTCGTCTGGAAGAATTTTTCACCCCGCCAGGGCAACCCGGCAGGGCCATATTGATGGCCAGTACCAATGGGTTGTGATCGGCGATGCGATGAACAGAAAAACTGGGTGAGCTTGATCACTCCAAAGGGTAAAAGCAGGTACCAACGTGCAGCAAAAAATGGAGTAACAAGCCCTTTGAGGCCTTACCTACGCCTTATCCCAACCAGTCCCAGCAGGGCTGAGCCTAAGAGCCATACAGCACCTGGGATTGGAACAGGTGAGCCGGTGTTGCCTGCCTCGATGGCCGTATTTGCTGTCGTTTCCCAAGCCATATCGTAGAGGGTGATATAGAGATTGTCTGGATTTACTCTGGCCTGAATCCACCCGTAATGGAGGGCATTGCCGCCGTCGATAAATTGAAACCCGAGATAGGCTGTTTCGTCTGCGCCCATATTGTCCCATTCTCCCCAACGGCTGTAGGAGTATTCCCAATCATCCCAATATTCGCTGAGCATGACAGGTTCATTATAGTAGTCAAGACTCTCATCGATTGTGTCACCAAGAGATAATTGACTGGCGAGATAGTTTGCCTGGGCAAAGCCATTAGCGGCGTTTGCTCCCAAGGGAACAGAGGCTTCTGCTGTGGTATCATCCGCCCAGTCATCATAACCCCAGACAACTCCCACGTCGGAAGTTCCATCTCCATCCACGTCAAAATAGTGTGAGCTATGGGTAGTGATATCTGTGAAATCAGTATAGGAAATAGCGGCTGATCCTACGGTGGGGCAGGCAAACAGTAATGTTATGCACCCGGCTGTCATAATTTTTTTCATGGGGATTTACCTTTCATTTTGTTTTGGTCTGTATATGATAAGTACTGACTAAGAATACATGCTATGCTGTTTGTCCGCAGGTAACTATTTGCTTAATTATTTGGATTTTATTGCCATGTTTTGTGCCGCCACGAGCCCGGATGTCTTATCAGTTCAGGTGGTATCAGGTTCGGTAGTTTTTTGCCCTTTCTTTCACTTGGGTATATGTGTTGCTAAAACATTACCGAATATGGCGCCGCCACGGCGCCGCCGGTGCAGACCGTTGGTGAACATCTTGAAGAAATTGGCTAGCCCGCATTTTTTGTCTATCCCGCGCTGTGTGGGATAGGGTCGTTATTATATCGTACACTTGGGGCCCTGTGGGTGGCTCAACTGCCAGCAATGGTGGATTTGAGGGGTGCGGGCAAAGTCATGGGGCAAGGTTTCCCTGCTGATATCCTGCACCTGGTATTGGGCAGTTATTGAATCTGCCAGTTTGAATTTTTTGAAATTGTTGGAAAAGATGAGGATTCCCTGGCGAGTCAATCTTTTCATTGCCAGGTGTAGCAGGGATTCATGATCTTTTTGGACATTAAACTGCAAGGCCTTGTGCCGTGAGTTGGAAAAGGTGGGCGGATCGATGAAAATCAGATCATAGCGGTTTTTGTTTTTCAGCAGCCACTGCATGCAGTCCGCTGCCTCCATCCTGTGTCTGGGGCCGCCGAATCCGTTGAGGGCCATATTTGCCCTGGCCCTGCCGAGATACCTGGCCGAGAGGTCAACGCTAGTGGTTTCCCGGGCCCCCCCGGCAGCGGCATACACTGTTGCCGTTCCCGTGTAGGCAAAGAGATTGAGAAAGCTCTTATCTGTTGCCAGGGAAGCTATTTTTGCTCTGGTGATACGGTGATCAAGAAACAGACCCGTATCCAGGAAGTCTGTACAGTTGACCAGAAAAGACAGTCCGCCTTCGTGCACTTCCAGCAGTTTTTCCTTGGGAGTTTTTTTCGGAGTATCCTTTTTTTGATATTGCCTTTTGCCTTTCTGCTGTTTGCGGGATTTAATAAAAATTCTGCTGTGGGGGACCTGCATGACTCGTCGCAAGGCTTCCAGGGCGTCGCTGAACCTCTTGGCGGCTTTGGTTTTGTCTATGGTTTCGGGTGGGGCGAATTCTTGCACATGGACCCAGTTTTCATAGATATCCACAACTAGATTGTATTCCGGAATGTCCCGGTCATATATCCGAAAACAGAAAATATTTTCTTTTTCTGCCCAGGGGAGAAGGGTGGCGCAGTTTTTCAGCAGCCGGTTGGCAAAAGCCTGTGCAGGACAATCTTCTTTGGGTAATGTCGTCTGCCAGGAGAACGGTTTATGGCAGGGGAATGGCTCTTGGGTGCCGGTCAGGAGCTGACACTTGATAGGGCCGTTGAAAAGACGGGTGCGCTGCTGCCACTTGAGGTTGGTTGACTCCGCTATATCAGGGTGTGCTGTGAACAAACCAATGCGCCAGGTATGGAATTGTTCACGAAATCTGCGGCCAAGAAACCGGTACAAGTAGCGGACAGCATCTTTGTCTGATAAACGTTCCCCGTACGGTGGATTGGTTAGCAAAAAACCGTGCTGTCCCGGGGGCATCAAATCGGCCAGGGGTTGTTGCCTGATTGTTATCAGGTCTCTCAGACCGGCGGCGATAATATTTTTACGCGCAATTTTAACCATGTCCGGGTCTATGTCGTAGCCGATGATCCTGGGCCACTGCGACGTCGGCATGCCTGCTTCCTCCTTAGCCAAGGCCTCCTGGAGCAGCCGTTCCCACAGGCCGCGATCATGTCTGTTCCAGAACATGAAGCCGAATGTCTTGCGTGCCAGGCCTGGTGCCGTGTTGCTGAGCATGAGTGCGGCTTCGATCAACAAAGTGCCGCTACCGCACATGGGGTCAAGGAGTATGGTCTCGCTCTGTAAAGAAGGCAGGCAGCCGCTGAGCTGTACGATTCCCGCGGCCAGGGTTTCTTTTAAGGGCGCTGTTCCTGCCGAAAGTCTGTAACCGCGCCTGTGCAGGCTGTCGCCGGACAGGTCAAGGGCCAGGGTTGCCCGCACTCCGGCAACGTGCAGATTGATGCGAATACCTGGCTTTTCCACATCCACATTGGGTCGTTTGCCGAACCGTTTGCGGAACTGGTCCACGATAGCATCTTTCACCCGCAGGGAGGCGTACTGACTGTGGGAGATTTCAGAATGTATCAGGGTGGTATAAACGGCAAAGGTGCTATGGGGTCCAAAATGTTCATTCCAGTCCACTTTCTGGACCTGTTCGTAGAGGGTGTCTGTATCGGCTACCTCAAAATTTTTCAGTTCCAGTAGTATGCGGGAGGCAAATCGGGACCAGAGACAGGCGCGATATCCGCTCTCCAGGCTTCCTGACCAGGAAACTGCACCAGCTTTGACGGTCGGCTTTTCATCGCAGTAGGGGCGAATTTCTTCTTCAACAAGGGTTTCTAGGCCGGCCCCGCAGGTGGCGACAAAGCGCAGGTGCTGTTTTTTTTGGGATGCTTTCCTTCTGATTGTCGGGGGGGTGATCATTGCAAGAGGTATAGAGTTTGGTTCATAAATGGGTGTCGGGAGCAGAGAGCACTTTTGGGAGAAAAGAGGGTGAGTTGAGTCAATTTTGCAAAAAAAAACTCTTAGCCCGGATTTTTTATCAGTTCAGGTGGTGGCGGAGGCACAGTTTTTGGCAGTGCCGTACAGTAATCTCAATGTACTGCCAAAAAGCCTGCCAGAGGTAGTGCCGTCTGGGCTGACCTTTGGAGAGATTTCCTCATACGTCTTTCTTTTCAATTTGTCAATATCCACATTTTGTGCATCGACAATTCAGGTTAGAGAAAACGGTCGTCGGATCGTTTTTGGGCCACTTGTGCTTTATCTGCTTGCATCCACCCGGAGCGGCTCTGCTCAACAGCGTCAAAAGCATGGATATAGGGTTTTATATCTAACAGCGGTGTCTGATCCACAATATCAATCCCCTGAACATGAAGTATGTTTTCCTTGATAGAAAGTAATTGCAGGATGGATATGCCAATGTGATTGGGGCGTAAGGGAGAACGGGTTGCAAACACTCCCCGTTTGGAGGTATCCATAAAGGGGGTTACCACCAGCTCAGTGCGGTGCGCCAGATGGAAGTGATACAGTACGTATAGGTGGCTGAACCCCTCCAGATCGGCAAGACCAGCGGTATAATCAGGATAGACCTCCATTGTACCCTGCATGTTTGCAGCACCTTGAGGCTGGATGGGAGCATTTTTAGGCGAGTCGATTGGGGAATGAATGAGACCTATGGGGGAGAGGGTCAAGTCCATGGCAAGTGTCTCCTTGAGTGTGAGCTGCCGTGCACGGTTTGCCAGCTCGTGATAGGACAGAAGAATGCATTTATTTATCGGGAGCAGCGAAGTGACTACCTTCCCGGAAACCGCACAGTTTCTTCGTATGTTGGACTGGTTGTACCATCAGGGGGACCTGGACAAAAGGAAAATACACCTGTTTGGGCTGTTTTTTTGGCAGATGCGTTCAAGTTATTTCATTTATACTTTGACACTCTGTTCATCTTATTATTTGATGATACCGCATTCTTGCAGCTATGCAACTGGTTGGAATGCAAGACGTCGGTATTGTCGCTGCCATTGACGGCTGCACAACATCGGTAACGAAGGCGCTTGGCCTGCATTTTTTCGTCTCGTTTTTACCTTTTGACTCAATCTGATGGAAAACGCAATACAATGCATCCCGCTTCAGATTCAGACCGTTTTGGGTCAAGAAGGAGAATGCTTTGTCTTCGGCTCAAGAGATTGTTTTGCAGACTGCTTCCTGCAGGGCTTTTGCTACAGATGGTTGCAGCATGAGCTTCCTGCGGCTTGACCTGGGAGATAGTTTTCGATAGGAAATGCGGGTGAGGTGGTACAGGACCAAGCCAGAGAAATCCGCGCTCAAACAGATTTCTATGAGGGCTTAAATTGATTGTGGAGTAAAGAAGTTATGCAGAAATTGGAACGAAAATACGGGGTCTGGACCGCAACCGCCATGGTGGTGGGGATTGTCATCGGTTCCGGGGTATTCTTCAAGGCAGACGATGTTCTGCTTGCCTCGGGAGGTAGCCTGCCTACCGCCTTGCTTGCCTGGGGCATAGGCGGGGCTATCATGGTGGTTACTGCTTCGGTCTTTGCCAGAATTGCGACAAGGATAGAAAAAGTCAACGGCGTTGTCGATTATTTCGAGGAAGCCTATGGGCCTAAGGCAGGATACCTTGTTGCCTGGTTCATGACTTTTGTCTATTACCCGACCCTGGTCGCGGTGCTCGCCTGGGTATCGGCTAATTATACCGCCAACCTGATCGAACTCAAGCAGGCAGTATGGCAGTTGGCGGCGTTTTATCTTCTGTCTTTTTTTCTTCTGAACATTTTTTCCCCGGTGCTCGCCGGAAGATGGCAGGTCACGACCACGGTTATCAAACTGGTCCCCCTGGCGTTGGTTGCTGTTGTGGGATGCGTGTCTGGTTTTTTAAGCGGCCAGACGCTCTCAAGCTTTACCAATGCAGCGCAGAGCGTGTCATCCAGGGGTGGTCTTGCCGTGGCAACGCTGGCCACTGCCTTTGCCTATGAGGGCTGGATTATTGCGACATCCATCAATGCTGAATTGCGAGATGCCAAGCGTACACTGCCGAAGGCTCTTTTCTTCGGTTCCTGTTTGGTTGTGGTGGTGTATATGCTCTATTACCTAGGCATATCGGGGGTTCTCTCAAACGATGCCGTTATCGCTGCAAAGGACGAGGCACCGGTAAGGGTACTGGCCCTTATTTTTGGCCAGGTCGGGGGGACGCTGCTGTCTGTCTTTGTCATCATCTCTTGCCTCGGCACCTTGAATGGCCTCATTATGGGCTCCAGCAGAGGTATGTATGCGATTGCCTCCAGAAGAAGAGGACCTGCTCCGGGGCTGTTTGGCCGTATCAGCAGGCGGACCAACAGCACCGTGTTATCCGCGATGGTCGGCTTTGCCATGTCCTCTATCTGGCTGCTTGTCTGGTACGGGAATTTTGCTGGTTGGTGGGGAGGGTTTATGGATATTTCAGAGTTACCCATTGCGTTTCTCTATGTCGTTTATATATCCCTCTATTTTTGGGTGATAAAGACCTTTACTGATACTGGTTTCATAGTTCGGTATGTCTTGCCCGTTCTTGCCGGGATTGGCTCCTGCTACATCATTTGGGGTGCGGTTCAGAAAGATATGTTTCTCCATTTTTTTCTGATAACCCTGGCTGTCATCGTGGCCGGGCTCCCCTATATCAGGGAAAAATAAGGGGGAGAGAGGTAGCTTCTCACAGAGCAGGTAGCGTCTGGCCTTGGTTGCATCTGTTTCAAGTTTGTACGTGCTGACAGACAAAGAAACAACCTGTTGCGACCTCATACAGACTGTTTTGCTGCGAAATGGAGAAAAGGAGTTTCTGGGACAAGAGATGGTCCCGCAGACTTTTGGTTGCAGGGTGTGCAGCTTGTTACGGCTGCACACCCTGCACCTGGTTTTGCGAAGAATTTTTTAGATAAGAAAAGCGGACTAGAGTAAGGTCTGTGCGACCAGATCGCCAACCTCGGTAGTGGAAAATCCCATCTTACCAGCTGAAAGGCTTTTCAGTTTGTCCGCCACCACATATCGGATACCCTGCTCTATGGCTGAAGCGGCTTCCTCTTCACCCAGATATTCCATCATCATCTGGGCCGCACCAATAGCGGCAAGAGGATTGATGACGTTCTTCCCCGTATACTTGGGGGCAGAACCACCAATGGGCTCAAACATACTGACGCCTTCAGGGTTGAGGTTGCCGCCTGCGGCAATACCCATCCCGCCCTGAATCATGGCTCCCAGGTCGGTGATAATGTCACCAAACATGTTGTCGGTAACAATGACGTCAAACCATTCGGGATTTTTTACCATCCACATGCAGGCCGCATCCACATGGGCATAATCGGTCTTGATATCAGGGTAGTCTTTGGCTACTTCGTTGAAGGTACGTTCCCAAAGATCAAAGGCAAAGGTTAATACATTGGTTTTTCCGCAGAGGGTAACTGTTTTTTTCTTGTTTCTCTTTCTTGCATACTCAAAGGCAAAGCGAAGGCATCGCTCAACACCTTTTCTGGTATTGATGGATTCCTGAACAGCCACTTCGTCAGGAGTATTTTTTTTCAGGATGCCGCCTGCACCGGCATACAGTCCTTCTGTGTTTTCCCGAACCACGACGAAATCAATATCTTCTGGTTTTTTATCCCTAAGGGGGGTATGGACGTTGGGATACAGTACCACCGGGCGAAGATTGATATATTGATCAAGAGCAAAACGTAAAGTAAGAAGAATGCCTTTTTCCAGGACACCAGGTTTGACATCTGGATGTCCGATGGCGCCTAGTAAAATCGCATCATGTTTTGCCAGTTCTTCTGCAGCGTTTTCCGGTAATACTTCGCCGGTTTGAAGATATCTGTCTCCACCATAATCAAACTCTGTCATCTCCAGAGAGAAATCAAATTTTTTCGCTGCAGCCTCAAGGACTTTCACGCCCTCGGCAACCACCTCGGGGCCGGTACCATCACCGCCCATTATGGCAATCTTATGTGTCTTTCCCATTGTGTAACCTTTTGTTTGCTAATATGAAGAGAAGAAATACTGCTTTTGTTTCTTCCCATTGATACCTCAGTCATGTCTTCTTTGGTGGCCATTGTGTGCTGCCAGGTATTGAAGCAGCATATCCACCGAAGATGGACATCTGTCTTATATCCAAATCCTGAAAAATCTTCTAGCCCCAATTTTTCCATCAACCCAGGCGGTGGCAGGTTCGGTAGTTTTTGGTAATCATTATACTTGGGTACAGGTGTTGCCAAAATACTGCCGGTGATGGTACCACTAGGGCTGACTTTGGTGAACGGTTTGTCGCTCTTTGAGCCTGCTTACGGCCATCACATCCATCTGTTTTGGCGACGTTTTTTTTAATGAGACAAGTTGATTATGAGAAATCCTAGTAAGCCTACATTTTGTATCAGCTCAGGCCATGCCAGATGCAAAGTTTTTTTCCAGTGAATACCTTTCCCAAGTCACTCTGTTTCGCGCGATGGTGATCAGCCGCATAGAGGGGCTATAACAGTTCATTGCCCGTAGCCAAATCTGGTCAATCTGCAAGCGGTTACAGGTGCCAGGCAAGGAAAAAAAACAGGTAACCGCTCCTGTGAGGAGGTCCAAGACATATTTATTATTCAGACAGGCCCCTCTTCCAGGGCAGAAGGATCAGGAGCAATGCGAGCCATCCTCTTTGCCTTCACCATATAATAGAGCACCGGTACAGCCATACGACTGATAAGCAGGGAAGCTATTTCCCCAAACATCAGTGAGATGGCGAGCCCCTGGAAGATCGGATCTGCCAGGATGACCGAGGCGCCCACCACCACGGCCAGCGCGGTGAGAAGCATGGGGCGAAAACGGATGGCGCCGGCTTCCACTACGGCATCTGCCAGGGGCAGCCCTTCTTTGATGCGGAGTTCAATGAAATCCACCAAAATTATGGAGTTACGCACCACAATACCCGCTCCTGCCATGAAACCGATCATAGAGGTGGCGGTGAAAAAGGCGTTCATGGCCCAGTGGGCAGGTAGAATGCCGATCAGCGAAAAGGGTATGGCCGCCATGACCACCAAAGGGGTACTATAATCTTTGAACCAGCCCACCATCAGCATATAGATGAGCACCATGACCACGCAAAAGGCCAAGCCCAGATCGCGGAACACCTCCAGGGTGATGTGCCATTCACCATCCCATTTTATGGATGGCTCTGTTTCGACAAAGGGCTGCTTAAGATTGTAGATGCGGACTGGCTGGTTCAGGCCGTCGAACTCTGCTCCGTTCAGTTTGCTAATCTCCTTGTTCATGGCTAGGATCGGGTAAACCGGGCTTTCTGCCGCACCGGCAACATCCCCGGTGACATAAATAACAGGACGCAGGTTCTTGCGGTAAATGGGCTGGTCAACTGGCTTCTGTTCCACCCGGACAAGTTCACGCAATGGAATCAGCGGTGCTGTGGGGTTGGCTGCAGAACGCACACAGACACCAAGAAGGGTGTCCATTCGGACTCGTTGCTCCTGCGGCAGTTGGAGAACAATATTGATTTCTTCTTTGTCTCGGGGCTGATGAAAAAGATCCATGGAGAGACCGGAAAGGGCGATGTGCACGACCCGGGTGATTTCGCCCACACTGATCCCGTTGAGGGCGGCCTTTTCTTTGTCCACCGTGAGTACGGTTTTCATCCTTGGCGCTTCCCGGTACCAGTCTATGTCCACCACGCCTTGGGTATGGTGAAAAATATCTTTGACTTTTTGGGCAAGGTGTTCCCTGTCTTCATCTGTGGGGCCGTATATCTCAGCAACCAGGGTCTGCAAAACGGGTGGTCCCGGCGGAACCTCGGCAACAGCGATGGCGGCGTTGTATTTCTTGGCGATGGCGGCCAGAGCCGGTCGAAGAGCCTTGGCTATGGTATGGCTTTGCCTTTTTCGCTCTCCCTTGGGCTTGAGGTTGACCTGGATGTCGGCCACCAAGGGGCCGGAACGCATGAAATAATGTCGGACCAGACCGTTGAAGTTGTAGGGGGAAGCTGTACCGGCATAGATCTGGTAGTCCACCACCTCTTCCACCTCAGACAGCTGTTCCGCCATTTCCAGGGCAACCCTGGTGGTCTGCTCCAGGGTGCCGCCTTCGGGCATGTCCAGGATGACTTGAAACTCGGATTTATTATCAAAAGGGAGCATCTTTACCTGGACAAGTCCGAAATAGACCATGGAGCCTGAGCCGAGAAGGAGAAGCGTGACCACCAGAAAAAAACTCAGTCGCCAGCCTGAATGAGCAAGCAGGGGATCCATGATACTGTGGTACAGCCTGGTGAAAAAATCGTCGGGAGCATGCTCATGAGCAGACGGGGCCTGAGTGTCGACCCGTCTGCGTTTGAGGATATGGATACAGGCCCATGGGGTAACGGTAAAGGCGATGATCAGGGAAAAGATCATCGCCGCAGAGGCACCCACCGGGATAGGACGCATATACGGTCCCATGAGACCACCTACAAAGGCCATGGGAAGGATGGCCGCGATCACAGCCCAGGTGGCAAGGATAGTGGGATTGCCCACCTCCACGACGGCCTCCACGGCAATGGTCTTGAGTGATTTCCTCTGGCTGGCGGGCAGTCGCATGTGGCGGACAATGTTTTCCACGACCACAATGGCGTCGTCCACCAGAATACCGATGGAAAAGATAAGGGCAAACAGGGTGATCCGATTTAAGGTGTACCCATAGAGGTAAAAAAGCAGTAAGGTCAGTGACAGGGTGGAGGGAATAGCCAGGAGTACAATGATGGATTCCCGCCAACCCAGAAAAAAGAGGATCAGCGCGGCAACGCCAAAGACTGCGATTCCCATATGCAGCAGCAGTTCATTGGATTTTTCCGCTGCTGTCTCCCCATAATCTCTGGTCACTGTTATGGTGATATCTTCTGGAATAAGGACGCCCTGCAGCGACTCGATTTTTTTCAACACTGTTTCCACCACTTGCACCGCATTGGTGCCGGGTCGTTTGGCCACAGAAAGAGTCACCGCCGGTTCCGGCGTCTGGGTATCTTTGCTTCCGTGCAGTACATACGTTTGTGGTTCCTCGGGACCGTCCAGGATGTCCGCCACTTCATCGAGGTACACAGGTTTGCCGCCATAGACACCAATGACAACCCTGCCTATCTCCTCGGCTGACTGCAGAAAGGATCCGGTCTGGACGAGTACTTCATTATTTTCAGCCTGCAGCCGACCTGAAAGTGTTTGTCGATTGGCCTCCCTGAGGCTGGTGATGAGTTGGCTGGGGCTCAGATTTCGGGCGGCCAGGCGAAGTGGATCAAACTGGATGCGTACCTGACGTTGTGTACCGCCGATAATTTTGGTTTCCGCTACCTCAAAGATGTTTTTGACCGCGTCGTCCACCTCGGCCACAAGACGGCGCAGGGTGTAGTGGTCATATTGCTGCGAGTGAAAGGTGAGTGCTAGAATCGGAACATCGTCGATGGTATGTGGTTTAATGAGGGGATGGGAGACACCGTGGGGAATACGGTCAAAATTGGTCTGCAGTTTTTGGTTGAGCCTGATTATGGCTTCTTCCAGGTCACTGCCGACGTAAAAACGGACCACCAACATGGATTGGCCCGGCATGGATGTGGAGTAAATGTATTCGACGCCCGGCAGTTCATAAAGAAGTTTTTCCATGGGAATGGAGAGCCGCTGTTCTACCTCCTTGGCCGAGGCACCGGGCATGGAGACCAGTACATCAATCATGGGTACCTTGATTTGCGGTTCCTCTTCCCTGGGCAGAAAGGTCAGGGCAAGCAGGCCAAGAAGCAGTGAGGCAACGAGCCCTATGAGGGTCAGTCTGGAATCGACAAAAGTTGCAGCCAGGCGTCCGGCAAAACCGGGATTGTCTCTCTTTTCGGCTTTCATGGTCTTGTACGCACCTTTTGGCCGTCCCTCAGAGGATGACTGCTGTCTACGATGACCTCTTCCCCTGGCTCAAGCCCGCTGAGAATCTCAACCTGGTCATCGATCTGTAGACCTTTTCTCACCAGGCGGAGCGAGGCCCGGTTGTCCCTGACGACAAAGACACGATCCATCTGTCCCACGGAGCTGACAGCCTGGATGGGGATATAATACCCTGTCTGCATGGTGCCGGGAAGAACGACTCTGGCGAATTGACCACTCCTGAGGTTCTTCTGGTATGGCAAGTCAAGGGTGACCGGCGCCGTCCGCGATGCCGGGTCAGCCGAAGGCGCTACTTCCGCCACCGTGGCAAGCGTGTTGACACCGGCTGCGGGGACCCGTACGTGCAGTTGATCACCAGGGTGCAGGGTGCGGATAAGGCTTTCCGGTACAGCGGTCCGTACCTGAAGCCGGGTATTGTCTTCAATACGTATGAGGGGGTGACCGGGCGTAGCCAAGTCACCGACATGCACGTTTTTCAGCGTAACTACCCCACTGAATGGGGCGGTAATACTGGTGTACCCATACATGGCTTCCACCTCGGTATAGGCTGCTTTGGCCAGGTTGTATTGGTCCTGCATGGATTGCACCGTTTCCGTGGTGGTGGCATGCTTTTGCAATAATTTTTTTTCCCTGTCCAGGTTTCTTTGCGCCTGGTGCAGTTGCGCCTCGGCCTGTTTGAGCCTGGCCCCTATCTCAGCAGCTTTGATCTGTATCAGCAGGCTGCCTTCCTGAACACTGGAGCCAAGCACCACCGGAATTTTGGAAATAACCCCGGATACTTTGGCCGAGATAACAGCACGTTGAACAGCCTCAAGAGTGCCGACAACCTCCGTAAGGTGGGGGACCTGACGCTTGACCACTGTGGTGGTTTTGACCTCTTTTTGTTGCGGAGGCGTTGCCGTGGCGGGAGCAGGGAGTGGTACAAGCATCAACAACAGCAAAGGAATAATGGCGTGTGAAAATGTATTGGTCATGACAAATAGTTATGGATTGTCGAATTGATTCGCGCCATAGGCCCTTCGCAGGTCGGCAATGGCGATTCGTTCAGCGGCCATGGCCAGGGCGTGGCGAACCCGGGCATCGGTCAGCCGGTTTTCCGTGTCAATGATATCCGAGGCAAGGATGACCCCTTCTTTGAAACGGGCACGGGAAAGGCGGGCACTTTCGAGGGCAGATTCCACCATCTTGCCCGTTACCTGCAACCGTTTTTCAGCCTGCTTGAGGCTGAGGTCGGCCTGCTCCTGTTCGAGGCTGACGGCAAGCTGTAGTTTGTGCAGCTCTTCACGGGATGCAGCCAGGGCGGATTGGGCGGCTTCAACTGCCGCTGCCGTTCTGTGGCCGTTGAACAGAGTGTAATCAAGCCGAATACCTGCAAACCAAGAGGCCCCGTTTTCTTCCCGTTCAAGGCCTTGATCCACCTGATAGGAACCATAGATGCTGGCTGTGGGATAGGAATTGGCCCTGGCCTTGCGGAGACCTGCCTCCAGGCTTTGGATTACACTTTTCATGGCCTCCAGTTCAGCTCTTTTCCAGGGACTTTCAGGATTCGGCGGTTTCTGTTGTATGCTGCCGGCGAGATCCAGCACGGGCTGATTGCCTTTGAGGCCAAGCAGGTGGAGAAAGCTTCGCTGTGCCAGATTGAGGCTATGTTCAGCTTGAATAAGGTTTTCCCGGGCTAAGGCTTGCTGTACCTCCAGATTGAGAACTTCCTGTTTCAGGAGGTCACCTTCATCGTGACGGGCTCGAGCAACTCGCAGGGAGGCGCTGAGAGCGTCTACTGATGATTGTCGGGCAAGCACAGTCTCCTCTGCCTGCACAATGGTATAGAAGGCCTGGATGACGTTGAAACCAAGCGCTGCCAACACAGCCTCATGTTCGAGTGCTCTTGCTTCTTTGCCGTGTTCGGCCATGGCCAGACCTGCCGTATCGCCACTGTTGTATAAGGTATAGTACAGGTCGGTTTTCAGAACCAACGCATCGGTTTCTCCAGGATTGTTGAAGTCAATGGTGTTGTCAAAGGTCCCCTGGTTGAGGATATTGCCAAAGGAGTACATGGCGTTATTGGTTCGGGCATAATCAGCCTGTACCGTAAGCCTGGGATAGAAGGCAGCCCGGGAAAGGAGGACACCTGCCTGAGCCTCGGCGATTCGTTGTACGGCAACCCGGGCATCCGGGTTGTGGGAGTGGGCAAAACGGACCGCTTCCTGAACGGTCCAGACCGTCTTCTGGGGTTGGGTCGTTGCCCCATATACGGGGAACACGGGAAGCAACACGCTCAGTAGGAGAGACAGCGTATACAGTTTGGCCATTGGGCCTCCTGTCGGGTGAAGGGGATTTGCAGTTTGAAATGCTGCCAGAGGCATCCGATTGAGTCCGTTTTGGGGCTTTGTACCTTTCTGTTATTGAGGGGCATGCATCTCTTTGCGGATCAGTAGTACCAGCCCAAATGTCTCACCAACATTTTATTGAAATTTAAAAAAAAATATAAACACAACAAGTGAAAAAACTGATTTGCCATCAATTCCTTCAAAATATATAAGCCATCCAGACTAATCCGACGAAAGTATACGGAAGAACAGGGGCAAAGTCCAACAATTTTTTCCTGTTTTTAGCCTCGATGCCTCATCGAGAACCTTTTTTGCAGAGCAAGGCGCAGGGTATGTTAAGGCACTGGGTGACCTACGGTGTTACCTGTACGGTACGGCTCCCATAACGGACGTTGGAAATAATTTAAGCGCTTTGTCTTGCCTTGTCGACTGCAATGACTATACGTCTTAAGAAACCTGAAATCGTTACCCATGTAGGGTAAGAACCACAAGGAGGATGTATGTTGACAACCCGAGTTGTTGTGAAGAAATGGCGTTCATCTCTGCTGCTGTTTGGAGCTTTATGCCTGACGACAGCCGCTTTGGCGCAGGAAACGGGTACACCCGTGCCTGAACAGGGGAAGTGGGAAAAAGCCGGTAAGGAAATAAAAGAGGCCGCAAGCGCGGTGCAGGAAGCGACCAGGGATACTGCAGAAAAAACCTGGGAAAAGACCAAGGAGATCAGCGGTGAAACCTGGGAGAAAACCAAACAGGTCAGTGGAGAAACCTGGGGTAAAGTAAAAGAGGAAACCGGAGAAATAGTAGAAAGCGCCGGAGCAGCCAGTCAGGAGGCATGGACTCATACCAAGGAAGAAGGCCGGGAATTGTGGCGTAAAGGGAAAGAGAAGTTGTCAGGTTCGGCTGAACCCGTCGCTGCAGTGCCCGTTCCAGATGCCCCGGAAGTCCAGCCTCCAGAGTCTCCTGATAATCCATCCCTGCCGCAAAGTACCCAGGAGACAGGCCCTGAGGGCAAAGAGTAACCCTTGTGCTGTATACCAGATGCTCTGAAGCTGTGAAGCTGATATATCGCTCTTTCTTAATCTTTCTTCATATAGCGGGGGGAGAGAGCAACACTCTGCCCCCTTTAAATCTCCTGAGAGCTTGACCCACCCCCCGAACTTGGCGTCACCTGAGCTGAGGGGAAAATCGAGCTCGTTCCAGGTATAGCTGGGAATAAGTGAGAGCTGGGTAGCCGGCGGCAACAAATGGTCCGGGGCAATTGAAACAGAAATTCCTGGCCTGCCTGAATACCGGCGGTGCAGGGTTGCTGCCGGTTATACTGTATAGCTCTGGTGGAGCGTGGGAATAATAACTTCTGTATCCTGGAGGCATCTTGCCAGTGTCTCCTGGGCATGTTTCTCGCCATGGACCAGGTAGGTTTGCCCCGGTTTTCCAGTTTTATTATGCCAGCGGATCAATTCCTGCTGGTCCGCATGGGCTGAAAACCCCCCGATGGTGTAGAGGTCGGCTTTGACATCAATTTCTTCGCCGAAAATTCGTACGGTTTTGGCTCCGTCAATGATGATTCTTGCCAGCGTACCCGTACCGGCATAGCCGACGAAGACAACGGCAGCCTCTTTGCGCCAGAGATTGTGTCTTAGGTGGTGTCGAATTCTGCCTGCGGTGCACATCCCGGAGCCAGCAATAATAACAACGCCCCGCATCTGTTTCAGGGCCATGGAGTCTGCTGTCTCTCGGGAAAAAGTCAGTCCAGGGATTTCAAATGGGTCCTGTCCTCTGTCGAGGACGTCTTCGGTTTCTTCATCAAAATATTCCGGGTGCCTGCGGAAAATTTCTGTGGCGGATATGGCCATGGGAGAGTCGAGAAAGACCTTCAAATCTGCGGGCAGTTTGCTTTGTTCCACACCTTCTCGCAGGTAGTATAGAATTTCCTGGCTACGTTCCAGTGCAAAGCTTGGAATAAGAACATTACCATTACGAGACACCGTGTTGTTGATGGCCTGGTAGAGTTCCTCAATGGACGGCTGCAGACTTTTGTGCTGCCGGTCGCCATAGGTCGATTCCATGACCACTATGTCACTGGCAGGAGGGGACGCCGGGTCTGGAAGAATGGCCCGCTGGTCATATCCCAGGTCGCCTGAAAAGAGAACCCTTTTGCCTGATCCGTTGGTACGAACTTCAACAAGAATAGAAGCCGACCCCAGAATATGGCCGGCATCGTAGAAGGTTGTCGATATGCCCGGCCTGAGAGAAAAAGGTTGTTCAAAAGCCCGGATATCGACAAAGTTGTCCAGGCAGCGGAGCGCGTCTACGGTCGTATAGAGAGGTTGAAAGGTGAGGTCTTCTCGGTTACGTTTCTTTTTACGATAGTTTCTATACCTGGCTTCCTCCTCCTGTATCCGTGCGGAATCAAACATGACCAGTCGGGCCAGTTCCCTGGTGGCGGCGGTGGTGACGATTGAGCCCTTGAATCCGTTTTTGACCAGCAGGGGGATACGACCACAGTGGTCGAGATGGGCATGGGTGAGGAGAAGGAAATCAATGGAGGCCGGATCAAAACCAAAGTCGCTTCGGTTTTCTTCCTCCATCTCCTTCTTGCCCTGATATAGACCGCAGTCAACCAGGATGCGGGTCCCATCATGTTCCAGGTAATGGCAGGATCCGGTCACATTTCGTGTTGCTCCGTGAAAGGCAAGTTCCATAATCAATCCACCTTGTTGTTGCGAAGAGTAAGGGCTACTCTGCGGTTGAGCCTGCGCCCTGCTTTGGTGTCATTGGAAGCCACCGGGTCGGCAAAACCGTACCAGTAGGTCAACAGTCTCTGCTCGTTGAGTTGAAAATGAGTTTGGAGATAGTGTTGTACGCTTTTAGCACGTTTTTTTGATAACTTGAGGTTGTACTGTTTCGTGCCGATATTATCCGTAAAACCAGAGAGCACCAGGTAGGCCTCCGGGTGTTGCTGCAGGTGCCGGCCCATTTTGTCAAGGGGATGGATATACTCAGGCTTGATGTTTGCTCGGTCAAAGTCAAAGAGTATTGTGTTGAACTGCTCGCTCCCTGTATCCAGGAACAGTTTGCCAAGCAGGTGTTCGGGGTGATCGAAAACAGTATCAAAGTCGATAACCTGGGAGCAGCTGTTCACAGAAGCGATCTGGTCCAGCAGCGCCCTGGCATCGTTGGTAGCGGCGCTGCTGATAATTGTGTAGCAGATATCAAAGCGTTTTGCCAGTTTTCTAGCCTGTTCCATAGGCTGTGGCTCCAGTTCGGCAAAGGTGGAATCTTGCCCGTCTGAAAAGAGGAACACTTCTGTACGGCCAGGGAGACCGAGAAGGTGCTCAAGTTTCATCAGGCCTATCTGCAGCATGGGTGGCCCCTGGGCGGATTCCGGCAATTGCTCCACAGCCTCGGCAAAGGCTTTTTGATCATATCGCTGGAGCCTGTATAAGGGCAAAAAACCTCCTGGCGAGGCAGGGAGCCAAAGGCCTCCTTTCCAGTGAGGATACAGGCCAGTTTGCCAGCCAAGATCAGGGAGGCTTTGATTGCTTTTTCGAATGATCTGCTTTTGGGCTTGAATGCGGGTCAGCCCCGTTTCCTTATAGGGGATATCCATGGTGGATGAAGGATCATACATGATGATAAAATTGTCGGCCATGCTGATCGGGCCGTTGCCGGGTTGCAGGTCGCCCTGGTGGCTGTCCGGGCTGGCAGTCTCACTAGCCGAAAGAGGAGAGACGGGCAGAAAAAACAACAGGGTTACCCCGTATATGAGCAGAGTGGCTATTTTTTTTGGCATCATCGGGCCTCCTTTGTGTGTGGACAAGGTGTTTGCGTAACCATTCACGGGGTATATGTGACTGTTTTTTATTTACAATAGATTTTCGGCAGGTAGTGCATGCCCATTCTGTCTTGTTTGGGAAAACATACCAGAAAAGATGTCTATGTGGTGTTTGTTCGCAGCCGCAAGTTATTCCCAAAAGGCCCACCCAGGTCGGCTCGGGCGGCGTTATCTTCATCAGTAGTATTGTGGCAACATAGAAACCCAAGTATACCGCCTTGTCAAGAACGACCGAACCTGGCAACGCTTGAATGGATGAATAATCCGGGTCTGTATCACTCCCGGTATGTATCTGTTGTCAGTGTTCCCGCTTTGGGCAGACTCTTTGTACCTTGTTGCCAATTTATACAGGGTATGGTGACTGCTCCAAGATGAGCGTTGTAAGTTGGTATATACGAACAGTATATCAATACGTTATTAACACGGCAACTGTCTTGTTTGTCGACCGCATTTCTCGTGACCTATTTGTGGACATTGAAGAAGACGATATAAAAACAGTTGGTTATCTCAGCCCAGGTGGTCTCCTGTTTGTTTGTCTTTTGACAGCAAAGAGAGGGTACTCTGTTTTTCTGCTAAAAATTTTGAAATTGGCATCGCCTGAGCTGATGAGAAATCCGGGCTAGGTGTTTGGTATAGTGAGTACCTCGTGTATGTTGGTGGGGCCCTTTTGGGGAAAACGCTGAATTCAGGGGCGTCGGGACTTTAACCCCGGACTTGGATTAAAAGACTGACTATTGATTTACCAATAAATTTAAAAACCGCGAGCCTCCCGCCGTCTTTTGAAACGACTTGTTCACGGCGGCTTCGCCACCGTGAATCGCGGTACTGATTGCGTCAAGTACCTTGTCCTCCCGTCGCTCCGCGCCTGAAAAGGTACTTGACCGGACACCGCACACCGATCATTCAGACTACGTCTGCTTGATCGGCCCACGCCGCTGGTCAGCACCGCGATTATGCTTTTTTTACTTTTTTTTTAATAAAACCACTGATTGCTTCTATCAGTATTGGCGAGGCTATTTCCAAGACCATCGGAGGTCGGGCTTTCAGTTGCTTTTTTAGGGTTTTATCTGCAGATAGCCCAACCCCTGCAATTGATATAAAGGTTATCAACATCTTTTCCTTGGGATGCAATCATTCCGGTTAAAGAGCCTTCACTATTACCAATCACAATTATTTGATTAAATCTTTTATCTTTTTTTAGAAAAAAATCCATCCCTTTGTAACTTCAATATGTTTTTCAAACCGCAAATCAATTTCTTTTAATCCTGCTTCCCTGCTCTTGCCTATCGCTCTTTTATCATACCGAAGTGATGCTATTCCGTTTTTCAATAATTCGTTTGCCAGCAGTTTTAGAGAATTATTCTTCATCCCAGGATTATTGCCATCTCTATCAGTAGGGCCAGAACCTGCAATAATCAAGGCTACAGGGATGCCAGCACCTTCCTCCGGAACAAGAAGGGATCCTTCCAATGTTCCGGTCTTGGTTTCAATCTAAACGATAGTTTCGACTTGAACTGCACGTAGATTGCAAGCCATGCATGTACATTCCTTTTTCTCATGTTTGAACTGAGGGTTCAGACGTTTTAACTCAACACCTTAGATAAAATTTTTCAGTCTTTTCAACCGCATACTTTCGAAAAAGTGAACAGTACGCCCTGTCCCTCTCCAGAGATTGGTTCTCTGTCATACGTCTATCTTTTCCCCTTTTTTCCAGACAATGAGAATGAAAATCAATGTCAAGATTGCAAAATAGCCTAAAAATAAAAGGACATGTAATGAAGATGGAGAACTTGAAAAGACGAATAATCCCATAAGCGTTAAAAGGAAGTAACTCAGCAGTACAAGCCATCCTTGCCATGTGATTGGTAAGCCCCATCCAATACCAATCTTCATTTTAGGGAACCAGAAATCATTCTTTGAATCATTCATAGTTTGCTCCAGTATAACAAGTGATACGCTTTCCTTCTTATGATACCTTATAGTCCCATGGTTTGGAAACGGAATTCTTTTTGGGATGTGAGATCGTCTTGACGCATCTGCTGTGCCTCTGCTACATTGCCAGCAATGAAAGAACGCCGGGTTTCGATAATGTGTCCTGGGGGCAATGTGCGGGATGGGAGTCGATGACAAATGATACAATATAAAACCTCAATACTGGAATATGTGACAGGGTCTTTTTTGGTATCGACCCGGCAAATGCCCGACCCTCGATTTGCAAAGCTTGTGGTGTATATCTGTACCCATACCGAGGAAGGTGCGA